>VFQT010000457.1_pt1 | contig 59995 bp, 57 predicted proteins | sample 3512381 | NCBI WGS metagenome assembly VFQT01 (sample SAMN10412376, study PRJNA504923) | tailings metagenome | isolation source: Relicate 2 Philex TSF3 active mining site | place: Philippines: Tuba, Benguet | collected 2017-08-29
ACGCGGGCGTGCAGGCAGGCGTCGGGGCGGGCGACTTCGTCAAGGCCATCGCGTCCTTGAGCGACACGCTGAATGAGCTGAACACCTCCAAGGCCGCCGACGGTGTCGTGAAGCTCGGTAACAGCTTCATGCTTGCTGAGGAGAGCGGCGTGAGGGTTTACCGGGGGATCGTGTCCGGGTCCCAGACCGCGGGCAAGGAGACCGACACGCTCTCGGAGAAGGCGCAGGCGCTGCAGACGGTGCTGGCCCGGGTGGGCATTCCGCCCGGCACGAAGCTCGTTCCGGCCGACGTGCTGAAGGCCATCGCCGATGCCTTCGCCGGCATGGAGGACGGGGCGGAGAAGACCCAGCTCGCCATCGATCTCCTGGGCCCCAAGCTCGGGCCAAAGCTGATCCCGTTCCTGAACCAGGGCGGCAAGGCCATCGAGAGCTACAAGGGCATCCTCAAGTCGTTCAACGCGCTCGTCACCAATGAGGGTGTCAGGGCGGCGGATGCGGCGGGCGACCAGCTGGCGGTGATCGGCTTCCTCTTCGGCCAGTACCGCAACGTCTTCACCTCGCTCATCGCACCCGGGATCACGAAGGCGTCGGACGCCATCCTCGGGGCGATCGCCGAGAACTCCGCCGCCATCAACGCCTTCATCACCGGGGCGGCAGACCAGTTTGTTTCCATCGTCCAGGACCTGATCACCCTCACGACGGGTGGACCGGACGGTGCGGTCCGCAACCAGTGGATCCTCGACCTCCGCCACGGCTTCGTCAGTGCCGCCACTGCCGCAAGGGACCTCTTCAACAACGTGCTGGTCCCGGCGTTCCAGACGATCCGGGCCTATGCCGAGCCGGTCGCCAAGCAGATCAACCGGATCTTCGGCACCAACCTCACGGGGGACCAGCTGCTGATCGTGGCAGCCGTCACCCAGCTCGCGGGCGGGTTCCGGCTACTGTTCTCGGTCCTGGGGCTCGGCGTCAACTCGCTGCGGCTTGTCTTTGACGTGCTGGGACTCATCGCGCCGCTGGGGAGAGTGATCACCGGCATCTGGCCGGTGCTGGCCACGGGTGTGAGGGCACTTCTTTCCGTTTTGGCCACCGGCGTTCGCGCCTTGCTCACTGTCCTGCCGCAACTGGCGGTGTTCTTCAGCCCCACGGGCCTGATTGCCGTGGGCGTCGTTGCACTGGGCGCGCTGCTCTACACCTTCTGGGACGACATCGTTGCCGGTGCAAAGGCAGCTTTTGCATTCCTGCAGACCGCCTTCTCTGTGGCTTGGGATGGCATCAAGGCGGTGACGGCTTCCGCCTTCGAGGGCGTGAAGACGATCTTCACCGATACATGGACGGCTCTGACCAGTGTGGCCACCGCTGCCTTCGATGGGCTCAAGATCGCCTATGCCGATCTCTGGACGGGGCTCACCACCATCGCGACCGATGCTCGCATTGGGCTCATCACGGTGGCCACCGACACCTGGGCCGGCATCACCAGCACGGTCGCGATGGCGCGCGACGGCCTGTTCATCGCCGCCAGCCAGACCTGGAGCGCCATCACCGAGGCTGCCTCGGGCGTTGCCATAGCACTGGCGCCGGTCTGGCAGGGGATCGTGGATGCAGCGTCCGGGACTTTTTCCGGGGTTGCCAATCTCATCCTCTCGGCCTGGTCAGGAGCGAGCGAGGCCGTGGCCCGGAGTGCCGCCGCCATCCGCGACGCCATCGCAACCGCCACCAACATTGCCGGCGACGTTGCGGGCGCCGAGGCCTTGGCCGCGGCCCTCGTGCAACCCTTCATCAATGCGCAAAGCCGGATACGGGAGATCACCGGCAGCTTCCAGGGGTTGGTGCAGGCAGGCTTCTCTGCTGTCGCCGGGGCCGTCGCTGCCGCGGGTGCTGCCATCCAGCGGCAGATTGCGGCCATCATCTCCGCCCTGCAGCGTGCTGTTGCGGAGGCGGCACGGCTCCGGGCGCAGGCCAGCAGCAGCAGCGGGTCGAAGTATGCCAGCGGCGGCTATGTGCGGGGGGCAGGTACTGCGACCAGCGATTCCATTCCGGCTTGGCTGTCGAACGGTGAGTTCATCGTGCGCGCTGCTGCAGTCCGCAAGTACGGGGTAGATTTCCTCCGCGCCATCAACGGGCTGAGCGCCGGGCCGGCTCTGAAGCGCGGCTTTCCCGGTTTTGCGTTGGGCGGTCCTGTCAGTGTCGCACCACCGTCTTTCAGTTCACCCGGCTCGGCCTCGGGCCGCCCCATCGTTTTGTCGCTGGGCGAGCAGTCGTTCCAGATGGTGGCCGACAATGACGTGGCCGAGAAGCTGATCCGCTATTCCGCACGGCGCCGCGTCAACAGTGCCGGCCGCAAGCCCTCCTGGTACGGAGCCTGAGCATGTCGGATGTGCTGACGCTCTCCGGCATCGGGGTGCCACCGTACTCGGCGCGCGGTGCAAGTCAGACGCTGGAGCCCATCCAGGCCTCCCAGCAGCTGCGCCGCACCATCAACGGCGAATTGATCGACATTTCGCGGGCGGAGTTCCGGAAATACCGCTCGACCATCTCCTGCGCCGACCAGCAGCCGCCCGCCGTGGACGGCCTTTGGCCGGGGCAGGTGCTCACCATTGGCTGTATCTCGGAGCTCTCCTATCGAACTTCTGGCGGTGCGCCGGCGCGCAACGTGGTGGCAGGCTCATCCCGCACCGAGGGCTCCTACACCTTCTACCGCCCGAGCCTCACCATGCGGGTCGTATCCTTCAGCCAGGACACCGACGAGTATGGGGCGGAAGTGTCGTGGTCGCTGCAGTTGGAGGAGGTCTGATGGCTTTCCATTTTGTCTGGGTCGACGCCGCCCAGACGAGCTTTTCCTCTGCCTTCGCCCGTGAGGACGAGCAGGTCCTGTCCTTTGAGCTTGCCCAGGAGGAGGGGGATTTCGCGTCGTTACGGCTGGAAGTGCGCAACCCGCGCGTCGGTCTGCTCAGCATCAACCGCAAGCGCTGGGGCTGGCTCTCAGTGAGCGAGGGCTCGGTTATCACGCCGTTGTTCTTCGGGCGCCTCATTGGTCTGCCCGAGGAGATGAACGAGGATGTGGTGACGCTGTCCTTCATCGCCAAGCCGCTGAACTACCAGGTCGCGAAGGCTGCGGTTGCCGACACCATGCGCCAGCCGGCTTTCTTCGATCCGTTGTTCATCGAGCAGGAGCGTCGCGTCGACCCTGATACCGTCCTCGAGGCGCGTCCTAAGGTCTGGCACATCGATCGGGTCACTCATGCCGTCACAGCCAGCCACGTGCTGATCGGCGAGGACGGGTCGCTCGCCTTCGGAGACGATGTCTACGCCGACAGCGTTCGCTGCGGCTACTCGGGCGCACCACAGCGGAAGGTCGTGATCGAGGCGCAGGTCAGGTGGACGCAGTATGGCTATGGCACCATTCCCTTAAGCTTTTCAGGGATCCGCACTTACACGGGCGACGGGCTGCTCTCGGCCTGGCCGAAGAAGGGGCAGCGCATCGGCGGTGGCTGGACAGTGGCGGATGCCTTTGCGAAGGATGCCTGGTCGAAACTCAACACCGAAACCATCAACGACCGCGACGGGGTCACCAAGTACATCCTCTACAAGTGGACGATCAGCGGCTACCTCGATGCCACCTATGAGGCCGAGCGCAGCTACACGGAGGTCGCCACCTTCACCCTGCAGTCCGGGCTGCAGGAGATCGTCACGGAAGCAGGCGACGAGGAGGTGATCGCCCTCTCCGTATCGGGCGATGCCGATGAGCCCGTCGATGCCGGTGACGCCATGCCGATCGGTGATCTGCGGCGGAGGGCGTATTTCACGACCGAGCGCGGGCACATGAGTGTTGCCTACCTCGCCAACATCGCCGCCGCCCGTCTGCTGGCGTCCGCGCGCTGCGTCGAGATATCCTTCGAGGTGCCGTTTTCCCATGCGGCCGCGCTGAGCCTGCGCAAGAGCGGATCCATTGTCGATCCGCGCCTCCCAGGCGGTGGTGCGACCGGCAAGATCAAGTCCTACGCCATCTTCGCCGATGGATCCTCGGGGGATTCTGGCTGCAGGGTGACAATTGGCTGCACGCCGGGCTACGGCGGCTCGCTGGTGCTGGACCCAGGCACGCCTGCCTACGCGGCTGACTATGTCGACGGCTACCAAGTCTACGTGGGCGCCACGCAAGTCCTCGTGACGGATGGGGCAGGGGATGCAGCCCTGACTATCGCCAACTTCGACGGTATCGTTCCCAACGACGACGGCCTCGACCTCTTCAGCATGACGCCTGCCACGACCATTCTCTCCACGGTCATTACCAACCCGGCGTCGGTGCAGAAGCACTATGTCTATGGCAACTCGCAGGATACGAATGCCGCCCTGACGAAATACCCGACGAAGATCGCTGTCCGCTACCGCCCGGTGAAGGGCGGACCCTTCCGTACGGATTACGAGATCGACTGCTCGGCCCTCATCGTGCCGAAGACCATCGACCTCGAGGCCCCCTCCGCATGAGTATCGAAATCGTCGTCAGGCCCGCAAGCGCTGTTTCCGTCCTCAGGAACCAGGCCGTACAGCCTGTCACGGCGTCCGAAGACAACGAGGCGGTCATCGAGTGGGGAAACGGACCCCTGGGGCTCGCCGAACGCACCAGCGTCTATGACAGTTATGACGGTGGGGGCGGCGGCGGAAGCGGCCCCTCCAATATGCACATCCTCGACGAGACCGTGCGGCGAACCCATGTCGTTCGGGTCTACAATCCTGACAACCAGAGCATCTGGGTCGATGTCGAGGTGATCGACAGCCTCGAGATGGTGGGGATGAGCGGCATCTACACCTGGAACTTCTCGAATCCGGCCTGACCCATGGCAGCACCCTGTATCGGACCTTTCCAGCGCATCGTCGCGGTGAGCTGGTCGAGGGGCAGGATCCGGCTGCGCTACATCTGGACGGCAGGCGCCGGGCGCGATCTCGATACCAAGACCTGGGTGACCTTCGGCGGCAACATCCTCGGCGGTGCCGTCGGCTGGAGCTTTGGTTCCTCCGCCAGCACATACCGCCCCGGTTCCGTCCAGCTGCTCGACCTTCTCCACTGGGTGTCGGGCGACAATACCAACCAAGGCGGCGAGGAATATGTCGACGCGAACCTCGACAACATGCTGGCCTATGCCGCAGCGTCCTCGGACCCCTCCCGTCAGATGGTGATCAATTGCTCGGCCCACTGGTACGGGGAACCGGGCAGTGGCCAGGTATCCTTCAGGGTCGACTACCTCGAGGGAGCCTCAGGGCCCAGCCTCTCCCGGTCGGTGACGATCTCCACCCGCTACAACAACCCGCAGATTGTTGGCCGCATCCTGGTCAACGGGCCCCAGCTGCAATTCCTGTGAGGACAGAACATGACGATCACCTACCGGACGCCGGGCGCCTGGGGCCCCGGCAAGGGCGCCAACCTGACCGCGGCCGAGGTCGACGGCAATTTCCATGGCCTTGCCACGAGGCTTTCCGCCGTCGAAATCAACCCGGCCCAGCCCGCCCAGATCGAGGCCATCACCAGTTCGGGCTCCGCCCTGACCGTCATAATGGACAATGGCGACGTCTACGGCCCCCTGGCGGTGCCCGCCGTGGCGCTTCGCTTCATGGGGACCTGGGCGCCGAACACCTCCTACCTGAAGAATGACATTGTCCGTAACGGCAACGACGTGTTCTTCATCTCCGCTGACCACACGAGTGGCCCAGACTTCCTACCGACCCAGACCATCGGCGGTATCGCCGTCTACCAGCTGATGTTCGATGGGGATGCTGCAGCCCGGAGTTCCGTGGGGCCGGTCTTCGACAACGACACGCATACTGGCATCAGCTATGTCCATGATCCGGTGTCGGGCGACATCACCTCCACTGTCGACTTCACGGCCGGGAGGGCAGAGTACTTCAATGCCGTCAGGGATTTCCTGTACTTCGGATCCCACACGGGGATCAGTTTTGCCTACGACTTTGCCAATCAGCAGGTCAGCGCGATCGTTGACATCACGCAATATACCGACGAATTGGCCCAGGATGCCGCGGCGGCGACCCTGTCGGCCGGGACCCATTCCGGCATCAGCTTCACCTATGACGATACGGCAAATTCCCTGTCGGCCGCCGTATCGCAGATTGCCTTCACGGGGCTCTCGGACGTGCCAACGAGCTATGCGGGGCAGGGCGGCAAGCTGGTCACGGTGAGGACCGATGGTGCAGGCCTCCAGTTCACGTCCCCTGGAACGCTTCTCCCCGTCGCCGCCACGCCGCGATTCATGGGGGCTCAGGTCTACATGTCCGCCTCGACCGCGGCCCTCAACATCTCGGCCGGCTATGCGGTACCGTTCAATTCCGAGGCCTTCGACACCGATGGGTTCCACGACACGGTCACCAACAATACCCGTTTGACCATTCCGGCAGGCCTCGGGATCAGGCGGGTCAGGCTGCACGCCTCCGTGCGCTTCTCCAACATTGCAGCCGGTTCCGATAACTATGTCTCGATCCGCAAGAACGGCAGCGAAGTCTATTACGGCAGTGGTTCGCTTGATGCCGAGAACAGCGGTACGACAAGCCAGATCCTGAATGCGGCCACCAGCGTCGTCAGTGTCGTCGAGGGCGACTGGTTCGAACTGTTCCTCAGGACGTCAGATACCTCCGTCATTATCGAGGCTGATCGTACCGTCCTGACGCTCGAGGTGATCGAGGTCGAGGGCGGCATCAACATCGCCAATGTTCAGACCGATACGACGACGGCGCGGACGCTCAGCATGGCCGATATCAACGCCTGCCTGCTGTTCGCCTCGGCAAGTGCGACAACCGTCACCGTCCCGGCCAACGTGTCGGTTGCCTTTCCCATCGGGGCGGCCATCGAGTTGGAGCAGAGGGGTGCCGGCCAGGTGTCGATCGTCGGCGACGTTGGGGTGACGGTGAATAAGCCAGCAACCCGCACGGCGGCGACGGCCGGGCAATATTCCGTGGTGCGGCTGCGAAAGACCGGGACCAACACCTGGACCCTGTCGGGAGACATGGCGTGATGATCCCGTTCCAGCGCGACATGCTGCTTGAGATGGCGGCAGAACTCGAGGTGCGGGCCGAGAAGGCCGCCTCGGAGATGCTCGCCCACAAGCGCCGGATGCTCCAACTGCGCCAGCGGGCCGCCGTGCTGCGCGAACTGGCGTGCCTGCCGGAGACTGATCCGGCGCCCTGAGCGCTTCTTCCTTCCACAACATTGCGAGGTGACCCATGGACCCGGTTCAGGCCGTGCTCGGGATCAAGGCGACACATCTGGTTGCCGGCGTGGCAGGCGGTGTGGTTCGCGCCCTGCTTTCCGGGGGCGGGTGGCTTGCTGCCATCTCCTCCGTGGTCATTGGAAGCCTGACGGCGGGTTACCTTACGACCCCCGTCTACGCGGCGGCGAAGGCCTACTTCCCACTGATTGCCGGTGACGCCTCGAGCGAGCACGCGATCGGCTTCCTCGTCGGCCTCACCGCCATGCTGATCTGCGAGGGCGTGCTGCGCTTCATCCGTGGCTGGTCGCGCAATCCCAAACTTCCATATCCGGAGAACTGACCCATGAACCTTCCACGGCAATATGCCTGGCTCACCGATGAGCCGGGCCCGCGCATCCTTGTCGAGGCGCTCAAGACCTACGGCACCATCGAGAAGCCGGGCGAGAGTTCCAACCCCTCGATCATGGCATGGGCCAAAATTACGGGCCTCGACCACATCTATCGGAACGACGCGACCGCCTGGTGCGGGCTGTGGATGGCCTATGTGGCGCTGCAGGCCGGCTGGGATGTTCCCATGAATCCGCTGGGCGCCCGCAACTGGCTGGCCTTCGGCGTGCCCCAGCAGAAGCCCGCTCTGGGCGATGTCCTCGTCTTCTGGCGGGGCACGTCATCCGGCTTCAACGGCCACGTCGGCCTCTATGTCGGCGAAGATGCCCAGGCCTTCCACGTCCTCGGCGGCAACCAGTCCGACCGCGTGATGATCAAGCGCATCGCGAAGAACCGCCTTCTCGGGGCCCGGCGCTGCCCGTGGAGGATCAACCAGCCGGCTGCCGTGCGACCTGTCCTGCTGGCGGCCAATGGCGCCCTTTCCACCAACGAAGCATAGGAGAAGTCTCAATGTTCACGTCGATCGACAAGGCGCTGGTCGCTGCCATCATGGGCATCCTGTTCATTGTCCAGACCTACACAGGCTTTAGCATGGCCTGGGCCACTCCCGACACCATCGCAACCATCATCGGCCTCGTCACGCCGGTGCTGGTCTGGGCCATCCCCAACAAGAAGGTGGCCTGAGCATGAACTGGCAGGAGGGCGTTGCGGTCACGGTGGTGCTTCTCGGCCTTGGCGCTGGGGCGTTCCTCGTGGCGCAGCGGCCCTCCTTCTGGATCGAGTTCGGGTCACGGTTGGGGAAGGCGCTGTTGCCGCTGGCGTGGCGTTATGTCACCAGGAGGATGTCGCCGGAGGAGGAGGCTGCGTGGCGTGAGGCCGAGAGGCGGGGGCAGGGGGATGAGTGGTTGAGGGTACGGCGGCGGAAGCAGCGGAAAGCTGATTAAGCTATCGCAGTGTTAATCCGCCATCGATCGTGATGACCTCGCCTGTGGTGAAGCTTGCCGCATCGGACGCGAGATAGACAGTGGCGCCCACCAATTCCTCGACGCTGCCGATGCGGTTCTGGACCGCACCCTTGGCCCACTGGTTGTTGACCACATCCGGGTGCTCGCGCAGCACCTCCTCGGTGAGCTCGGTCCGCACATAGCCGGGTGCGATGGCGTTGACCCGGATGTTGTGCTCCGCCCATTCGGTGGCCAGGCACTTGGTGAGCATGTGGACGCCGGCCTTCGAGACATTGTAGGCGGCATGGCGGAATGGCCAGTTGACGATGCGGCCTGACATCGAGCCGACCGAGATGATCGTGCCGGACTTCTGCGCGATCATCTTGCGGCCGACGGCGCGCGACATCAGGAACACGCCGTCGAGATTGACTGCCATGGTCCAGCGCCAGTCATCAAGGCTGCAATCCTCGGCGGCAGCCGGCTTCACGATGCCGGCATTGTTGATGAGGATGTCGATCCGTCCCCAGCGTGCTGCGACTTCTTCCGCCACGCGGATGGTATCTGCCTCGCTGGCGACATTGGCCTTGATGACCATAGCATCGCGGCCTGCGGCCCTGATTCCTGCGGCCACGGCCTCGCCGCGCTCCACCGTGTTCTGGACGACGATGGCAACATCCGCGCCGTGCGCCGCGAGGCCCTCGGCCAGCGCCTTTCCGATGCCGCGGGAGCCGCCGGTGACGATGGCCTTCCTGCCTGCGAGGCTGAAGATGCCGCGATAATCCGAAACTTCTGTCATGCCATTCTCCAGGCGTTGTTGCGTCGTTGCTCAGCAGCTCTCGCGCATGATGAGGAGGTAGTCATCTGCGGTCGGTGTGCGGGGATTGGTGGCGTGGCAATGGTCCTTCAGGGCGTCTTCTGCCACGGAACGGAGCATCTCCTCGGTGACGCCCATGGCCGCGAGGCCTGCAGGCATGCCGAGGCGCTGGTTGAGCTTCGCCACGGCGATGTCGGGTGCTTCGCCGAAGAAGCTCTGGAGCTGATCCCACTTCGCGCCGATGGCCGGACGGTTGAAGCGCAGTACGGCGGGCATCAGCACCGCGTTGAGCGTGCCGTGGTGCAGGTTGAGCTGGCGGATGGCGCCGAGCGGGTGGGTGAGGGCGTGAACGGCGCCCAGGCCCTTCTGGAAGGCGAGTGCGCCTTCGAGCGCGCAGACCATCATGTCATTGCGCGCCGCCTTGTCGGAGCCATCCCTCACGGCCTTTTCGATGGATCGCCAGCCGCGCGTCAGCCCGTCCAGCGCGATGGCATCCGCCGGCGGGTTGAAGGCAGGGGCCATGAAGGTCTCGAGGCAGTGCGAGATGGCGTCCATGCCCGTCGCCGCGGTGAGGCCCGGCGGCAATCCATATGTGAGCTCCGGGTCGCACAGTGCGATCGAGGGCAGCATGTGCGGCGAGATGATCCCAAGCTTGCGGCCTTCCGCTGTGATGATGACGGCGGCACGGCCGACTTCCGAACCGGTGCCGGCAGTCGTCGGAATGGCGATAAGCGGGCAGATGCGGCCGTGGATGCGCGAGAGGCCGCCGGCGACCAGCGTGTATTGCGCCAGCGGGCCATCATGGCCCGTCAGCAGGCGAACACCCTTGGCGAGGTCGAGGGCCGAGCCGCCGCCGAGCCCGATGATGCCGTCGCAACCTTCGGCCTTGTACTGCGCATGGGCGGCCAGCACCGCCTCTTCCGTTGGGTTGGCCGGCGTGCCGTCGAAGATGGCGGGCGGCGTCTTCAGCAGGGCGGCCACGCGCTGGACCATGCCGGTGGCCACCAGGCCGCGGTCGGTGCAGAGCAGCGGGCGCTTTACGCCAAGAAGATCGAGGAACTCCTGCAGCCGCGACACCTGGCCTTCGCCGAACTCGACACGGGTGAGGTAGCTGATGGTGCTCATGGCGCGTCTTTCTGCTTGTCAGTCCAGCTGATATATGAGTTACTAGGCGCAGAACGTCGCCAACCTGTCAAGCATCTGAAAAATATGGCAGAGAAGAACCCCGCCAAATCTGATCAGATATATGAGCAGCTTCGCCGGGCCATCGTCCGGCTGGAGATGCAGCCGGGGGCGGCTATCTCGGAAAAGGACATCTGCGCGCAGTTCAATGTCTCCCGAACGCCGGTGCGCGAGGCGCTGCAGCGGCTGGCCGAGGAAGACCTGGTCGACATCTTCCCCCATTCCGGCACCTGGGTGAGCCGCATCTCGTTTGCCTTGGCGGAGGAGGGCTTCGTGCTGCGTCGGGCGCTGGAAGTGGAAAGCGTGCGCAAGGCTGCGGCACTCATCACCGACGCCGGCATTGCAGAACTCGAGCTCATCGTGACGCGGATGCACCGCATCCTGCGCGAGGACCGGCTGGCGGATTACCTCGAGGTCGACGACGCCTTCCACGCCGCCATCGCCCGCATCAGCGGCTATCCGCGGATCTGGAAGTTCATCGGCCTTGCCAAGGTGCAGCTGGACCGCATGCGGCAGCTCTCGGCCCCGGTTCCAGGCCACCTCGCCGAGGTGACGGAGCAGCACGTAGCAATCGTGCAGGCGCTGGGGCGGCGCAACCCCATGCAGGCGGAACTCGCCATGCGCATCCATCTCGACTCGTCCTTCGAGGTGATGGCGTCGATCTATCCGGGCCAGCCCGCGCTCTTTGCGGATGCGGTCCGGCACGTGTCAGTCGAGAGGGCCGGATGAGCGGTGTGAAGTCGTCCTATGACGTGGTGATCGTCGGTGCGGGGGTCGGCGGCGGGGCCATGGCCAACCGGCTGGCGCAGGCGGGCCGGAAGGTGCTGGTCATCGAGCGCGGCACGAGGCTTCCGCGCGAGGCCGACAACTGGAGCGTCAAGGCGGTCTTCCACGACCGGAAGTATTCGACGCGGGAAACCTGGCGCGATCGCAGCGGAGCCGAGTTCACGCCGTCGACCTATTACTATGTCGGCGGCAATTCCAAGTTCTTCGGAACGGCGACGCTGCGCTTCCGCGAGCAGGACTTCGAAGGCATGGAGCACGAAGCCGGGCGAACCCCCGCCTGGCCCATCCGCTATGCCGATCTCGAACCCTATTATGCCGTGGCCGAGAAGCTGATGGGCACCCACGGCGAGCAGGGGCTCGACCCCACCGAGCCGCCGCGGTCCGCACCCTTCCCGCATCCCGCCATCGGTCATGAACCCGAGATCGAGGCCTTCAACACGAAGCTGAAGGCCAAGGGGCTCCACCCCTTTCCCTTGCCCGTGGCCATCGACCTGCACCCCGGCGGCAAATGCATCCGCTGCCGCACCTGCGATGGCTTTGCCTGCAAGATCGGCGCGAAGAACGACGCCGAGGTGCGCCTCGTCGACCCCGCGCTGGCCACCGGCAATGTCGATCTCATCCTCGAAACCTATGTGCACCGCTTCCTCACCGATCCTTCCGGTCGCAAGGTGATGAGTGTCGAGATCGAGCAGAAGGGCGAGCGGCGGGTGATTGCGGGCGGCGTGTTCATCTCCAGCGCAGGCGCCATCAACTCGGCGGCCTTGCTGCTGCGCTCCGCCAACGACAAGCATCCGAGAGGGTTGGCGAACTCGTCCGACCAGCTCGGCCGCAACTACATGGCCCACAACAACACCGCCATGATGGCGGTGAACCCCTTCAGGAAGAACCATGTGGTCTTCCAGAAGTCGCTCTGCATCAACGACTTCTATCTGAAGAGCGGCGTAAGACCCTATCCGCTGGGCAATGTGCAGGGGTTGGGCAAGCTGCAGGGCGGCATGCTCACCGCCAACATGCGCTGGGTACCGGAAGCGCTGATGAGCTGGTTTGCCGAGCGCAGCGTCGACTGGTGGATCATGTCGGAGGACCTGCCCGACCCCAACAACCGCGTCACGGTGGACAGCGACGGCAAGATCCGCGTGTCCTATACGCCGAACAACCTGAAATCCCACGGTGAGCTCGTCAGCCACTGGACCGGGCTGATGAAGAGCTTGGGCTACCCGATCGTCATCACCCAGAAGATGGACATCACGGTCGCCATGCACCAGTGCGGCACGGCGCGCTTCGGCAATGATCCCGCGACATCGGTGCTCGATTCCAACTGCAAGACCTGGGATCTCGACAATCTCTATGTCGTCGATGCCTCGTTCCTGCCGTCGTCAACCGCGGTGAACCCCTCGCTCACCATCGTGGCGCAGGCGGTGAAGACGGCGGAGCATCTCGCTCAGGGATGAACTATTGGCCGAACACCCCCACTGATCAGCTGACTGCCTGCATGCCCCAACGAGGACTCACATGACAAACCGTTACTCGACAAGCTATCGCATGAACCGTGTTCTGCGCGCTGATCGCGCTGCGCTGATCGTTCCCATCGACCATGGCCTGGTGTGGGGTAGGGTAAAGTCACTGGAAGCGCCAGTGGAGGTGATGAAGCGCTTCATTCCGGAAGACATTACGGGGTTCATGGTATCGACCGGAATCGTCAAGCAGTCCGAAGTCGAACTCGCCCAAGCGTCACACCTCGCCCGGGTTCTGGCCATAGACGCCTTCTGGCCGACGGGTGCGCCCGACACGGGTACCGGTACGCTGGTCGCGAGTGTCGAGGACGCCGCTCGCCTCGGAGTGGACTGCGTGAAGTTGCTGCTGCCGTGGAACGTCAATGACGCTGAGAAGGTCCTCTATTGCAAACGCATTGGCACGGTCGTGTCGGAGGCCTCCAAGTGGCACATTCCGGTCATGGTCGAGCCGGTGTTCCTCGCAGCGCCGCGTACTCCGGAGATTATCGAGGCCGAGCTGGAAGTGGCCCGTGTCGGTTATGATCTCGGGGCCGACATCATCAAGATCACCTTCCCGGGGCCCGATGCAACAGCGAAACTCTGTGCTGAGCTCAACATTCCGATCGTCGTTGCCGGCGGACCGCTGAGTGGCGACAAGGACTCAACCCTGAAAGACATCCGTGAAGCCATCGAGGCCGGAGCCCAGGGCGTTGTCGTCGGACGCAAGATCTGGCAGCGGCCGGAACAAGAGGCAAGCAGCCTGATAAAGGAAGTGGCCGCTATCACGCGAAAGTCCTTCAGCCGGCGCTGGTAGCGGAGCGGCGCAGCGGCCCTCCTTCTGGCTCGAGTTCGGGTCACGACTGGGGAAGGCGCTGCTGCCGCTGGCGGGGCGATACGTCTCGAAGAGGATGCCGCCGGAGGAGGAGGCTTCGTGGCGTCAGGCCGAGAGGCGGGCGCAGGGGGATGAGTGGCTGAAAGGTCGACTACTGTCGAAGAGAAAAGACCCCTCCGCCAAGCACAGGGAGTGATCAAGCGGAGGGGCATGGGAGAACGATTACGGAGTTCGTCCTGCAGAAGGATAACAACAGAGAATTGACCTATGTGCAATATGCGCGTTTAGTCAGGACCGTGAGGTTGCACGCCTGAAGGCACAGGGGCCCTCCTTCAGGATAGAGTTCGGGTCGCGATTAGCCAGTGCGCTGCTGTCGGTGGCATGGCTTTTTAGCTTGAGTAGAATGCCGCCGGAGGAGGAGGCTGCGTGGCGTGAGGCTGAGAGGCGGGGGCAGGGGGGAGTGGCTCGAAGAGCATGGAGTGAGCAATTAGACGCAGAACGGATGACGCTAAGGTTATGGCATGAGTTGAGCACTTCATTTGGGGCGCCGATATCGCGGCAACGACAAGTTCCAGTGCAAAGCAGCTGCTCGCAGCGCGAAGGCGCACGCAAATGCCAGGCCGGCGGACAGGTCACGCGAGACCCCAATTCCGATGAGCAGCACAAACACTGATGAGCCGAGCAATGCGGCCGTAATGTAAACTTCCTGCTTCAGGATGATAGGTACCTCGTCGCCGAGAATATCGCGGATGATGCCGCCGAAGGTGGCAGTTGAGACCCCGAGTGCAATGGCGATGATAGGACTGGCACCAAGCATGAGTGAGCTGTCTGCACCCGTGACGGAAAAGAGAGCGAGCCCGATCGCGTCAAACCAAAGCAGGAGGCGCTCTCGAGATTGGGGAATGTGGGCAATGAAGAAGGTCAGTGCTGCAACGACAACGCAGGTTGCGAGGTAGGCCGGCTCCTTGACCCAGAACACTGGCTGGGCACCGAGTACGACGTCCCGGATTGTCCCGCCTCCGATTCCGGTCACGCTACCCAGCATCGCAAATCCTACGATGTCCATTTCCTTGCGCGACGCGACGAGGGCACCTGATACGGCAAAGACGCAGATGCCAAACCAGTTCAGAAAAATGATGAGTTGCTGGAACATGACAGAAGGCTAGCACGGTGAAGCCTTTGAGTGCGATCGCGCAATTAGCCCGTCGCTCCAAGCTGTTGATCCACCTCCTGCCGCCACCGCGTTGCCGTTTGATATTTTAAGTGCCATAAACCCAGGCATGAGATTGCGGCTTAAAGACCAGAATGCCTTTATAACCGGAGGCGCCAACGGCGCTGGGGCCGCCTCGGTCCGGTCGTTTGTCGAAGAGGGCGCGCGGGTGGCATTTGCCGACCGGGACGCAAGTGCCGGGCGAGCCCTTGAGACCAAGCTTCGGCGCGAGGGATACGATGTCCACTTTGTCGAAGCTGACGTGTCTCGTGTCGAGGATGTGGAAAATGCCGTCAGCTTCGCGTTCGAGAAGCTTGGCCGGATCGACATTCTCTTCAATCACGCCGGTATCATCATTGTGAAGCCGTTCCTGGATATCAGCATTGCCGAGTGGGATCTGCTGATGGATAACAATGCCAAGAGCGCCTTTATGGTGACCAGGCTGGTATTGCCCCGCATGCTGGAACAGGGGCGCGGCATCATCATCAATACTTCGACCACCGGTGTTCGTGCTGCCACCCATCTGGAATCGGCCTATTGTGCGTCCAAGGCAGCAATGAACCAGATGGCGCGCAGTATTGCCGTGGAGTTCCGGGACAGGGGCATCCGCTGCAACAATATCTGCCCGAGTTTCGTTCGCACACGCCACGGGGAAGATGAGATCGATCAGCTTCGCGCCTATGGCGTTTTCGCATCTGAGCAGGACGTCGCGGCCATGCAGGGCCGTATCTGTGAACCTGAAGAGATTGCTTCGGTTGCCGTTTTCCTCGCCAATGACGAGTCCAGCTTCATCAACGGCGCCGAGATCTTCGTCGACAACACGTTCACGGCAGTTTGATCCATGCTGTGGGGCATAAAGCCGGTCCAGCAGCAAGCGGCCTACGGCCTGGCGGTGGAGGGGCTTCGCCGCCAGATCCAGCTGGGTCTCCTCTTGCCGGGCGAGCGAATGCCAGCAGAGCGCAAACTGGCTGAAGAGATGAACGTCTCGCGCGTTACACTTCGTGAAGCGCTCCGTATTCTGGAGACCGAGGGCTATCTGTCCGTCCGGCGCGGTTCACAGGGTGGTGCCTTCGTGGCGAACGAAGAGACGCTCCGCAAGATCACGCTCCGCCGCATCGCCGTCGATCCGGCTATTCCCATGCGGGCGCTGGAGTTTCGGGAAGCTGTCGAGCGTGTTGCAGCTCATCATGCTGCACTGCGGCGAACGCCGGCCGATCTTCGTCGCCTCAAGGAAGCGTTGACGGCCATCCATCTTGCGGAAAATGGCGGTGAACTTCGTCGGGCGGAGTCTTCCTTCGCGCTGGGCGTGGCAGCCGCAAGCCAGAACCTGCACTTCCAGCATGCCGTGGAAGAGGCTCTGGCGGCGACCAGCCTTCCATTGGTTGCAGGGTCAATGCTGCAGTTGCGAGATGGCTCGGAAGCGCTACACGCCACCTTGCTCGATGCGATCGAGAAACGCAGCGCTGACGCTGCTGAAACTGCGGCTCTCGGTATTATCGAGCGGGACCGTGCGCAATTCCGCTCCCTGGCCAAGGTCGCCTAGCACTCATTCCGTCCCGTTGAATTCGCCTCGGCCTCTTGACGCCATCTTTCATCGTGGCTTAAAGGTCTAAACAGCAGACCAATGAGGCGAACCTGTCATGTTGAAGCTCCCCGAACGCCGTATATCCAGAGCGGACAGCGAGGGCGGGAGGCTGGCGGGAAAGACGGCGCTCATCACCGGCGGGGCCGGTGGCATGGGCAAGGCTGCTTCCCTGATGTTCGCGGCTGAAGGTGCCAAAGTAGCCATCCTGGACATCCAGGAAGCGGCCGGCCGGGAGACCGAGCGCGCCATCATCGAAGCAGGCGGCAAGGGAATTTTCATCCAGACCGACGTGTCCAAGGCTGACGCCGTGGCGCGTGGCGTCGCTAAAACCAATGAGACGTTTGGCACGATCGACGTGCTGTTCTCGCATGCCGGCACGATCATCGTGAAGCCGTTTCATGAGACGAGCGAAGCCGAATACGACCGTCTGATGGACATCAATGTCCGCTCCGCCTTCCTTGTCTGCAAAGCCGTGTTACCGCAGATGCTCGAGGCGGGAAACGGCTCCGTCGTCATCACGTCATCCATCGGCGGCGAGAAGGGCTTCGCGCTCGAATCCCTCTACTGCATGACCAAGGGAGCGGTGCTGCAGCTCGCACGCTCCATTGCCACCGAATATCGCGACCGTGGCATCCGCTGCAATGCCGTGTGCCCCGGCTTCGTGAAGACCGACCATGGTCTCCGCGAGATCAAGGAATTGGATGGGCTCGGCCAGAAATGGAACGAAGCCGATCTGACGGCCGCACAGGTCCGCCTGTGCGAGCCGGAGGAAGTCGCCGCCGCCGCTCTTTTCCTTGCCTCGGACGAGGCCAGTTTCGTGAACGGCACGGCGCTTTACGTCGATGGCGGCTGGTACGCCAAGGGATAACAAACAGGGAGAAACGCCTATGAATGCGCTCAAGAAGACGCTGGCGACCGCGGCCTGCGCGGTCACGATGCTGGGTTCGGCCATTGCCGGCACGCCTGAATCGAACGACACCATTCACATGATGCTGGCCAACTGGTCGAGCTTCAACATCCAGGCGCAGATCGCCGGACAGATCCTTCAGAAGCTGGGCTACACCGTCGACTACATCCCGGCGGATGACTCGGCCCGCTATCCCGCCTTCGAAAACGGCGACCTGACCTTCGCCATGGAGACCTGGGCGACGACCCAGAAGACCAACCTTGAGACCTCCGTCGCGACGGGCAAAGTGCTCGATATGGGCTCCCTCAGTGCCCCGGCTAAGGAAGAGTGGTGGTATCCCATCTACATGAAGGAAAAGTGCCCGGGTCTCCCGAACTGGGAAGCTCTGAAGGACCCGAAGTGCGCCGAGGCCTTCTCTGCCCCGGAAACCGCCCCGAAGGGCCGTTATCTCTCGGCTCCGGTCGATTGGGGTGGCCATGACGAAGAGCGCGTGGAAGCCCTGAACCTGCCCTTCGAAGTCGTTCATGCCGGCACTGACGCCAGCATGTTCGCCGAACTGCAGTCGGCCTACGAGCGCAAGGCTCCCATCATGCTGTGGGTGTACTCACCGCACTGGGCGCCCCAGAAGTTCCAGGGCGAGTGGGTGCAGTTCCCGGAGTATGAGGATGCCTGCTACAACGATCCGAAGTGGGGCGTGAACCCCGACAAGGCCTTCGACTGCGGCAAACCGCACGGCTGGATCAAGAAGATGGCTTGGGCCGAGGGCGAAAAGAAGTGGCCCTGCGCCTATGAATTCGTCCGCAAGTACGACATGGACGCCAAGACGCTGGGTGACCTCGTCGGTCAGGTCGACCTCGAAGGCAAGTCGGTTGAGGACGTTGCCAAGGAGTGGATCGACAAGAATGAAGGCACCTGGAAGTCCTGGGCTACCTGCGGCCAGTGATCCCGAAGGGCGAGTGAGAACAGCATGACCAGTATCGCGCTCGCTCGCCCCTCATCTTCTGTGTATTCGAACAGGGCTGTCGTGGCGTTCATCGCCGTGGCGGTCCTGCTACTTTCTCCGCTTTTTGTAAGCGTACTGCCGGAAGCTCTTGTGAAGTATCCGGCCGCCTGGGTGCTGCCGATCTCCGACTGGGTCGGCCGCCAGCTCACGTGGCTCGCACGTGACGCGGCCATCGGACCGATCCGCGTTGCCGACATCACCCGCGCCTTCGCCCACCTGACGGAAGTTCCCGTCCGGATTCTCAATATCCTGCTGAACACCGGCCTCATGACGGGTACCGGCGACCAGGTTCATCGGGCCGTGCCTCCGCTGTCTTGGCTGACGATCACCGGTCTGTTTACCGCCTGCGGCTATCTGCTCGGCGGCAGGAAGCTCGCTGCTCTGTGCCTGTTCGGCCTTGTCTACCTCGTAGTATTTGGCCTCTGGCCGGATTCCATGGCGACTTTGGCCAGTGTCACCATGGCCACACTGACTTCCGCCATTCTCGGCCTGGCGATCGGTACCTATGCCTATCGCCACCCACGCGCCCTTGGTGCGGTGGAGGTGGTGATGAATGTCATGCAGACGGTGCCGCTATTCTCCTATCTGGTTCCCACTCTGCTTTTCCTTGGCTACGGGCCCGCCTCGGCTCTCGTTGCCACTGCCATCTACGCCCTGCCGCCGATGGTGCATGCCACCGTATTGGGGCTCAAGTCGGTTCCCTCGGAGATCATTGAGTTCGGCCGCATGACGGGCGCTACCCGCCGCCAGATCTACTGGCGTATCATGATCCCTTCGTCGTTGCGGCTGCTGGGTACGGGTCTCAACCAGACGATCATGGCGAGCCTTAACATGGTGATCATCGCCTCCATGATCGGGGCGGGGGGTCTCGGCTATCTCGTATTGCTGGCACTGCGTCGCCTCGACATCGGTGCTGCCCTGCAGGCTGGCATGGCCATCGTCGTCCTGGCCGTCATTCTCGATCGGCTCAGCCAGGCTATGGCTGGCATTCTCGCGACCGGCAAGCGGCTTCCCTATACGCGCAAACAGGTGTTCCGCTTCGCCCTGGGTTGGACCATTGTGGCAACTGTTCTTTCGCTTGCCGTGCCTGTGCTGCAGGACTGGCCGAAGGCCCTAACGATTACCACGGCCCCGTTCTGGAACAGCCTGATCTCCTGGATCAATATTCACTGGTTCGACGCCCTCGACGCCATCCGCACTTTCACGCTGATCCATCTCATGCTGCCGGTGAAGGCTTACCTGCTGTCCCTGCCTTGGCTGTCGTTCGTGCTGGTGTTCAGTGTCGCTGGCTGGGTACTTGGCGGGATGCGTCTGGCCGCCCTGACCTTCCTCATGCTTGCGGCCGTCGCTGCCACAGGGTTTTGGGAACCGGCCGTCGTTTCCATCTACCTCGTGACGATCGCCGTCATCCTGTCCGTTCTGATCGGCTTTCCCATGGGCTACTATGCGGCCCGCAAGACTTGGCTCCAGGGCCCTGTCAACCTTGTGTTGGACACCCTGCAGACGCTGCCAACCTTGGTCTACCTCATCCCGGCGGTCATGCTCTTCCGCAACGGCGACTTCTCCGCCGTGTTGGCGATCGTCTCCTACGCGGTGGCTCCGGCTGTGCGCTATTCCATGCTGGGCTTCGCGAGCCTGCCCGAGGAGCGGCTGGAGGCAGCGACCATCAGCGGTGCCACGCGCTGGCAGACGCTCAAGTGGGTTCGGCTGCCAAACGCCTTCCCGACGTTGATTCTGGGTCTCAACCAGACGGTCATGATGTCCATCGCCATGCTGGTCATCACGGCACTCGTCGGCACAAAGGACCTCGGCCAACAAGTATTCATCGCCCTGTCACGGATGAAGGTGGGTGACGGCATCATCGGCGGCCTCGCAGTGGCAGCGCTTGCTCTGGTGGCTGACGGATTGCTGAAGGCATGGGCCAAACGCCATACGCCCGCGGTCACCCGCGACGTGCAAACGGGACACTGACATGACGAATAAGGCGCAAACCGCTAACAAAAGCCGCGAGATCGCACTCGAGGGCCGCAACATCTGGAAGGTATTCGGCACCAGCCGCGCGGAGTTCCAGCGCGCCGGTGGCACGCAGATGGTTCCTGAAGAAATTGCCAAGCGGGGCTGGGCGGCGGCTGTGCGTGATGTCTCTCTGTCGGCCTACAAAGGCGAAATCTTCGTGCTGATGGGGCTGTCGGGCAGCGGAAAGTCAACCATGGTGAGGTGCCTTTCGCGCCTCGTGGAACCTTCAGCAGGCGAGGTCCTGTTTCATGGGCGTGACCTTCTCGCGATGCCGGAAGACGAGCTCATCCAGGTCCGTCGGCGTGATATGGGAATGGTGTTTCAGCATTTTGCCCTTCTGCCTAACCGTACGGTTCAGGGGAATGTGGAATTTCCACTGCAAATCCAAGGTATGCCCGAAGCTCAGCGTGTCGAGCGTGCACGGGCCATGATCGAGTTGGTGGGGCTCAAGGGGCGTGAGAACCGCTTCCCATCGGAACTTTCTGGCGGCCAACAGCAGCGCGTGGGTATCGCGCGCAGCCTCGCGACCGAGCCGGAGCTATGGTTTCTTGACGAACCGTTCTCGGCACTTGATCCGTTGATCCGCCGCGACATGCAGGATGAGTTCCTTCGCCTGCAGAAGATGCTCCATAAGACTATCGTCTTCATCACCCACGACTTTGATGAGGCAATTCGATTGGCTGACCAGATTGCCATCATGAAGGATGGGGTCATCGAGCAGACTGGTACAGCAGAAGAATTGGTGCTGTCACCGGCGACGAAGTACGTCAGCGAGTTCACCAGATCTGTATCCAGGATGAAGGTGATGAAAGTCGGTTCGATCACGCAAGAAATCGGTGCGAGCAACGAATTGGGGAATCCGGTGAGCTCTGACGCACTTCTGTCCACGGTCATTCGCCAGGCGCTTGAATCGTCCACCCCGCTACGCGTCTTGAATAAGCAAGGCGAAGTTATTGGCTGCCTCCGCCGTGAGGCGGTGATCAATGAACTGGATCGAGCCCAGCCTTAGGCTCGAAGCTTGTAAGGGTATTGAGCCGAGTGCCCGTCCTCCCTGGGGGCAACTTGGTCAACTTGCCGGCCGCGTTTTGCGAGCCGGCATTTTCTTTTTGGATCGGTTCGGATCCCTGCGCGGGATTCGAACTCTTGAATGCAAGTTCTCCAACCTGGCCTGAGCATGAACTGCAGGAGGGCGTTGCGATTGCGTTTGTGCTTCTCGGCCTCGGGGCGTTCAACGTGGTGCATCGACCCTCCTTCTGGAACGAATTTGGGTCCCGTCTTGGAAAGGCGCTGCTTCCGCTTGCATGGTGCTGCGTCCCGAAGAGTTTGTCGCCGGACGGGGAGGATGAGTGGCGTGAAGCCGAGAGACGGGGCAGGGGGATGAGTGGCTGAGGGAGCGCCTACGCTCGAAGAGAAAAGACTTCTCCGCCAAGCACAGGGAGTGATCAAGCGGATGGGCTAGGAGTACGATCACGGAGTTCGTCCTGCCCAGAGAGAACAATAGAAATTTGACCTACGTCAGTCTCGACGTTTAGTCACGACGGAAAGAGGGCGCACTTCAGGCACAGCGACCCTCCGTCCGATTAGTATTCTGATCTCGGATTGGGGGGCCTCTCCGCCCCCAGCAGGGTGAGCCGTTCCAAGAGCGCCGATACATCCTGCAACGCATGAGACCTGTTCCCGGAACAATTAACTTAGATGCTCATGGCCCACTTCCGCCCCTCGTAGATCGCCATGGCGGCAGTTCGGGCTGCGACTGCGTCGCCGATCATCGGCGCGCCCAGTTCATCGCCGAGGCTGCGTTCCGAGACATTGGTGGCGGCCACCACCAGCGTGTCCGCCGCGATCCGTTCCGCCTTGCCGCCGGCCTGCTGAACTGTTGCCCCGTCGCCATGCCATTCGCGCACGACGCTTTCGGTGAGCATGCGCACACCCAGCTCGCGCAGCCTGGCGCGAAGCTGCAAGTCGGCCGCGGTGCGGGCCATTTCCATCATCACCGCGGGTGCAGGCGTGACGATCGTCACCTCGTGGCCGGCTTCCGCCAGCGTCAGGGCTACGCCGCCACCCTTCCAATTCGCCGTCTCGTCCAGCACGATGACGCGCTTTCCCGGCCGCGCGATCCTCGCCATCACGTCCTCGGCGGTGACCACATTGCCCCTTACCACGCCTGGAAGTTGGTCATGCTCGGGCATAGCGCGCTGGAAAGCGTTCCCGTCCGGCAACGAGCCGGTGGCCACGATTACGACGTCCGCGCACATAGCCTTCGCTTCCTCCGCGTCGAGCGGTGTGTTGAGCATTACTTTCACCTGAAGTTTTGTCAGTTGGCGCTCGAACCACTCGAGATATTCGATGATCTGGTGGCGGCGCGGCGTGAGGCCGGCAAGCCGGAACTGGCCGCCCAGCTTGTCGGACGCTTCGGCGAGCGTCACCCGGTGGCCGCGCTCGGCAGCAACGCGGGCCGCCTCGAGCCCTGCGACACCGCCACCGATGACGAGCACGTGCTTGGGCTTCTCCGAAGACGTGAAGCGGTCGCCGCCCCATTCGAACTCGCGCCCCGCACTCGGGTTGATGAGGCAGGAGATCCAGTAGTCCCGGTAGCGCCGGCCCCAGCACATCTGGTTGCAGGACAGGCAGGGGCGTACGTCTTCGGGCCTTCCTTCCTTCGCCTTGTTGGCGAGGTGCGGGTCGGCGATTTGTCCTCGGACAATCGACACCATGTCCGCCTGGCCGGACTGCACAACGTAGTTGGCATTCTCCGGCGTGCGGATATGCGCCTCGCACTGCACCTTGGCATGCTTCACGACCTTCTTCAGTGCCTCCGCATGGGGTGCGCCCAGCTTGTCGGCATAGAAGACGTTGGGGATGATGCCGGTGAAGTTGAAGTAGCTTCCCGTGCCGCAGGTTACGTAATCCATTAGCTGGCGCTCGTCGTGCCAGGCGATGATCTCCTGCAGCTGCTCGATGGTTTGAGAGACTTCGCTCGTCGGGTCCATGCTCACCGCGATGCCGATGATGAAGTCATCGCCGGCCATCTTCCGAATGCGCTCCATGATGACCCGCGAGAAACGCATGCGGTTCTGGAAACTGCCGCCCCATCGGTCATCTCTTCGGTTGTTGAAGGGCAGCCAGAACTGATCGATGATTGCATTGTAGGCGGCGAACAGCTCGATCCCGTCGAAGCCCGCCTCCTTGGCGCGCCGCGCCGCCTGGACGAAACTCTCGATGATCTCCTCGATCTCGGCCTCGGTCATGGCGTGGCTGCCATCCGAGTCGTGAAAGGAGGGGAGCCCCGAGGGCGACCAGCTCGGCTCATAGGAGTTGTCGAAGTCGCCATGCTGCCCAACGTGGTAGAGCTGGTGGCAGATTACCGCGCCATGCGAATGCACTGCGTCGGTAATCTTGCGGAAGTGCGGAATGATCTCATCTGTGGAATGGAGAAAATTGCCACGGGTCAGCACTGCGGTGCGATGGATTGGGACGGGTTCGACGACGATCATGCCGGCACCGCCACGTGCTCGCTCCTCGTAGTAGCCACGGTGTCGTTCACCCGGGAGGCCCTGTTCGGACATGTTGGCGGTATGCGATCCAAAGACAATCCGGTTGCGGAGTGTCTTGTGTCGGAGTTGCAGCGGCTGGAAAAGGGCAGGAAAGGGATTTGACATGCAGACGCCTCAAGTGAAGCTTTTCAGGATCTGGTAGAGGGATTCGGATATGGGGAGGCCGTCCTTGGTCAGCCGCTTACGATTGGCTTCGCGACGCGCGTTGGGAAGGCGGGCTCCGGCCTGTGCGGTGATTGAAGCGGCAAGTGCTTTGACCTCACGATGGAATCGCGGGCCACCGAAGATCTTCGGATCGATCGCCATAAAAAATTGCCCGCAGCCGATCGGCTTTCCGTCATTTTCGGTGAACGAGCCCATCTCCGGGCCGCGCAAGGCGCCGGCGAGTGCTGCGCACATGACCTCCACGATGAGGCCCTGACCGAAACCCTTATGGCCGCCGGCCGGAGCCATAGAACCCGCGAGGCCCAGGCTGGCATCCGTGGTGGGAATCCCCTGATTGTCGAGCGCCCATCCGATAGGAATGGGTAAGCCATCTTCGGCTGCCCGCTTCACAGCCGTCCACGCAACGGCGGAGGATGACTGGTCGATGAGTAGCGCGACCCTGCCCTTTCGGCCAGGTACCGCAAAGGACAGGGGATTTGTGCCGATGACCGGCAAGTGCCCCCTTACAGGAGCGATAGAGGGTGTGACATTGGTGAAGCCGAACGCCACGAGGCCCTGCTCCGCGAGACGGCCGGTATGATAGCCAAGCGTTGCCGCATTGTAAGAGTTGTTGATGGCGAGGCCCGCGATGCCATGCTTTCGTGCGGCGGGGACGAGTTTAGCGAACCCCATTTCAATGGCGGGGTGGGCAAATCCGTTACGGGCATCGACTTGGAAGGCAACGGAAGACAGCTTTTTGAGTTTTGGTCGAGCCTCGCCATTCACCTTCCCGCTCTTTACATGGGCGCAGTAATACTGCAGCCAATAAAAGCCATGGCCCTCCAACCCGGAGAGTTCTGTATCAAGTATGGCCTTGGTGAAGCAGGCGGCGTTCGACTGCGACGTTCCCGCCCCGATGAGTGCACCAAGGATGAGTTTGCGCGCGGCGGAGGGAGTAAGCCGCCTGACATCAGGAGCGTAAGGCGGTTTCTTCATGATGGCAGCTGCCGTCAGGACGTTTTGCCTGATCCCGCCTTAGGCGGTGCTCCCAGTGGCATCTGCATGCTTTCGGGGGTCACGAAGCTTTCGATGGCCGCGCGCGACAACTCCCAGTGATCGACGGCGAGCGCCGCCGCGCCATCTGCGTCGCCCGCGGCGATGAGCTCGATGAACTGGTCATGCTGGTCGGCAGCGATCGACTGCTGTCTTGCCAGATTGGTCTGGCGCGGATTGTAGAACGTCATACCGATGCGCGTGTGGTCAATCAGCAGGCGGCGGAGGCTGGGCAACAGGTACTCATTATCGGCGACTTCGCCCATCACCGCGTGGAAGCGCTCGTTGAGCAGCGCCCTTTCGGTGGCATCACCGTTGCGGATTGCGATGCGGAAATTACGCTGGACCTGCTTCATGCGCTCGATCTGCTGCGGCGTCGCATGTTGTGCCGCGAGCTTGGCAACGGCCGCGTAGATCATCGGTGCGGCGATGAAGAAGTTGCGCAGCGACTTGTGGCTCATCGGGGCTACCTGCGCACCACGGTTCTCGTGCAGCAGCACGTAACCCTCGCCCATCAGTTGCCGCAGAACTTCACGGACTGGGGGTCGGGAGATGCCATACGTCTCCCCGATCTCAACCTCGTCCAGATAGGCACCTGGCTCCAGATCCTGGGTAAGGATGCGCCGCCGCAAATCTTCAATGCAGCCCGCCTTTTTTCCGACTGGAGCAGTATCCACAGCGACCCCCAAAAATTGGCCGTAAATGACCGTAAAATAATACAATATGTATTATGGGGGGTTATGTCAAGAGTCCCGGCTGCGAGTGCGCCACGAATCTGAAATGGACAAATAGAGTTAGCTTTAAAGCAGCCAGCTCGTCCATTGAATTGCGACACTGTGGACCGCGCCGTCTGTCGCCTTTCACATCATAATACAATAAGAATACATTTTTGTTGACGGCAAGAATAAGGCGTGCAAGGGATATCGGCCATGCACGGGGCGAGGCCCTTGCAGCGACCTATGTCGCGGCGAAGGGGCCAAACGCTGGCGGGCATGAGCTTCGAATTGCGGGCAGCCGCGCAGGCTTGCACCGCTCAACCCGGGAGGAAACAAATGAAGCGTATTCTATTTTCGGTAGCTGCCCTCGGCCTGATGCTGGGCGCTACGTCGGCGCACGCTGATTGCGGCGACGTCACGCTGGGCGCCTTCAGCTGGCAGTCTTCGGACGCGATGGCGAATGTCGACCAGCTGATCCTGAGCAGCGGCTACGGCTGCAACGCGCAGGTGGTTGCCGGTGACACGGTTCCGACCATCACCGCCATGATCGAGAAGGGCCAGCCGGACGTTGCCTCGGAAGCGACCCCGAGCCTGCTCGGCGACGTTTACACCAAGGGTGCTGCCGACGGCCGCATCAGCCAGATTGGTACCGCCATCAGCGACGGCCAGGTCTCCGGCTGGTACATCCCGCAGTACTTCGCCGACGCGCACCCCGAGATCAAGACTGTCGAGGACGCCGTCAAGCATCCGGAATTCTTCCCTTCGCCCGAAGACCCGTCCAAGGGTGCCGTGATCCAGGGCCCGCAGGGCTGGGGTGACACGGTCGTGACGGCGCAGCTCTACAAGGGCCTCGATCTCGACAACAAGGGCTTCGTGCTTATCCCGTCGGGCTCGGCTGCCGCCCTCGATGGCGCCATCGCCAAGGCCTATGAGCAGAAGCAGGGCTTCATCGCCCAGTACTGGGCTCCGACGTCGCTCCTCGTGAAGTACCCGATGGTACGCCTCACCATGGACCACGACCCGGCCGAATGGGCGCGCTGCACCTCGAAGCAGGATTGCCCGGACCCGAAGCCCAACTACTGGAAGCAGGCCGAGATGGTCACGCTGGGTAGCAGCGCCTTCACCGGCGGCCCGAACTTCGCCGTGACGAAGGACTACTTCGCCAAGCGCAGCTGGACCCAGGCCGAGGTTTCCAAGGTCATGGCCTGGATGACCGACAACCAGGCCAATGGTGCCGATGGCGCCAAGTGGTTCATCCAGAACATGCCCGAAGTCTGGACCAAGTGGGTTCCGGCTGACGTCGCTGAGAAGGTCAAGGCCGCCGTCAAGTAAGGCAGCTGACGAAACGGGGAAGCTTCGTGGTTTCGGAGCTTCCCCTCTCAATCTTCACGTACGACGATCTTCAACTCCTGCCTGCGAGGGCGAGGGTACAGGAGCATTGAGCCATGGAATGGCTGTTCAAGTTTCCGCAGTTGAGTTCCGACTTCCTGCTGAACCTCAAGCGTACCATTGACGGCTCCCTTCGCGCCTTTACGCGCGTCTATGGCGGCGCCATCGAGAGCGCTTTCTATCCCCTCCAACAATTCCTGATCTTCTGCGAAAACGTGATCACCAAAGCGCCGTGGCCACTGGTCATCCTGGTGATTGCCGTCATCGCCTGGTTTGCCTCACGCAAGTGGAGCGTCGTGGGCGCCGTTATCGTGACGCTCATCGGAATAGGCCTGTTCGGGCTGTGGAATGACACGATGAAGACTATTTCGCTCGTCTTCTCGGCCACGCTCTTCTCCGTGGCGCTCGGTATCCCACTCGGCATCATCATGAACCGCTTCAAGGCGGCCGGACGCGTCCTGCAGAGCCTGCTGGACGTCATGCAGACGATGCCGCCCTTCGTTTATCTGATCCCGGTCGTGATGCTCCTCGGCATCGGCCGCGTGCCGGGCTTCATCGCTGTCGTGATCTACGCCATTCCGCCCGTCATTCGCCTGACCGACCTCGGCATCCGCATGGTCGACAAGGAAGTACTCGAAGCCGCTGACGCCTATGGCTGCTCGCGCTGGCAGAAGCTCGTCAAGGTGCAGCTGCCGCTCGCGCTCCCAACCATCATGGCCGGCATCAACCAGACCATCATGATGGCCCTGGGCATGGTCGTCATTGCCTCGATGATCGGTGTGCAGGGCCTCGGCCTCAACGTGCTGCAGGCCATCGCCAACCAGTACTTCACGCAAGGTATCCTCAGCGGCTTCGCCATCGTCGGCATCGCCATCATCTTCGACCGCATCAGCCAGGCCTATGGCCAGCGCCTGCAGAAGCACCGGGGTTCTGCCCATGAGTAATTCCTCGATCGAGATCAAGAACCTCTACAAGATCTTCGGCAAGAACCCGAAGGCTTACGTCGAGCTTGTGAAAAAGGGGGTGTCGAAATCCGAGCTGGGCAAGGACCACAAGCACATCCTTGGCCTCAATGACATCAACATCTCGATCCCCGCCGGCAAGATTCAGGTGGTGATGGGCCTGTCGGGTTCCGGCAAATCCACGCTGATCCGCCATATCAACCGGCTCATTGAGCCGACATCCGGCACCATCGTTATCAATGGTCAGAATGTGCTGGAAATGAATGAGCTTGAGCTGCGCGACTTCCGCCGTCAGCACACGGCCATGGTGTTCCAGCGCTTCGCCCTTCTGCCGCACCGCTCGGTGATCGACAATGTCACCTTCGGCCTCGAGATCCGCGGAGTGGACAAGACCAAGGCGCGAGACACGGGCATGCGCTGGATCGATCGCGTCGGACTCAACGGCTTCGAGAACCGCTTCCCCGATGAGCTCTCAGGCGGCATGCAGCAGCGCGTCGGCCTCGCCCGTGCGCTTAGCAACGATGCCTCGATCCTGCTGATGGACGAGGCCTATTCGGCGCTCGATCCTCTCATCCGCACCGACATGCAGACCATGCTCCTCGATCTTCAGAAAGAGCTGAACAAGACCATCGTCTTCATCACCCACGACCTCGACGAAGCGCTCAGGCTCGGCGACAAGATCGTCATCCTGCGTGATGGCTCGATCATTCAGCAGGGCGACAGCCAGGATATCCTGCTGAATCCGGCGGACGACTACATCGAGCGCTTTGTGAAGGATGTAAACCGCGGCCGCTTCCTCAAGGTAGACGCTGTCATGGACAGAGCCGAAGCAATTGAGGTCGGTTCGCGGCCGAGAATTCAAGTCGGAACGACGCTCGAGGTCGCCGCCAAGGAGCTGACAAACTCGGCAGCGGACGCTGCAGTGGTCGTGGATGCCGGCGGCAAATCCCTCGGCCTCATCACGCTCCGGAAAATCACGGCGGCCTTATCTACTGCTGCCGAAGCACACTAATCCATTCCTCCTTCGCTACAGGACACGCCATGCCCCAACGTTTCAAGCTCGAAGGGATCTACACCCCGCTCATCACGCCCTTCGCGGGTGATGGCAGCATCGACTACAAGGTGCTGGCACAGTTGATCGAAAACCTCATCGCGGCAGGCGTGCATGGTTTGATCTCTGGTGGCTCGACCGGCGAGAATTATGCCGAGACCGTCGAGGAGCGCCTCGAGATCGCGCGCTTCATCGTCAAGGCGGTGGATGGCCGGCTCCCGGTTTTTATCGGCACTGGCGCAATGCGCACGCCTGACTCCGTGGCGCTGGCCAAGGGCGCCAAGGACATGGGTGCCACCGGCCTTCTGCTCGGCACACCGCCTTACTCGGTGCCGACCGAGCGCGAGAACGCCATAAACGCCCTGACCATCGATCGCGCCGCCGACCTGCCCATCATCCTCTACAACTACCCTGGCCGCATGGGCGTCGAGATGGGCCGCGACTTCCTCGACAGGGTCGGCCGCTCAAAAAACTTCATCGGCATCAAGGAAAGCTCGGGCGACATCAACCGTGTCCACCTGCTGGCGCGCGACTACCCGCACATCCAGCTCTCCTGCGGCATGGATGACCAGGCGCTGGAGTTCTTCGCTTGGGGGGCGCGCAGCTGGATCTGCGCGGGCTCCAACTTCCTGCCGGAGGAGCATGTGCTGCTCTACAAAACGTGCGTGCTCGACGGCGACTTCGCCAAGGGCCGGCGCATCATGTCGGCCATGCTGCCGCTGATGCGCGTGCTCGAGCAGGGTGGCAAGTTCATCCAGTGCGTGAAGCATGGCGTAGAAACCACGGGCCTCGTGTCGGGTCCCGTCCGCCCGCCGCTGAAGGGCCTCAACAAGGAAGAAAAGCGTGAGCTTGAGCAGGTGATCCGCACCCTCAAGACCACCATCAAGGCGATCCAGGGAGGAAACTGACCATGGCCGATCTGCTGACCCACGAAGAATACAAGTCCATCGCCGCCTCCCTCGAGCTGCCGAACAACGCCTGGATCGACGGGGCTTATCGCCCGGCGATCTCGGGCAAGACGCTCGATACCGTGAACCCGGCCACCGGCAAGGTCATCTGCACGATTGCCGCCTGCGACAAGGCCGACGTCGACCTTGCCGTCGCCAAGGCACGCGAGGCCTTCGAGGATGGCCGCTGGTCGCGGCTACATCCCGGTGCCCGCAAGGACGTGCTGGTCGAACTCTCGAAGCTCATCACCCGCAACGCGCGCGAGCTTGCCGTGATGGAGAGCCTCGACAGCGGCAAGACCATCTATGATTGCGAGAATGTCGACCTTCCGGAGACCGCCCATGTCATCAAGTGGCATGGTGAGCTGATCGACAAGATCTACGACCAGGTGTCGCCCGCCTCGAACGACCACATCGCCATGGTGGTGCGCGAGCCCGTCGGCGTTGTTGGCCTCGTTATCCCGTGGAACTTCCCGCTGCTCATGCTGGCGTGGAAGATCGGCCCGGCACTGGCGGCCGGCTGTTCGGTCGTAGTCAAGCCTGCGGCCGAGACCTCGCTCACCGCACTGCGCATCGCCGAGCTTGCGGCGGAAGCCGGCTTGCCGCGCGGCGTGCTTAACATCGTCACCGGGACTGGAGCTGACGCGGGCGAGGCGCTAGGCCGACACCCCGACGTCGACATGGTGTCCTTCACCGGTTCGACGGCGACAGGCCGCCGTTTCCTGAACTACTCGGCGGAGAGCAACCTCAAGGAAGTAGTGCTGGAGCTCGGCGGCAAGAACCCCTGCATCGTGCTCGACGATGCCGAGGACCTCGACGCCGTAGCAGCCCATGTCGTCAACGGCGCCTTCTGGAACATGGGGCAGAACTGCTCCGCCGCGTCGCGCCTCATCGTTCAGAAGGGCATCAAGGACAAGCTGATCGCCAAGGTGAGGGAACACGCCCGTGAATGGATCGTCGGCGAGCCATTGAACCCGGAAGTGCGCGTCGGCGCGCTGATCTCCAAGGGCCACTTCGACAAGGTGTGCCGCTACTTGAAACTGGCGACAGCGGAGAAGCTGCTGATGGGTGGCAAGGCGGTGGCCGAGGGCTTCATTGAGCCGACCATCGTCGAAGTGGGAGCGCGAGACGCCGCTCTGGTGCGCGAGGAAGTATTCGGCCCGCTGTTGACCGTCATCACGGTAGCTACTTTCGAGGAGGCCATCGCAGTTGCCAACGACACTGAATACGGCCTCGCTGCCTCGATCTTCTCGGCCAACGGCAAGAGGGCCCTGCGCGGGGCCCGCATGCTGCGCGCCGGCACGGTGACGGTGAACAGCTTCGGCGAAGGCGACATCACGACGCCCTTCGGCGGTTACAAGCAGTCTGGCTTCGGCGGGCGAGACAATTCGATCCACGCCCATGACCAGTACACTCAGCTCAAGACGATCTGGGTTGACCTGACCGATAATTCCGACACCGGTATTGACTGAGTCATGCCCATGAGCCCGCGTCAGGTCAGTCGCACTCCCGTACACAACGGTCTTGCCGCCTGGTCCGAGATCCTTGGGCCAGCGGCAGTGCGCGCCTCGCTGCACGGTGCGGTGAGCTGTGACGTTGCGGTGGTGGGCGCCGGCTTTTCTGGGCTGTCGGCCGCGCGTCATCTCCGGAAGATCGTTCCCGACGCGCGGATCGTGGTCATCGATGCGGGTCGTGTTGCGGAAGGAGCTGCCGGCCGCAACTCCGGCTTCATGATCGATCTGCCGCACGATGTCACGTCGCACGACTATGCCTCTGGTGAACAGCACGACAGGGCACTGACGCGGCTCAACCGCCACGCGATCGACTTTGCGGGCGAGGCGGTCAGGGAATACGGCATTCCAGACGGCTTCTTCCGGCGGGCCGGTAAGATCAATGGTGCAGGATCCGATGTGGGCCAGCGTGCCAATGCCAGCTATGCCAGGCATCTCGCCGCCATGAAGGAGCCGCATGAACTGCTCGACGCCGCTGCGATGCGCGAGATCACTGGTTCGTCCTATTACCTGGGCGGCCTCTACACGCCCGGCACGGCGATGATCCAGCCTGCGGGCTATATTCGCGGCGTTGCCGCTGGACTTGAGCGGGATGGCGTGACCATCTTTGAGCGCTCACCTGTCCTCCGCTTCGAAAGCCGAGACGCCGGCTGGAAGCTGGAAACAGCAACGGGCACTCTGGCCGCCCAGAAGGTTATCCTAGCCAACAATGGCCACCTCGAGAGCTTCGGTTTTCAGCGCGGCCAGCTGATGCACATCATGCTCAATGCCTGCATGACGGAGGAGCTGAGTGACGAACAGGTGCGTAGGCTCGGCGGGCGGGAGAACTGGGGCGTCACCCCGTCGGACCCGATGGGAACGACCGTGCGCCGCATCGGCAAGGCGCAGGGCGGCAACCGAATCGTTATTCGCCAGGGCGGGTACTATCGTCCTGAGATGCGCACCAGTGCGTCAGACCTGAGACGGCTCGAGGGCAAGATGCGCGATAAGTTCAATGCGCGCTTCCCGCAGCTCACCGACGTGGCTTTCCAGTATTCCTGGTCGGGTCATCTGTGTCTGTCCAGGAATGGCGTCTCGGTGATGCGCGAGCTCCAATCTGGCCTTTTCGCGGCTTGCATCTGCAACGGCCTCGGCACCACACGCGGCACGCTGATGGGAATCGGCGCGGCGGAACTCGCCTGCGGGAAGAGCAGCGACATTACTGCATTCTTCGCCGCCGAGGATGAACCGGAGAAGCTGCCGCCGCACCCCTTCGACACGATAGGCGCCAATGTCTACATGCGCTGGAAGGAATGGCAGGCCCGGCTGGAATAGCGGGCTTCAGGAGGAGCAACCATAGGTTCAAGCGCACGATCCAAGCGGTGGACGCCCATGCCGGCATCCCCATGCGGGTGATCACGGGTGGCGTGCCGCATATTCCCGGCAAGACCGTCTACGACAAGATGAAGTGGCTTGAGGCTGCCGGCGTTTCTTTTCGTCGGGATTGACATAATACAATAAGTATACAATAAGAAATCCCATCAAACCGGAGATTTCCGTCCCATGTCGGCGTTTGCGTTTCCCGGCCTCAACCTGGCGCTCGCCACGCCCTTCGACGAACAGGGCCGGATCGACTTCGCCCGTCTCGAGGCCAATATCGAGCGCTACCTGGCGGCGGGGGTGAAGGGCTTCGTGCTGAGCTCCGGCACCGGCATGCATGTCTATCTGTCACCGGATGAAGCGCAGCAGGTGATTGCCCGTGGCGCCAGGGTCATCAACGGTCGCGCCCGGATCATCGCCCAGACTTCCGCCCTGATGGCGGAAGAGGTGGTGCAGCGGACGAAGCGTGCGGCAGATGCCGGCGCCAATGGCGTCATGGTCCTGCCGCCCTTCTTCGAAGGTCCAACCGATGACGATGGCATCGTGGCCTTCTACGCAGAGGTTGCCACGGCCGGCCTTCCCATCATCGGCTACAATGTGCCCCATGCGGTGGGGGTCGAAATCACACCCACACTGTTCAGCAAGCTCGCACAGATCCCCAACTTCGCCTCAGTGAAAGACAGCAGCGGCAATCTGGGCGCTCAGGCCACCCTGATCCGTACCGGCCTGCCGGTGATGAACGGCGCCGACCTCCTGGTGCCCTATGCCATGTTTGCGGGCTGTGCCGGCCTGATCTGGGGCGGCGCCAACATCGCGCCCAGGACCTGCCTCGCAGTGGTGAAGGCCGCCTCCGAAGGCAAGTGGGCGGAGGCCCGCGACATCTGGAAGAAACTCGAGCCGATCATGGCGCTGATCTGGGCGGGCGACTATGTGCAGTCGGTCTACGCCGCGGCCGATCTCACCGGCTATGGCGCCGGCCAGCCGAGGAAGCCGCTGCGCGGCCTCACCGCCGATCGCATCGCTAACATTCGTGACACGCTGGGCGACCTCATCGCGATCGAAAAGGCCAAGTGATGCCGAAGGCCTATGTGGCCTCCGCCCTGCCGCGCCAGCCGGGCATCTCCGGCTGGGTGGCGCTGCTGCCGCCACGCCAGCCGCATACGGCACTTGATGAACGGATCAGCGCCGAAATCGTGGTGATCGGCGCAGGCTTTGCCGGCCTCGCCGCGGCACGCAGGCTGTCCCAGATCGATCCGGGGCTCCGCGTTGTGGTGCTGGAGGCCGGCATCGTCGGCGAGGGGCCGGCCGGCCGCAACTCGGGCTTCATCATCGACCTGCCGCACGAGGTTTCAGCCGAGAGCCTCGGCAGCGACTCGACCGCGCACAGCCGCCGCGACATTTTCAAGAACCGCCCTGCCATTGCCCTTGCGCAAGGCATGGCCGAGGAGCACAGCTGGAGCCGAGAGATCTTTGATCCGTGCGGCCGATACTCCATCGCCAAGGGTGCTGCGGGCGATCACCACTTGGTGGAATATGCCGGCCAGCTTACCGGTCTGGGCGAACCCCACAGGCTGCTCGACGCCAAGGAAACAGCGGAGCTCACAGGCGTTCCCAGTTTCTCATCCGCCCTGTTCACTCCAGGTACGGCAATGATTCAGCCCGCTGCTTTCGTGAGGAATTTCGCTGATGCGCTTCGCCCGCCAGTGCAGATCTTCGAGCAATCGCCGGTGCAACGCTTTGTGCCTGATGGTGCCAATTGGAAAGTGGAGACCGCGAAGGGCTCGGTCACGGCGGCCCGCGTGATCCTTGCCGTCAACGGCCATGCTACAAGCTTCGGGCTGCTGCCGCGACGGCTCATGCATGTGTTCACCTATGCCTCGCTGACGCGGCCCTTCGACCCCGCACAGCTTGGCGGCCAGAGACAGTGGGCGGCAACGCCCGCCCTGCCGATGGGCACCACGCTGCGCCGCATCTCCGCGCATGAAGGAGACCGCATGCTGGTGCGCTCGCGCTACACCTTCAACCCCAACATCACGGTGAGCGAAGGTGCCATCGCCAGCGCTGGCCGCCTGCATGACCGAAAGCTCGCCAGCCGCTTCCCGTCGCTGCGCGATGTGGGCATGGAATATCGCTGGGCCGGGGCAATGGCGCTCACCTGGAACGGCGTGCCAGTGGTCGAGGAGGTGGAGCAGGGCCTGTGGCTCGCGGCCGGCTGCAACGGCGTGGGCGCCACCAACGCCACCGCCAACGGTATCGTCGCGGCGGAATGGAGTGTCGGCGTCACTTCGGAACTTGGCCGCAATTTCAGCCTGGCCGCGCCGCCCGCCAACGTGCCACCCGAACCCATCGCCACTATCGGCGGTAAGCTCAGCCTTGCGTGGAAGGAATGGCGGGCCGGGGATGAATGACCGAGCAACATGTCGCCCACGGTAGTATAGGTGCGAAGGCGGCGCGTCGGAGAATGAGGAAATCGTTGTTCAAGCATCTTACAACTGAGGAAATCGAGGCTGGCCTCGAGAATGTTCTCTCTTCGCCGGCTGACAGCGCTGTCGTTGAAGCAATCGTTCGGCGGCCTGCCGCCGGTCAGCGTGACGAGTTGACGTCCTGCGAGTTGACGGTAACTGGCGGACTGATTGGGGATCACTGGGCAAAGGGCGCCTGGAAGTCTCTGCCCGACGGCAGTCCTGATCCGGATGTCCAGATCAGTCTCATGAATAGGCGTTTCCTCGATCTGATCGCCACCTCCAAGGCAAATTGGGCACCAGCCGGCAACAACTTTATTGTCGACATGGACCTTTCTGCTGAGAACTTGGCCGTCGGGCAAAGGCTGTCGCTTGGTGCAGCCGAGATCGAGATCTCTCCGGTTCCGAACACCGGGTGCAAGTTCTTCATAGAGCGCTACGGCCGTGATGCCTGCGTATTCGTGAACAGGGGAATTGGCCGCGACCGGCGCCTGCGCGGTGTCTATGCACGTGTCGTAAAGGATGGTCTGGTTTCCGTTGGCGACAAGTTGAGGAAGCTGGATCCGCACGAATGACGTCTGGGACGTCCAAGGCTGGTAACGCAGCAACGCTACTCCCTGAGGGTGTGCCGACCATTCTCGGCGCCGTTTTTGCGATGGCTCTCAACGACGCCATCATCAAGTATGCCAGTTCGGGTTTGACCGTCTGGCAGATCTGGGTGCTGCGGTCCCTGTTCATGTTGCCGGCACTCCTGCTGCTCACTCGTGGGCGATTGCGCATATGGGACGGCAGTTGGGTTGCTCTGCGCACCCTTTGTCTCATTGGGATGTATCTCTGTGTCTATCCTGCCCTTCCCTTCTTAAACCTCGCAGTAGCGGGAGCAGCATTCTACACAGCTCCCTTTTTTATCGTCGGCCTGTCAGCTCTGATCCTGGGAAACGCCATAACCTGGAAGCATTGGTTCGCTATCCTCGTGGGTTTTTCCGGTTTATTGCTGGTGGTTCGCCCCTTTGGAGCAGCCTTCACGCCCGCAATACTTCTGCCGATCGGAGGAGCACTCTGTTATTCCCTTGCGGCCATTATCACGCGCGCCAAATGCCACTCTGTTGATGTCGGCCTGCAAGCGCTCTGGCTTAACATCGCATTCTTGGGTCTGGGTGTTATCGGCAGTCTTGCGATTCACATTCTCGGTGCAAGCGTAGTATCGGCGGAAAACGCTTTTCTGCTAGGACCGTGGAAGTCCATGCATGCCAAGGAGTGGATGGTGATTGTCGCCCTGGCCGTCCTCATGTTGGCAATGGCTGTGGGTGTCGCGAAGGCTTACCAGACGCCCCATCCGGAAATCATCGCTACGGTGGAATACAGCTACATTATCTTCGCCGTGTTCTGGGGCTATGTCTTCTTCGGTGAAGTTCCGGATGCCTGGTCGCTTTGTGGTATGGCACTGATCACGCTGGGCGGTCTGATGACCGTTTCCGCCGGGCGCACGCGCGCTACCGTGCCTGCGTTTGAACCTGTCTGAATTTCTGAATAGGCATCATCTCGAACTTGCGTCCAAACTCCGACGTCACTGAAGCAACCCAGTGAATTGAAACGCGGGGCGAAGATTACCTGAAAGATTGACCGCTCAATAGGTAGACTCCGGCTTCAGTGAGTCAATTGTCTTTCAGCCGCGAAGCGATCACTGATCCAGGCGAGGAAGGCGGCGGTGGGAGTTGATGGTTCACGCCCAAGAGGGATGAGCACATGGTGTTCCTCAGTGGGCCTCACCGACTGGGGAATGATGCGGACCAGTTTCCCTTCGGCAAGCGGTGCTGATATGAGCGTGGCCCAGCCCAGCGCGATGCCCTCCCCATTGACAGCCGCCTGCACGGTGTCGGTGTAGTGGCTGAAACGCAATCGGCTTCGGTCAGAGGCAATCCCCAGCGCGTCGCCCAATCCTGCTTCCTTGGCCCAGGATCGCCAATTGAGCCAAGACGGGTTCACAGTGTCCTGGGTAACGAGCGGTAGCCTAGCGATGTCGACGGCCCCCGCTTTCGGGGTGATCCGCTCAAGCAGGCGAGGGCTGCCCACCGGGAAGACTTCGTCCGGAAGGCTGGCAATGCTGCGGCCGTCAGGGAAGGGGGGGTGCCCGTACCGGATCGCGGCATCGAGCCTGTCTCGCCGCAGGTCGGTGGGGTTGTCATCGGCGACGAGCTTGAGGTTGATGTCGGGGTGTTGAAGACGGAACGCGGAAAGGCGCGGCAGTAGCCACAGATGGCTGAAAGCGAGGCTCGCGCCGATGGTCACGGTGTCTGGCACAACCGGTTGACGGACCGTCTCGATCATTTCTGCCATGCGCCCAAAGGCGCTTGTGACAGTCGCGGCAAGTGCTGCGCCCGCCGGCGTGAGGATTACCTTGCGATGCGCGCGTATGAACAGCGACTGGTTCAGTTCCGCCTCGAGCAGCTTGACCTGACGGCTGACGGCGGCCTGCGTTACCCCAAGCTCGGCCGCGGCCAGCGTGAAGCTCTCCAGCCGGGCCGCCGCCTCGAAGCTGGCAAGCGCGCTCAAAGAGGAAATGCTGCGGCGCAGGGCAACCATCCTTGATCTCCTAATGCATTACCTAGGGTTATGCAAATCGTCTGTTTTTCTGCAGTTGAGGCAAGCTCAGAAATAACCGATTCATCGGAGAAATTTGGAAACTGAGCCTGTTGTCAGAAGGATTACCTGTCGTGACGTCGTCTAGCCCCCGCCTTGCCTCGCTCCTCGCTTCCCAGCGGTCCGGCTGGTCGCTGTCACAGCCCTTCTATTCGGACGCCGGCATCTACGAGGAGGACCTCGCCCATATCTGGTACCGGGAGTGGATTTTCGCCGCTTCTGCGGCAGAGCTTCCGAAGCCCGGCTCCTACGTGACACTGCAACTGGGCAGATATCCGGTGGTCGTCGTCCGGGGAGGTGATGGCGAAATCCGGGCCTTTCACAATTCCTGCCGCCACCGCGGCAGCCGCATCTGCTCCAAGGCGTCGGGCCAGGCCGCCAAGCTGGTCTGCCCCTATCACCAGTGGACCTACGAGACGGACGGCCGCCTGCTCTGGGCCAAGGACATGGGAGAAGACTTCGAGCCGAAGAACCATGGCCTGAAGCCCGTGCACTGCGTGCTAGCCGCCGGGATGGTGTTCATCTGCGTCGCCGAAAAGGCCCCGGAGTTCGGTGCCATCAAGGCCGAGGCTGATCGTTATACCGCCCCGCACAAGCTTGCCGACCTGAAAGTCGCTTATCGCTCCAGCATCGTCGAAGGTGGCAATTGGAAGCTCGTTCTCGAGAACAACCGCGAGTGCTATCACTGTGCGGGCTCGCATCCCGCTCTCTGCCGCACCTTCGACGACAATCCTGACCTCGTGGGTGCCGATGACTCACTGTCTGCCCCCGAGGGTGCCGCCCACGTGAAGCGCTGCGAGGCGGCGGGCCTTCCCGCCAACTACGTGATCTCCCCCAACGAGCAGTGGCGGCTGGTGCGCATTCCCTTCGTCGGCGATGCCGTGAGCTACACCATGGATGGCAAGGCCGCTGCCCCGCTGATTCCCGGCATGCCCTTCGCCAATGCCGGCTCGCTGTTGTTCTTCCACTATCCCAACACGTGGAACCACTTCCTCTCGGATCACGTGCTGAACTTCCGGGTGCTGCCGGTGAGCGCCACCGAGACCGAAGTCACCACTACATGGCTCGTGCACAAGGACGCGGTCGAAGGCCGCGACTACGACTTGAAGCGCCTCACCGAGGTGTGGATCGCGACCAACGACGAGGACCGCCGCGTGGTCGAAGAAAACCAGATCGGCATCTCATCGCCTGCTTATGAGCCCGGACCCTATTCCCCGAAGCAGGAGAGCGGCGTGAGGCAGTTCGTCGACTGGTATGTGCACACCATGCTGCAGGCCACCAGCGGCCCGCAGCGCATCGCAGCGGAGTGAGGTCCATGGGTGTGCAACGCCAGAACTGGGTATCTGAGCCGTGGAATGATCGCGAGGAACTGGAATGTGCGATGATCATTCCGGAAACTGCGGACTGCGCCACAATCGCCTTTCGAGCACCCTCAGGTGCTTGGTTCGACTACCAGCCTGGCCAGTTCCTGACCTTTGATCTGCCGGTGCCCGGCGGCACGGTGCAGCGTACCTACACTCTCTCGTCTTCACCTTCCCGTCCTTTGTCCATCTCGATCACGGTGAAGGCCCAGCCCGGCTCGATCGGTACGCGCTGGATGCTGGAACACCTAAGGCCCGGCATGCGCGTCAAGGCCCATGGCCCGGCGGGGCATTTCTCATCTCGCCGTCACTCCGCGAAGAAGTATCTGTTCATCTCCGCTGGCTCAGGCATCACCCCGATGATGTCCATGACGACCTGGGCCTGGGATTCGGGCGAGATGCCCGACATCGTCTTCGTCCATGCCGCGCGAAAGCCCTCGGACATCATCTTCAAGCGCCGCATCGAGCAATTCGCCAGCCGTGTGCCTGGCCTGCAGTTGCGCTTCACTGTGGAAGAAGTTGAGCCCTTCAAGGTTTGGTCCGGGTATCGTGGCCGGCTGAGCCAGGTCATGCTGGGCCTCATGGCGCATGACTACCTCGAGCGCGAGGTCTTCTGCTGCGGTCCTGAACCCTTCATGAAGTCGGTGCGCGAGATGCTGGCATCGCTGGGCTTCGACTTAACGCATTATCATGAGGAAAGCTTCAACGCGCCATCTCCCGAAGAATATGTCGCACCCGAGACGGTAGCGCCTGCGGGTGATGCGGAGATCACCTTCGCGGCTGCCGGAAAATCCGTGTCCTGCGACGGCAGCGAGACGGTTTTGGCCGTGGCGCGCCGGGCTGGTCTCAAGATCCCATCGAGCTGCAACTTCGGTCTCTGCGGGACCTGCAAGGTTCAGAAGGTCTCCGGCGAAGTCACAATGGTGCACAACGGTGGCATTTCCGATGACGAGATCGCGGACGGTATCATCCTTGCCTGCTGCTCGAAGCCTCAGGGTAAAGTTACCATCCGCGAAGCCACTTGACTGAGCCGCAGCAGCGGCTACTGCACACGCCATTTTTTAATCCGGAGACTCCAATCGTGAACCTGCTTCCTGACCTTCCCTTCCCAAAGAACGAGACCGAATGGGCCTACAAGCCGGGAACGCCCGAGCACAAGGACCTCGCCAAGGCGCTGGCGGGCCACGAGGTAGTGGAGATCCCCACCGTGATCGGCGGCAAGGAGTATTTCTCGAAGGACGTGGTGGAGGTTCGCTCACCGCACAACAAGTCCCGCGTCGTTGCCCGCATCCACCGCCCGACGGAGGCGCAGCACCGCGAGGCGATCGAGAATTCGATGAAGTCCGCCGCCGAGTGGGCGAGGCTTCCCTTCCAGTCGCGTGCCGCCGTGCTGCTGCGCGCCGCCGAACTGGTGGGCGGTGAGTTCCGCACCCGCATCAACGCCGCCACCATGCTGGGCCAGTCCAAGACCATCGACCAGTCGGACCCCGATGCCGCCTGCGAGCTCATCGATTTCCTGCGCTTCAACGTCTTCTATGCCCAGAAACTGTTCCGCGAGAACCCGCTGTCGACCGCAACTGCAGCCAACCGCATCGACTGGCGCCCTCTGGAGGGCTTCGTCTATGCCGTCTCGCCGTTCAACTTCACGGCCATCGGCGCCAACCTCTCAACCGCGCCGGCGCTGATGGGCAATGCCGTGGTCTGGAAGCCGTCGGAGAAGTCGGCGCTCGCCAACTATGTCTTCTATCAGGCGCTGCAGAAGGCGGGCCTGCCCGCGGGCGTCATCAACTTCGTTCCCGCCGATGCGACGGCCATGACCAAGGTGGCGCTGTCCTCGCCCGAGCTCGCGGGCGTGCACTACACGGGCTCGACCGCCGTGTTCCGCTCGATCTGGGCGGGCGTGGGAGCCAACATGAGCAATTATCGGACTTTCCCCCGTCTCGTGGGTGAGACCGGCGGCAAGGGCTTCGTGCTGGCGCACCCTTCGGCCGATGTCGAGGCGCTTGCTATTGCGCTGGTGCGCGCCGCCTTCGAGTTCCAAGGGCAGAAGTGTTCGGCTGCCTCGCGCGCCTATATCCCGAAGAGCCTGTGGCCGGCGGTTGCCCGCCGGATCAAGGAGCGTCTCGCCGAACTGCAGGTCGGCGACGTGGCCGACTTCAAGACCTTCATGGGTGCAGTCATTGACAAGGCCTCCTTCGACCGACTCTCGGCCCGCCTCAAGGCGGCGCGGTCCGACGCGGAGATCAAGGTGATCACCGGCGGCACGACCTCGGACGAAGTCGGTTATTTCGTGCAGCCCACCGTGCTCGAGACGTCGAACCCGCGCCATGCGCTGATGAACGACGAGCTCTTCGGCCCCGTGGTCACCGTCTATCCTTACGACGATGCCAAGTGGGCAGAGATGTTCGGCCTCATCGACACGACCAGCCCCTATGCGCTGACGGGCTCGGTGTTCTCACCCGATCCCATCGCACTGCACCAGGCGTCGCAGGCGCTGGTCAATTCCGCGGGCAACATCTACCTCAATGAAAAGCCCACGGGTGCCGTCATCGGCCAGCAGCCCTTCGGCGGCATGCGTGGGAGCGGCACCAACGACAAGGCGGGCTCGTGGATGAACATGCTGCGCTGGACCTCGCCCAGGACGGTCAAGGAAGCCTATCTGGCGCCCACCACCTGGACCTTCGGAGCCTGAGCCATGGCGCCAGTGCGGAAGATCTTCGTCCCCGATGCCGCCACCATGCCAAAGACGGCGGACGTGGTGGTGATCGGCGGCGGCATCGTGGGCGTCGCCACGGCCTTCTGGCTGTCGAGGGCGGGTCTCGACACGGTGCTGGTCGAGATGCGGGACGGCCTCTCGACGCTGACCACCCCGCTTTCCATCGAAAGCTTCCGCGCCCAGATGACCGAGAAGGCGATGGCAGACCTCGTGCTGCCATCGATCCGCATGTACGAGAACTTCGCCGCGACGGTAGGCATCCCAGGCCACGACATCGCGCTCAAGCACCAGGGCTATCTCTTCGTCTCGCACGATGCCGCGATGGCGGAGAAGCTGAAGCAGGCGGTGGCGGTTCACCACAGTTATGGCGTGACGGGTTCGGAGTTCCTGAACCAGGCCGAGATCGCCAAGCGCTTCCCCTATATCTCGGAGCGCATGGTGTGCGGAACCTTCCACCAGAATGACGGCTGGCTCTCGACCCACGAGGCCACGCAGGGCTTCGCCAAGGGTTCGACGGCGAAGTTCCTGCTCACCACGAAGGTGACGGGCATTGACACGGATGCTGACGGCGTGTGCGCCGTGCACACCGACCGCGGCACCATCGCGACCCGTCAGGTCGTCAATTGCGCCGGCCCGTTTGCGCAGACGGTTGCGCAGATGGTCGGGGTGAAACTCCCTGTCGACGCGGTGCGCCGCCAGAAGGTGCACGTGGCGCCCAAGCCGCAGATCCCGCGCGATGCGCCGCTCTGCATCGACATCGGCCAGGAGACCTACTGGCGCCCCGAACATGGCGGCGCACTGATGGCTTGGGTCGACCCTGACGAGAAGCCGACGGCGAACCCCGTCGAGGACGTGCCGACCGACTGGGACTATGCCGCCGTGCTGCTCGACAAGATCACGTCCCTGTCGCCGTTCTGGGCCGACGTCGCCGAGACGCTCAACGCTTCCGACCTCACCACCACGGCGGGCTACTACATGTACACGCCGGACGACCAGCCGCTGATCGGCCCGACCGATGTGAAGGGCTTCCACCTCAATTGCGGCTACTGGGCGGGCGTTATGCTGTCCCCCGAGGCGGGCCGGCGCGTCGCCCAACTCGTCACGGGCCAGATGAAGCCTGAAGACAATCCGCTGCGCCTGAGCCGCCTCGCGGAGGGTCACGTCTCCACCGGCGACAGCTTCCTGCGCGGGCGGCACTAGGCAGCATGATGATGGGGCTGCAATGGCATCGTGCGACTGAGCATGTTGGGTCGTCTTGCGGCAATGTTGGCGATGGGCGATCAGGACAAACTACTCAGCGTAGCTCTATCCATGGACAAGCCCGGGCTGTTGCCTCCCGATCCGTTCCTTCGGCTCGGCGTGGCCGTCCGGTTCGCCATGGACCGATCCAAGGCCGCGGCTGAGCTTTAGCTCTGTGAATTCACTGGTGAAGTGAGTCTTGAGGTCTTGGCGCACCGGACAAGATAATGATGAGAACAGGTCAGTCCTAATAAGTATCCGATTTCCTTCGTCTCCCGGACGTGACCCGAGGTCCGGAGACACCTTTGAGTTTCTGGCATTGGCCCTGGAGCCATATTTCGATGGCTCCTTTAGCGGCTGTTGTGGTCTGCGGAGTTGCCTGCAACCTGCCTGCGGGCCTGTCGACGGAACGTCACCTGCATTTCAACAGGAAAAGAGCCGTCGACTACTGGAAGTCGACGGCTTCAGTTTACCCTCTACGTTTTAAAGGAGGCCGAGGGTGTCGACGTTGGGATGGATCAAAAGGTGGCGTCCTAGGCTTTCCGCCGCTTGTTCTGGCGGTGCTGGTCGATGATCACGGCAGCGACGATGATCACGCCCTTGACGATCTCCTGGTAATAGGCGCCGACCTTCAGGAATGTGAAGCCGGAGGCGACGACGCCGAGGATGATGGTGCCGATGAATGTGCCGGTAATGCGACCGACGCCACCTGAGAGGGAAGTGCCGCCGATCACCGCCGCCGCGATTGCGTCGAGTTCGAAGCCGACGCCCATGCCCGGCTGGGCCGACTGGGCGCGGGCAGCCAGCATGACGCCGGCGAGGCCGGACAGGAGGCCGGCAATGGCATAGACCTTGATCAGGTGCTTGCCGATGTTGATGCCCGAGACGCGTGCGGCCTGTGGGTTGGCTCCAATGGCATAGGTGAACTTGCCATAGCGGGTATAAGCCAGCATCACGTGGCAGATCGCGGCGACGGCGATGAACACAAGGACGATGCGCGGCACCGGGAATCCCCAGACGTCGAAGCTTTGGCCGAACCACGTGAAGCTGGGGTTCAGTAGGGCCACGGGCTGGCCAAGAGTGTACCACTTGGCGAGGCCACGGGCTGACACCATCATGCCCAGTGTGGCGATGAACGGGGGGATGCCTGTCTTGGCGATGATCTTGCCGTTGATCCAGCCAAGGAAAAGGCCGAGCAGCAGGCCCACCCCGATGGCCCAGAGTGGGTTGGAGTCGATGAACCAGTCGAGGCCAAAGCGCGCGTACTCAGGTTGCAGGAAGACGGCACGAGAATTGGTCGCAGTCTGTGCGAAGCTCGCTGCGACCATGGCGATGAAACCCACCATGGAGCCCGAGGAGAGGTCGACGCCGCCGGTGATGATGACCTGCGTCACGCCCACGGCAATAATGCCGGTGATCGCCACCTGCAGCACGATGATCGACAGACGTTGCTTGGAGGCGAGGAAGCTTTCTCCCACGAAGATCCAGCCCAGGATCTCGAATGTGATGGCAATGCCGGCGAGTACGAGGAGAATCGACACCTCCGGAGGCAGGCGCCTGACCTTCTTCAGGCCGGTCTGGGAGGTGTTGCCCAGTTCATTCTGTGCTGCGGTCATGTCTCGCTCCTGCTCAGCCCGCCACTCAGTGCGAGGCCAACTCCATGATTTTCACCTGGTCCGCCTCGGTCCGGTCGAGGAACCCCGTCACCCGGCCCTCGTGCAGCACCATGATGCGGTCGCTCATGCCAAGAACCTCCGGCATTTCGGAAGAGATCATGATGACTGCTACACCTTGCCCTGCGAGGTTCGAGATCAGCTTGTGGATTTCTGCCTTGGCGCCCACGTCAATTCCGCGTGTCGGCTCGTCCAGGATGAGGATCCTCGGATGGGTGAGCAGCCAGCGGCAGATCAGCACCTTCTGCTGGTTGCCTCCGGAAAGATTGATGATCGGCTCATGCATGTCCGGCGTGCGGACCCGGAGCCGGTTGGCCATCTCCGTCGAATCCTTGTTCAGCGCCGACTGCTGGACGAAGCCCATGTTCACGTAACGCTGCTGCAGCACGGCGAGCTGGATGTTGTCTTGGATATCGAGCAGCAGAAAGCAGCCCGTCTCCTTGCGGTCCTCGGTGAGGAAGGCCATGCCGTGGCGCATCGCCACGGCGGGAGAGGACATCTTGACCGGCTTGCCATTGATTTCGATGCTGCCGGAGGAGGCGGGTGTCACTCCGAATATGGTCTCGGCCACATTCGAACGACCTGACCCGACGAGGCCCGCCAGGCCAAGAATCTCGCCAGCCCGGACGTCGAAGGAGACATCGTGGAATACGCCGTCGAGGGTGAGGTTCTTCACCGACAACACCACGTCGCCGATGGGCACCGTCTCCTTGGGGAACATCTGGGTGATCTCGCGACCCACCATCATACGGATGATGTCGTCGCGGGTAATCTCGGAAGAAGGCTTCGTTGCGATGTATTTGCCATCGCGGAATACCGACACCTCATCGGCAATCTCGAACAGCTCATTCATTTTGTGCGTGATGTAGATGATGCCCTTGCCCTGTTCGCGGAGCGACCGGATGATGGTGAACAGGTGGGTGACTTCCTTTTCGGTCAACGCCGATGTCGGCTCGTCCATGATCAGGATGTCGGAATTGAACGACACGGCCTTGGCGATTTCTACCATCTGCCGGTTAGCGACTGAAAGTCTGCCGATCTCCATTTCAGGATCGAGGGATATGTCGAGCCGATCGAACAGCGATCGGGTCATGCGCGACATTTCGGCGTGTCTTATCAGGCCGAGGCGGTTTGTGGGTTCGCGCCCGATCCATACGTTTTCGGCGATTGTCATGGGGGCCATCAGGTTGAGTTCCTGGTGGATCATGGCGATGCCGTTCTGCAGTGCATCGAGGGGGCTCGTGAGACGGATGTCCTGGCCACGGAGTTTGAAGCTTCCTGAATCAGGCGTGTAGATGCCCGCGATGATCTTCATCAGGGTAGACTTGCCGGCACCATTTTCGCCCATCAGCGCGTGCACGCTTCCGCGCCGGACCTTCAAGTGAACGTCATCAAGCGCAACGACGCCCGGGAACTCCTTGCGGACATCTGCAACTTCGAGGAGGTATTCGGAGTGGGGGACTGCGCCGCTCTCCCGTACGACTTGCATGGTGGTGGGGCTCAGCATGCGACATCCTCGCTCGTCGGAGTGAAAATGCGCCGCTCCGGGGAGCGGCGCACTGTTCTTAGCATAGAAATCAGTTCTTGTTCATGAACTGGTCCATGTTGGCGGGGGTCACCAGCTGGAACGGAATCCAGACCTTGGCATCGACCTTGTCGCCCTTGGCGAGCTTGATCGCGGCGTCCACTGCGCCCGAGCCCTGGCCGAAGGCGTCCTGGAACACGGTCACGTCGAGGTCACCCTGCTTCATGTAGGCGAGGGCTTCCTGCGTGGCATCGATGCCGCCCACAACAACCGTCTTCATGTCCCAGCCGGCTGCCTTCATGGCGTTGATGGCGCCGATGGCCATGTTGTCGTTGTTGGCGATCACGGCGTCGGGCTTGTGGCCCGCGGCGATCCAGTTGGTCATGAGATCCTGTGCCTTGACCGGATCCCAGACGGCGGTCTGCTCGTCGAGAACGTTCAGCTTGACGCCGCAGTCGGGGCCGGCGGCCACGTCATGGATATCCTTGGTGCGCTGCACAGCGGCCTGGTTGGCAAGGTCGCCCACCATGATCAGGATGTTTGCGTCGGTCTTGCCGGCTTCCTTGAGGAGGCGGCAGACTTCCTTGGTTTCGAGCGTGCCGGAGTCGACCTCGTTCGAAGCGACGAAGGCGCCCTTCGGGCCCAGCGCATCGACGTCGCTCGGCTGGCGGTTGACGTAGACAATGGGAATGCCAGCATCATTGGCGAGCTTGGTCATCGGTGCGGTGGCAGTGGTATCCACGGCATTGACGATGATGGCGTCGACCTTGGCGGCGATGAAGTTCTGGATCTGCGAGAGCTGCTTCGCTACGTCGTCATCGGCGATTTCGATCTGCACCGGCTGGTTCGCGTCAGCGGCCGACTTCTCGATACCCTTGCGAAGAACGGTGAGGAAGGTGTCGGAGTTGGCCATCGACACGCCGATGGTGCCGGCGAAGGCGCTGGTGGACATCATGGTGGCCATGACAGCCGCAAGGAAGATCTTTTTCATTTTGAGCTCCAAGATGAGTGGTGTCCGGTGCACCTGTTATGTCCGGAGCGCCAACGAACAGGCGCAAGTCCCCTTCCGCAACGTCTAGTCAGCAAGCTTGGAAGTCGGCATTGGGCGCAGTGGCGCCTTGATGATCCCCTCCCATCGCCTGCCCGAGCTCTTATAACGGCGCGTTGCGGCGTCTCCTCAGCCGAGCATGGAACATAAATTCCAAGATCAGCGTCAGTGGATAGAGTATTTCATGCCGGCGAGGAGTCAATTTCCATCTTGGCCCTCGGATGGTTTATGATAGAAAACTATCATGATCTATCACGACGTGACTTCGGAGCGCCTGATAGGTTTTTACAGGCTTTCGCTGATGAACGGGTTGGCTGGAACGAGGAGCTGCTGCGGAATGGCGCGACTCTCGTCGCAGGCGGCGATCATGAACTGAACGAGCCTGGCGGCCAGCTCTGCAGTTGGCGTGTCCAGCACGAGGTCCAGCGTACCGTCCAGCAGGGCGGCGCGGGTAATAGGCGTCAGCTCGTTGCAGATGGCAATGACCTTGTTGGCCTTCCCTTCGTCGCGCAGCGCCGAGACTAGTCCTTCACTGCCGCCGCCACAGTCATAGATTGCCACGAGGTCGGGATGGGCGTGGAGCAGATCGATGACGGCCTCGTAGGCAATGCGGGGATCGTCGAGGATGAAGTTTGGCTCGAGCAGCTGCAGTTCCGGCGCGTTCTCCCGCATGAAGCTGCGGAAGCTCATTTCCGTCAGTTCCTGGCTCAGATACCGGTGGCTGCCCACCAGGATGCCGACCTTCCCCGGCTTGCGCGACAGTCTGACGACAAACCACGCGGCCGTGCGGCCCGCCTTGCGGGAATCCACGCCAAGATAGGCCTTCCGGGTCTGTGACGAGACGTCGCTGAGCAGCGTGAAGACGGGCTTTCCCCGCGCGCTGATCGTGTCGATGGCCTCCGCCACGGTGGGGTGGTCGACCGCGACAACGGCCATCGCATCGCATTGCCGCTCCATGGCGTAGAGGCTGTCCGCGATTCGTTTCGGGACCAGTTCCTCGCTGAACTCGACGATCGGCTTTCCTTCGATGTCGCGAGATGATGTCGTCGCCTTGGCAAGGTCTGAACCGAAGCGGGCATAGAAGGGATCCTGCCGCTTCTGCAGCAGAAAGCCGAAGCGGCGGGCAGGGGCCTCCGTCAGCCGGCGTTTGAGCAGGCCCGTGGCATGGAAGCCGATCGCCTCGGCTGCTGCGACGACGCGCTGCGTGGTGTCGCTGTTGACCGGAAGGCGCCGGTTGATGACGCGGTCGACGGTGGCGATGGAGACGCCCGCCGCCTTCGCCAGGTCTGTCATGGTCGGCCGTTTCACCATCACGGGAACCTATTTGCGATGATCGAAAATGATAGGTCTTGCGAATTCCTATCATATCGGCGTTGCCAGTATAAAACAACGGTTCTATTTTCCGGCTCGGTGGGAGGAAAATTCCATGAGCCATGCTGAAACCGCGCCGCGTTACGGTCACCGCGACTATTCCATGTTGGGAGAGGAGGCGCGCGACGCCGAGCGCCACGGCCTGAAGTCGGCCGATTGGTACCACACGGAGGTCTCCCGCAAGGAGATGAAGGAGCTGATGAAGCGCTCGGACGCCCCGGCGATCCGCGACACCCTCATCTGGCTTGGCCTCATGGTGGTGTTTGCGGGCCTGGCGATCTGGCTGTGGCCGTCCTGGTGGGCAGCGCTGCCGCTCGCCGCCTATGGCGTGCTTTATGGCTCCGCTACGGATTCGCGCTGGCACGAGTGCAGCCACGGCACTGCCTTCCGCACCACCTGGATGAATGACTTGGTCTACCAGGTCGCCTGCTTCATGATCATGCGCAATCCCACTCGCTGGCGATGGAGCCACACGCGCCACCACACCGATACGTTGATTGTGGGCCTCGATCCGGAGATCGCCGTCATGCGCCCGCCGGTGCTATTCAAGGTCGTCCTTGCCTTCACCGGCGTGCTCGATGTCTGGCAGGCCATGAAGAACATGGTGTTGAACACCTTCGGCGTGATCTCCGCCGAGGAAAAGTCATTCATCCCCGAGATGGAGTGGCCCAAGGTGATCCGCGTCGCCCGCATCTGGTTCCTGATCTATGCGGCCACCATCGCACTCGCGCTCTATCTCGGTTCGTGGCTGCCGATCGTACTCGTTGGCACCCCGCGCATCTATGGTGCATGGCACCATGTGCTGACAGGCCTGATGCAGCATGGCGGTCTTGCCGACAATGTGCTGGACCACCGCCTGAACTCACGCACCGTCTACATCAATCCTGTCTCGCGCTTCATCTACTGGAACATGAACTATCACGTTGAGCACCACATGTTCCCGATGGTGCCCTACCACGCGCTGCCGAAGCTTCACGCGCTCATCCAGCATGACCTGCCGGAACCAACCCGGTCGATGTGGGCCTGCTACATGGAGATGATCCCGGCCTGGGCACGGCAGCTGCGCGGCGAGGACTATTTCCTGGTGCGCCGGCTTCCCGCCACCGCCAAGCCCTACCGGGCCGAGCTGCACGGTCAGGACACCGTTCTCGCGGCCGCAGAATAACGGAGACTGAGATGAGCACCTGGATTGAGGCCTGTGCAGCGGATGACATCGACGCCGAAGACGTGATCCGCTTCGACCATGAGGGCCGGACCTTTGCGATCTATCGTTCGCCGGAGGACACCTATCACGCGACCGACGGCCTGTGCACGCACGAGAAGATCCATCTTGCCGACGGGCTGGTGATGGATAACGTGATCGAGTGCCCGAAGCACAATGGCCGCTTCGACTACAAGAGCGGACAGGCTCTGGGCGCGCCGGTCTGCGTCAATCTCCGGACCTATCCCGTCAAGGTGGAGGGCGGCAAGGTCCTCATCGACATCGCCTGACCCACTTCACCAGCAAGGACAGCACATCATGGCAAGGAAGCGGCCCACCATCGCGGACGTGCGCGCCAACAAGGGCAAACATCAATACACGATGATGCGCGTCGAGAACTGGGAGGAACTCGCCGCCGCCGAGGCCGCCGGGATCGACATGGTCTCGGTTCCGCCGGAGATGATGGTGGAGAAGCGCTTCCGCGACGTGGCGCCGACGATCTTCGCAATCCCCGGCAAGTCGCTCTACGAGACGGGGACCGAAGACGACATCCTGCGCTGGTCTTTCACCATGATGAATGCGGGTGCTGATGCCGTCTATTGCGCCGCTTCCTTCCCCGTGGTGCGGCGGTTGGCCGACGAGGCCGTTCCGGTGATCGGCCATGTCGGACTCATTCCCACCAAATGCACCTGGACCGGCGGGTTCAAGGCCGTCGGCAAGACGGCCGATCAGGCCATGCAGGTGTGGGAGATGTGCAAGCGATATGAAGAGGCGGGCGCCTTCGGTGTCGAGATCGAGGTCGTACCCCCCGAAGTGACCAAGGCGATCTCCGAGCGTACCTCGCTGTTCATGGTCTCCATGGGTGGCGGCAAGGGTGGGGACTGCCAGTATCTCTTCGCGTGTGACGTTCTGGGCACCAACACGGGCCGTATGCCGCGCCATTCCAAGCAATATGCCAACCTGGCGCGTGAGTTCGAGCGCATCCAGCAGATGCGGGTCGACGCCTTCAAGCAATGGGTGGGCGAGGTTCAGTCTGGGGTGTGGCCTGACGCGCCTTATACGGTGAGCGCCCCGAAGGACGAGATGAAGGCATTCGCCGAGCGGATGGCCAAGGAACGGCCCGCCCGCTGACGACACCAGCCGTTGACTGGCCACAAGATCACATGTTTCGAATTGAGGAGGATTGAATGCTGCGTTTTGGAGTTCTGGGCGCGGGTCGCATCGGCAAGGTGCATGCCCGGACCATCGCCGCCTCGGGCAAGGCGAAGGTCGCCTATCTGGCCGATGCCATGCCGAAGGCCGCCGAGGACCTCGCCGCTGAGGTGGGTGCCAAGGTCGCCTCGGTTGAGGACATCATCAAGGCGAAGGACGTGGATGCGATCCTGATCGCCACCCCCACCCCCTTCCATGCCGAGCAGATCGAAGCCGCCTCCAATGCTGGCAAGGCGATCCTGTGCGAGAAGCCGGTGAGCCTGTCGGTGGCGCGCATCGAGGAGTGCCTGAAGACGGTGGAGAAGAACAGGTCGACACTGATGATCGGCTTCAACCGCCGCTTCGACCCCAGCTTCGCCTCACTCGAAAAGCGCCTGCGTGCTGGCGCCATTGGCAATATCGAACTGGCCACCATCATCAGCCGTGACCCCGCCCCGCCGCCCGCCTCCTACGTCAAGAGCTCCGGCGGCATCTTCCGCGACATGATGATCCACGACTTGGACCTCGCCCGCTTCCTCGTTGGCGAGGATTTCGTCGTGGTCAACGCGCTGGGTTCGGCCCTCGTCGACAAGGCCATCGGCGACGAAGGCGACTGCGACACGGCGGCAGTGCAGATGCAGACGGCATCGGGCAAGATCGCTGTCATCACCAACTCGCGCCGTGCGTCCTACGGTTATGATCAGCGCATCGAGGTGCATGGCTCCAAAGGCATGCTTCGCGCCGGTAACATCCACAACACAACCGTGGACGTGGCGACCGCCGACGGGTTCCACGCCGACCCGATCCTGCACTTCTTCACCGAGCGCTATGGCCAGGCCTATTCGAACGAGGTGCTGACCTTCATCGACGCGGTGACCAACGGCAAACCCGTCGCCCCCTCGGGCCATGACGGCCTCAAAGCCCAGAAGCTCGCCGACGCAGCGACGGAGTCGTGGCAGACCGGCAAGCCGGTCAAGGTGAGCTGACGAACCGAAACCGGGGTCGCCCACCGGGACCCCGGGACGGCTTTTTGCGGTTTGCCCGCCAGGAGACTTGAATGTCATGAAGATTGCCCTCGATCCTCACATGCACCGCCACCTGCCACTGACCGAACTGCCACGGTTGGCGGCGGAGATGGGCTACGAGTACATCGAGCTGTCGCCCCGGCCGGACTTTCTGGCGTGGTGGGTACAGCCGCGGGCCTATGCGGAGCGCATGCAGGAGTTCAAGCGCGCGCTCAAGGATCATGGCGTCAAGCTGGCCTCGCTGCTGCCGATGTACCGCTGGGCGAGCCCGCATGAAGATGAGCGCAAGGCAGCGGTTCAGTACTGGAAGAAGGCGATCGAGATCGCTGTCGAGATGGGCTGCCCTGTGCTGAACTCCGAGTTTGGCCGGGGCCCGTCGCCGGACCGCGCCTCCCACTCGAACTGCTGCGGTGGCCACTATTCGGTAGAGCATTCGGAGGCGGCCTGGTGGCGCTCCATGGAAGAACTGGTTCCGGTACTGGAGAAGGAGGGTATCAGCCTCCACGTCGAGCCGCACCCGGAGGATTGGGTGGAGACGCTTCACCCTGCCGTCGACCTGATCCGCATGATCAACTCGAAGAACGTCAAGTTCCTCTATTGCGCCCCGCACACCTTCTATTTTGGCGACGACATCGCCCAGATGATCCGCGATTGTGCGCCGGTTCTCGCCCATGTGCATGTGGCGGACACGCTGAACCATAAGGCATCCTCCGGGCTGCGCTACATCGTGAACCCGCCTGGCGCCAAGGTGACGGTGCACCAGCATCTCGACATCGGGCAGGGTGAGGTGAACTGGGACGTGTTCTTCGGCACCCTCGCCGAGGTGGGTTTCGACGGCATCATGACGGCCTGCGTCTTTGCCTGGGAGGACAGGGCAGAGGACTCCTCACGCTTCATGCGCAAGGAAATCCAGCGCTACGTCGACAAGCATTTCAACAACATTCGGGAGAGCTCATCGTGAGCAAGACGCCAGCCTTCGCCCTCAACCACATCACGGCTCCCCGGCTGAATAGCCGCGCCTTCATTGACATGGCTGCCCGGCTCGGCTGCATCGGCGTCGAACTGCGCAACGACCTGGCTGACAAGCGCCTGAGCGAGGCGGCATTCTTTGACGGCGAAGACCCGAGGGACGTGGGGGCTTACGCTCGCTCAAAGGGTATTCGTCTGCTCGGCTTGTCCGAAGTCTATGCCTTCAACCGCTGGAACGACCAGATCAAGGAGAAGGTGGAGCGCCTCATCGCCGAGGCTCAGGCAAGTGGTGCGGAGTCCATCTCCCTCATCCCGTCGAATGACGGCCGCGAAGAGTCAGACGAAGCGCGGTTGGACGGCTTCCGGGACGCCCTCTCGCGCATCCTGCCGATGCTGGAGAGAACGAAGCTGATTGCCCTGGTGGAGCCTCTCGGTTTCACGACGTCCTCCCTGCGCCGCAAGAAGGAAGCGATTTCGGTCATCGAGGAAGTGGGCGGCACGTCGCGCTACAAGCTGGTGCACGACACGTTCCACCATCACCTCGCGGGCGAGACCGAGTTCTTCCCTGAATGGACCGGCATCGTGCACATCTCAGGTGTCGTCGATCCGGGCCTCACCCCTGAGGACATGCGCGACGAGCATCGGATCCTCGTCAACGCCCAGGACAGGCTCGGCAACGTCGCCCAGATCACCAGGCTCAGGGCGTCCGGCTATGACGGAGCCTTCTCCTACGAATGCTTTGCCCCGTCAGTCCACCAGGACCCGAGGCTGGAAGCTGACCTCGCAGGCAGCCTGAAGTTCATACAAGCAGGGTTGAGTGGATCGTAGCATCGCGGTCACGAACTTTATCCGTTGTTCCGGACTCGTTGAGAATCGGCGCGCCGAGCGGGGATCGAACTCTCGGGAGTGGCGGCTCTCAGTTGAAGACTGAAGGGTTTGGATCCCGGTGCGGGATTCGAACCCCGCCATTCTTCAGGTTCAACGATATCAATGGCTTAATCAAGGAGAGAGTTGGCTGCTAGGCTCTCTCCCTCCGCCATTTAGCCCCTAGACAAACCTCTCTCCCCGAAATCTGAGTGCCAAAAAAACCCAGTATTTGCGGGTTTCTTTGCAAAAATCTCCTGACTGCCGAAATGGCGGCAGGGCCGAATTCTGTCTCTCTCCGCCCCGTATCCTCTAAAGCTCCTGACTGCGCGGAAAAAGTACGGTGGGAGTAATCCATTGAAAGTAATGATTATTTCGTGATGGTTGTCGCCGTCTTTGGTTCGGGCAAGCGGCACGCGAGAGGGCTCGGGATCGAATCTGAACAGTTTCCTGCACCCCAACGACTCGCGCGGCTGATGTGTTCGATCCGTTCCTCAGCGTCAGTGCTTGTGTTCGGCCAGCCGCCAGGACCAGAACAAGGATCCAGAAAAGCGGCGCTCGTTCGCGTAGTAGACGTTGCGCTGAGCAAGGAAAGCAGCAAGTCCACCACGCACAGCGGCGACGTATTCATTCATTGTTGCGTGCTTCCCGGCCAGCCAATCTGAGGCAGTCTCGCCTGCCTTCGTCCCCATCCACAGCGCAGTGGTCATCCCGTGTGAAGACAAGGGATCAAGCGCCAGGGCCGCGTCGCCGGTTGCGGCCCATGCAGCCCAACCACTTGTCTGACCGGTGGGCGGATCGAGATAGGCGGTGCCGGCAGTGAGCAGATTTGGTGTGGAAACCACTGGGAACCCTGCGTCCCGGATCCATTGGCTGACGTAATTGGCCTTCTCGATGAGGTTCCGCAGGCCCCCTGACGGTAAAGGGGCGGCTTTCTTGCGGAACCTCTCAGGCCGCCACGGTGACTATTGGATGTTCAAGACATGCCGCCATGTCCCGTCTTCCAGATGAGTCGTCTGAATGATTCCTCTCGCGTTGGCGAATTTTCCTGTGCCTCCAATGATTGCGCGTTCCAATGTCGAATTGATCCGGACCGTTGATCCCTTGGTAGGGTAGAGGCCGATCCCTTCGACTAGGATACGATCACCAGTATCGACAACCCCAGCCCCAAAGGAAAAAACCGCAGAGGTCATGCGGCTTTCAAGGCCGGCGTTCTGGTCAGGTTGGCCAGTGGTCACCATGATCCAGTCCATAACGACGTCCAAATCTCCAGTGGTCTTACCATTGAAACTCCAGATCCTCTGGTCACCAACTGACTCACCAGGCAAGCCAAGATCTAGATAGGTAGGGTCGGGGGTCTGCCCGTGTATCACGGTGATCGTCGTCTCGGCATTCGCCTGTTGCGTCATGGCTAGCAGTGCGCCGAAAAGGATCGGTGCGTACTTCATCATTTCAACTCCATATGAGCAGGCCAAAGAATGCGAGTTTTTACGGTTGATTCCAAGGCTACTCTCCCTGCGAGAAACTTGTAGAATGAAAGCAGTCCGGTTGCCCGGCGTGTTCGCGTCACTTTGATGGTCACGCTCTGGATCCAATGCTCAGTCCGCAAGCATCAGGTCGACCACGGTGGCGAGTTTGCGATCTATGATATGCAGATACTGGGTCCAATCGCCAATGCTTGTCAATTCAGCTGCCCCGTCGGATATCCCACGCAGTCCCATCAGCGGTACGCCGTGACGCATGCAGGACCGTGCGATCGCAAAGGTTTCCATGTCAACCATCTCGGCATCTACGCTGGAGTATCCCTGCCCGCTAACAATATTAGCGCCCGTGGAAAGTCGCTTGGCTGGTACGTCAGGCAAGGGCGTCTCCAAGGGTAACTCCACCGGCATATCCAGGAAAGGCGTGACACCCTTCATGAACCCAAGAGCTGACGCGTCCATGTCGCGGTAGCTCACGGTGGCTACCTGAAAGATCTCCGTTTGTCGAAGGACAGCGGAGCCGGCCGAGCCAAGGCTGACCACAAGATCTGGTATCTGGTTGGCAGCCACACCGCCGGCAAGGCAGGATGATACTGCCGTTGCCGCCTCAACTGGCCCTACACCCGTAAACAGCGGCCTGAAGCGCCGAGCGAGCTGCGGGCCATACTCAGCCTCTACCGCCATGACGAACAAAATCCGTCGGCCACCAGCCTCAACGAGGTTCATTTCAGGCAACTCCTTGTGGCTTTGGTCAGGGTGAATGTCCCTCGATGTTTTGTGCAGACGAAATGCTAGTACATTGGGCTGCGCCGGCGCTAGCGTGTGCAGAGCTACCGTGTTCTTCCATCCGGTGTTCCGATGTGAGGTTGCCTCTTCGCATGACGCCTGCGGCCCTTCTCCAGCGGAAGCGCGATGGTAGGCTCAATGTTCCCTCAGCGGCACACCGTGGGAATGTTGGAGGTGATTGTGTTCCTGTCCGTCTCGTTGGTTACGCCGTCGTAGTTGAAGTCGAACACGCTCGATCCTGTCCACGTCTTCACCGTGGATGTGTAGTCGCGAAAGTCGCGGGCGTTCACCGCACCGTCGTCGTTTCCGTCTCCGGGGCAGGGCGGCTCGGTGGCGAATTCGGCTTCGAGATAGGCCATGAGCGCGTCATAGGCTTGAGAGGCTCCTGCGACCTCGTCCCTCAGGTCGACGGTGATGGAGCCGTTTACGCTCTTGTAGATCTCGTCTCCCATCCGGTCCAATTTCAGTGTTGCCGGGGGGTTCTCGTTTACTTCGAAAAGCTCCTCGATATTATACTGCGTTGGAACACCTAGATTTTCCGGCTCGTAGTCGAGCCAGCTGTTCCGCACCAACTTGAACGATGCCGTCCGCGCCGCATAGTAGGACTGCGCGCCCTGTACGACGCGGGCGGTCGAATAGGTGCTCTTGTCTGCAAGCGCGTTGTAGATCGCCTCGTTCACCTGCCAGCACTCGTCAACCGGTGCGATGACGCTGGGGTCGTCGGCTCCTGGACCCCACCAAACGCCGCCGTTGTCCTCGCAGACGCTCTTGCTGATCGGCACCTGCGAACAGAAGCCGCTGAAGTTGGCGATCGCACCCAGCAAGCAGGGTGGATTATGGCCGCCGTCCTTCTGGATGTTGAGCCCGCCCTGAGTGAAGTTGAACGTGCGCAACGAGGTCTGGGATGGGTTGCGCAGATAGGGCAGCAGAGGCTTTGAATCGATCTTGCGCGGTGCTGCGACCTTCTGCGCCGCTATTCCCGCGATCTCACCGAACAGGGCGAAGACGTCTGTTGCGTTGGTCAGGTGCTGAATATCGCGTCCCGGCGATTTGACCAACGGCCCTGCCACGATGAGCGGCACCCACACACCCGTCTGGTAAGGCGAGGCTTTTGCGCGGACGGGGTCGAATGGCGCTTTAGCATAATATCCCCAAGTGCCATTGTCGCCTACGATGACGATCATGGTGTTCGATGCGCCCGGATTGTAAACTAAATTACCAGAGTGGCTTTTGTGTGCGACGCCGGTGGAAATGAGAAGCCGTCCGAGTTCCGAATCCATCGCCTCTATCATCGCGTCCGACAAAAGGCGCTGAACGACGAGATTTCCGCAGTCTGTTCCCAATTTGCCCGCCGCCATCGCGTCCGCCAACTCGGCGCGTGTCGCTGCCGAGAGGAGGTGGCCGGGGGGCGTCTGGACCGGCGTATGAGCGGCACTGAATGACACCGTCGCCATCCACGGATCGGACGAACCTTTTTGCGCCCTGATCCAAGAAATGGCAGCATTCACTTCGATCGAGGAACGGTAGTAGCGCCCCCGCAGATCAGTCAGCTCCGCTTCCTGAACTTTCTTGCCGCGATTGATCACCAGGGGCGACACATAGTACGCGTTCTCGGTGTCGAAGGAGAGGTTCGCAGGCGGTTTTGGCTGGCAGGCAGCATTTGGAACGAGAACGCCTCCGGCATTGAGGCAGATGAGGCCCGGCGAGTCGCCCAGCGTATCGCCCGAAATCACGCGGCAGCTCGCGCCGCCCTTGGGGCCTGGCACATAGCAGGCGCCGGAGTTGGCGCCTTCACCATTTGCGGCGCGCGCCGTGCTCGGCACATAGCCGCAGGAATAGGTGCCCTCCGCGCCTGCGCCTCCCGCCGTCGTATCGATGGAGCCGGGCACGCCGCCGATCCAGCCGTGGAAGTAATCCCAGCCGAGCTGGCCTGGCCCGCCATTCTCGTATTGATTGTTCTCGGGTCCGCCGAGATGGTATTTGCCAAACATTGCGCTCTTGTATCCTGCCCGCTGCAACAGGCTTGCAGCCGTCAGGTCGTAGGGCGAGACATGGGAGTTGGCGAGGTCGTTCCCTCCAATCGCGCCGTATACATTGGTGCGATGAGGATAGCGCCCTGTCAGCAGGGCCATGCGCCCGTTCGAGCACTCCGGCATCGACCAGGTGTTGCGGAATCGGAGCCCCGCTGAAGCCAACGCGTCGATCGTGGGCGTGGTGGGCGCTGATGCGCCGCCGTAGCCCAGCGTAGAGAGTTGATCGATGCCGATGTCGTCCATGATCACGAACAGGATGTTCGGCTTCTTGCCGTTGCGGTCATGGGACGACTTGCTGTCGGCATGCGCCTGTGGCGCGAGCGTTAAGGCGAGCCCTCCCAGAGCGGCTACCGAGAGAGCAAATTTGCGCGCAAGTTTCTTCAGGTTCATCGGTGTCGGTTCCCTATTTGCGCAGCTGGGTAAATGACAGACAGGCACGCGTGCCTCCTGCACTCGGCGATTTGAACTGACGGACTCAGTGTGGCGGTGCCGTTGGTGCAGCGTCCAGGCAATCTTTCATGAACTCTGGCACTGACACGCCAACACCGGGAAGAGAGTACCAGGACGGACTGTTGGGCTTTGTCTGAACCATGTAGGCCCAGTGGCCCAGCTGAAGGCTGGGCGTGCCAGTCGACATTTGGTTCTCCATCATCCATTTGCCTGCTTTTCGCACCATCGTGCCAATGCCGATGGTGGGTTCATCTCCGGGGCCAAATGGAAATGGCGTAAAGGTCAGGTAGATTCTCCCCTCAGGTGTCACTGACCCGACCAAAGACATGCAGGAAACGTCATTGGTTCCGATCTGTCCGGCAGTTCTGCCCCAGAAATAGCCATTTCGGTACCCTGTAATCGAATAGACAGTCTGATCCTGCACCGGAGTTATTGTGTTATTCAGAGGGGAGTAGACGTAGGCTGGTAGCCCAGAAGTTGGGACATACCATGTCGTGCCATTAAGCCATCGCCAATCAATGACCGTGTTGGCGTCAGCAGGAACGCTCAGTACGCTCAAAGAAACTGCAGTCGCGAGGAGTATTGATCTCATAAGCAGCGTCCCAACTTTGTGAGTTTGACTAAATTACTACCCGGGCTATTGCGGCTCACAGCCTTTATTGTTTTGACATTTTATCGTTGCACTACTCCCTCGTCTGAGTGGAGATTAGTGGAGGCGGGGCAATGAAGGTGCCTTGGCTGCACGATCCGGTTACTTCAACACCTCCGAGCCTTTGAACTGAGGCGATTGCTCTGCCGCGATCAGGGCAGAAATGCAGGCGCAGGCGCTAACGCGACTGCCCGGGCTGTAGCGTGCAGTCTGCCGTCGCCGCGAGACGAAGAAGTTCGTCTCTGTCGGTCTGGT
>VFQT010000458.1_pt1 | contig 59962 bp, 44 predicted proteins | sample 3512381 | NCBI WGS metagenome assembly VFQT01 (sample SAMN10412376, study PRJNA504923) | tailings metagenome | isolation source: Relicate 2 Philex TSF3 active mining site | place: Philippines: Tuba, Benguet | collected 2017-08-29
GAAGGGCGTGTGCCGCAGGCGCCGGAAGCTGATGAGTGCAGGCGGTATTGCCAGGGCGCGCTGCACTGGTTTAGCGACGTTGTCCCCTCGGCTTCCGACCGCTGCGCGGCACAGGCTTCAACTGTGCTACCCGGCTGTTGCGCGGTACAGAAAGGCAAAAGAATGGAGGCAAAAGAATGAACGCAGAAAGCCCATTGCCTGAAACACTCGATGTCACTAACTGCGACTATTTTTCGTCACCAATTTTTTGTCCGAACTCGCTGCTGGGGCCCAGCCTGCGCGGAGATGACGGGTATGCACCGATGACGCGGATGGCGGAAGTTGGGTGCCAGTTTGAATGTGTCAGCGGATGGTGATGAAGTCGTTGTGGTTCAGCAGAGCCAGCACGATGGCGTGGTGGATCTTTGTGTCGCTGCTCCCTGCAACCGCTCGCAACTCCGTCATGTTCTCGAGACACAATGTCAGCTCTTCGGGTGAAGCATCCGTCCCCAGAATTCTGCGGAAGCACTCGCGAACAAACGCCTTATCACCCTTCCCCTTCACCTCTTCAGCAACTCGCTCAGCAATGCGGCCGGCAAGGCTGCTGACCAGCCCACTGTTTTCCATGGCCAGCGCCTGCTGTGGGACAATACTGTCTGCTCGGCGGTAACATTCGAGCACACTGGCGTCGTCGAACATGGACAGGAATTTCTGATGTTCATTGTGGGAATGAAAATAGTACAGGCTGCGTCGTCTGGACTGATCGTCCCCCACCGGAATTGATGGACCGCCCATGGTCAGATCCAGTTCCCCGGCAATCGACAGCAAACTGTCGCGCACGACCTGTGCTTCCATTCGGAGCGGGTTCATGCGCCAGAGATACCTGTTGTCCCCATCCGCTGTGAGTGTCGCTGGATCTGCATCAAGAGACGACGAAGTCATCCGATACGTTTGAGACAGCACGATCATGCGATGCAGACGCTTCATACTCCAGTTGTGTTCCATCAAATCCACGGCCAGCCAGTCCAGAAGCTCCGGGTGCGTTGGAGCTGCCCCTTTCCGACCGAAGTCGAAGACTGTCGACACCAGTCCTCGACCAAAATGCCGAGCCCAGATGTGATTGACGGCCACGCGCGCGGTCAGCGGGTTGCGATGGTCGGTCATCCAGCGAGCAAACGCGGTCCGACGTCCGGTACTGCTCCGCGGAAACGGCTTCCGCCGCGATTCTTCGTTCTCCAGGTTATTCTCAAGAGTCTTCAACGCACCCGGGAGTGACGAATACTGCCTCGGCGCGGCTGCCCGATTCTCTGTCGCCTTCTTCAATCCTTCCTCGGCAGCCACCACTGCCTTTGCCGCTTCATCTTTCTTTGCATCGATCGCCTGTGCCTGGGTGCTGCGAGCTTTCGCAAGAGCTGCTTCGGCCGAAATCACAGCCGCATCCAGCTCTGCAGCCGAAACATCTGCGATCAGATTCTTCGTCGTCTCCGAATCCGGTGACTCGATCTCCGCACGTTTCGCAGCTGCTCGCGTACGAATCAACGCCGGCTCTAGCTCGGCTCTCTGCAGATCCTTCTCAGCAGCCTCCATCAACAGCTGAGCCACTTCGGGTGTCAGCTTCGTATTGCTGCCGCCCTTTGCGTCTTCCTGAAGTGCCACGGAGTCTGGCAGGGTCGTGACCTTAAAAGAGTGAAACTCCGCCATCGCATCAAACGCCATCAGTTCCATTCGGCCCCGTTTTCGTTCAAACGGAAGACGCTTTGCGATCGCGAATTCTCCATTCACCGTGACATTGACAAGCGTGCCCCGCACTTTGACATTCAAATTCTGAACTTCATTCAGAGGAACATTTCGTGACTGCAACGCGTCTCCAGGGTACTCCTGCCTGCCGTTCTGATTCCATGACAACTGAACTTTGGGGCCGGCTGCATAACTGCTGAGATACACCGTCACTGTGTCGGCAGGTTTTCCTTCCTGGGCATCCTGAACATCAAAGCGAACGCCAACGGACTTCCACATGTCACCTCCGCGCGGCACGTAGACCAAAGTCACTTCAAAATCCTGCGGAATATCTTTTTGAAGAATGGCTGTCGCCTCTGTCGCTCCGGTTTGCGACTGAAGCAGATGACCATCTTTCCAGGACCACTGACCTGTTGAGGTTTTCCAGAGATCTTTGCGTTCCTGAGCGAAGTTATCTTCCGCGATTGTTTCTGCCAGCATTGGCTTTTCTTCGTTCGGAGCCTCGTGCCGCGCTTCGTCCAGTTTCTTTCGAGCTTCTTCGAGCTGATTCTTCGCGGCCACGATCTTTGATTCGGCAGCCTTCAGATGAGCTGCAACCACATGTTCACGCAGTCCTGGCTCAAAAGCTTCCACAGGCAGCGTGACGGGCTCTACGTGAAAATCCGCAAAGTTCAGAAACGCGGGCACTGCGGGCGTGATCGGTTTTGACATATCAGGATTGCGGTCATCGCCACGCACGTGAATCCACGTTTGAGCATCCAGGTTGCAGTCAAACGCGCGGGGAATTCCATCCTGCTCCGGATCGAGCACTTCACCGACGAAATCCGTTCGAACCTGATAAGGCTCAAAGATGGCTCGCAGCTGATAGTACTCCTGCTGAGACAGTGGATCGTACTTGTGATCATGGCACTTGCCGCAGTTGAACGTCATTCCAAGCATCGCTTTGGACGTGTGCTGAATGGTTTCATCCAGCCAGCTCGTGCGATTGAACTTGAAATACTGTCGAGCAAGAAAACCGGAGGCTCGCAGACGATCGAGGTCGTTTGGATACAGTTCATCCGCGGCCAGCATTTCGACCAGCATCTGATCGTAGCCCTTGTCTTCATTGAGCGATTCAATGATCCAGTCGCGCCAGTGCCAGATGTGTTTTTGCGAATTGCGAACTTCGGCCCCCAGGCCCCACCAGTCGCTGTACCGCCAGATGTCCATCCAGTGACGTCCCCAGCGTTCGCCGTATTGAGGACTTGCGAGGAGCCGGTCCACAACTTTCTCACAGGCCGTCGGTGAAACATCATTCAGGAATTCTGTCTGCTCCGATGGCGAAGGCGAAAGCCCGGTGAGATCAATCGTCACTCGTCGCAGCCACGTCAGTCGGTCGGCTTCCGGCTGAGCCACCAGGCCACGTGAGGTTCGAGCCGCCGACAGAAATGCATCGATAGGATTCCGATTCCACTTTTCCCCTTCCGCAGAGGTTGGAACAGGAGATTTGACAGGCGTTCGAAAGGACCAGTGGTCGCGAGGATCTTCTTCGGGAGTTTCATTCTCCGGCGCTTTGGCTCCGGACGTGATCCACTGCTGAATTGCTTCGATCTGCTCTGGCTTCAGATGTTCGCCTTCCGGCGGCATCCGTTCGCCGTCTTCTTTGCTGGTGACGCGATTCAGGAGCAAGCTGTCCATTGCGCGACCTGCGACGATCGCGGCCCCGGAGTCACCTCCGACCAGCATCGCCGCGGCGGTATCAAGCCTCAGGCCGGCTTCCTGCTTCAGCGCGCCGTGACAGGCGAAACATCGTGATTGCAGAATCGGCTTGACGGTCTTCTCATAGTGCTCGTCCCCCGGCACTTGAGCCGAATGAAGCAGAATGATCATCGTCGCAGCAATGTGAAGTTTCATCGACATGGCAGGCCTGTCGTTCGTTTCAGGGTCGCGTTCGACTGAACAATGACAACGCAACGAATCGGTGGGATAAGTAAGGCAGGAATTGGAGCTCAATCAGTCTAAAGAGTGACGAGCCGGAATGCCACAGGCTTCGCGACAGGCCGAGTGCCATGATCACCCGGCGTGGCACAGCAACGGCCCGAAAACGCCTGGCCGCAGGGGGATTCGCCCTCCGGTGCCAAACCTATGAACGACTGGTGCCTTCCGAGGTGATTGCAGTGCGTGATCGGGGAGGACCGCTGCTGCGGAGAAACAGCGCGACCCAGTCACAGGTCAGCAGCAACGGAGGATCGCGCAACACGCCCAGCAGCAGCGCCGCTTCTCGTGAACTCCGGTCACCCAGCAGAATGGACCGGGCCGCTGTCAGAAATGCCGTACTGCACAGACATTCGTTTCTGCAGAAGTCCAGGACTTCATTTCGGAACACAGGGTATTCCAGCTTCCCGCACAGTTTCAAAAAATGTCGCAGGGCAATGACGGTCGATTCGTCAGGCTTTTGAGAATCCTCCGAGGAGTCCAGCCACGCTTCCGGGCTCAACGTCAGGATCCAGAGTGCTTCCGGAAGCACGACGATCAGTTCAGTCAGAAGATCCATCAGCTGAAATGGGGAACCAATAAACCCATAAACAAGTCGGTTCAATCGGCGTCTCAGTTCCACTTCGTCAAGAGCCGGTGCATCGGCAACGAGTTCGCTAAGGGCGGGACTGCGGCTGGGGTCATGACTCTCAAAGAACTTCGCAATGACCCGAAGTGCATCCTCATATTCAGTCGCTGCTCCGGCATGGGCCACCCTGACCACGGCTTGCAATTCTTCGAAGGCCTGCCTGGCAAGAAATCGTCCATCAGCATGTTCGGCAAGAATTCCAAGTTCGAAGATTCGCGACAACAGACGAAACCAGACCGTGGGATGTGCGAACGCGAGACGCCTCTGAGTCTGTTCATACTCCTCCTGAATCTGTTTCCACGCGTGCTGACGTGCCAGCAACTGCCAGCGTTCCGACAGATAAACCTGCAGGTTCGCGGAACTCAGGATCCGATTACTCAAGTGTCCACTGTGCTCTGCCGCGAGGTATTCCGGATGCGATCGAAATTCGAGCAGCAGCAGTCGTACGAGTTCTGCATCGCCGCCAAAACGTTCGAGTCCATCGGTCAGCCAGCGAAGTGCATGCAGTTCCGGGGACAACTGAGGCGTGAGCTGAGTGGCCCAGTATCCCATCAGGAACGGCGTCGCATCATGCTTCGAGGAGACCGCAAGAGAATGCAGACGCTGGATGACCAACGCCGAAGGATGCTGCGAATACTCATCCCATAGCTGGTTCAACTGGCTTTGGAATTGATCCGCTTCAGTGCCGAACTCCAGGTGAACTGGCCGGGCAATCGGCTCTGCGTTTTGTTCGGGGCGACTGAACTGGCCAGTCTCGCTCAAACGAACGGGGGCGAGATCCAGTGAAGACTCGGACGATTGCGCGTTGGTCTGGGCGCGTTGAAGTCCCTCCAGCAGAATCTCCATCGCTTCCCGCAGGCGCTGAAACTGCGACGGATGTGTTTCCGGACGATACTTTCGAATCAGCGCCGCGTAAGCTCGCCGAATTTCTGTTCGATCGGCAGTGGACCAGACATTCAGTACCTGACTCGGAGAGACCGGCCATTCATCAAGATTCTCCGGCAGATGACTGCTCATGGGTTGGCCCCCGTTTTTTTCTGCAGCTGCTCCGCCTGTGGCACTCCTTCTTCAGGCGTTGAGCTTTCGTTGAAGTTGGCGTCTTCTACTGACTTTCCGGATTCCGCCGCAGCCTTTTCCCTGGCAGCCTTCATTATGCTATCCAGAATTCTCTGTGGGATGCTGGCGGCTCTGCTCTCCGTGCCTTTGACATTCGACTTCGACTTCTCCTCGGCTTCCTCAAGTGCTTTCAGCTTCTCCTGGGCTTCCTGCAGCCGCGTCATTGCCTTCTCAAACTTGTCTGCGTCCTCTGGTCCCAGGAGGGCTCGCCGAAGCTCCGGAGACATGTCCTTCAGATATTGGACGCGCTGTTCCGGCGAGCCGTCCAGCGAATTCAGGCGAGGTTGCGGAACGAACACTGGATTGGACACTGTGTTCCGTGGAATCGGCCGCCCTCCTCCAGGAGATTGAGAAGTCGTGAAAACGATCGATCCAAAAGCGCCAGCGATGATCAACAGCAGTGTGATGATCAAAATCCAGGATTTCACGGGGAGTTTGTGTTTCGCGCGAGCCTCAAGCCACTGAAGCCGCTGCTCTGTAGTGCCCCCGCAGGACGGCTTTAACTGAGCCAGCTCACCGCAATGGCGCCGATCGTCTTTCAAAGTCCGCAGAGCTGCCGCAATCGCGGCATGATTACCGATCAGTGACGCGACAGCCGTTCTTCCAGACTGTGCGGACTGTTCCGGAGACATGACAAACGGATCCGTGAATACGGCAGCTCGGCTATGTCCAACGGCGTCCAGCGTCTCCTGAGGAATCAAGAGCGCAATTCGCAGGTGATCGAGTCTCCAGCGCAGTGCCGGTAACTTCTCTGTTGCACTCCATAACTGTGCCCAGCGTTCCTTCCGAACATCGACCGCCAGCGCAAAGAACTCCGCGCAGAATCGAGCCACTGCTTCGCGGAGCACCTCTTCCTCATACTCCACCTGGACCAGAGCATCTCCGGGGCGGATGATTGCCATGAGATCCACTTGCTGGTTTGCTGTGGGATGAAACTGACACGCTTTCAGGAACCCACACGCTGCCCGGTGACTCTCAGAATCGGAACTGCTGTCCCGCAGATCAGCCGGCAGCCCAAGTCGTCGCCGTGAATAATCTACAGCAATCGCATGCAGGTGCTTCTGAAATTCAGGCGCCTGTTTCTTTGACGGAACCCATGTGCTCATTGTTGCCAACTCACGGTTCATGGAGCGGATCAACGTTCTTCAAAAAAGCTTCCAAATTCGTTCGGTACAATTCGATAGCCGACGGATCCTGCATCTCAAGGGCTTCCTCGAATCCTGTGATCAGCATTTCAAGGCAACGTCGGGCATCATCCGTCAACTCGCGGTAGACTCTGTCAGCCCATTTCAAAAGATGCTGGTTGACCTGATCTTCGCGAGGGTGCTTCTTCAGTTCCTGCAGTCGCTCTACGGCTTTCCTGAGTTCCTCAGGCGTCAAATTCTGCGCGTGTCGAGTAATCACGCAGGACGCCTTTCGTCCCGATCCTTCTGCGGCGGCCTCTACTTCCAGAATGCCGTTCAGGTCATACGTGAATCTGATCGTAACCACCTGTCCGGCCGGTCCGCGAGGAATTCCCTTCAGTTCAAACTCCGCCAGAAACAGGTTCTCTTCAACGCGACGACTCTCTCCCTGAAAGACTCGCACATTGACGCTGGTCTGGTTTGCATTCACGGTTTGAAACGACTCAATTCGGCTCACCGGAATCGTGGTGTTGCGGCTGATCAATGGTTGGTAGTAACCGCCTCGCAGGTTTCCTGCGATATCCTTCGCGATTTCGACCCCCAGCGTGAACGGACAAATGTCTGTCACCACCATGTCCGACACGGCACTGTCCAGATGGACCAATCCTCCCTGCACGGCCGCACCAAGAGCGACCACGTGATCCGGATCCAGCTGGCACAGAGGTTCGCGACCAAAGATCTCTCTCAGCATTCCGGCAATCTGCGGCATCCGAGTCGCACCGCCAACAAGAATCACATCATTGATCTGTGCGCGAGTCAGCCCGGCATCCGACATGGCTCGCTGAAGCGGCAGGCGAGTTTTCGAAAGCAACGATTCCGTCCACGCCAGAAATTCCTCGCGCGAGACTTTCAGTGTTTCAGACGAAGTGCTGATCTCTCCGTTCACATCCGGAAAACGGACTTCTGCCTCACCACCCGACGACAACCGCCGCTTGGCTTTCTCACACTCGTGAATCAAGCGCGAGACGAGCTTTGGATAGCGAGTCTCAGCATGTTCGAAGTTCATGCCTTTGGAATTCAGGATCTGCGACGCGAGTGTTCTTGTGAAGTCCTCTCCGCCCAGAAAGATCTCTCCCGCCGAGGCTCTGATTTCGAGTGTTGATTCGAACTGATCCAGAATGGAAACGTCAAACGTGCCGCCGCCAAGATCAAAGACCAGAGCAACTCGTTCCTTCTGTAATTCATGAAGACCGTAAGCAATGGCTGCGGCTGTGGGCTCATTGATGATTCGTCGAACCTGGAAACCAGCAAGCTGTCCCGCATGAATCGTGGCCTTGCGCTGAAGGTCGCTGAAGTAGGCCGGGACTGTGATGACCGCTTCCGTAACTTCCTGCCCAAGGTGCTTTTCAGCATCTTCCTTCAGCGCCTTTAGGACCAGTGACGACAACTCCTCAGCCCGAAACGTTCGGTCAGCCACACTGACCTGGCGATCGGTACCCATCAGACGTTTGAAAACTGTGGCGCAGCGATCAGGATCAACAACCTGGAGTTCCTTCGCCGGACGACCGATCAGAAGCCGTCCATCGTGGTCAATTCCGACGGCTGATGGCGTCAACATGTCCCACAGAGAATTCGGAATCAGCTCCGGGCCATTCGGGGATAACCACGCCACCAGCGAGTTTGTGGTTCCCAGGTCGATACCAACAATCATCACAGAATCTCATGGAGCAGGAATCGGGGGTGTGAACACCCCACTACTATAATACTCCCACCAGCACATAGTAAGCGAATTCATCAATCACGCAGCCGCAGCTCGGAACGCTCATTCCTTGCTGGGATTTCACGCCGGAGGAATCTCACGGGCAGCTACTACCGAAACGGAGCAAATTTCGCTATCACTCCCCGCCAAAGCCGAACACTCGGCTGTGGCGGCAAACAATGGCTGATCTCGAACTCTTCGACGAGTATGAACATGATCCGTGGAATGTTAGGTGTTTGCATACTGTGTGTCCTGAGCTCCGCAGCAATGGGACAGCACGCCGGGCTTGATCCGGATGGTTTTGACAAGTCCGTCCGTCCTCAGGATGACCTGTTTCAGCATATGAACGGACGATGGCTGCTGGCGACGGAGATCCCTGCTGACAAGTCCAACTACGGATCCTTCACCGCTTTGGACGATGCCGCCCGGGAGAACATTCGAGCGATCATCGAAGAAGCTGTCAGCAATCCGAACGACGCCATCGCAAAAAAGGTCGGGGACTTCTACAAGAGCTACATGAATGAAGACCTGATTGCTCAAAAGGGCATTGCTCCTCTGAAGGAACAGCTCGCAGCGATTGACGCGATCAGTACTCCCAACGATGTGGCTCACTTCTTCGGGGCTGCCGGAATCTACGGTGTCCCCGGACCAGTGGGATTTTTCGTCGGCGTCGATGACAAGAATTCCTCGCGCTATCTTGCGGGGATTGTTCAGGGCGGCATCACTCTTCCGGACCGAGACTACTACCTCGAAAACAAAGACAACTACGTCGCCGCTCGCGCTGCACTGAAAGCCTACATCACGCGACTGTTTGAACTCGCAAAAATCCCGAATGGCACTGCCGCGGCGGATGCGATCCTGGAACTTGAAACCAAACTCGCAAAGATCCAGTGGTCGCGAACAGAGCTGCGTGATGCCGAAAAGCGTTACAACCTGATGACGGTCGCAAAGCTGAAGGAAATGACGCCTGGGATTCCATGGGACGTCTACTTTGAAGCATCGGGAGCGGCGAATCTGGAGGAAGTTAACGTCACGACTCCTTCCTATTTCACTGAGTTCGAAAAGGTCGCCAGCACCGTTGATCTGGAAACATGGAAGCAGTACGCCCGATTCCGTTTGCTGGACGCTGCGGCCGATTACCTGCCAAAGGATTTCGTTGACGCTTCGTTTGAACTGCACGAAAAGACGATCTCCGGAGTTCCTCAGCAGAAGCCTCGCTGGAAGAAAGCGGTCGACGCAACATCCGGTGCCGGTGCAGGAGATTTCGGTGTCCTTGGCGAACCCCTCGGACAGCTTTACGTTCGCAAGCACTTCCCTCCGGAAGCTCGCAAACGCATGGATGAACTGGTTGCCAACCTGATGAAGGCCTATGAGCAGAGCATTCATGACCTGAAGTGGATGACAAAGGAAACCAAGGTCCGTGCTCTCGAAAAGCTGAGCAAGATCACTCCGAAGATCGGGTACCCGGATGAATGGCGTGATTATTCAGGCCTGGAGATTAAGGCTGATGACCTGCTTGGAAACATCTCGCGCTCTCGCCGATTTGAACACTTCCGCCAACTGAATCGTCTGAAGAAGCCGGTCGACCGAAAAGAATGGGGCATGACTCCTCAGACGGTCAATGCGTACTACAACCCAAGCCTGAACGAGATTGTCTTTCCGGCAGCAATCCTGCAGCCCCCGTTCTTCGATGCGAATGCCGAAGACGCGGTCAACTACGGAGGCATTGGCGCGGTCATCGGTCACGAAATCAGCCATGGCTTCGATGACGAAGGCAGCAAGTATGACGGTGATGGAAATCTGAAGAACTGGTGGACGGACGAAGACAAGAAGGCGTTTGAAGAACTGACGTCCCGACTGATTGCGCAGTACGAAGGCTATGAACCTCTGCCAGGACGGAAGTTGAATGGCAAGTTGACACTGGGCGAGAATATTGCGGACCTCAGCGGGATGGCGATTGCCTACAAGGCTTATCGTCTTTCCCTGAAGGGTCAGGACGGTCCAGTGCTGGATGGTTACACATCCAGCCAGCGGTTTTTCCTGGGATGGTCCCAAATCTGGCGTCGCAAGTACCGCGACGACGAAATGGCGCGCCGTCTTTTGACCGACCCGCATTCTCCGTCTGCTTATCGAGCGAATGGCCCGGTCACGAACCTGGACGCCTTTTATGAAGCGTTCAATGTGAAGCCTGGCGACAAGCTCTACAAACCCGCTGAACAGCGTATTCAGATCTGGTAACCGGGGCGTCGAGTCGCAATGCGATTCAACGCCAGTCGCCAGACGGTGCGATACGCAGTCTCGCACCGTCTATGAACGAGTCACCGTCTACTGCCGCTGTGGTTTCTTCGAAATCACAGCGGCACCGTTTCTTCTGAAAGTCCTTGAATGCAAACGACACCAGTGACTCCGGATCAATTTCAGAGATCCGTCCTCGCCGTACCGCCGCTGGCTCGAGACGCTTCCGAAAAAACCTGTTCTGCTCAGAACGAACGGATTATTCGGCATCTGGAAAATGGTGGCGTTTCCATGCTGCTATATGGCGGTAACGCAAATCTTTACCACGTCCGCCTGTCGGAATATGCAAGGCTGCTGGAGATTCTGGAGAGCGTCGCGGGGTCTCAAACGGCCGTCATCCCTTCAGTTGGTCCGTCTTACGGGTTGATGATGGACCAGGCAGACATCCTGAAGTCGACTCGATTCCCAACAGTCATGGTGTTACCGACAAAAGCCATCATGACGGAAGCCGGATTGATGACCGGTTTTCGAAAATTCGTCGAGGTCATCGGGCGTTCCGCGGTCCTTTACATCAAGGAAGAAGGCTATATCAGCCCCGAAGGCGCGGCGGAGCTGGTTCGGGATGGACTGGTTTCGTTTATCAAGTATGCCATCGTAAGAAAGGACCCTGCCGACGACTCGTATCTTGAACGACTTGTCACGATGGTGGATCCAAAGCTGATCTGCAGCGGCATCGGCGAACAGCCGGCTCTGATTCACATGACAAAGTTCCGACTGAATGGATACACGTCGGGATGTGTCTGTGTGAATCCAGCATTGTCTCAGCAGATGCTGGCCGCGATTGTCGCGAAAGACTACGACAAGGCGGAGGCTATTCGCCGCATCTTCCTGCCGCTCGAAGATCTGCGAAACGAAATCAATCCGATCCGCGTCCTTCATGAAGCAGTCGCCCTTGCCGGTATCGCAGACACGGGACGCCATCTGCCTTTACTGTCTGGAGTGACAGAATCTGCGGCTGGACGAATCCGCGCCGCGGCCGGGGAACTTTTGAATCGCAGCCTGTAACATGGCGGTGGCTCCAGTGACTTCCGGAGTGGTCTTCATCGGCAGGACTCATCCTGAGTTTCTTCCGCTGCTGGAATGGTGTGCGGACCAAAAGCTTCTGTTCGAACACAATATCTTTCCATCGATCGACGCGGTCTTCGTCTCGCCAACCTTTCAGAAGCATCCACCGGCACTGACCATCGTGCTTCAGAACTATCCGGATGAATATCCCCGAGATGACGTCAATCGGCTGATCGGTCATTTGCTCTTTGGAAGAGTGCTGTGCGTTCAGTCATCGTGGTGCGTTTCGACCGGACGGACTCACGATGTGTGGCCGATCGTTTCACGCGTTCCTTCCGGTTCTGCGATCCCGGTCGTCAGTCAGGCTCTGAAGGACATTGCTCTGCAGATTGCACCGATGCTGCCAATGGCCGCCTCTGAAGATGTGTTCGCCCACCGACAGGCACTCTCTGTTCAGGAACACCTCAGCTGTCGTGCCCTTTGTATTTGTTCTGATCGATCACTTCAGAAGACCGCTTCGGCGATGCTGATTCAAGCCGGTTTCCCGGTCTCCACCGACGGGGGGTCTGTTAACCAGCTTTCCGGCTTTGGGTTTGTTCTGTGTGATGAAATGGATGTCCTTCATGATGCGGAACTGATTGCCGAACTGAGTTCTGTCAGAGACCAGAGTTTCCTTGTGTGTATGACGGAATTTCCGGGGCAGCAAAAACCAGACTGGGCTCATACTCTGATCGAGAAGACGGAATTGCAGATTCAATTGAGCTCCGCGATTTTGCAGTTCCGGGCGTGGATGTCAGACAGGCAGTTCCATGACGGCACGTGAGCGGCAGGTTCTGATTGTCATTACGATCACCGTGTTCGAATGCGCATTGATTGCGGTTACGAATCGTCTCTGGCTGGGAGTTGCTGATTTCCCGGCGTTGCCCCTGATTGGACTGGCTGTCAGCACTTCCGTTCGGCGAGTCCTGGGATTCTGCCTGCTCGGTTGTTGCGGTGCGACACTGGTGACCGGTCTCCGGCAATGGCGAAGAATTCGGCAGCAGGCAGGCGAGACTCCGGATTGCAAAGTCGAATCAGAGGACAGTGCGTCAACGGAGGGACTTTCACTTCCCACACGAGTCACAGCGGGGTGTGCCGCGGTGTTCGCCATCTGCAGTGCCGTTGCGAATCAGCATTGCCTTCAGGCCTGGCACTGGCTGTTCATCATCGTGATGATGCTCGCGGTAACTCTGAAACCTCGTATGTTCTTGCCGTCACTGACGCTGGTTTTTGCAAGCGTCTATTTGTGTTCAGGCTTGTCGCGAGTCACGCTTTCCACGCAGCCCAACGCGACCGAAATGATCGTTCAGGCCATCATGAGGTTCTTCCTTCCTGCGAATGTCGCGGGAGACCTTCGATGGATTCGTTTTTTGGCCACCGTCGCAACATGCGGGGAAATTCTGGCAGGTGTGCTGCTGTTCTTCGGAAAGACTCAGCGGATAGGCTTGGCCATGGCTGTCCTGATGCACCTCAGCCTGATCCTCGCGCTGGGACCATTCGGACTGAATCACCACTGGGGCGTCATCCTGTGGAACGCCTGCTTTCTCTGCCTCTTGCCCCTTGCCCTCATTCGACCGAACAAAAGGCAGCAAGTTCGCGTTGCAGTTTCGGAGATATGGCCGGGCCTTTGCGTCCTGACATTTTCTTTGTCCGGCCTTCTGGGCATCGCTGACAACTGGCCATCATGGCAGCTGTACTCAAGTCGCCCGGAGACATGGGAACTGTGGCTGGATTCATCGACCGCCGAACAACTGCCATCACATCTGAAGAAGTATGTCGCCAGTGGCACGATGATCGGTGACTGGGTTGTGCTGAAGCTGGATCGATGGGCACTCGATGCGACTGGTGCTCCGATCTATCCGGAGGACCGGTTTCTTTGCGCCGTGATCTTCGAGATTTTGGCTCAGTTGAAAGACCCGGTCTTCGCCGTTCAGATCGATGAGCCAGAAGTCATGTGGTGGAAACGACGGACTCGGGAATTGACGTCACAGGAAGCACTCGATCAGGAACGCCAGCGATGGCTGTTCCCGCCGTCGAAGCCTGAGCGTGGCTGAAAACGTAACGCCCAGCGCCCGTAGAGGAACTCGCCAGAGTTCCCATCAACTACGAGTTCCCATCAGCACAAACGTTATGTGATCTCTGGGAAGGAACTTCGTGGGATCTCTGGCGAGATCCACGACAGCGTTGCCACGCGTGACATTGGCCGAGCATTTCCAACGCTGCTAGTTCTTCGGTGCTTCCACAGTTGGCGCAGAGAGTTTTGGTGCTTTCCCCGTCTTGGGCTCTTCCGGCTTTGGCTCTTCAGGTTTTGGCTCTTCCGGCTTTGGTTCCTCGGACTTTGGTTCCTCGGAGGCGGGTGCGGAAAGGCCAGCCAGCGGAACCAGCGGTTTTGAGACAACCATCAGATCCGGCATAATGGCATTGGCCTTTGTCTCAGCTTCCGGGAAGAAGCGAGACAGGCTCTCCAGAATACGTTTTGCAAAGTCGAACTGTCCGCATTGAATGGCCAGTGAAGCAACTTTCAGGCGGCCTTCCACGTCGTTGCGATTGGAAACGACCGATTGAAGCTGAGTCCTCATTTCATTTTCAACGTCCACGAGCTGCGCTGCGTTCTGGCGAGCGGAATTCGCGAGTTCTGTGTTGCCGGTCTTCTCGGCAGCCTCAGCCAGAGTCTCGAACGCTTCTCGGTTACGCGACATCTGACCGATCGCATTGATCAACGCGGGCATCTCCGCCCTGATCTTTTCGACATTGTTCTCGGCGAGACTGACTTTGGCAGCAACGACAGCGCCTTCACCCGCAAGCGGCACTTCCCGACGAGCGGAATCGATGACTGTCAGTGCTTCTGTGATCTTGCCCTTGCCAAGGAGCGAGAGTGCCTGAAACTTCGATCCTCGGTTTGGATCCGAGATCATGTCAACATACTCATCAGCTTCTGTCAGCTTGCCAAGCTTCACAAGGCACTGCAGATAGCGATCGGCCACTTCGCCAACGGTCGGAGAATCGCCTAATTCGTCCAGCGACTTTTTGTAGGCGGCCGCTGCTTCTTCATATCGACCAAAGTCCGTCAGGATATCCCCTTCCAGCTGGTTGACCTGAGCAGGCTTGTGTCCTTTTTCCTTGAGCACCTTGATGTGCTCAAGCGATTCGTTATAGGCAAGTCCATTCGACAGAATGCTGGCGGCGATATACCGAGCGTCATCGCCAACTTCCGGATCGTCCACAACAGATTCGAGTGTCGAAATCGCCTGCTCGAATTTTCCAGCCGTTCCATAGGCACGACCAAGAAGCAGGCCGGATTGCCCACGAATCTTTTCCGACTTCATCGCCTCAACCAGAAGCGGAATCGCCTTCAGCGGCATGTTGCGGCCGACTGCCATTCGAGCTTCCAGGTACTTCACATGGCCCGCCCAGTCGGGATACTCCTTGAGCTTTTCAACGTCGTCCGTAAGCTTTGCGACGTCCGGGGTCTGGCTTTCCAAAAGCACCATCGCGTCATCAAAAATCTCCTGCGGATCTGCCGGAAACAGTCGAGGAACGATGATCGCCAGCAGAACCAAAGCAAACCCGATGCCAATGACCCAGATCCACCAGGGGAGACCACTGGAAACTCGACGTGGAACAGGAGCCTTGGATGGATTTTTCTGAGACATACGGATTCGAAGGTGTCTGAAGGGTTTCGAGGAGTCAAAATTTCAGAAAACGAGTATTCTGACAACGGCTCGATCACAGTTACCACACGGCATCTCTGTAATCTTGCATCGGCTAGCGATTTTGAGTTGGGTTGTTCCTTTTGGGGGGACAGGGGCCTGAAACGCGACCCATGGCTGCCGGATGTCCTACGCTCCATTTTGCTGACGTATTTGAAGTTTCAGCCTCGATGGCCTGTTTTCTGAACAAATGCACCCCTTAAAACAGCTTTGGAGACGTCGAGATCTCAATGGTTGATCCTATTCCGTCACGACGAACAATGCTCACCGGGCTGGTGAAAATCCAGAACCCCGATGCTGCATCCCCTGCGCGCCGCACAGCGCCGACCGGAAGCAGTACTGTTCGCCTGACCGCACGTTGCATGGCGTGTGATTTCTCGGTCATCATGAATCCCGGTTCGTCAGATCGAGTCGCGCCAGCAGGGGAAACTCTGGAACTGATCAGTTCCATCGAAGGCTGGCTCAGCCTGTATCGGTCCGACAGCGAACTGTCTCTAATCAATCAAAATGCAGGAATTGCCTCGGTGCGGGCCCGACCGGAGCTCCAGCGCCTGATTCGGCTCGGGCTGGATCTTTCCGACCGGACTCAAGGCGGCTTCGACCTCGCAATGGGGGCTTTGACGCTGCTGTGGAAACGCTGCCGGCGAGAAGAGCGGCTGCCGCTTGAGTCAGAAATTCGCGAGGCTCTGAAACTGTGCGGTTCCGCCAATATCCGGCTTGATGAAGCAACGGAAACGGTTGAACTCAAACATCCGGGAGTCACACTGGACCCGGGTGCAATTGGCAAAGGCTTCGCGCTGGACGAAGCAGCAGAATTCCTTCGCCATCAGCCCGAAGCTCCCTTAGAGTTTCTTTTGCACGGAGGCCATAGCAGCGTTCTGGCGGTGGGAGGCCACAATGGTCACGATGGCTGGCCGATTGGGCTCGGCAATCCCCTCTTCACTGAAAAGCGGCTGGCGACCGTTTTGCTTCAGAATCAGGCAATGGGGACGAGCGGCTCAAACATTCAGTTCTTTCGCTATCAGGGAAAGCGCTACGGCCATATTCTGGACCCAAAAACGGGTTGGCCCGCCGAAGGAATGCTGTCGGTCACAGTGCTTGCTCATTCCGCCGCAGTCGCCGATGCTCTTTCAACAGCGTTTTTTGCGATGGGAGTCGAACGCTCTCTTGAATGTCTGGAAGCGATGCCGGATATCGGCGCCATCCTTGTTCCGTTCCCTGAATCTGGCCGCAAAGTCCGACCGCTTGTGGCAGGAATTCCTTCGGATCAGATCTTCTGGGATGAAGACCAGGCGGAAGTCCGCTAAAGTGGCCGTTTTCGAGGTCCCTTACGGTTGGGAAGCCGCAAAAACCCGGTATTTTGCGATCGATCGGACCTTCAAGAAGTGCATCATGGTGTCAGAATGAATGAACAAGGCTGCGGCCATTGCGGACGACGGCAACTTCGATTTCACACTACAGCATGACGCCTCTCGGGCAGTCGGTTCCGGTAAACCAAATCTCACCGGCCACTGCCTCTGAACTTCCTCCACCTCCCACCACTTGATGAGTCAGGAGTCTTCCTCCGGTGACATCAATCGCAAAAACATCCACTGCTGCCGTCGTGTTCCTTGTCGTGCTGCGACTGGGACTTGGCTGGCAGCTGCTGTACGAAGGTCTCTGGAAGATCGATACCTTCCGCACGCCGACTCCCTGGAGTTCCGATGGTTACCTGAAGAGTGCCCAGGGACCAATGCGCGATCTGTTTCGTTCATTGGCAAACGATGCAAACGACACAAGCTGGATGGATGTGGAGCAGGTGGAAGCGCGCTGGAACAAATGGCGAAATCGGTTCATTGCCCACTACAAGCTGAACGATTCTCAGATTGGTGCGCTAAACCGGTTGCTCGACGGTCCGGAATATTTCGCTGCGGCTCTGGAGAAGATCCCTGAAGGAGTGGATTTTGAAGCAGCAAAACTGAAGGAAGTCGTTCGTTTCAATGCGGAAAAGAAGCTGCTGACTGTCGATGGAAAGCGCCATCTGCTGGCGACAGAAAAAGCCAACCTGGAAGCTCAGGTCAGTGAGCGTCAGGGCGAAGAATATGATGCTTACCGTAAAGCACTGAATGACGTCTCCGCTCGTTCCAGCCGCCTGTCATTCAAAGAACGCATGCGAGCTCATCTGCAGGGCAATCCGGACAATTCCGGGAACATCGATGGCCGCATCAGTCAGCTTCAGCTGTACTCCGAGATGCTGGCGCGCTACGAACAGAAACACGCCTCAGCCAAAATGCCGTTCGAACAGGAGCACCTCGTTCGAACATGGTCCGACGCTCGCGCGAAAGCAAAAGAACTGGCCGGTCCTGTGATGGCGATGGATGCCGAACTTCAGGAAGAAGCGGCTCAGTTGCTGACGATCGACCAGGTGAAGAAAGGAGCGTTGCCGAAGCCGTGGAACACGCTGAAAGTCGTCGACCTGCTCACCATCGCGGGACTCGCCGGGCTAGGCACACTCCTGCTGCTGGGACTATGCACTCGCTTCGCCGCCTTTTCTGCAGCGTTCATGATCTTTGGCTTTTACATGGCGATGCCTCCGCTGCCGGGTGTGCCTGAAGCCCCCGGACCGGAGCACAGCTTTATTGTGAACAAGAACCTGATTGAAGTTCTGGCACTTCTTGCTCTGGCGTTTCTTCCAACCGGACAATGGTTCGGACTGGATAGCCTTGTCAGTCGAATCAAATGGAGGAAGGCTGCAAAGGCCTAGTCACATTCTTCAACACTTCGTTATCCAAAATTTTGAAGACCTTCGCGAATACTTCCCACGGGCCAAGCGGCCCTGCAAATACGAGATCGGAGTCTGGACATGGACATCACACCGGAACAGCATGAAATTGGAAAAGACAACTTCAACGAAGCGGTCGGGTTCACTCGCCGCGACGTGCTGAAGACCGTTGCTGCAGGCGGCGTCGGTCTCGGCGCTTTGTATTTCAACTACTCAAAGCTGAATGGAAATCCTGTCCGCACGGCGTTTATTGGATGCGGGGATGAAGCCAATGTGCTCATCACCGAACATCCTTCCGACTACATGGAAATCGTCGCCATCGCGGACCCTCGCCCGGCCAACATCGAGCGTACTTTCAAAGGCAGCCACCCGGAAGTTCGCATCGGCCTGGAAAAGAAACTGGGAAGTGCCCGAGCCAGTCAGGTCAAGGTCTACGAAGACCACACGGCTCTGCTAAAGGACGCACAGTCGCTGGGTCTGGAGATGGTGGTCATCGCGGTTCCGCTCAGCCAGCACGCTCCCATCGCAATGGCATGCCTCGATGCCGGACTGCATGTGCTGACAGAAAAGCTGATGGCTCACAACGTGACAGAGTGCAAGCAGATGATCCGCAAAGCAGAGGCCAAAGGGCTGCTGCTGGCGGTTGGCCACCAGCGTCATTACAGCGTTCTTTATGACAACGCGAATGATCTGATTCAAAAGGGTCTGCTGGGGGACATCAAGTTCATTCGTGCTCAGTGGCACCGTAATAACAGCTTCCCCGGCAGCGACAGCTGGCGAAAATGGGATCGCGGAACTGAAGCGAAGAAGGACCGCGAACATCTGCTGCAGCTGGAAAAATCAGGCCGCCTGAAAGAACTCGGCTACGACAGCGCGAAGCAACTGGTCGACTGGCGACTGTACAACAAGACTGGTGGCGGTTTGATGGCGGAACTTGGCAGCCACCAGATGGACGCCAGCAGCATCTTCCTTGGCAAGAAACATCCTCTGGCGGTTCAGGGATACGGTGGCAAGAACTTCTACGGCGTGAAGAACGTCGGTCCGAAGGAGAACTGGGACGACGATCGAGACATCGCTGACCATATTTATGTCACTTTCGAATTCCCAGGGCGTCACTACGCCAAGGGTGAAAACGAGGAGGATATTGCGATCGTGACTTATTCGTCCATCAACACCAACCGCCTTGAGTTCTACGGCGAAACCGTCTTCGGCAGCCGCGGAACTCTGATCATGAAAGAAGAGAAAGAAGCTCTGCTGTATAAGGAAAACGGCCCCGGGAGCGGCGGCGGTCTCGAACAGCGATTGTGGGTCCTCGACAGCGCCTCCGGTGGCGGACCTGTGCTCGACAGCTACAACACGGCGGCTCCTTCAGCGGCCGGAGCGATGGCCAAAGGTGCGGTTGGCGACAAGGTCAGCCGCGGTTACCGTGAAGAAATGGAACACTTCTGCTACTGCATCCGCAATGGTAAGGGCTGGCAGGAACTCCGCTGCAACGGTCGCGTCGCTATGGCGGATGCAATCATGGCACTCACAGCAAACCTCTCGATGAAACACAAGAAGCGAATTGTCTTCAAAGATGAGTGGTTTGATGCCGACAATGACGCGGCTCCTGAAACGGATGAGCAGGTGCTGTCGTAGCCATCGCCGCGTCATCAGCAGTATCGTTCAGATCATTCAAAAGGACTCGCGGCAGATTTGCGGCGAGTCCTTTGCAGTTGGAATTGGCTGACTAAGACTATTCAATAACTGGCTTCGTGAGGCCTGACATGAATCGACCGCTGATGATCGGTGCCGCACTTGTTGGCCTCGCCGGATTGCTGGTCTTCAGCCTTTCACAGAAGCCAGCGACAAATCGAACAGCCCCGGCGACAGACAGCGCCGGAACAGAACCGCAACTGCCTCTCAGCGTCTTCTGCGCTGCCAGCAACCGAACCGTGATGGAGTCCATTCGTAAGACCTACCAGCAGGAAACGGGGCGTGAGATTGAGGTTCAGTATGGTGCGTCTCAGACTCTGCTGACAAATCTTGAGATCAGTCGAACTGGTGATCTTTATCTACCGGCGGATTCAAGTTACCTGGAGATGGCGAATTCAAAAGGTTTGATCGCAGAACGATTCCCGCTCGCAACGATGAAACTGGTCGTCGCTGTCCTGCAGGGAAATCCCAAACAAATCAACGGATTGTCGGACCTGCTTCGATCAGACGTCAGACTGGTCCAGGCAAATCCGGATGCCGCTGCTGCCGGGAAGCTCACGCGAAGTGTTCTCTCAGCCAAAGGCCAGTGGCAGGCGCTCGAAGAAGCAACAGAAGCGTTCCGCGGAACCGTGACCGATGTGGCCAGCGATCTGAAAGTAGGTGCCGCCGACGCGGGGATTGTGTACGACGCCGTTCTGCACGATTTTCCGGAACTGGAGGCGATTGAGATTCCGGAGTTCGCAGAAGCTGTTTCAGAGATTTCTGCCGCCGTCGTAGAGTCCTCATCGCAGCCTCAGCGTGCCCTCCATTTTGCACGGTGGCTTTCTGCATCTGACAAGGGTCTCCGGATGTATGCCGAACATGGTTTCCAGACCGTGCCCGGAGATCAGTGGAGCGAGCATCCGGAAATTGTTCTCTACGCGGGAGCGATGCTGCGGCCCGCTATCGAACAGACGATTGAGCGTTTTGAAGAACGCGAAGGTGTCGCAGTGACTCGAGTCTACAACGGCTGCGGCATTCTCGTGGCTCAGATGAAGGCGGGAGAAGATCCAGACGCTTACTTTGCATGTGATCAGGAATTCATGAACCAGGTCCCGGATCTGTTCCCGGCTCCGGTCGATGTGTCAGAAAATGAGCTTGTGATCCTCGTTCAAAAAGGGAACCCTCATCAGGTCGCAGAACTCAAAGATCTGGCGAACGAAGGACTTCGCGTTGGAATCGGACATGAGAAACAATGCGCCATGGGCTGGCTGACTCAGAACACTCTGAAAGAGGGCGGCGTTCAAGAGAGTGTGATGAAGAACGTCACCGTGCAGAGTCCCACCGGCGACCTTCTCGTCAATCAAATGCTCGCCGGATCACTCGACGCCGCCGTGGTCTACCTCAGCAACGCCGTCGGCGCCGATGAGAAACTCGACGCCGTTCGCATCCAGGGACTTCCCTGTTCAATCGCCACTCAGCCTTTCGCCGTCTCAGAAAAAACTCCGTTCCCTCGACTCACCAGTCGCCTGCTGGACGCCCTGCGTTCTGACGAATCAAAGAATGTGTTCCTGCAGGAAGGGTTTCGCTGGAAGGAAAGCAAGTAGGAACGAAAAGGAGCACAACTTGTATTGTGCAACAGTTCGGCGGGAGCCTCGCCTCCCGGAATTCCGCATGGCATCAAGCTTCTGCGATCAGTGAGTGCCTCTTTGTCACACTGAACAACACATCCGCGGTTGTGTAGCGTTGTTGGAAAGACATAAACTGAACGATCCTCTGAATTTCTCTTTCAATCAATGCACTCGAAATTACCCATGTTGCAATACCGGTCAATCTTTCTGCGGTGGATGATGGCAATCGTGCTGCCACTGCTGCCAGGGTGTCTGACTGCAGAACGGGCCTCAGCTTCGCCACTTGACAATCCGCCGAGCCGTCCGAACATTGTCGTGATCCTGGCGGACGATCTGGGTTACGCGGAACCAGGTTGTTACGGACAGAAGGTGATCAAGACGCCGCATCTCGATGCGATGGCTCGGGAAGGGATGAGGTTTACTCAATTCTATGCCGGGGCCACTGTGTGCGCGCCATCGCGGTCGGTTCTGATGACTGGCCTGCATCATGGACATACTCGTGTGCGAGGCAATGCGGGGGCGGCGAATCCGGCAGCTCAGGCTCTTCGGGAAAGTGATCGAACTGTCGCCAGTATTCTGCAACAGGCAGGCTACCGAACGGCCTTGATCGGCAAATGGGGACTGGGTGATGTCGGGGCGGCCGAGACCGGTCTTCCCCGTCGACAGGGTTTTGATGAGTTCTTCGGCTTCCTCAACCAGCAGCATGCTCACAACCATTTTCCGTCGTTCCTCTGGAAGAACGAGGAAAAAGTCACGCTGAAGAACGACCTCGTTCCAGCCGGTGAAACAGGCGCTGGGTATTCGACCAATCAGGCTGAGTTTGCGGATGACCTCTTCGCGGCCGAAGCTCTGCGTTTTGTTCGAACCCACAAAGACCAGCCGTTCTTTCTGTACTGGAGCATGGTGACTCCGCACGCGAACAACGAAAGAACTCGCCTGCTGGGCAACGGGGCATCCGTGCCCGACTTTGGCCCATACGCCGAGAAGGACTGGCCGGAACAGGACAAAGGGCATGCGGCCATGATCAGCCGTCTCGATGGTCACGTCGGACGGCTGCTTGATGAACTGCGAGAACTGAAGATTGACAAGAACACGCTCGTGATCTTCACCAGCGACAATGGTCCGCATAACGAAAGCCGACATGATCTGACGAGGTTTCAACCTTCCGGACCTTTCAGTGGAATCAAGCGAAGCCTGACCGATGGCGGCATTCGAGTTCCCATGATCGCATGGTGGCCCGGACAGATTTCCGCTGGATCGACGTCGACTCATGTGTCGTACTTTGGTGATCTAATGGCGACTGCATCGGAACTCGCTGGCGTGTCCGCTCCGGATGGTCTCGATTCCCTTTCACTTGCCCCGGTGTTCAAGGGTGACGCAAAAGGCGTTAAGTCGCATGAGTTCCTGTACTGGGAGTTTCATGAAGGAGGATTCCGCCAGGCGGCCTTGTACCAGGGACGCTGGAAGGGGATTCGCAACGGTGGCCCGGATGCCCCCGTCCGACTTTACGACCTTCAGACAGACCCCGCCGAACAAACAGATGTCGCGTCGAAGCAATCTGACATCGCCGCTTGTGTCTCTGATTATCTGAGAGATGCTCGGTCGGATTCACCAGACTGGAAGCCGATCTGGAAAGAAGGACGCGCCGATGGCGGAAAACGCTGAATCGCCTGGCGACACCGCTGCGTCGGCAGTCTCGAATGCTGATGCCGCAAAGATTCGATGGCAGGCTGCCGGCACGAAGCCTCAGTCGGACGTCCCCTTCTTTCTCGGCATGGGACTGAGTTCGTCGATCTTTGTTCTGCTCATCCTGGCGCTTCTGATTGCAGACCTGATGTTCGTGACGATCGAAGACTTCCGACAGGAACTCTTCAAGCCGGAGATTCGATTCGCGATTACTCTGACGCTTCAGTCATGTACTCTTGCGGCATTGCTGTCACTGCTGGTGGCAATACCACTTGGCTATCTGCTGTCGCGTTTTCGATTTCCATTGGCATCAGTCGTCGACACGATTGTCGAAGTGCCGGTCGTTCTGCCGCCTCTTGTGCTGGGGTTGAGCCTTCTGATTCTGTTTAACACACCGCTGGGGGGATGGCTGTCCGGTGACCCTTCGTTGAAGTCAGTCGCTTCGCCATGGAAACTGGAAACATGGCTGCGCGAGCATGGTTTTCCGGTTACCTACCACTGGCGCGCCGTCGTGCTGGCTCAGTTCTCAGTCGCCTGCGCTTTTGCCGTTCGTACGATGCGAGTCACCTTTGATCAAATTCCCGCACGAGCGGAAGATGTTGCTCGGACTCTCGGATGTTCTCGCGCGACAGCCTTCTTTCGCATCGCCCTGCCTCAGGCATGGCGAGGTGTCATCGCGGCAGGGACAATCGCCTGGGCAAGATCACTCGGCGAATTTGGTCCGATCATGGTGTTTGCCGGTGCGACTCGAATGAAGACAGAAGTACTGTCCACCAGCGTCTTCCTGGAACTCAGCGTCGGAAATCTGAACGCAGCCGTCGCGGTCTCCCTGCTGATGGTCTTTATCGCACTACTAGTTCTGACAATTCTGCGTGTCGTCAGCTCACGTCAGTTTTCACGCTCGTAAGTATCTTCTGCCCGGATCACAGACATGCAGCCCGTGATATTGCTGTTCATGATGCTGAGTTCTTCACTTGCAGGAGCAGCGGTCGAAGACCAACCAGCCTGGACAACGATGTCCGCACCACTCGGCATGCAGGAACAAACCACATGGATGACGACGTCGGAGGGAATACGCATCTTCGTGAATCGCCCGGCTGACGATTCAAACGTGAAGGCGTCGGCTACTGCGACGGAGCCTGCAAACAAGCCCATTCATCTGCTGATCTACGCAACCCCCAATGGAAACACAGCCGAAGAAACCATTGGCTCACGCACGCTTCCGGAACTGCCTTTTCGGTTCGGCATCCAGCACGTCCTCGCGCAGACGCGATTTCTTCGCACGATTGTCACCAAAGAGACACTTGTGCTTGCCGTTGTTCAGTCACCAAAACTGAGCTGGCCGGCTTTTCGAGGAGCCAGTGATCAGGCAGGGGCCAAAATTCCGGAGCTTGTGGAGACGCTGCAAAAACTGGTGAACGCCGACACGATTACACTCAGCGGGCACAGCGGCGGCGGAGCGTTCCTGCTGGAATACATTCAGAGGCAGCAGGCGATTCCCGACATTGTGGAGCGATTTTTGTTTCTGGACGCGACTTACTCGTGGGACAACGCGATGCACAGAGACAAGGTTGACAGATGGCTGAACATGGAATCGCAGCGTCATCTGATCAGCATCGCCTATGACGATCGCGAGATTACTCTGAATGGTCGCAAAGTGATCGGCCCAGATGGTGGCACATGGCGAGCAACCGAGCGAATGAAAGCCGGGTTTGCCGCCGTACGCCCTATGTTCGATGACACTGTGGAGCCATTCCTTCGAACGCATGACGATACGAATCAGGTCGTGCTGCTGCGTCATCCGAACCCGGAAAACCGCATCCTGCATACAGCACTTGTTGGAGATATGAACGGCCTGATTGCCGGCATGACACTCGGGACGTCGGTCGACGAAACATGGGGAAAACCAGGCGATCCTCCAGTCTACAACGCCTTGATTCCCGAGCTTCCAGTGAAAGCCCCGTCGCATTGGAACGCGACACTCGTTCGTGACGCGAAACAGACGGAACTGCCTCTGCCATTGCGAACCGACACGATGGCGGCAGGAAGCCAGCTGGCGGTTGAACTGCAGACTCTGCCACTGGCTGAACGTGAGCAACGCATCGAGCAAGAAGTGCTCAGCGGGAATGTGCCTTCTGCGTCCCGCCAGCTTGTGACCATTCGATATGCCGCCAATGACGCAGAAGGTAATCCCCACTCTATCGTTGTTCGAGTTGCACGCGATGTCCTGAGTCTCGGCTCGGATACTGACAGCCTGCGGATTCCGATGACACCAGGCACAGCCGCTCGACTGGCTGACAAGGCCGGATGTTCGTTCATGACAACTCTGCTTTCGGATATTGTCTTCGACGCCGCTGATGCTCGTGTGATTCCATCACCGCTCATAGAAGACCGGGAAAGCGTAGCCACATTCAAAATTCATCACGACCAGATCGAACAGGCGCTGAAGCAACATTCAGCGACGCTTCTGATCGCAGGACACAAGAAGGACATTGTGCAGTCGTCGAAACTGACTGACGAGCAACACGTCGCACTCTACGGCTGGCACCTTCCTCATGGCACCCCGATTCAGCCGCTGTATGTGAAGCACTTTGCCAGCTATGTCGATTACAGCCACGGTGTCCGTCTTGTGGATTCCAACATCGAAATCGATGGTCGAACGGTGACAATGAAGTCTGTCCTGCAGGACCAGAATCTGCGGCCACTGATTGACCGCGATTAAGCTTGAAACAAACGCCCCCACCGGGTTCACCCCGGTGGAACCTGGCCTCTGCACTACAGTGTTCCGACCGAGTGGCCACCTCCACGATCAATAGCAGTCAGCCCAAAACTACTTCTTCTTCGCCGGTGACCAGTCTGCCTTCTCCGGCTTCTCCACAGCCAGCTTCGCACCATCGCCGTGCGCTTTCATCTCTGCTTGCAGAAGTCGGAAAAGGCGAGCTTCAACTTCCCTCGTGTCTTCTCTCCCGGCCAGATTGTCCGTCTCAGCAGGATCCATTGTCAGGTGAAACAACTGAGTCCGATCGATCTTCGGATAACGAATCAGTTTCCATTCGCCGTCCGTGACAGCTCGCTGAACATCGCGGTAAGCAAACATGAGACTCGTGCGAGCCGGCAGGTCAGGATTTGCAAGCACGGGATTCAGGTCCATTCCATCGCCACTGTTCGGTGACTTCACTCCACACCGTGCACCAAGTGTCGGGAACAGATCGAACAGGTAACACATCGCGTTCGTGCGACGGTTTTGAACAATGCCGGGGCCGGCAATCACCAGCGGAACTCTGACGGAATGCTCATAGAGATTCTGTTTCCCGATCAGTCCATGACTTCCTCGAGCCACGCCGCTGTCGGCCGTGAAAATGATGATCGTATTTTCCGACTGAGGTGAAGACTCGACCGCGTCAAGAACACGCCCGATCTGAACGTCCAGGTAGGAGATGTAACGATAGTATTCTGCCAGCATCACCTGAACATCGTGCTCCTTTCGCGGCCATGGAAGCAGCTGTTCGTCCCGAACGGTCATCTCCCCGTTATTCCATGCGTGCTGAGCAAGAAAGTTTGGCGGAACGGGAATTTTGTCCGGCGAATACTGAACCGGAAAATCGTCCGGAACGATATGCGGATCATGCGGCCCATCGAAGGGCAGATAAGCCAGAAACGGAGAGGAATGTTCCTGGCGAATGAAGCTGATCACTTCATCGGTAAACGCTTCACACGCATGCTTCGGAGAAAGCTCCGCTGGCTGCACTTTGCCATCGACGACGTTGCGGAGTTTTGCCTGCAGAGGATTCGTCATTCCTCCGGTGAACATCGACTTCGCATGAGGAAAAATCCTGCCAAGACTTTCATCTCCGTTATGCCATTTGCCGCTGGCAAAGACGTCGTAGCCCGACTTCCGAAACGCTTCAGGCCATGTTGTTGACTGCTGGAGTTTTTCATCAATGTGAAACAGATTCTGGCCGGACAGTAACATCGCACGAGACGGCATGCAGGTGGCACCGTGCATCCCGCCCTGCATGTAGGCTCGATCAAATGAGAGTCCTCGCTGCACGAGGCGATCGAGGTTGGGCGTCCGAATCGCGGGGTTCCCCAGCGCCGCGATCGTGTCCGCTCGCTGGTCATCCGCAAAGATCAGCACAATGTTCGGACGCTGCTCCACGGGCGTCGCAGGTTTTTCGTCCTGCATCGCCTTTGCATGGTGGCCGGAGGCAGATGCCAGAAGAACGGCGATCAAGCCAACAATGCGCATAGATCTTCCTTATTGAAACAGAGGACCGGACTGACTCATTAAGCAATGACTGCTCCAAGCCAGCACCCTACGTTAACAACGACAATCGTGAGCGCAAAGCCCGCAAACACAGGTGCTGTAACTTTCCGGACACCTCAGTGAAGGCCCTGTATCGCCGTTTGTCCTCGCATGGAAGGGAACCGCGAATTCACGCGAATCGACGCGAATAATCGCAGCGAGGAATGCAGCTGCGGACTTATGTCTGTGATGTCGCAAGTGATCTCAGATGCTTTTCTTCTGGGCCTGATTCGCGTCCATTCGCGGAGATTCGCGGTTTAACTCTGTGATTCTCTGTCTGTCCGATTCTCATCATTGCCCCAGCGGCGTCCGAGCGGGTGCGGGATTTTGACATGATCCAGAATTCGCGCAACGACAAAATCCACTACATCTCCCAGAGACGATGGACGATGGTAGAACCCTGGCATGGCTGGAAGCACCGTCGCACCGGCCTGAGTCACCGTCGTCATGTTCGCCAGCTGAATCACACTCAAAGGAGTCTCCCGAGGCATCAGCAGTAACGGCCGCCGTTCTTTCAAATGAACGTCAGCCGCACGGTGGATCAGATTCATCGAGGCTCCGGTGGCGATTGAGGACAGCGTTCCCATCGAGCACGGACAAATCACCATTCCCGCGGTCAGAAATGAGCCGCTCGCGATCCCAGCGTTGTAATCGTTCAGCCCCCAGCTTCGGATTCTTCCCTGATTGTTCGACTGCCCTGCGACACTTGCCGCGTCCTGAACAGCACGAAAATTCCAGACATTCCCAGGCGCATGAATCGTGGACGCCAGAGCCTCGTGGATGGACTCCGTTGTGGGGTTTCCAATCAAAGACAGTTCAAGTTCCTGCAGGAACACCTGCCTCGCCGCACCGCTCATCACCAGTTCGACCGTGCGACCGGAGAACAGCAGCAGCTCCAGTAGCCGCAGCGCGTACACCGAACCACTCGCTCCGGTGATCGCCACAACGACCGGCAACTGCCGACCAAATTCCCCGCTGGCCACAGTGAATCTCCCCAACAACGAACGACTCACACTAGTTTCACCACGATTCTAGGCCACCGCCCCCAAATTCCAATGCGGTCAGGAACTGTCAGCCCCAATTCAAACGGATGATACAGGACACCCGCCCTCAGCCGTCTTTGAGATTCGCATTTGGACGTGAGATTCAACAATGTAGAACGACTGTCCTCAGTCGTTCACCGCATGCCCAGGCCCACACGCTCGATGACTTCTCGTTTGTTCGTGGAAACGCAAGAATGTCACTGATTCCACCCACTGACTTTGACCGGGCGAGAGGGAAACGAGGACACGCTATGAAGCCGCCGGGTTTGATGGAATTCGTCATCGCTGAAGTGAGTCGCCATGTGCGTTCATCAAGGGGATATGAAACTGAGTCCTTTGTCAATCCCTTCACGCCTGTCGATAGCGTCTCAGCCTTTGTGCTGGCGAGAACACTGACTGAGCAGCATGAATTCGATGCCTGTGTCTCAGTCGCACCGGAAGGTCATGTGTACGGTTATTTCTTCCAGCTGTTCAATGCTCCAATTGTGTCAGTGCATGTTGATTACCCACCGAGACGCTGCCAGACCTTCGAAGACCTCGAAGCCATTCGCGGCAAACGAGTATTGATCCTGGAAGATGATGTTGCGAGCGGCACCACTCTTCGGCTCGTGGTTCAAACGCTGCTGGAGTACCAACCACGCGGTATCGATCTGTTTCTTGGGCGTCGCAAAGACTCGCAGATTCTGGAAGCCATTCACCCTTCGATCGACAGGGTCTTCATGGCCGAAGATTTCCTGGACGCCAGCCTAAGGGCTGAACATGAGAGACAATTCGCCGAGTACTTTAAGTCGCGAGTGACCAATCAATGAAGCGATGATTCCCAGCCAGCATTTACACAGTTGCTCGCCGCAAAATCACAGCATGGCCTGTTCGGCGTCGGAGGTGTATTCGCCATCAAGTTCCCAAAGAACCTGACACACGGACATGGCGTCGATCGGAATTGACTCTGCAACGTCTGTCGGCATGGTGATGGTTACGGATGCAGGAGTCGATATCACAATTGACCCAGTCAGAGCTCCACCGATGGCCAGTAACGCTCCGAAGGGATTACCAAAGTTGGCATTCGTGCGAACAACTCCGCCGTCTCTGAATCGCAGCATGCGTCCCCGCCATTCTGGGTATCGCACCGTAGCACCGACGTCGAACTTTTGAAGTGCCCCCTGATGCTCCAGCCGAACTGCTACCGGTACGCAAACAACACCGTAGCCCGCTGCCGGGCAATCGACGTCAAACTCGATATGAGGTGACTCTCCGTGAGTCCGGAAGGAGGCTAAGGCGGGACGTAATGCGAGTCGAGCATGACACGGTCGCGAGTATCGATTCTGAAAGTGTGCGCGGAAAAAACAAATGCCACTCACGACAATGGTGTCGAAAGCAAAACAAAGTCCACCCTTCTCGAAGTAACTGCCGAAGGTCTGACTCAGAAAGTCCGGAACACAATCTCGTTTGAAATGAAGCTTGAGAAAAACAAGCAAGCACGCCAGTGCAACGACAGGCCCTCCGATGCGAATACTCCACGTACGCTCGGTTGGGGGATCGTCATACCATGCGAACGCACCCACCGTGCCGTTCGTGAGAAGGCACAGAATAAGGACACCTTTCAGGAACTCCCGCATACAACACTCTGCACCTAAACAAATCCGCCACACAAAGTTGGCTGACGAAGGTTAAGCCGACAGTATTGCACGAGGCAAACAAGGGAAAAAGCCAACACGGCGACAGACCATTTCAGTGCACCGTGTCCTGGCAGTACCGCATGCACTCATCGGCTTCCGGCGCCTGCGGCAAACGCCCTTCAGGCGTGCTACCCGAATGCCATTACACGCCTGTGCGAGAATGCGGGGTTCCTGCAGTGACGCGTGCGCGGAAAGACGGGGAGGTTTGGCGACTTCGTCGCGGAGAATCTCGCGTCGGAGACACGAGGCACGTTGCGTCAGAAGCTCGTTGTGTCGCTGCCAGCTGGGTTGGCGGGGACCATGTTGAGTCGCGTTGGTTTGCCGCAGTGGGGGCATGGGACTTCGAAATGAGAAGTCACTTTGGTGATGGCTCGCAGGTCCGGGTTTGCGAGGGCAAGGTTGCCAAGTTTGTCGAAGCCAACGGCGAGTGTTCCATGGGGTACATGTGCGACAGCGTCATGGGCGTCTGTAGCCTGCAAGTCCACCGGCTGATTTTCAGGCATCAATGCAAACAGGCCCGTCTTTTGAAGTCCGTCGGCCGCGAGTCCTGCCAGTCGTCCGTCCGGCAGAGAAATCAGTCGGTGCGAAGCAGGAGGAACTGTACCTCGAACGATCAACTCACCGCTGGAAGCCAGCGACATCACCAAACCGGAACCAAACAGCAGCTCAGCACCGCCACTTGAATGAAGAGTCATATCGACGGCTGGCTGATTCAAATCCCGGAGCAATCGAGGAGCCGCATCAAAGCTGGCGAGAAACAACTTGTTCCCGGCAACTGCGAAATCACCATTTGGCATCCGAGAAAAACACGTGGCAGGAGCGGCCAGCTGATGGAGAATCGTCTGCTTTCCATCCGGGGTGATCTGATGAATTCGTGATTCACCCGGGGTTGATGTTAGAACATAAACAGAGTCATCTGCATCGACGCACATGCGCTTGATGTCCGCAAGCTTCTCCGCTCGCAGAGCAACCGTACCGTCGGGCTCCAGCTGAAAGATGCAATCGGCACCGCTGTCGGCAATCAAAATCTGGTTCCGCGATGTCACCGCCAGATCGATTGGTCGAACAACTTTGACTGGCAAGCGTTCAATGACGGGCTTTGAGCGAACAGTGATCGGCTGATGAGAATGATCAGCAATCGCGTTCAGCGAAGATTCCTGCGCAATAGCCTGGGACGTAGCGCCACAGAGCAACAGCGTGAATGCACACCGCGCGAGAATTCCAGAGTGACCGAAGAATTTCAGCATGTCGCGAAGTACCCAAAGAACCCTGGCCCGGCTTTTGACTCAACGCGAATTCCACCAGTTTAGATACCGCAAAGTATCGGAGCGAATCAAATCAGCGTCAACCACCCAATTGGCAGAAGTTCACCAGATTGGACAACCGGCGATTACCCTGACGAACACCCGGCTCCGATACCATGTGCGGACTTCTCTACACGCCGGAACCAGCAGAAATCTCCGTCGGATTCTGCAGGTTTTCGAGATTTTTCGCAAAATCGCAGTTGCTCAGGCTGCTCGACGACAATTCAGCAGCCCGGCAGACTCTATTTTCTGCCACTCATGCTCCCACGTCATTTCGTCCTTCTGCATCAGCAGAGACGCACTGGCGGAGAACCTGGCAAAGAGAGACTCATCCTGAAGAAGGGTGGTCATCGCCTCACAAAGCTGGCCGGCATCCATATCGCCATCGATCAGCAGGCCCAGATCGTTCGAGACCACGAACTGTTCAAACTCGCCAACCCGAGTCGCAATGACCGGCATACCGAGTGCGAGGTATTCGTAGAGTTTCGTACAGTTCGTTCCGACCAGGCTGTAGCGAGGAGTCGCGGCCAGCATCGAAAGGCCAACACATCGATGGGTCGCCACGAACTGACGAAAGACAATCGGCGCAACGGCGTTATGAACGGCAATCCCCGGCTGTTCCCGCAGCCACGCAATCAGACCGTTGTCACCGTCGCCAAAAATATGCAGCTCTGCCCTTGAGCGGAGTTCCAAAGGCAGCAACTGAAAAGCCTTTGCCGCAGCGCCAACACCCTTCTCAGCAAAGACGCCTCCAATGTAGACGAAGCAGAGGCGTCCTTCAGGCACACTGGAATGAGCCGATTCACGCCAAACCCGAGCCGGATAGTTGTGGATTTCAATGACTTCTGATTGCCACCGCTGAAGATGTGTCTTCAGCAGGCCGTCTTTCAGATGGATGCATGTGACCAGCTTCACCCAGGGCAGGCACAACCGATGAATCCAGCGTACCATCACACTGGTCAGCTTCAGCTTCCATTTGCTGCCGCCACCTTCCAGCGTGTTCAATTCGTAGTGGTCGTGTTCGTCGTAAACAACGGGGACTCGAAGAATGACTCCGAGCAGCACAGCGAACGGAAGCACGGCCCAGTGAACGCAAAGTATGGCAGAGAGTCGACGGCCTTCCATCGGACCGATATCAGAACGGACCTTTGTCTGCGCGGTCACTGAAAACGGCTGCTCCGCCCGATCAAGACTCCATCGATGCCGCGGTAATGCAAGGACTCGAACGGACGTTCCTTTCGCGCAGAGGCACTCGAAGAACATGGCCATCCGTTTGTTGACCACGCGAGTCGCGTTCAGGCACAGTACGTAGTCGTTGCTCGAGTCCATTCGATGGTCGTTGCCAGAGTCAGTAATCCGGGCACGTCCCTGCCCAGACAGCATTTTGGGAAAAGTGTGCAATCAGAGCCAGAGATACTTTTGCACAAACTCAACAAGGTCACCAAAGCACCAGTACGCCAGTGTGGATTTGCCACAGTAAATCTTGACGGTCACTTCCGCCCCAATTCGCTTTTCCGGCAACTGCTGGCCGTCATTTGCAACAGCCTTCAGTTCAAAGGCCGTACCCATCTCACTGTCCGTCGTGGAACGAGTGGCAACTTCGGTCAGGTGACACTCAAACTTTGAATCCGGCTGAGTCGCCAGAATAAATGTTCCGGGAAGGTCGACCGACTCATTCCTTGCCACGGCTTCTCGCTGAGCACGCAGGATGTGGCCCATGCGTTTTTCTTCGACAAGAAGCTCCATGTGCCAGTCGCCATTGTCATTCATGATGTCAAACAGATGATCCCCAATTCGGACAGGTCGATCTTCCAGCATCTGTCGCAGCTGGAAGTTTGGAATCCGCCCATCGGCCGGAGCCACGATGACCAGTTTTTCCACCTTGCGTTTTTCCAGAGTTGCGACCTGCTGTTTCGCGATCTGAAGATCACCATCCAGCCGCTGTAGCTCGACCTGAAGCCGCTTTACCGTCGATTCACTGGTGCGAGCCTGTTCCGGATCCCCCGAGTTCCCTTTCTGGCTGGCAACGTTGATCTCTTCGTTCTTCGCAACCTTCAACAGCTCCTGCTTCTGGACATTGGCCTTTGCTTCCGCGATCTGACCTTCCAGCTCGTCATTTTCCAGGATCACCAGAACGTCGCCCTTCTTAACCTCCTGATTACCGCTCACCTTCAGCCCCTCGCGAGTAATCAGACCATCGGCCGTTGCGAAGACCGCATGCTGCTCAACGGGCATCAGCTTGCCTTCCGCATTGACCGGATAATCAACGCGAATCAGAGTCATCGCAGCAACGATTCCAGCCAGAACGGCGGCCACGGCCAGAGTGATCATCAGCTTGCGGCCATGAAACCACTCAAGCACGGAACCAATCATCTTCCAGATTCGAAGCCCGAAGATGCGACCGTGCTGCCGCGCATTCCACAGTGCTGCACCAGCGTGATCCGCAATCAACTCTGCGCGCTGTTCCAGCTGAGGACCAGGCTCAGACTCCGCGATCTGCTCGACGACGATGCAGCCTGTTGCCTTGACGCGTTTTGATCGTCGCTCCCGGTCCGCCTCTTCGCCCTGCTTTCGTACGAGCCCTTCGGTTTCGAAGGTCGGCACCAGCATGACCATTCGAGAACCGCTTTCCTGCACAAAGGCAGCAAGAGGCTCTTCAATCTGAGGCGCGAGACCTTCAACTTTGCCGGTGTAGATCAGCGTCTCGCCCATTTCGATGACACGCTTCGCGAGCTTCGCCATGGCCACCATCAGGTTGGCACGAGGGTTCACACTGCTCTGACCACTGACCGCGCGAACTCGAACACTGCGTCCTTTTCGTGTCACAACAGAAACACGATCGCAGCCCAGCAGAGCACGACTGTCGCTCGCAATGGCATCCGCAACTTCCTGCTCCACCAGGGACTTTTGAATTCGCAGTGCAAACTGTTCGAAGTCTGTCCAGAACTGACTCTTCATGTCGGCCGATTCAGTCGCGTTCTTTCGACGGCCTTCGATGAAGCGCGAACCATAGCCACACATCTGCTCAAGAAACTGCATGTAGCCCGACTGAGCCTTGACGGGAACATCCGGGCGCTGGAAAAGCTCAACCACGCCAACGCACTTCTTATCCTTGTGCAGCGCTGACAGCACCAGCACATGTTCCGTTGGCAGCTGAGTTTCGCCGCCATGAGTCAGCGTGCGAGCTTCCCCGGTCTGAAGGACTTCCACCAGAAGCCGCTCATTCAGCCCCAGTGCTCCGGGACGCTCACGCAGTCCGGTCTGCTCCAGATTGACCTGAGCCATCAGTCCCAGCCGGCTGGAATCATCCAGCATCCAGACCGCCCCGGCCTTCGCGCCAATCGCTGTCACGACGCGAATCAGGAACTCCTGGAAGAACACCTGGGGCGCCAAATCCTGACCGGACATCTGCTCAATCTCACGAGCCAGTTGCATGACTCGCTCACGGACTTTGCGCAGGTTTTCGTCTGAGGGGACAGGTTCGGTCATGTTCGATCCGATGTTTCTTGTTGCGTGTTCCGAATGATCCTGGTTTCTGCATCCGTTCAATGCAGCGTCCAATTCTCCAGAGGGACTATCAGGCCATCTAATTGACGAGCTTCTGGAAAAACTCCAACTTCCCATCTGAAACGGATTTGCGTCGCATTCTCGCGCTGTTTGAAAAGTGGGTCAAGACCGGCGTCCACCCTGTGTTTTAACTGCTTCCGATTCGCTCTCGAACACCGAAGATCGCCTGTCAAGCAGGGCAATCTGGCGTATTTCCCGACTCAGCCGCAGTCGCAGGATTGAACAAATCACCCAGCGATTCCTTCCGCAGCCCCGACACATCGACCGCGCCGGTGGCTCGAAAATGAAGGATTTTGAATTTCCTGAGCGAGCCCCGGTTATCCTTCGCTGGAATTACGGTTCAACTTCATGTGCAACACCCCCGCGGCAACGCTGCGAAAAATGAGTAGCGGAACTCGCGAGAGTTCCCTCAGCTCTCCACCCAAAATCGTAGTGGAACTCGCCAGAGTTCCCACCTCTTCTGCACCATCCTGACCCTGCGTTTGCGAGAGTTCTCCTGGTCGGATTCGAAAGGGAAGTATCCATGACGTCGCCACTGCCAGACGATCCAAAGACCTCCGGCTACCACCTGTGGCGATGCCTCACGTTTCTGCATTGGAGAATCGATGCGGGCCAGCTTCGATCGCTCATTCCCGCCAGCCTGAAGATTGATGAGTTCGATGGTTCAGCGTGGCTGGGTCTGGTGCCCTTTTCGATGGAACGAATCCGCCCATGGTGGTCGCCGCCTGTCCCAGGAATTTCATGGTTCCTGGAGACGAATGTCAGGACCTATGTGACTGACAGAAGCGGAACGCCCGGAGTCTGGTTCTTCTCTCTCGATGCAAACCAATGGCTTGCCGTGAAACTTGCGAGGCAGTTCTGGCACCTTCCGTATGAACATGCCACATTGCAGCTCAACGAACAATCGTCGTCTGAACCGCATCAAGCTCCAGCCAGCCTCACGTATTCAGGAACTCGAAAGACGAATCCGGCTGTTTGCTACAACCTCGAGATTGAACCTGCGTCGTCAGAGTATCGCACGTCACCTCCGGGAAGTCTCGAGGAATTCCTTCTGGAACGATACGCCCTCTTTGCAGAACGCCCCGGAGGACGACTGTTCTCCGGGCAGGTCCATCACACACCGTATCAGTTTGTACCAGCAAAAGTCCGGGCCTTGTCTCAAACGATGACAAGGCCCGTCACTTCAGCGATTACTCCGCAGCAAGCTCCGGAGCACGTTGCTTTTTCACCCGGAGTTCACGTGCGAGTTTCCCCGATCCGGCCACTGCCGGGATGAACTCAGCAACTTCGGATGACCAGCCTGCGCTACTTCCTGCTGAAGACAAATCCGTCTCGGGCGGCATCAATCATGATCGTATCACCCGATGTGAAGTTGCCTGCGAGCAATTCGTTGGCCAGTGAATTCTGAAGCCGCTGCTGAATCACTCGCTTCAATGGACGCGCCCCGTAGCTCGGATCGTACCCTTCGCTTGCCAGCAATTGTCGAGCAGACTCGGACACTTCCAGCCGAAATCCATTCTTCTCCAGAGTCCCCGCCAGTTTCTGAAGCTGCAGATCCACGATCTCTCGAATCTCATCGCGGCCGAGCGGATGAAAGACGATGACTTCATCGACACGATTCAGAAATTCCGGCAGGAAGTGTTTCTGAAGAGCATCCATGACGCGGTTGCGGATTTCCTTCTCCTCAGCCTGCCCGGACAGCTCCTGGATGGCCTGGCTGCCGATGTTCGATGTCATCACGACAATCGTATTCGTGAAGTCCACCGTTCGCCCCTGGCTATCGGTTAGGCGACCATCGTCCAGCAGCTGCAGCAGAATGTTGAAGACATCTCGATGAGCCTTCTCGACTTCATCCAGCAGAATGACGCAGTACGGATTTCGCCGAACTGCCTCCGTCAGCCGGCCGCCTTCTTCGTAGCCAACATATCCCGGAGGAGCTCCGATCAGACGTGCCACGCTGTGACGCTCCATAAACTCGCTCATATCGATGCGAACCATGTTGCGTTCATCGTCGAACATGAAGTTCGCAAGAGCCTTGCAGAGTTCCGTCTTTCCGACACCGGTTGGACCAAGAAACATGAACGAGCCAATCGGACGATTCGGATCACCCATGCCTGAGCGAGCTCGACGCACCGCATTCGAAACGGCTTCAACGGCTTCGTGCTGGTTGATCATTCGCTTATGAATCTCATCCTCCATACGAAGAAGTTTCTCGCGTTCGCCCTGCATCATGCGAGCCACAGGAATATTGGTCCAGAGGCTGACCACTTTCGCAATATCTTCTTCCGTCACCTCTTCCCGGAGCATTCGATTTTCGCAGGACGTGTTCAGTTCGGCAGACTTCGCTTCGATTTCCTGCAGCTTGCTGCGGGCTTCCTTCAGCTGCTGCTCGGCTCGCTGAGCTTCCACGAAATCTTCATTCCGCAATGTCTGCTGAGCCCTTGAAAAGGCCTGCTGGAACGTCGTCTGCAGTCGCTCGATGCTTTCCTTGAGCGGCTTGATTCCCGACAGTGCCTGCTTCTCCATCTCCCAGCGAGCTTTCAGCTTTGAGGTGGATTCTTCACGCTCGGCAATCTGCCGTTTCAGATCCTGAAGACGTTCTTTGCTGTCTTCGCTCGTCTCCTTTTCAAGTGCCGCCGCTTCAATCTGCATCCGAGTCAGCAGCCGAGTCGCCTCGTCGATTTCAACAGGCATCGAGTCGATTTCCATGCGAAGGCGACTTGCGGCTTCATCCACCAGGTCAATAGCCTTGTCGGGCAGAAACCGATCGTTGATGTAGCGATCCGAAAGTGTCGCAGCGGCGATGATCGCATCGTCAGTGATTCGAACACCATGATGGCTTTCGTATCGTTCCTTAAGACCTCGCAAAATGGAAATTGTGTCTTCAACATTCGGCTCCTGCACAATCACAGGCTGAAATCGCCGCTCCAGGGCCGGATCCTTTTCGATGTGCTTGCGGTATTCGTCCAGCGTCGTCGCACCGACGCAGTGAAGTTCGCCGCGGGCCAAAGCCGGCTTCAGCAGATTGGACGCATCCATTGCCCCTTCCGCATTCCCGGCCCCGACGACTGTATGCAGCTCGTCAATGAACATGATGATCTGGCCGTTCGAGCCCTGCACTTCTTTCAGTACGGCCTTCAGACGATCTTCAAACTCACCACGATACTTGGCACCGGCAACCAGAGCCCCCATATCCAGCGCGAAGACTCGTTTGTTGCGCAGGTTCTGCGGAACGTCGCCGAGCACAATTCGGTGAGCCAGTCCTTCGACGATCGCCGTCTTTCCCACACCCGGTTCACCAATCAGAACCGGGTTGTTCTTACGCCGGCGCGAAAGGACCTGGATCACTCGGCGAATCTCCGGATCACGTCCAATCACTGGATCAATCTTGCCCTCCCGAGCCAGCTGGACCAGGTCCTTGCCGTACTTATCGAGCGCCTGAAACTTGTCTTCCGGATTCTGATCCTGCACCGTCTGTCCTCCTCTCAGAGATTTCACTGCTTCGACGACATCCTTCTCTTCGATGCCATTCAGCGACAGCAGTCGCTTCGCCTGGTCTTCAATCTGCGCCAGGGCAATCAGCAGATGCTCCGTGGAGACAAATTCATCTCCCATCGAATCAGCCTGCTTCTTTGCCGCGTTCAAAACTTTCATCGCTTCCGGACCAGCCCCAACCGGTTCCTGCGAGCCTGCGGTTTGGGGAAGCCGACTCAATTCTCCATCCACCATCCGCTCCAGTTGAGGCACATGAACGCCCAGTTTCTGAAGCAATGGCCGAACCAATCCATCCTGCTCATCGACGAGCGATTTCAAAAGATGGATGGGCCGCAGAAAACGGTGAGAATGCTGTTCCGCCAGCTCCTGCGCTCTTTGCAGGGCTTCCGTACATTTGACGGTCAGTTTGCGTGGATCAAAGGCCATGTCTCGCCTCCCTTGGTTTCAGCTTTGACGGGCTCGGTTTGGTCAAAGCAGACATTGCTAAAACCATGCCAGCCAAAATGGCACCCGCGAACCCGCCAGCCATTGATGCAAAAATGGCATACCCGAAGGAGGCACGACTGTGTTGATGTGACGCATGGGAGGTCGGGGAATCGTGGGAGTTATGTCCCTGGCGTTGTCGCTATAACAGTGACAAACCTCAGAGGACGTAGATCTTCCTCACGCTTTCCAATTTGAAGCCGGAACATTTGGTCCGTACGCAAGCCAGGATTGACCGTTGCGATAATCGCGAGGCGTTTTCGTCCTCGAAGGGCAGTTATGGTTTGGGCCGATTCCAGCAAGGCGGGAGCAGGGCGCACCCAAAAGAGCGAAACACCCGAAATCTACATTTCGGTGTGTCTCGATTGCGGTACGCCCATCCCGGCGAGGCTGATCGAACTGGCTCGAATGGACCTGATGATGCTGACCGACCGGCCACTTCGGTTCGGAACCCAGCTCCAGGTGGCGATGTATAGCGACCTGATTTCTGCGGTGACGCAGAACCGAGCTGTCGTGCACTGGTGCCATCCACAGCAGTCTGGCTGGCAGGTCGGTGCGTTTTTGTCCCAGCCGCTTCCTGACCGCCTGACAGAAAACACGTGGCACGATCTTCGAAACAATCTGCGGTACGACAGTAACTGGCGCGCCTGGGCTTTGTTTGACGGATGTGGAAGCCTTGAAAGTGTTCGTATCCTGAACTACTCCATCAATGGACTTCGCCTGTCGCTTCCAGGGAGACGCCATTTGTCTGGTGGATTCTCGTTGTTCACGTCCAGCGGCAGTCGTGATCGCTCGCTGCTTGACGGTCAGATCCAATGGTGTCGCGAGGTCGACGATTCCACTCAAATCGGATGCCTGATTCACGGTCAGCGAGGCCGAGAACTTCCCAAAATGTTCGGAAGACTCGATGCTATCCACATCGCTGAGACCGAAGATCTAAAGCGCGGCTCGGGCGAATCCATCGAGACGCTGCGATGCGAAATGTCTCTGCAGGAACGATTTTTGACCGGCGATGCTGCAGCAAAAGTGACGCGACGCCTCGATGACAGCGACTGGTACGACCTGTCGAACGTAACCTGACCGACAACTCGGCCAGCATCACCCAAGGAACTCTGAAATCACGCTGTCCGCGATCATCAGACCATCCTGAGTGAGCGTCAAACGATCGCTCGCTCGATCAGCAAATCCAGATTCAACGGCCCGCCGAATCGCCTCGCCACACAGTTGGTCCAGGCTGATACCAAAGCGTTTCTGGAACTGTCCGATGTGCAGTCCGGATCTCAGCCGTAATGCCAGCATGATGGCTTCCCGAGCTTTATCCTCGTCATTCAGACGCTCATCCTCTTCGTAGCCGGGTTCCCCAAGAGTCCATGTCTTCAACCACTGGGTGACGCGTCGAGCATTCGTTGTTCTGCGCCCATGAACATAGCGCGCCGCTCCCGGACCAAACGCAAAGTACTCCTCCGCATGCCAATAGACGAGGTTGTGCCGACATTCAAAACCGGGCACGGCAAAGTTCGAAACTTCATAGTGCCGAAACCGCTCCTGCTGCAAAACTCGAATGGCCTCGAGGTACATGTCCCGCTCAGTTTCTTCGGGAGTCGTCCGCAGATCTCCGGATTTGCGTCTGCGAAAGAATGCTGTCCCCGGTTCAAACGTCAGGCCATAGGTCGACACATGTTTCACGGGCAGGTCCAGAACAACCTGAAGGGACTCATTCCACGACGAAACTGTTTGCCCAGGAACGCCAAAAATCAAATCGGCTCCGGTGTTGCCAAATCGCTCGGCGACACGATGAATCACATCCCGAGCTTCCGTGGAACGATGAGTTCTTTCCAGAGTCTTCAGTTCGGCATCGACAAACGACTGCACTCCAAGACTGATCCGGTTGACGCCGAAATCGTAAAGAACACCCAGACGATCGTCGTCCAGTCCATCCGGATTGGCCTCGACACTGAATTCTCCCCCAGCTTCCAGCACGAAATACTCACGCAGAAGCAGCAACAGAGCTTCAAGCTGATGTGCCGGCAGGTGTGTTGGAGTGCCGCCCCCAAAAAAGATCGTGCGAACGGGCCAGGGTCGAGGAACGTCGCGGCACTCGAATTCCAGTTCTTTGCGCAGGCAGTGAAGATAATCCGGTATCAGGCGATCACGATTTGCAACCAGCGTAAAGTCACAGTATCCACATCGATGCATGCAGAACGGGACATGGAGATAAACGGCGGACGGCCATGCTTTGCCGGATTCCATTGCGCTGCTCACCGGGGCCCGGCTTTGATCACGGTGGAGTACAGCCGGACATTGTGAGTTGATCGTCCGCCCGCGACGATGTCTGGAATTCCGTCTCCTGTCAGATCGGTCACTGTGAGATCTTCGGTCGCCATTTCACCTTCATCGAGGATTTGCCTGGTCCATTGTTCTGGCTTGTCCTTTGAACTCCAGAACACCATGACGCCAAACTTCTGCGGTGTGTCACTGTGACCAAACACGATTTCATCCGATCCATCGCCATTGAAGTCCGCTGTCCACACGGCATGACCGCGACGGAAGCCATCCTGAATCACAATTCGCTCCCACGCTTTTGACGGCGATTTGGGTTCGAGATAGACAGCAAGAGAATCACCATGCATCGGCTCGACTGTGGCAAGAAACCGCCGACCGTTTGAGAGCTTCCCGGACTTCACTTCCCCGGCACCGTTCGTGTTCGGATCTGACTCACCGGTTTTCCCTTCGCTCAAACGGACACTGCTCCATCCCGTGCCATCTTTGCGGATCAGCGAAACACCTTCGCGCGAAGCTGTGAGTGTGTCCACGACTCCGTCGGCATCAAAGTCAAGATGCCAGTGATTGTGCATACGGTTCAAGTCCCCATTCAAAACCGTGGCCTGCCATCGTTCACTTTCGGGCGTTTTCGGAATTTCAAACGCGAGCAGACGTACGCCGGATCCGGTGGATGCGTTGAGGGGTGAAACGACCAGCTGCGGACTTCCCTTGCCAAGAACATCTGCCCAGCGGATCCGATGCACGGACGTTTCTTCCCCGACGGCAAAGACTTCCCACAGTCCGCTCGAATCCTTCTTCCGTCGAATCCAGTGAAGCGTTCCGGTCTTTGTCCAGCCAGCGCCGATGGCAAAGTCGACCTGGCCATCATGATCAATGTCGTGCGGAGCAATGGTGACGTGATCGAGCGGTAGCTGATCCTGAAGAATCACATGCGGAGTCCATGCGGGAGCTTCGTACCAGACTACCCGATTCTCGGACAACGCCACGATATCCGGTCGTGCGTCATTGTTCACATCGGCTGTTACGATGGCATAACAGACCTTGCCAACATTCGGGTCGATCGTCGTGATCTCAAACGTCGCCGGAAACTCCTGCGCAGGAACGCTCGATGCAGACAATGCAATCGCGAACATTCCGAACAGGCGACACGCCAGCTGTGAAGTTGTCTTTGCCATGAGCAGGCTCGCTGCCAGAAAAGGGATTCAAAGCTATGAAAGCGAATCAGGAAAACTCAGCCTGGCTGCGGGCTCTCACCTGAGGAAGGCCCGCGGCCACGTCCTCGACGACGTCCTCGGCGACGTGGTCGACGACGCTGTGAACCCAAACCCGCTTCACCGGATTGTTCTCCTTCGTCACCGTCAGCCGCATCTTCAGAATCGCCATCTGCATCCGACAGAGATTCATCGACGATCCCCGCGCCATTCAGAAGTTCATCGCTGAGCCCATCGCCAAACTCTTCTGACTGCCCCGACAAACTTCGCTGGCCCGGCGGTCTGTTTTGCCCACGACCGCGACGATGCTCCTGACGCTGCGTCGGTTGTTCAGCGACCTGTTCATTCCCAATGCGTTCTGCTTCCGACGGGCTGCCTGCCTGACCAGCATTTTCAGCCCCACGATTGTCTGGTCGCTGATCACGCGGCCGACGGTCGCGATGTCTGTCCCGATTCGAATGCTGATTTCGATCACGACCGCGTCCTGAAGTGTCTCCGGGTGGCGTTGCGCCGGGCGACTCCTGTCCCCGCGGTGCTCCATCAGCAGTCTGATTCTCGCCTCGTCCGCGCTGCCAGTCATCGCGCTGACGGCGTTGTCCTTCGTGGCGACCACGGTGCTGTTCGCCCGAAGAACGATTGTCCGAACGCCCGGAATGCGAACCTCGATGCGAACCGCGTCGATGATTTTCTCGCCCTGACGACTGACCATCGCTCCCGGAACCGTTGGATCCAGCCGGAATCTGTGGATTCAACGGCTGAACTTCAAGCTGGTCTCCGTTCTCACGAAACTCAAACTGCTGGATATCTTCCGAGAGCTTCCGCCGCTGCGGAAACTGGGGCGGACGAACGGGAATCTGGGGAATGAACGGGACGTAGTTTTCGTCCGAAATTTCTTCGACCGGTTCTTCAAGCTCTGAAGGATCGGCCGGCGACTGGAACGCCGTCGTGTCCGGAATCGGAGTCTTTGGCCGGTCAACCGCCGTCATGAACCGAGGAGGTTCCGAACAGGAGCAAAGCAACGAGGTCGTGTTGCCCGGCATCGGCACTTCGCGACCGCACGCTGCGCACCGAAAGACTCGCAAAACCCGCAAGTCATAAACCAGAGTCGGACCCTTCATTGTGCTTCTTTTCTGAACACGTAACGTTAGTTTCTGAATTCCGCGTGGCAGCGAGCACAGGACTTCGAAAGCGTTTCGATCAGTTGCTCTGCGTTCGCTGAGTCATTCTTCCGGATGGCCTCTCGAAGCTCGCCGGCCGACTTGACGGATTGTGACATAAGTTCGGCGAATTTTGCATCCGTCTTCAGCTCACTATTTCGAAGACTCTCTTTGAGCCCTTCCTCGACCAGCAGGGCTTCCGTCGCGGCAACCAGATCCGGGTGATCCTTCGGAGCCTTCCAGCCGGACTTGGCCACCAGTTTGACGTGATCGAAGTGTCGGTCCAGTCTCGCCATCGCAGTCACGATCGATTCCATTTTGGCGACTTCGGTCAGCTCCGGAAGGACCTCATCCTTCTCCGGCAGCTTGAACGCTTCGACGTCTCGCCAGAGTCCCGTGTAATCCTTGCCCGTTCCCGCTCTCTTCATCAATTCGAGTGCGTCCTGTTTTGAAGCCGTTCCTGCGGCAAGACAAATGATGGCGGCAGCGGCCGGACCTCGATGCTTGCCATGGTGACAATGCACGTAGGTGAGCCCCTTCGCTTCCTTTGCAACACGGGCCATCGCAAGAGCCGACTGGCGGGGAATCCCGTCGTACCCAATCGGAATGTGGATGTACCGCAGGCCATGTTTTTTTGCCATCGCCAGGTCTGGCGGAGCTCCATCCACACTGACGATCGTCTGAACGCCAAGCTCCTTCAGTTTCTCGAAGGCAACTTCACCCTCCGGTTCACTGCCGACCAGAAGTGACTCTCCGGCACGGTTCACATTGTGCAACCCCGGATACTCATCACCCTGCACATCCGCTGCTGCAGCAAGGACAAAAAACGCCGGAAACAGAGCCCACGCAACAGGACTCCGGAACATCCCGCATATCGACATGAAAACGTCTCCCGACTCAAAGAGTTTCCGATCTGCGACCTTCCTTGAGTCAACTCACTCTGCGAATTGTCTGTCGCAAATGAGGATTCTCAATGATCTGCCTTAAGCCGCAGAAAAACTCCCGATGCCTTTACCGGGCTTTTTCCCACGTCCATTCCATCGACTCATTCTTCCCGTTGATGTTCCCCTCAATCTTTGCCCGGAGTTTTTCACCGTCTTTCCAATAGCTGATTTTTGTCGGGAAATCATTCTGCGGATTCTCGAAGACGATCTTCTCCTTCGCCAGCTCTGTCGTCTTGAATGCGGTTGCAGGCTGACCGGACGGACTGGCAAAGAAGGTCAATGCTCCGTCCTTCTCTTCAATTCGCATGAATTCAAAATTCCGCCGCCCTGAAGATCTCACGGTGCGTCCCAGCCCCAGCATCAGACCGCCCCGAGGAACCATCCATTGTTCTTCAACGACGTCACCGTCAGTCATGGAAATCCAGCTGCCCGCAAGCCACTGCAGTGACTCTATCGACTGCTTCTGTGCGGCCGATTTTTCATCGGGGTTCATGCCCAATGTCGTGACAGGCGCGGTCAGCAGGAATGCTGCGACGATCACAACGCGCGAAACCGAACGGAAGGCCTGATGTGGAACAAACGACATATTGAGATCCTCTCGTTGCAACTGAACCGCTAACGCATTTGCTCTGCCAACAGAAAAGCAATTTCCATCGCCTGTTCATAATTCAGACGCGGATCGACTGTGCTTCGGTAATCGCGAGTCAGGTCTGACTCTGTCAGATTGCCAGGCCCGCCGATGCATTCTGTGACGTCTTCGCCCGTGAGTTCCAGGTGAATCCCGGAAAGCCGTGTGCCGACTTCCTTATGCACTCGAAACGCGCTGATGATTTCTGACATGACATCATCAAAGGAGCGAGTCTTGATGCCTGTCCGCGTCGTCTGAGTATTCCCGTGCATCGGGTCACAGCTCCACAGGACCTGCGAGCCGGCCCTTTTGACAGCCTCAGCCAGTGCCGGAAGTTTACTGCGAATTCGGTCCGCGCCGAATCGATGAATCAGCGTCAGCCGACCAGGCTCATTGTCAGGGTTCAGGATGCGAATAATATCCAGCAGTTCATCGGCATTGATGGAGTTGCCAACCTTGATGCCGATGGGATTTCGAATTCCCCGACAGTATTCCAGATGAGCACCGTCTACGGCTCGCGTGCGGTCCCCGATCCAGGCCATATGTGTTCCAAGGTTGTACCAACCGCGATTACGTTCTGCCCGAGTCAGCGCTTGTTCGAACAGCAGCAGCAAGGCCTCATGCGATGTGAAAAAATCAACTCGAGTCAGCTGCGTGAGTTCTCCCGGTGAAACAACTTCCATGAATCGAATGGACTCGCTCAGCGATTCCAGCAACTGCTGATAACGCCGGGAACCAGGAGTGTTGCGAACGAATTCCAGATCCCAGTTTTCCGGATGATGCAGGTCCGCAAAACCACCTTCGCTCAGCGCTCGAATGTAGTTGATCGTCAGCGCGGACCGTTCATAGGCTCGCAGCATCAGCTTCGGATCAGGCCGGCGTTCTTCCGCAGTGAAGCCGGGCCGGTTGATGATATCCCCGCGGTAACTTGGATATTCGACATCCCCGCGTTTCTCGACATCTGAAGACCGAGGCTTGGCGTACTGTCCGGCGATTCTCCCAACACGAATGATGCGTTTGCGCGATCCGCAGATGAGCACAAGGCTCATCTGGATCAGCACCTTCAGCTTGCGCAGAATCGAACCGGAATTGCAGTCGTCAAAATTCTCCGAACAGTCTCCTCCCTGCAATACAAACGCCTTACCATCGGCGGCCGCGGCAAGCTGAGTGCGCAGACGATCCACTTCCCATGCAGTGACCAGCGGAGGAAACTGAGCAAGTGCCTTCAAGCACTCCGTGAGTTCTTCCGGGCTGTCGTAAACAGGCTGTTGCAGTGCCGTTCGTGTCTGCCACGAATCCGGCGTCCATGAGTGAGACATTCGATGAACTTTGTGGGAATACTCTCCGGACGCTCCGACTCAACGGCTCGTCGCGGTCAATGTAATTTGAAATGATCAGCTGTCGGAGATGGCACTGGCATTGCCGGCCGCTCTGCCACGGCCGAAAGTGTACCGATCCGGCGAAGGACAGTCTGCCAACAATTCGGAGATCCCGGAGCAGATGGAATAATCTGCCCTGGACAGAACTGTTGTCTCATCCGATGAAAGAGGTTCTATTCCGGAGTCTCGCCTGAGCGGTTCTTTCGCTCATACCGCTGTTTCGCGACGTCATGTGCTTCTTCGACAAGCGTCCTGAATACTTCCAAATTGGCACCAGACGGGTTCAGGATGCAGATAAAGTGCTGTTTAGCGTAATCGGGGTGAGGCAGAAATTTGTTCAGCAGCGTGAAGTCCAGTCCGGCCGCATCGCCCGAAGGATTCTCCGGAAACAGTCTGGCAAAAGTCTCTTTGCGAACACCCAGGTTGACCCGAAACACGCCCTCCCGGTTCAGGTTGGACACTTTGTCGTAGTCGTTGTCTGAGTTGGCAATTGTCAGAAAAGGCAGACGATGGTCGTCAGCGTAGAAAAAGAACTGGTAACCATAGGCTTCTGACCGCTGCACACTTTCCAGGGAGCTGACGAAGTTCTCGATGTCCTGCTGATTCATTCTCTTGCCTTTCAAATCTGAATGAGATGCTCCTGTTTGAGAACTATCGTCGGTCCTGCCATTGAATGCCAGTGACTGGGTTAGCCCCCGATCGGGAGCACCAAACTCCGGCTCATCCGCTTGATGTGAACCATGAACGCCGTGGAACTGAACGCAGAAAACACAGCAAACAACACGTGATGGTCCGGTTACTGAGGGATTCTGACCATGCCGGCGGCCACTTTCTGGGTACGCTCACCCATTCAGAAAAACAGGGTTCTGCGGATGGAGCGGGTTGTTGCAGAAAGACACCGGAATTGACTTCAAATGTTCACCCACAGCAGGGCTGCACACCCGCAGTGCACACTCGCAAAGTAAGGTTCAGAATCGGTTCCGCCTCCTTTGAAAGTGGTGCCTTATGCGGCGACTTCATTCACTTCGATACATCCAGACACCGGTCCAGTTCCTGTGGCTGACAGTCGTTGTCATTTTTATCGCTGAAGTGGCCGTCATGTATACGTTGCCACTTGTGCTTCCGGAAACGGCGGACCAAAACCTTGAAGCAGTCTGCGATGCGACTCTTCTGGCGTTGCTCGTCAGTCCGATGATCTGGGTGTTCTCCATCCGACCACTCAGCCGTCTGGCTCAGGAACAGCGAGAATGGCACAACGTCACACTCGAGACAGCTCGCGACGCGATCCTGACCGTTGATCTCGGAGGAAACATTGTCACATCGAACAAAGCCGCTGAAGCGTTAACACTCGAGGGCCCCGTTAGCGTCCCGGCCTCACTTCAGCATGCATCAATCAGTCAGTTTCTGTTCGGTCAGCGTCAGGAAATCATGCAGCGTCTCAAAGATGCGGCTTGCAGTAGTCATTCCGTACTGAAAGAGCATGTGCTTACCAACATAGGACGACGAGTGTCGGTCGAAGTTTCCGTCAGCACCATTCCCGTCGCCGGACAAACTCACCTGCTGCTGATCGTCCGCGATTCCAGTGCCAGGGAAGCAGCGGAACGTCAGGTGGAAGAAGCAAACCAGATGCTGATCGACGCGGCTCACCTTGCCGGCAAAGCAGAAATCGCAACCTCAGTCCTGCACAATGTGGGCAACGTTCTCACTAGCATCAGCGTTCTGTCGACGACGCTGCAGGAACGAGTTTCATCGAACCATGTCCCCAGCCTCAGAAAAGTGGTTGGACTCCTTGATTCGCAGCAGTCGAGGCTCGGGGACTTTTTTGAACATGATCCGCGAGGAAAACAGCTTCCGGTTTATCTTCGCACACTCGCATCAACTCTGGAGACCGAACAACAGGGCCTGCTGGATGAACTGCAGTCTCTGGATGTCAACGTCGATCATGCCAAACGGATCGTCGCCGCTCAGCAGAATCTTGCGAGAGGCTATTGTTTCGAAGAAGAGATTGCTCTCGGCGAGATTCTCGACAACGCCATGACTGTCGTTCGCGCCTCATTTGAACGTCATCACGTGGAACTGAAGCTGGATGCTGCGGAAACACCGATGGTCATTACGGACCGCCACAAGCTCATTCAGATCCTGGTCAACCTCTTCACGAACGCTAAAGATGCGGTACTGCATCTGCCGGCATCGGAACGGCAAATCGAGGTTCGAGTGAGCTGCCTGAATAACGAATCTCTTCGGATTGATGTGAGCGATCGGGGAATTGGTATTGCACGTGACCACCTCACGCGCATCTTTTCTCAGGGCTTTACGACAAAGTCATCGGGGCACGGTTTTGGCCTTCATTACTGCGGTCTGGCCGCCAGTTCTCTCGGCGGCTCCCTGACCGTCTTCAGCGATGGCCCCGGCAAGGGCGCCACATTCTCTCTTCAGATTCCACTCCTTCGAACTGCACCGGAGACCTGCGCATGATTGCTGAACCTGACATCTGGACTGAAACGCCCTCCGACGATCAGCATACGGAAGAACGGACGACCAATCTAGGATCCGCATCTGCGCAGAACGAACGCCGTCTTTTGCTGATTGATGATCAACCTTCGATTCATGACGCATTTCGTTCGATACTGCAGCCTGCCGTCAGCAATACTGCTGATCTTGCGGCGATGGAATTGGCATTGTTCGGTGAACCATCAGCGCTGGTGAGCAGCCAGCCTGACGATTCAGTACCCGTCTACGTGATTGAATCTGCGTTTCAGGGCGAAGAGGGACTGCGATGCCTGAGTCGTTCCGTCATCGACAACGATCATTTCCATGCGGCTGTGGTTGATATGTGCATGCCACCGGGATGGGACGGAATTGAAACGATTCGACAGCTTTGGAACGTGTGCCCAAACCTGAAAATCATTGTCTGTACGGCGCACTCCGCCTATTCGTGGCCCGACGTGATTGCACTGCTGGGGCGTTCCCATCAGCTCCATCTTCTCCCCAAGCCGTTCTCAAAATCGGACGCCATCGCATTGATCGAAGCTGTCACAGCGTGACAGAGCATTGCTACGTGGGTGAGACTCAGCATTGCCGGTCGCTGACTGCGTGACAACTCACGTTGCATGCAGCTGATGAAGTTCTTTTGGCAGCGCAAAATGCACGTGTTCCTCCCGAAGCGTTTCTTCGGAAATCGTTGCACCGAATCGGGACCGCAGATAGTCGATGCATTCCTGCACCACGACTTCCGGGGCACTCGCGCCAGCTGTGACGACGACAGTGGAGGCACCTTCGAACCATTGCGGATGCAGCTCATGCGCTCCGTCGACCAGGTAGGACGGGACACCGCGGCTGGCTCCGATCTCCATCAGTCTCCGGCTGTTCGAACTGTTCTGACTGCCCAGAACAATCAGCACGTCCGCCGTTTCAACCAGAGCCTTGACGGCATCCTGACGATTCGTCGTTGCATAACAGATGTCTTCCTTCTTCGGTGACTCAATATGCGGATAACGGGCCTTGAGCGCTGAGATGACGGCTGTCGCTTCATCGACGCTGAGGGTTGTCTGAGTCAGATAGGCGAGCTTGTCGGCAGAAGTGAACGGCAGCTTCGCCACGTCTTCAGGCGTCTCAATCAGAGTAATGCTGTCGGGAGCTTCTCCCATGGTCCCGATCACTTCATCGTGACCTTCATGCCCGATCAAAATGATGTTGTAGTGATCGTTTGCGTATCGAATGGTTTCGAGATGAACCTTGGTGACCAGTGGACATGTGGCATCAACCGTCTGAAGCTTCCGTTCCCGCGCAACGCGCCGAATCTCCGGACTCACACCATGTGCACTGAACAGAAGGATGCCGCCGAAAGGAACCTCTTCGAGGGAATCGACGAATTTGACTCCCTGCTTTGTGAAGCGATCCACAACATATTTGTTATGAACAATCTCGTGGTACACATAGATCCCGGGGCCAACGCGTCGAATTGCCTCATCCAGACATTCGATCGCCATGTTGACGCCAGCGCAAAAACCACGAGGATTAGCGAGAAGAACTTTCATTGGAATTTCGTGTGTACCCTGTTGACAACCCAAAAACCGAACGCCTCGCCCGTGGCTCTGAAAACTTGCACCATCGCCATCATAGCACGATGCGCATCATAGCACGATGGCCGTCATCGTCGCTGGAAGAGACTGATGAAAGCCTGAATGACTGCCCCGAAAACGAAGGAGACCAGAATCAACCCGGCTCCGGTCAGAATGGTCGCAGAAGCAGCCGACGTGACTCTGGTCAGATCGTGACGCGCTGCATCTCTTTCGAACAAAAACTGACTGAGCGCCAAAGCGATCGAACCGATCATCATATGTAGGAATGGCCAGAATTGAGAAAGAGCCGTCACCACGGCTCCGCTGTTCAGCAGGACCATGGTTCTCGGAAAGATGCGGCACCCCCAAAGTCCAACGACCAGAATGAGCAGGATTCCGATCGGCATTCCCAGCACTGCGATCTGTTTGCAACATTCCCTGCCGAAGAGCAATGGGATTGGCAGGTTGATCAGAACGACAGCGATCCACCCCGTCATCAGCCACGAAAAACTGGTCGACCGCTGCGTCTGGAAACCGGATGCAACTGCCGCACTTTCAACAGCGTACGGATTTTCGTGAGTTTGGCTGGCAGTCATTGAAGATGGTTCCTCACAGAGAAATGCTCTGCCTTCTTTCCGATACGCGAAAAATCCGTTATGTTAACGGAGAATCTGGCCGGAAATGGGGAATCCCGTCAACCTCAGTTCGCCACCGTCCTCAGGTACCGCTTCGATGAATTCCAAACGCGCGATGGCTCAGCTGCTCCGTCATCTCCAGAGCGCCGGGCTGACTCATGTGCCGAAGGTCGAACTTCCCAAAGTCCGGCCGCTAGGTGCCGCTCCCGCAACGAAGGGGATGGTGGCTGAGAAAGCTGTTGGAGCAGAATCCCCCGTAACCGACCGGCGTCCCATTCCGAAGCCTCGTCCGGCATCACCCGTTTCGGAAATCCGTCGTCCCTCAGACCTACTGGGCACAGACGATGTGCAGCCTGATGGAGTTCGCAGACCAGAACAACTGGCTTCCGTTCAGGCACTGTTACAGCAGTCTCGAAACAATCGCGCGGAGCGGGATCAGGCATTGTGTGCTCTGAAAGAAATCGTCGCGGGTTGTAAGCGATGCACCGAGCTGTCTTCGCGAAGAACGCAGACCGTCTTCGGAGTTGGAAACCCGGAAGCTCGCATCATGTTCATCGGCGAAGCACCGGGTGCCGATGAGGATGCTCAGGGTGAGCCGTTTGTGGGGGCAGCCGGCCAGCTGCTGAATAAGATCATCGGAGCCATGACCCTGAAGCGAGAAGATCTCTATATCTGCAACATTCTTCGCTGTCGTCCGCCGGGCAATCGTAACCCTTTGCCGCAGGAAGCAGCGAATTGCCGTGAGTTCCTGGATGCTCAGATCAAAGTGATTCAGCCAGAGTACATCGTGTGCTGGGGCACAGTGGCTGCTCAGAATCTTCTAAACGAAACGGCTGCTGTTGGGAAGATGCGGCAGAAGTTCTTCGAATACGCAGGAGCGAAAGTCGTCTGCACATATCATCCGTCTTACTTGCTGCGAAACCCATCTGCCAAGAAACTGGTCTGGGAAGACATGAAGTTCTTCATGAAGGAACTGGGAGTCGACCTCCAGTAATCTGTTTCGAACCTGATGAAATCGTCCACGGAGATTTCGGTGTCAGCCATTTCGACGGACAAACGTCCGAACCCGTCCACCTCGCCGCGACTTCTCTCCATTGATGCACTGCGAGGATTCGACATGTTCTGGATCGCCGGGGGAGATACTCTGGCAACCGCAGTTCTGAAGAACATCGATTCGCCTCAGGCAAAGATGATGTCCGAACAGTTCGAACACGTGGACTGGGCTGGCTTCCGTTTTTACGACCTGATTTTTCCGCTCTTCATGTTCCTTGTTGGCTGCGTCATCCCGTTTTCGCTGGAGAAATATCGCAGTCAGCCTGGTGCTGTGTATTCAAGAATACTTCGCCGCACCGCGCTGCTGTTTCTGCTTGGACTGGTCTGCAATGGACTTCTGAAGTTTGAGTTTTCCTCGCTTCGTTACGCGGGTGTCCTGCAGAGAATTGCGATCTGCTATGGGATCGGAGCGTTGCTTTACCTCCATCTTGGCGTCCGAAAACTGGCGTTCACGCTGATCGGAATTCTGCTGGGTTACTGGGCGATCTTTGCATTCATTCCGGTTCCCGGGGGCGTTGCCGGTGACTATTCGAAAGAAGGGAACCTCGGTGGCTATGTCGACCGGACCGTGCTGCCCGGCCGCATCCCCGATCAATGGTATGGCTACGGGGACAACGAAGGGCTCTTGTCCACAATCCCGGCTGTTGCCACCGTGCTGCTCGGCTGCTTCGCCGGACTGTGGCTGCGTTCAAGTCGCACGGGTTGGGAAAAAGCCGCCGGACTGTTTGGAGCCGGCCTGCTCTGCCTGATCACGGGAGTCGTCTGGGGCTGGAAGTTCCCAGTGATTAAGAACCTGTGGACGAGTTCGTTCGTGCTGGTGGCGGGCGGATGGAGTCTCCTGCTGCTGAGCGTGTTCTATTCCATCATCGATGTCATGGGATACCGACGATGGGCGTGGTTCTGGGCCGTCATTGGCGTGAATGCCATCACCATCTACATCGTTCCCCGGTTTGTGGACTTCGACAAGATGGCGGCGTTCTTTCTGCCAGGCGTCGCACGTCTGTCCGGTGTCTGGGGGCCGGCGGTTCTTGCCGCAGGGGCTCTCGCCGCCCAGTGGCTGTTTCTTTACTGGCTCTACCGCAACAAGACGTTCCTTCGACTGTGAGTGCGAACAACCGATCAACAAAAATGCCGGAACGATGATCGCTCCGGCATTTTGAATTTCTCAGAAGTCTTTACCGAATCGCTGCATTGAAGTTTGATCAGCCGCCGGCTACCGGAAGAGCACTCAGGCCGACACCCGAGTAATAGAAGCCGCGTGCGGCCATCTTCTTTCGATCGTACAGGTTTCGACCGTCAAAGATCACAGGAGTCTTCATCTTCAGTTTAATGTAGTCAAAGTCCGGATTTCGGAACTCGTTCCATTCCGTCACGATCGCGATCGCATCCGCTCCGTCGCAGGCATCGTAATGATGCATACAGTACGTAACGGCGTCGCCGATTTCCTTCTGGACATTCTCCTGAGCAACGGGGTCGTGCACTTTCACAATTGCGCCGGCCTCCACGAGATTCCGGATCAGCACGAGTGACGGGGCTTCGCGAATGTCGTCTGTGCGAGGCTTGAACGACAACCCCCAGACAGCAATCGTGCGGTCCTTCAGACTTCCGTCGAAGTAATTCATCAGCTTGCGAAACAACACGTGTTTCTGTTCGTTGTTTGTTTCGTCAACGGTCCGCAGGATACGAGGTTCCACGCCGTTCGCGGCCGCCAGCGATGCCAGCGCTCGCACGTCCTTCGGGAAGCACGAACCACCGTAGCCGACACCGGGAAACAGGAACGAGAAACCAATGCGAGCATCATGCCCGATACCCTTGCGAACTTCGTTGATATCCGCGCCGACTCTTTCGCAGATGTTTGCCATCTCATTAATGAAGCTGATCTTCGTTGCCAGCATGCAGTTGGCTGCATACTTGATCATCTCAGCGCTTTCGATTCCGACGGCGATGAATGGTTTTTCGGTTCGAAGGAACGGCTTGTAGAGTTCCTGAAGGACGTCGGCCGCTTCTTCACTGTCCACGCCCACGACGACTCGGTCCGGCTTCGTGAAGTCATCGATTGCCGCACCTTCCTTCAGGAATTCCGGATTGGATGCGATGTAGAAACGAGTCTGTGTCCGGGCTTTGATCCATTCCTGAACCTTCCGATTGGTTCCGACCGGCACAGTGCTCTTGCAGATAACGACGGCGCCGTCCTTCAGATACGGAGCCATGTTGTCAGCGGCAGACTGAACGTACTTCAGATCCGCAGCGCCAGACTCATCCTGCGGTGTGCCCACACAGATGAAAATGCACTTCGCGCTCCGGATGGCGTCTTCGTAGCTGGTCGTGAACTTCAAACGCCCGGCAGCTGCGTTACGCTTCACGAGCTCTTCGAGTCCTGGTTCATAGATCGGGATGCCGCCCTTGTTCAGCATCTCCACTTTGCGAGTATCCACGTCGAGACATGTGACGTCGTTGCCGCTTTCCGCAAAACAGGTTCCGGTCACGAGTCCAACGTAGCCGGTTCCGATCATGGTGATTTTCATAATGACACTCGCAGATTATCGTTGAACTGATGTTTGAGTTGAGAAACAGAAGTGAATGGAGTTTCAGTCACTGAGCGTCGGACCATCGTTCATCACTTTGAACGAGTGCCTTCCAGATGACTTCGCGTCTGGTATTCGCGTTCGAGTGATTCGAGCAGTGTTTCAAGCCGATCAACATTGTCTCGAATTCCGCGAAGCTCGTTCTGTTCAGGCTTCGGCGGCAGCGTCAGACGGTTGACGACCTTGTCGGCCAGGTAAACCGGGCGACTCCGAACCTGGTCATAGATTCGAATAACGTATTCACCCAGGATTGAAATCCCCAATGCGTTCAAGGCTCCAAAGAACGATGCGGTGATGATCGTGGAGGCCCAGCCGGGAATCGCGAGCCCCGTGAAGGCCTTGTGCCAGAGCACAAACCCGACCGAAGCCATGCAGACCAGACCGGACACAGCAGCGATGACATAGAAGAACTTCAGCGGAAAGGAGCTGAATGAGAAGACCGCCGTCTTGGCAAGCCGAAACAGTCCCTTCATGGACACACGAGGATTGTCATCGTGACGCGCCGCGCGCTCGACCTTGATTCCCGTCTGCTGAAATCCTGCCCAACTGCGCAGTCCGGGAAAGAAGCGTTCGCGCTCGGGCAGTTGCAGCAGAGCATCCACGACTTTTCGATCCAGCAGTCCGAAGTTTCCGGCATCCACCGGAATCGGGCTGTCGGCAATCGAATTCAGAACTCGATAGAAGCTGTAGAACAGGAATCGCTTTGCAGGATTCTCTTTGCGATTGAATCGCTGCGCATAAACGACGTCGAAGCCACGTTCCCATTCATCCAGAAATCGCGGGATCGCTGCAGGATCGTCCTGCATATCCGAATCCATCACGATGACCACATCGCCCGTCGCGTGTTCCAGTCCGGCATGCACCGCAGGCTGATGGCCAAAGTTCCTGGACAGATGCACCACCACAATTCGGGAATCGGAGTGTGCAAGGCCATCGAGGTGTTCACGCGATCCGTCCGACGAACCATCGTTGACGTAGACGATCTCGAACGAGAGATTCTGTTTCTCCATCACAGAGACGATGCGACGAGTCAGCTCGGTGAGGATTGCCGTTTCATTGAAGACCGGCAGCACCAGCGAGATCTCGGCGTTCTGGCGATTCCGTCCTGAAGATTGGGAGGCCCTCATTTCTGGAAGACTCCCGCCAGTGACAGTCCCGTGGGAATTCCAACCTTCGTGAGGCACCATCGTTCTGCAGCCGCTGCTGTCAGCAGCGCGCGGTTGGTGAATGACGAGACCTTTGGAAAGTCCGGCTGAGTCCGTTTAGGGAAGAGCTTCTCCCAGCCGCGAACAGCCACTGCCGCCGGCATGGTGAAACTGTTCCAGAAGTTCATCCATGAAACTCGAAAGCCCGCTTCGTTCGCGTGTTTGCGGAACTCAGAAGGAGTGTAGCGGCGAAAATGGCCTAGCTGTTCATCCCAGCGACTGTAGAGCCATGGATGGGCCGGGACAGTCGCAATCACCGCGCCGCCTGGTTCAAGAGCTTCCCACGCGTGTCGCAGAACGTGAGCCGGATCTTCAACATGCTCCAGAACGTCCAGAAGCACGACAGCTCGCAGGGACTGTCGGTCAACGGGCCACGGCTGGCCAAGATCGTGAACTCGAACGTCTTCAATGCCTCGCTGTCGAACGTGCTCCACCGACTCCGGCATCAGATCAAAGCCCGTCACATCGAAACCCAGCTTGTTGAACTCAACAAGGTTTCGACCGGACCCGATTCCCCCTTCGACAAGTCGTCCCGGTGGAGGACAATGCTTCTGAAGCAGCTCAAGGACGAGCTGCCGCTTGGCAACGTGCCACCAGTAACTGTCTTCCAGTTCAACAAGTTCCCGGAGATGACTGGGGTCCATGAATTCCGCCTGTGTGTTGATTTCAAGGTGCGTACCTCACTCGGCAGAACACATGCGCTGCGCGAGGGGAAGTCGCTGCTGAAACCTAGCACACAGAAACGACGCGATGCTTTTTGGCATCACAAGCCACAACCGTCAGCTGTGACCGTCTGGCAAGATGGTCGGATTGAATGGATTGTTCCGATCATGCGGTCGGAATAATGCACGGACTTGAACGAATCAGCGTCCGCGACCATGTTCTTCGGCTACTTCACACTGCGCCGAACTCGCGCGACAGTTCCCACGCTGTTCGCAGCATGAGCAACGATCACAATCGAATGCGACTCGCTGCTGTCGGATTGCAGGGACTTCAGCTGAGCCTTCCATTGAGCGGGATCCAGTTCACACTGCAGTTTCTCACCCATCGAGGAATGAACCAGCGTTCCATCCAGATAGATTTGCCATGAAGCCGGCTTCAGCGTCTGCCCCGCTGTTGGTCCGGCCTGGATCGGAATCCGGCCCGTCGAACGATCGAGCGTGAGGTCCTTCGGGACTTCAATCTCGAACGGCTTTCGCCATGGGTTCGCGAGTGGATCACCAACGATCAGCAGTTGGTACGGACCAGTGACGCTCTGGTAAAACGCTTCCGCCAGAGTCGATCCTTCGGCATAGAAGACATGCACGAAGGGCGTCGGGAACTTGGCCTGGATTGCGTAGGGTTCGGTCACTGTGCCGGATGATCCTGCGGCACCATTTCTCACAAACTCCGTCAGCGGGGTCTGCCCTGCTCCTTTAGTCATTACTCCTCCAAAGCTGGTCAGATGTTCGACAATTGCCCCCGGCAAAATCGTACTGTTGCACTTCGACCAGTCGAAATCGGAAATCCCGATGACGGCACCGGCAACGTCGTTTCGATCTTTCGGGAGGACCCCGTCTTCAACAATCGCATTTACGCCAAGCGACTGAAGTTTCCTGGCAGCGTTTGCGAACCCCCATTCCCTGGTCGTTGATCGCACATCGCCGTTCCGTTCGAAGTAAACGGTGCCGTTCGGTCGAGTTCCATCGGACCGGGAACTTGTCTCAAGTGCTGTGATCGAATCTTCAACTGACAATCCTCGCCCGGTGGTGCAGGCCAGCACCACAGACAGCAGGTACTTTGGTGCCGAATCCTCTGACGAAACGGTTCCGTCAGCCTCCCAGCCTTTCGAACCATCAAATGCAGTCGCTGGCTGCATTTCAACAACGACAGTCTTCATCTGCTCGATGGCCGCTTTGAAATCCGGACGTTCGCGAAGGCTTTTGAGATCTTCATCGCGCGCTGTATGGCGATGGTCCCACCAGCCACTTTTGACAGCAGCCTGAAGGGCTGTCACGGAACGATCCCGATCGCCGCTCATCGCCAGCAGACAGGCGTAATTGTATTGGAGCTCAGAAGAATTCGGATGAGCCGCAGCCAATGACTCCATGGTCGCCAGGACATCCGCAGAGATTTCAATCAGCTCGCGCTTTGGCTCCGAACTTCTGGCCGCCTTAACAGCATCCTGCATCGACTGAACAGCAGCTCCGTATTTCTGCAGTTCGTCTGCCGACCACGGAGTATCCTGGCTGGAATTTGACACTCGCCGCGCATACTGATTGATGTTGAGATCGAGATACCGAATATCCTTCTCCAGCACGGCCTGATAGAGGAACGTCAGTCCATTGATGGACGCCACGGGAGTCAGCACTTGCGGAAGCTTCTTGTAGCCAGCGTCCTTCTGAACATCAATCGCCGTCGGGATCTCTGCGGAATATGCAATCACGTCGATTTGTTCTTTAAGACCTCGCTCTTCGATCGTCTTTAGAACGGGCACCAAAACGACAGTACGGAACTCCTCCACGGTGATCTTCTCGGTATTCGACAGCTTCGAGATGGTGATCACATTCTGCGGAGGAATGTCACGAAGTCGCACATAGTTTTCCGCGACTCGACGGGACACTTCACTCTCACCATTCACGACGACGGCCACATTCTCCGGGACCAGGTCCGCCAGCAGACTCGAACACCCCGTCACGACGTTGGCGACGATCATCACAACCAGCCGAACCGGTGAGCCGTCAAACGTTCGCCGAACCATCACAGAACCTTCCCAGTCTTTTGCCAATCAATCCACGACGCTCGGAACAGGTTACCGGAATTGGTCGCAAGTGGTAGTTACGAAACTAGCCGTTCCCCGGCGGTTCAAAACAGGACGCAAGGTGCCATGCATCGGACGCTGATATCTTCGAAAAAACGGCTATTTTCACAGGTCTCACTGCAAACTTTGCCTCACGCGACAACCCAATCAGAAACGGAAGCCGGTCACTGCAACAGAAACGTCGGTTTTTGCTCGCAATTCTCTGAAAACCAGGACAGACTACGCCGTCAATTTCCATCTGAGAATTGGAGCAGGCGATGTCGCACCAGATTGTGGAATGCCCCGGTTGTTTGACGAAGCTTCGAGTCCGCGAATCCAACACGACGATCACTCTGCAGTGCCCACGCTGTGGCGAACAACTGGCAGTCGATCCACCGGAAGCCAGTGCGCCTGTGGCGCAGCCCAAAAAGCCTGCCGCTGCAGCACCGACGACGCCACCACGCAAAACTCCAGTGGCCCAATCGGCTCCGCAGGCTGCGAAGCCGACAAAGCCAGAGGCTCCCAGGCCGAAACCCAAAAATCGGCCGGCTCCGAAGCCGGCTGAAGAACAGCCTGACAACTGGGGGGAAGCAGAGGACTGGAACGACCCGTACTCGACGCCGTCCGCTCCTCCTCGAAAGCCCGCTCGTTCATCTGGTGGCGGTGGTGGTGGCATGACCGCACTGATCGCGGTCGGTGGAATTGCCGCAGTGGGAGCGATTGTCTTCGGCGTCATGATGTTATTTAGCTCCGACGATAACGCCAGCGTCGCCCAGACTCAGGGTGGTCTTCAGTCGGCAGGTTCGAGTGGTACAGTTGCACCAACTCCCAATGCGGGCGGTTTGACTCCCGTTCAGCCACCCACAGGAACAGCACCACCACAAGCAACGATGCCCCCGGCAAACCCGGGTACACCGAGCATCGCGTCCGTCCCTCCGGCACTGCCAGGGGTTCAGCCCGGAGTTCCAGGAAATGCCGTCGCGCTAAGTGGCGAAAATCGGAAGCTGCGTTACCACTGGAAACCTGGTTCAGAATTCATTTATCAGTTTT
>VFQT010000460.1_pt1 | contig 59792 bp, 62 predicted proteins | sample 3512381 | NCBI WGS metagenome assembly VFQT01 (sample SAMN10412376, study PRJNA504923) | tailings metagenome | isolation source: Relicate 2 Philex TSF3 active mining site | place: Philippines: Tuba, Benguet | collected 2017-08-29
CACACCGGGTGGCACGAAATCGTGCCGCATCGCCGAGATCGTCGTCGGCGAGACCGCCTGCTCCGACGAGTCCCTCGACGTCCGCAGCGTGATCGACACCGTTCACGATCACTGGCCCGAGCGACATCCCGATGTCGTCGTCGATCGTGTCGATCGTTTCGAGCAACTCGTTGACCGGTGTCGACTCGGGAAGAGTCACGAGGACGAGCTGTGAACGATGCGGATCGCGCAGGAGGTCACGAATCTCGATCGCTTGCGATCGCAGTGGACCGCCGCGCACCGTCGAGGCGATACCCGCCGGTGAACGAAGGAGGGAGAGCGCGTGACCGGCGGCCGGCCCGTCGACGATCACGAGATCGTGGGGACCGCTGGGTCCGGCCAGGCTGGTGAGATGCTTGATCTTGCCAAGGACGAGCAGGTCGTCGATTCCTGGTGCGGCACTCGCCACCACGTCGACGACCCCAGTCGACACGAGACGTTTGGCGAGTCGGGCGAGTCCCTGAGTGGCGAGGTAGTCCTGCAGTGCATCGGAGGCCGAGAGGGTTCGCAGATGGATGGAACCTGATCCCTCGTTCCCGAGTCCCGATGTCACGGCGTCTCCGTCGTAGGACGATCCGTCACCCGGTGCGCCACCGAGCAGCACGTCGAGGCCGGGTCGGTCGTCAAGTGTCACAACGAGCACCCGAAGACCGCGGCTGGCTGCAGCGTTGGCCAGGACTGCCGTTACCGTTGTCTTGCCGACACCCCCCTTGCCGGCCACCACGATCAAGCGTGTCGTGGTGAACAACCGGTCAGAAGTCGATGTCATCGGAGGCACTCGTGCGCAGACTAGCGATCCTTCTCGTTGCAGTCGGTGGCGTGCTCGGAGTTCTGGGTGTGTCATCGGGTTCACCCGTGTCCGCACAGACTCCGAGTGACGAAAGTTCTCCCGACGACACGACGACGGCTTCGTCCGACTCGCCTGTCTCCGATCTCGGCTTGCCACCGGTCGACGTGTTGCAAGTGTCCGGACTCATCGACTCGATCGTGGCCGATGAAATCGAAAATGCGATCGGTCGTGCCGTCGAGGGCGACGCTCAGGCCCTCATCCTTCAGATCAATTCGAAGGCGTCGGTCATCGGACGCGATCGAATGCGCGACTTGTACGAACTCGTCGAAAGCGCCGACGTGCCCATTGCAATATGGGTCGGACCGTCGGGGGCTCGAGCGACCGGTCTCGTGGCGCAACTCCTGTCGGCAGCTGATGCTTCTGGCATGGCGCCGGGAGCGCGCATCGGCCGCACCGGTACTCCGCTGACCGACACGGTCGATTTCGGCGAAGCCACCGAGGTGCTTCAGACCGAGACACTCGGCTTCCAGGACGCTCGGTCGCAAGGCGCATTGAAACTCGAGATCAGCGACGAGGGTGCACCGACCATTCGCAACATGGTGTTCGCGCTCGACGGTCTCGTGATCGACGGCGTCGAACTCGACACCGCCGTCGAGAACCTGAACAACGACGGATCGGTCTCGAACGACATCACGGTCGTGCGATTCCAGAAGCTCGGTCTCGTCAATCAGATGTTCCACACAGCGGCCAGCCCGCCGGTGGCCTACTTGTTCCTCATCATCGGCCTCGCGCTGCTGGTGTTCGAATTCTTCACGGCTGGAATCGGCGTGGCCGGTGTGGTCGGTGCCGTGTGCTCGCTGCTCGGTTTCTACGGTCTCGGTGAACTTCCGGAACGTGGTTGGGCTCTTGCCTTCGTGATCGGGTCGATGGTCGCCTTCTCGATCGACGTTCAGGTGGGCATTCCTCGTTTCTGGACCGGAGTCGGGTTGGCCATGTTCGTGGTCGGTTCGTGGTTCCTGTTCCCGACCGTCGATCAGCACAATCTCCGTCCGTCGTGGCTCACCCTCCTCGTCGGAGTCGGAGGCATTGCTCTCACTTTCGTGTCGGGAATGCCGAGCATGACCCGCACGCGATTCGCGACTCCGACCATCGGACGCGAACGCTTGATCGGTGAAGTGGGTCGAGCCGTCACCGACATCTCGCCCGATGGTGCGCTTCAGATCGGTGCGGCCCGTTGGAAGGCGCGCACCAACCGTGCGACTCCTGTGAAGGCGGGGGAGAACGCGCGTGTGGTGGCGATCGACGGAGTGACTCTCGAGGTCGAACCCGAATCGGGTGGAGCCCGCGATTACCGCGAGCGCCGCGCCAAGTCGGGTGAAGAGAGTTCGGCCTCCGCCGAACAGTGACGCTGTTCCCCGACTCGTCAGCGGCCCGTGAGGTGCTGCCCTACGACGGCAGCGCGACTTTCCACGACTGGGTGCTCGGCGAACGCGCTCATCTCGATGTGCTCGACCGTCTTGTCGACACCCTCGCCTGGGAACAACGTCATCTGACGATGTTCGGTCGACGAGTCGCCGAGCCACGTCTGAGCGCTTGGTACGGAGACGAGGGCTACACGTATTCAGGGGTGACGCTCGAACCGCGCTCCATGACCCGCGACCTCGACGAGTTGAAGATGTTGTGCGAGGAGATCTCGGAAACGACGTTCAACTCCGTTCTCGTCAATCACTATCGCAACGGTGACGACAGCATGGGCTGGCACGCCGACGACGAGCCCGAACTCGGGCCGTCGCCGATCATCGCGTCATTGAGCCTCGGAGCGACTCGACGTTTCCGATTTCGACATCGTCGTACTCGTGAGATCGTCGAACAGGATCTCACCGGTGGATCACTCCTCGTGATGAGCGGCGCGTGTCAAAGCGCGTGGATGCACGCGGTACCCAAACAGAAGAGAATCACCGAAGCCAGGGTGAATCTCACGTTCCGGTTCATTCACTCCTGAGTCACGGGTCGAGACGTGGTCCGGCGATACGCACGTCGTCGCGCCGGCGAGTCATGCCCCGGGCGTCGAGCTCGGTCGCTAGTGGAACCGCGTGCTTGCGGGTCACTCCGAGTGCATCTCGGAACTGAGCCATCGTGAAGCCGGCCGACTCGATGGCGAGTAGCTGCCGGGCGACTCCCCGGGCGGTCTCGAGTGCGTCGACGTGGAACCAGATTCCGTCGCGCTCGAAGAGGACACCGGCCCGAGCGAGTCGACGCAGATCACCCGGCGTGATGCCGACCGGTGCGTCCGGAGCGCAGCCCGCATCACGCAACGTGGCGATCACCGGGTGGCGAAGGAGCGGATCCTCGGACCCGGGACGCCGGACCCGGTCCCCGTCGACGACGAGATCCGGTATCGAGGTGAGGACAGCTCGAGATCGTTCGTCGAGAAGTCCGAGATCGAGTCCGGATTCACCGGCCGCGTCGACCATCGCCGACAGCTCGGCCCGGGTTCTTTCGAGGACCGTCGGATCGACCACCCACCGCCCGATGTCGGGCTCGCGTGTGGTTCCGGTGAGACGGGTGAGATCGTCGACGGTGATCCAACCGCGTTCGGAGATCACGCGCTCGATTCGTCGATCGGGTCGGGCCCGTGACACGGGAACCATCGGATCGACATCGAGAACTTCGCCGCCACCGACGGTTTCCTGACGGCCACTCTCGCGGATCACGAAGCGATCACCGGGGAGCAACGGCATCGGCCGATCGAGATGGAGTCGGATCGATCCGACGGCGCCGGCGGCGATCGACTCCGGGCCGATCACCCGTAGACGAGCCGGGAGATCAGCCGATCCGATGTGAACGCTGTACGCGCCGCGTCGTGACACCGCGTGATCGAGCGACGCGAGGACGGTGAGTGACGCATCGAAGCGATCGGTGTGATGCCATGTACCCGGTGCCGTCAGCACATCACCGCGGGTGAGATCACCGTGCTCGACCCCCGAGAGATTGACTGCGACGCGATGTCCGGGTCCGATGGATTCGACATTGCGTCCGTGCGTCTGAAGAGAACGGATTCGACTTTCGAGTCGTCGGGGGCCGACGACGACCGAGTCACCCACGTGCAAGGTTCCGTCGGCCGACGTTCCCGTGACGACGGTTCCGCTTCCTTTGGCCGCGAACACTCGGTCGACGAACAAACGAGGTCGACCGCGATCGGGAATTGGCGGTGAATCGGCGAGGAGTGAATCGATCGCGCGAACGAGATCGTCGACCCCCTGACCCGACTGACACGACACGGCAACGACGGGGGCATGTTGCAAGAACGAGTCGTGAACGTGGTCGTCCACGTCGAGTCGGGCGAGTTCGAGATCGTCCCCATCGACCAGATCGACCTTGGTGAGGACCACGATGCCTCGGCTCACGCCGAGCAGGTCGAGAACACGCAAGTGTTCCTCCGACTGCGGCATCCAACCCTCGCGCGCATCGACGACGAAGACGCAACCTTGAATCGCTCCGACTCCGGCGAGCATGTTGCCGATGAATCGCACGTGACCTGGAACGTCGACGAACGAGACGTCACGCCCAGAAGGAGTGACGAGGTGAGCAAAACCCAGGTCGATCGTCAGACCACGTTCGCGTTCCTCGGCCCAGCGATCGGGGTCGGTCCCGGTCAAGGTCTTCACGAGGGTCGACTTGCCGTGATCGACGTGCCCGGCCGTGGCGAGAACGGTCATGGCGAGATGTGCTCGCGCAGATCACCGAAGGCCGTGATGAGGTGCGCGTCGTCATCGGGCGACACGGTACGCAGATCGAGAATCGTGCGTCCGTCGCGAACTCGCGCCACGATCGGCAGATTCCGATCACGCAGTCGAGCCGACAGGTCACCATCGAGGGCGATACCACAGGAGGAGATGTGGGCCCCCGGAGTGCTGCCGGCTCCAGGAAGCGAATCGCAGTCGACGACGGTGCCGAGGCCCGAAGCGTCGACGACGTGTCGGGCACGCTCGCGCAGTGATTCGATCGATGCGGTCGCCATACGCCAGAAGGGAACTCGCCGAACCACCGAGCGTTCGAGATACGACGTCATGACGTCGTGGAGCGCAGCAAGGACGAGTCCACCGGGGCGCAGAGCGCGGGCCAAGGGGTGTGCCGAGCAACGAGCGACGAGATCGGCTCGCCCGGCGATGATGCCGGCCTGCGGGCCACCGAGAAGTTTGTCGGCGCTGAAGGTGACGAGCGATGCGCCGGCTTCGATGGTCTGCCGAGCCGCCGGCTCTCCACGCAGCCAGTTGGGTGGACCCGAGTCGAGCCACGGACACGCCTCGTCGAGCAGGCCCGAACCGATGTCGGCCACGACGTCGACACCGAGTGTCGCCAGGTCGGCGACACTCGTCTCTTCCACGAAACCTTCGACGCGATAGTTGGAGGGGTGAACCTTCAACACCAGTGCGACATCGGTGTTCTTGCGGTCGATCGCCTTGCGGTAATCACCGATGCGCGTGCGATTGGTGGTTCCGACGTCGACCAGACGAGCGCCCGATTGCTCCATCACCTCGGGGACGCGAAAACTGCCGCCGATCTCGACGCTCTCACCGCGACTCACGGCGACGTCGCGATCGTGAGCCAGCGCGGCCAACACCAGAAGAACGGCGGCGGCGTTGTTGTTGACGACCGTAGCGGCCTCGGCACCCACGGCACGTGCGACGAGAGCGCTGATACCCGTCTGTCGACTGCCGCGTTGGCCAGTGTTCAGATCGAACTCGAGGTTCTGCGCGCGGGCTGGCATGTCGATCTCGACCGGTGAACGTCCGAGGTTGGTGTGGGCGATCACACCGGTTGCATTGATCACCGGTCGAAGCAGTGACGCTCGAAGTTCGAGAGCCATTCCCTCGGCCCGTCGGTGGTCTCCGGACGCGATGGCTCGGCGAGCCACGTCGACGAGGAGAGGATGTGGGAGGCCGGTCGACGCGAGCGACCGGGCCAGGGAGTCGACCGAGGGTGGACGATCCGGTGCAGATTCGGTCGACATCACGCCGAACGCTAGTCCCACGACTCGGGATTCGGATCGTGGATCGGGCCCACTGGTTAGGGTGAACTCGTGATCCTGTTCCTTCTCTTCATCGTGTTTCCGGTGGCCGAGTTGTACGTGATCATTCGCGTCGGATCCTCGATCGGATTCCTCAACACGCTCGGCCTCATCGTCCTCGTCGCCGTGGTGGGTAGTTGGCTCGTCAAGCGGGAAGGTCTTCGCGTGTGGGCCAAGTTCAACGATTCGGTGGCGCAGGGTCGAGTGCCGACGCGGGAGATCATCGACGGTGTGTTGATCCTCGTGGCGGGGGCGCTACTTCTCGCTCCGGGATTCCTCACCGACGTGATCGGCATCCTCGTGCTCTTCCCGCCGACGCGCGCCGTATTTCGGTCGGTGCTGACCAAGAAGGCCCGTCGTGGGTCGATCATCCTCGGTGGATTCAATGGGCCCGGGCGACGACCGTTCTCACCGGACGACGTGATCGACACCGACGGCACCGAACCCCATGGTGAGATCTGATGGTGATCACGTGAGCGATGTGACGTCATTCGACCCGGCGAGCGTCGCGATCCGTCCGGCCGCCACGGTGATGCTCGTGCGCGACATCAACGGTCCGTTGGAAGTCTTCATGATGCGACGCACCACCAAAGCGGCCTTCGCCGGCGGGATGTACGTCTTCCCGGGTGGGGCGGTCGACCCCGCGGATTCCCTGCACGGAGATTCGACCTACGAGATGGCCTCGATCCGCGAGTGCTTCGAAGAGGCCGGTGTCCTGCTCGCCCGACATCGTGATGGCCGGACGGTGCGCTTCGATTCAGCCGATGTGCAATCGCGCTTCACTGGTTACCGACATGTCGTTCATGCCGGTGAACGCAGCATGACGAGCGTCCTCGACGACGAGGGACTGACACCGATCCTCGACGATCTCGCATGGGTGGCCCACTGGATCACGCCGTTCGGCGAAGTACGACGCTTCGACACGCGTTTCTTCGTCGCGGCCATGCCCGAAGAGCAGGAGCCTTTGCACGACGACGTGGAAACGGTCGACAGCCTCTGGGTCACGCCCTCCACGGCACTCGATCGAGCCGCATCGGGCGAACTCCTGATGCTTCCGCCGACGATCGCCAACCTGCGATTCCTCGCCGATCATCGTGTCGTGGACGATGTGATGGCGGCCGCCCGTCGAGTGGGAACGCCACAGCGAATTCTTCCCAAGGTCGTCTGGGGTGACGACGGACGAATCGTGAATCTGCTCATGCCGGGCGATGTCGGCTACGACGACCTGCCCGAACGCTGAGGCGAGTTCTGAGGCTGACTCAGGCCGAGACGAGTGCCGACCAGGCGTTGTAGCCGCCGAGGATGTCGCTCACATCGGCGAAGCCGTTCGCACGCAACGTGCTTGCCGCGATCGACGAGCGATACCCGCCGGCACAGAAGACGACCGTGGGTCGTGACGGATCGAGCTCCGCGAGACGGCGAGTGAGGCCAGCGAGTTCGACGTGCTGCGCCCCGGCGATGGTGCCGAGTTTGAACTCGCCAGGATTGCGAACATCGACGAGTTGTAGTCCGTCGATCGATTCGCGACGGGTCGTGAACTCGTGCGCGGTGAGGCGAGACGCCTTGACGACCTCGGCCGGATTCTGCAAGAAAGCCTTCACGGGATCGTCGAGGTAGCCGACCACGGTGTCGAATCCGATGCGGGCGAGACGGGTGGTGGCTTCTCGCTCGCGACCTGGTTCGGCAACGATCACGATCGGTGTGCCGGCGGTGACGACCTCGCCGGTGTACTCGGCGAACCGACCACCGAGACCCACGTTGATCGAACCACGGAGATGGCCGAGAGCGAAGTCGGCGTCGTCGCGAGTATCGACGATCGCGGCACCGCGGGAGCGGGCGGCAACCACGTCGGTCGTGGACATCGCGGTGAGCGGAGCGTCTTCATCGAACGTCTCGCGTGCTTTGCGATTGGTGACGGCTGCATGAAGGAAATACATCGGGGCAGTCGACTGACCTTCGGTCACCACAGCGACGAATTGCTCCTCGGTCATCGGCGCGAGGGCGTAATTGGTGGTGCGCTGCTCGCCGATGGTGCTGACGGTGTTGGTCGACAAATTCTTGCCACACGCGCTTCCGGCACCGTGGGCCGGGTAGACGAGGGTCGAGTCGGGGAGTGTCATCAACTTCTCGTGCAGCGAGTGGTAGAGCATGCGTCCGAGGTCTTCGGCAGTGTGGCCGACGGCGGCGAGAAGGTCGGGCCGTCCGACGTCACCGATGAACAAGGTGTCGCCGGTGAACACTGCGTGAGGTGCCGCGGATGCGTTCTCCTTCACGACGATCGACATCGATTCAGGGGTGTGGCCGGGGGTCTCGAGGATCTCGAGGCGAGCGTGATGATCGGAGTCGCCGAGAACGATCACCGATCCGTTGGGTCGGGCATCGATCGCGAAATCGGTTCGTCCGGCAGCTGCGGCGCCGAAGACGATCGATGCACCGGTGGCTTCGGCGAGTTCGAGGTGGCCTGACAGGAAGTCGGCGTGGAAGTGCGTCTCGATCACGTAACGAATGGTGAACCCGTGTTCGGCAGCCTCGGCGAGATAGGCCAAGATGTCTCGCTGCGGGTCGACGACGGCCGCGATCCTGCTCTCGGAGTCGGCCACGACGTACGACGCGTGTGACAGGCATTCGAGATAGTGCTGGCTGAGATGGAGAGCCACGTCGAGTCCTTCGATGTCAGGCGAGTTTCAAGAACAACTTCTCGACTTCGTCGAGATCGAATCCGTTCTTGGCCGCCTCGACCGGATCGGCGAGACAGTGACTGAGTCCGGTGGCCAACAGTTTGAAACCGACCTGATCGAGGGCCTTGCTCGCTGCCGAGACCTGGGCGACGATGTCACGGCATTCGCGACTCTCGCTGAGCATCTGCTGGATACCACGCACCTGGCCTTCGATACGGCGCAGGCGGCGGGTCAGTTCGTCGATGGTGTCGTCGGGAAGTTGCATGGAGCCTCCTGGGGTTGGCTCCACTATACCCTAGGGGGTATCTATTGTCCACCGCGGAGAGACACGGGCGTCACCGATTCGATGACCACCCCGTCCTCTCCGACCGTCACCTCGGTGTACCCCCCGGAAGTGCTCGGAGTATCGGTCACCTGACGAGCCGAGCAGCCGTCCATCTGGACGGGCGGAACCGTCTCGGTGACGATCAGTCGAGCCACCGCCCGAAATGCATCGGCGGCCGGTCCGGTTCCGGCCAATGACACCGGCTCGCCGGAATCGGATCCGGCGGCGACGGTGGATTCGAGAGGAATCTGTCCGAGGAGCGGAACGCCGATCTCGTCGGCCAGGGCCTGCCCGCCTCCGCGTCCGAACAGCGGATAGCGCTCACCGTGATCGCAGACGAACTCGCTCATGTTCTCGATCACGCCGGCGATCCGCAGGAACGATCGCCGAGCCATGTCGGCAGCGCGAATGGCGACCTTCTGAGCGCTGACTGCCGGAGTGGTCACGATGATCATGTCGGTGCGAGGCAACAAACGGGCCAACCCCATCTGCACGTCACCCGTCCCGGGCGGCATGTCGATCACGAGATAATCGAGGGGACCCCACGACACGTCGCGCAGGAATTGTTCGAGGGCTTTGGTGAGCATGAGCCCGCGCCACATGAGAGCGGTTCCCTCGTCGTCGACGAGGAATCCGGTCGAGACCACCTTCAGCAGTCCGCGTCCGACCGGTCGCAGGTTGGGCTGGATCTTCGGACGCCCCGTGGCCTCGTCGGCCTGCGCTTCGAGGCGACGATCGATCCCGAGCATGCGGGGCACCGAGAAACCCCAGATATCGGCGTCGAGCACACCGACGGTGAATCCTTCGGCGGCGATGGCTGCCGCGAGGTTCACGGTGACCGAACTCTTGCCGACCCCACCCTTGCCGGACGAGATCGCGAGGATGCGTGTCGCCGGAGCGATCTCGGTCTCGGGTGCCCGTTCCCGGGCGTTCCAGCGAGCCTTGGCCATGGTGGCCGACCGCTCGTCGCTCGTCATCTCGCCCCACTCGATCTTCACGCCCCGGACACCGGGATGGGTGGCCACCCGGGTCTCGATGTCCTTCTTGATCTGGGCGCGGAGCGGACATCCGCCGATGGTGAGTTTCACGTCGACGACGACGAAGCCGTCGGCCGAGACCGATCGGCAGGAGGCCATGCCCAGCTCCACCACATCGGAGCCGAGTTCGGGGTCGATCACCGCACGCAGGAGTTCAGTGACCTCGTCGGAGGAGGGAGGCACGACGGCCGACGCCATGGGGGAAGGGTATCGGTCACCTCCGCCTGTCGGGGCGAGCGGTCGACCAGTAAATTGTGGGAGTCGATGACACGACCGTGCCCATCGACGACGGAGCGGGCTCCATCTCGCTCTCATATCCACGAGGAGACGCCATCATGATCACTCTCACCGATTCGGCCGCCGTGAAGGTCAAGGAACTGCTCGACGCAGAAGGTGCCAACGAACTCGCGTTGCGCGTCGCCGTTCGTCCCGGTGGATGCAGTGGGTTCTCCTACGAAATGTTCTTCGACGGCGACATCGCCGGTGACGACATCGAAGCGACCTTCGGCGAGAAAGTGCGCGTCGTCGTCGACCCGGCCTCGGCTCAGCTCCTCGAAGGCGCGACGCTCGACTACAAGGACGGCCTCAATCAGGCCGGGTTCAACATCACGAACCCCAACGCGACGCGCACCTGCGGTTGCGGCCAGTCGTTCAGCTGATCACGTTCAGCCGATCACGTTCGGCTTGACGTTCAGCCGAACAGCATCAGCTCAGCAGTTCGCGCACCTCTGACGCGTCCCACACTGCGTCGAGACGTTCGATGATCCGACCGCTCGAGTCGGTGACGAACACCGTTGGTTCGAAGGTCAACTTCGCTGCGGTGACCGCCGGCGCCGGAGTGGTGGCGGCCACGTCGGCGTAGACATCGGCGTGAACGAAGATCGCCGAGTCTCCGAGCTCGGCGGAGAGGTCGATCATCTGCTCGAGAACCGGTCCGCACACTCCCGTCTGGCAGTGCGCCGGTGTGCCGACGAGATACACGACCGGCTTCCCCGATGTGAGTGCATCGGTCAAGGTGACGTCGTGGAACGGACACGGTTCGGGTTGGCGAGTGCACAGCACGTCGACACCGCGGAGATCGTCCACCGTCGGCGTGTCGAATCCGTCCAGGAGGTCTCCGGCTCGGTTCACGACGAGATCGGCGGGCTCCTGGATCTGGAACGCCGCTCCCTCGGTCGGACCGCCCTCCACCTTCAGTGCGTAGAAACCGGGTTCGGTGAGCGACGTGCGGAAGGTCCAGAAGGGAATGGTGCCGTCGCCGAGCGACCGTCGGTCGGCGAAGATGCGATCGACAACCACCGAATCGTCGGCGAGCGACGTCACGGAGGCGACGAGACGATCGGGACCCACTTGCGACAAACCCGACGCGTCACCGATCGAGACGGGGAGTCGTTGCGATCCAGGGCCGAGTTCGGTCGGGATCCATCGCGCGGCGAGGATGGTGTCGGGCGGCAAGGTCGTCTTCGCATCTCCGGTGCCGTCGTTCGTCGTGCCACCAGTTGCGGCGTCGTCGCCTCTACAGGATGCGAGAAGAGACACGATGGGGGCGGTGGCCACGACACCGACCCCGAATCGAAGAAGTCGACGACGAGAAATGTTCGAAATTCCGGTCGATTCGTGCGTCACGTGTCGAACTTATCACGTGCGGTCTTGTGCTGACCGGGCTCCAGCGTGTGACATGGAGGAATGACTCGTGACGCCTCGACCGTCGAATTCGTTCTCGACGGTCGACCGGTTGCGGTGTCGGGCCGTGGAACTCTGCTGGCAGCACTTCGGGACGAACTCGGAGTGAGATCGGCCAAGGACGGATGTGCTCCGCAAGGACAATGCGGATGTTGCACCGTGTGGGTCGACGGAGAACCGCGAGTGAGTTGCGTGACACCGATCGCGCGGGTGTCGGGTCGATCGGTGACCACCCTCGACGGTCTCGATGCCTCGGTTCGCGACACGTGGGCCGACGCACTGTGCGACGCCGGTGGTAGCCAATGCGGTTTTTGTACACCGGGCATCGTGATGCGTCTGGCGGCCTCGCGGCACGCGAGTGACGACCGTGCTGAGATCGCATCGAGTCTGACGGCGCATCTCTGTCGGTGTACCGGTTGGCAGACGATCGTCGATGCGGCGGTGTCGGTGTCGCAAGGACGATCGTCGGTACTCACTCGTGACCTCGCTAGGGCCGAGACGCGGGCGACCATCGAGGGTCGGTCACCGCAGCGAGTGGCGCCTGCGGTGGCCCTTGGTGCCGGCGGCTTCGCCGACGACACCGCCCCCGAGGATTCGCTGGTTGCGATCCTCGCTCCGTCCGGCGAATGGACGATCGCTTCGACCGTCACCGAGGCCCGTGCTCTGGCGAAGGTCGTTCCTGGCCGACGTTCGACCCTCGGTGTGACCTGGCCGATTTCGCTACCGAGTACCGACGACTTCGTGCGGACGCTCACCACCACGTGGGTCGAGCCTGCGTATCTCGAACCCGACGCTGTGTGGTGTCGTCCGGGTCAGGAGCCCGTGGGTCCATCGGTCAACGGGGGAGCCTTCGGGTCCAAGATGTCGGCGTGGTTGCGTGATGAAGCGCGCCGACTCGCCGACGAACACGAGCGAACCATTCGAGTCGTCATGTCTCGCGAAGACGTCGCACGTCGAGGAGCCAAGCGGCCTCCGCTCGCGGCCGGCATTCGCGCCGATGGGTCCGGTGTGATGTTCGTGCGTCGAACCGATGGTGTCGTCGAATTCGTGCGAACGGTCGCACCCGACTGGGAAGTGCACGAAGTCGACGTTCCCGGACCCGTGACGACACTCGATCGTCGCGGTGCGGTGTGGGCCGAGATCGCGGTTCTTCGATCGTCGTTGAGTCTCGACTCGTGGGATCATGTGGTGTCACCCGACGGAGCCGAGGCCTGGGCGCGCGTCGACGCCGATGGAATCCATGTTCGCGTTCGTTGCGGGCGTGTTCTCGACGCCACGGTGCTGCGTTCGTATTGCATCGGAGCGGCTCACATGGCGCTCGGGTGGGTCCGATCCGAAGGTCTGTCCGTCGACGCATCCGGCACCGTGCACGACTTGACGATGCGCTCGTTCGGTGTGGTTCGAGCGGTCGACACTCCGCTCATGACCGTCGACATCGAACCCGATGACGGTGAGCCCGTGAACGGCAGTGACGCCGTATTCGCCGCGGTGGCCGCAGCGGTGTGGCGAAGCGACGGTTGGCCCACTCGCTGGCCGGCCCGATAGCTCCGTCGGGCTGGCACCGTACCGACCGCTAGCGTGTCGGCATGGCGAAGAAGACTCCTGCTCAGCCCATCGGTCCGTACACACCTGTCGTTCGCGCCGGTGATTGGATCATCGTGTCCGGCCAACTCGGGATCGCCGATGGCGCGTTGGTGTCCGGTGGTGTCGCTGCCCAGACCGCACAGGCCGTCGTGAATCTGAAGGCTCGTCTCAAGGAAGCCGGTGCCTCGATCTCCGATGTGGCCAAGACACTGTGCTTCCTGACCGACATGGATACCTTCCCCACCTTCAACGAGGCGTATGTCGCCGGCTTCGGGTCGTCCCGTCCGGCCCGTTCGACCATCGGTGTCGCCGCCCTTCCGTTCGGTGGTGCGGTGGAAATCGAAGCCTGGGCCTACAAGCCCCTTGCTCCGGCCAAGAAGTCGGCCGCGAAGAAGAAGTAAGGTGTCGTCGTGCCCGGCGCCATCATCCTCATCATCGTCCTCTTCGCCTTCCCGGTGATCGTCGGTCTGAGTTCGGTCGCCATCGCCGCCCTTCTTGGCCACCTGCTCTGGAAAGACGGCGAAGCCCGTCACGAGGGCAGTGAACTTCTCGATCTGAACACCTGATCGACCGCGGCCGGACGAGTCCGATTCCCCTGATCGAATCCGCTGGATCTCGTCCATGAGCACCCCCGTCACCGCCGATCTTCTGGTGCGCAATGCGCGTCTGGTCGCGACCGTCGACGATCAACGGCGCGAACTACCCGGTGGATGGGTCGCGATCACGAACGGACTGATCTCGGCGATCGGATCATCGACCCAGGAGCCACCCTCGGCGAAGGACGTGATCGATGCGACCGACTGTTTGGTGACGCCGGGTCTCGTCAACACACACCATCACATCTACCAGAACCTCACACGCGCCTACCCTCCGATGACCGACAAGCCATTGTTCGGGTGGTTGCAGTCGTTGTATCCGTTGTGGCGTGGGATCGACGAGGAGTCGGTCTACGTGAGTGCCTTCGCCGGACTTGCCGAGTTGGCGATGTCGGGTTGCACCACGAGTACTGACCATCTGTATCTGCACCCTCGCGGCGCGGGTGACCTGCTCGGTGCCGAGATCGCCGCGGCGCGGGATCTGGGGATGCGTTTCCATCCGACCCGAGGTTCGATGTCGCTGTCGGAGAAGGATGGCGGTCTTCCGCCCGACGACGTGGTCGCCGACGACGATGAGATTCTCGCGGCGAGCGAGGAAGCCGTGAAGCGACATCACGACCGTTCGCACGGTGCGATGGTGCGGATCGCGCTCGCTCCGTGTTCACCGTTCAGCGTGACCGAAGATCTCATGGTTCGCTCGGCCGAACTCGCCGAGAAGCTCGACGTTCGATTGCACACTCACTTCGCCGAGAACGCCGAAGACGACGAGTTCTCGTTGGCCACGTTCGGCTGTCGCCCCATGGAGTATCTCGAACGCACCGGGTGGTGCACCGATCGCACCTGGGTCGCCCATTGCGTGATGCCGAACGACGACGAAGTCCGTCGACTGGGCGCGGCCGGTGTGGGTGTGGCGCACTGTCCGAGCAGCAATCTGATTCTCGCCTCGGGAATCTCGCCGATCGTTCCGCTCCGTCGGGCGGGGGCCAAGGTCGGTCTCGGTGTCGACGGGTCGTCGTCGGCCGATTCGGCGTCGCTGTGGCTCGAAGCCCGTCAGGCGATGTTGCTCGCCAAGTTGCGCGATGGTGCATCGGCCGGAACGGCGCGCATGGCGCTCGAGGTCGCCACTCGTGGTGGTGCCGGTTGTCTCGGACGCGAGGGGGAGATCGGTGAGCTGAGTGTCGGAGCAGTGGGAGACCTCGCGCTGTGGCGTCTCACCGGTCCGCAATTCGCTGGCGCACTCGCCGATCCGATCGAGGCGTGGTTGCGATGCGGGCCGATCGGCGCCCATCACACGATCGTGCACGGTCGTTCGGTGGTGCGTGACGGATTGATCGTCGATCCTCGTCTCGACGAAGTATTACGTCGTCACGCCGTCGAGAGTCGACGGATTCAGAAACTCGAAGCACGCTGATATCCGATGAGGGTCGACATCTGATGGCACCAGTCATTCGTCCGGCGGCGGTTCTGTGGGACATGGACGGCACACTCGTCGACACCGAGCCCTATTGGATCGACGCCGAGTTCGACATCGTGGAACAGCACGGCGGCACCTGGACTCACGAGCACGCCAAGGCTTTGGTCGGATCCGATCTGCTCGATTCGGGTGCGTACATCCGCGAACACGGCGGGGTCGATCGCACCCCCGCCGAGATCGTCGAGATGTTGCTCGATCGCGTCGTGGCACGGGTGCGGGCCGAGGTTCCGTGGCGACCGGGCGCGCGCGAGCTCTTGGGTTCGGTGCGTGATCAGGGAGTCGACACCGCGCTCGTCACGATGTCATGGAAGCGGTTCTCCGATGAAGTGGTGAACTGTTTGCCCACCGGAAGTTTCACGGTGTCGGTCACCGGCGACGAAGTCGCGCGGGGGAAACCCCACCCTGAGCCGTACCTGCTCGCCGCCGAGCGTCTGGGTGTGCGGGCCGATCAGTGCGTGGCGATCGAGGATTCACCGACCGGTGTGCGTTCGGCTCTGGCGGCTGGTTGTCGGGTGATCGGAGTCCCGCACGTGGTCGACATTCCGGCCGAGTTGGCCGACCTCCCCGAATCCATCGGCCACCTCACCATCCTCCCCACCCTCCACGGTGTGCAACTCGGTGATCTGGTGAGGATTTTTCACCGTATGGGTCGATAACTCGCACCAGATTCTCGGGTGCGCGGTGATCTCTCCGTTTTCTGGTGCGTGATCTTCACCCATACGGTGAAAAATCCTCACCAAAACACCGGTCAGGATGACCAGCGGGGGGATTGGCCGAAGCGGTAGCCGACGCTGCGGACGGTCTGGATCAGGTTGGCGTGCTCCTCACCCAACTTCGCGCGCAAGCGGCGGATGTGGACGTCGACGGTTCGGGCACCGCCGTAATAGTCGTATCCCCAGACGCGAGAAAGCAGCATCTCGCGGGTGAACACCTTGCCGGGGTTCTGCACGAGGAACTTGAGGAGTTCGTACTCCATGTAGGTGAGATCGAGGGGGCGACCGTCGACTGACGCCTGATACGTCTCGAGGTTGAGAACGAGTTCGTCGTAGTCGACGAGTTCGGCCCGCGGTGCCGTCGTCGTATACGCGAGCAGGTGACGCAGACGGGCCTCGAGTTCGCGCGGATGAAAGGGCAACAGACAGAAGTCGTCGAACAACTCGTCGCGCAACGTGAGTTCGTCGAGTTGGCCACCGGTGATGAGCAACAGAAGAGGAACGACGATCGAGTCCTTCTTGCGCAAGACGCGGCAGAACGACCAGGCAGCTTCGATGTCGACGTCACCGCACACGATCGCCCCGACCCAGCCGTCGGCGATGTCGGTCTTCGACAGATCATCGGCCGACGAGAACGCCTTCCATCGATAGCCGGCCAGGTCGAGCGTGCGCGCGAGATCGGGCGGAGGCGGCTCGGGGAAGACGGCGATCAGATCGCTGGCCATGCTCAGATCGACCTCAGGTATCGATTCAGTTCGAAGGGTGTCACCTGCGTCTTGTATCCGCGCCATTCCGAACGCTTGTTGCGGACGAACCACTCGAAGATGTGCTCGCCGAGTGCTTCGTGAACGAGGCTCGAGTTCTCCATCACCTTCAGCGCATCGGAGAGCGATTGCGGGAGCTGATCGATTCCGAGCTTGGTGAGAGCGTCGTCACCCATTTCGAACAAGTTGGCATCGGCCTCGGCCGGTAGTTCGTACTTCTGCTCGATACCGCGCAAACCGGCAGCGAGCAGTACTGAGAAAGCCAGGTACGGGTTACAGGCCGGATCGGGTGAGCGGTACTCGATTCGCGTGGCCAGCGGATTGGCCCGCTTGGGGATCGGAACTCGGATGAGACCGCTGCGGTTGTTGCGAGCCCACGAGACGTGGACCGGCGCTTCGAAACCGGGAACCAGTCGCTTGTAACTGTTGACGGTCTGGTTGGTGACCGCGGTGATCTCGCTGGCGTGGAACAACAAACCGGCCATGAAGTGCTTGGCCACCGGCGAGAGGTTGTAGGCGTCGTCGGCCGAGTAGAAGGCGTTGCCGTCGTTGTCGAACAACGACAGATGCAGATGCATCCCGCTTCCCTGTACACCCTCGAGAGGTTTGGGCATGAACGTCGCGTGCACACCTTGAGCAGCGGCGACTTCCTTCACGACCAGACGGAACGTCATCACGCTGTCGGCCATGGTGAGGGCGTCGGTGTGACGAAGATCGATCTCGTGCTGTGACGGTGCGTCCTCGTGGAACGAGTACTCGACCGGGATCGACAAGGTCTCGAGGGTGCGGATGGTCTCCTTGCGAAGACTGCCCGTCACGTCGGTGGTGGTGAGATCGAAGAATGACGCTTCGTCGAGCGGACGCGGAGGTTGGCCCGGCTCGGGAGGCGCGAAGTAGAAGAACTCGATGTCGGGCGCGATCAAGAAATCGAAACCATGCGAACGTGCTCGTTGAAGATTGCGACGCAGAACCTGTCGCGGGTCACCGTTGAACGGGGTGCCGTCGAGATTGTGAATGTCGCAGAACACCCGAGCTTCGGGTGCCTTGGAGTCGGCCCACGGAAGAGTCACGAAGGTATTGGGATCGGGGATCGCCAACACGTCGCTTTCCTGAACGCGGGAGAATCCGTCGATCGACGAACCGTCGAAGGTCATACCGTCCTCGAGGGCGTTCTCGAGTTCGGCCGGGCTGATGGCGAAACTCTTGAGGTTGCCGAGAACGTCGGTGAACCAGAGTCGGATCAGGCGAACGCCGCGTTCTTCGACCGTGCGCAGGACGTAATCACGCTGCTGATCGAGCATGTTCATGTTTCCATTCTGCCGGGGAATCCTCCCGGCCGGTACGGAGAAAGCACGAGGGCCGGGGTGGAACCCCGGCCCTCACTGCAGTGATCGCGTCTCGGACTCAGCCGCAAACCGTCTCGATCAGGAGGCGGGTCACGACGTACGGGTCCATGTTGGCGTTCGGACGACGGTCCTCGGCGTAGCCCTTGCCGGTCTTCTCGACCGTCCACGGGATACGAATCGAGGCGCCGCGGTTCGAGACGCCGTAGCTGAACTTGTTGTACGGCGCGGTCTCGTGCGCACCGGTGAGGCGGCTCTCGATGTCGTGTCCGTAGTTCTTGACGTGGAGGTCGACCTTCTTGCCGATCGCTTCGCAAGCGGCCTTGATGGCCTTCATGTCCTTGTCGTTGCGCATTGCCTTCGTCGAGAAGTTGGTGTGCGCACCGGCGCCGTTCCAGTCACCCTTCTGCGGCTTGGCGGCGAGGGAGATGACGATGTCGTAATCCTCGGCGATGCGATGCAACAACCAACGAGCGACGGTGAGGTGGTCGCTCACGGTGAGGGCATCGGCGGCGCCGATCTGGAACTCCCACTGACCGGGCATGACTTCGGCGTTGGTTCCTTCGATCATGAGACCGGCATCGAGACACGCCTGCGTGTGCTCTTCGATGATCTCGCGGCCGACGACGCGACCGGTACCGACTCCGCAGTAGTACGGACCCTGCGGGGCGGCGAAGCCACCGGGGGGGAATCCGTACGGCGTGCCGTCGAGACGGAGCATCGTGTACTCCTGCTCGATTCCGAAGATCATCTCTTCGGCAGCGAATTTCTTGGCGGCCTTCGCGCAGGCGGCGCGGGTGTTGGTGGGGTGTGGCTTGCCCGACTGGGCGAGCATCACTTCACAGAGAACGAGAATGTTCTTGCCACCGCGGATCGGGTCCGGGCAGGTGAAGACCGGGTAGAGAGCGCAGTCCGACTTGTCGCCGGGTGCCTGGTTGGTCGACGAACCGTCGAATCCCCAGATCGGAGGAGTCGTGACCGAGTCGTCGATGATCTTGGTCTTCGAACGGAGAAGGGGCGAGGGCTCGGTGCCGTCGACCCAGATGTATTCGGCTTGGTAGGCCATCTTGCGGGGGTCCTCCATGTGTATTGGCCGGCGTCGAAGTCCGGATCTCTGTTGGGGCGTCGTCACTTTCACAGCGAGGGGTTTCCCGACCGTTGCCCGATTGTGAACGCTGTGTGAACCGTACCCGGCGACGACGGCCACGGCCCAAGGAGTCGAGATGCACTCGATCGGTCCAGGTCGATCGGTCAAGGTCGATCGGTCTGGGTCGACCAGTCCAGGTCGACCGGCCTTTTCGGTCGGTCCAGCGGTCGGGACCCGTTGGCGGGTGGCCGTTAGCCTCGGCGAGGTGACGACATTGCGAGTCGGTTTGGCTCAGCTCAATCCGCTGGTCGGTGACGTGGCCGGCAACCGAGAGCAGATCCTCGAGGCCTATCGCTCGGCACTCGCGGACGGATGTGATCTGGTCGTCTTCGGAGAACTCTCCGTCACGGGTTATCCACCCGAAGATCTCGTGCTGAAACCGGGCTTCGTCCGTGACAACCGCACGGCACTCGACGACATCGCGTCGCGAACCGGCGAATGCGTCGCCGTGATCGGCTTCGTCGATCGTGACGGTACGACCGATCCCGCCACGGGGCGCGATGTTCTGTTCAACGCCGCGGCGATCTGCGCACACGGCACGGTGCTCGGTGTGTATCGCAAGCGGATGCTTCCCAACTACGACGTGTTCGACGAGGAACGCACCTTCGAGCCAGGATCGGGTGAGTTCCGTCTGTACGAGATCGCCGGTGTGCACGTGGGTGTGTCGATCTGCGAGGACATCTGGTTCGAGGACGGACCGGTCTCGGCGCAAGCTCGTGGCGGCGCGCGAGTCAACGTCAACATCAACGGATCGCCGTTCCATCGACGCAAGGTCGAGCAACGAGAGCGCATGCTCGCGGAGCGAGCCGTCACCAACGACTGTGCCATCGTCTACGTCAATCAGGTCGGCGGACAGGACGAGTTGGTTTTCGACGGAGCCTCGATGGTGTTCGACGCCCGCGGCGAGTTGGTTGCACGGCGACCGCAGTTCCGAACCGACCTCTCGGTCGTCGATCTCGAGATCGACGAGACCTCCGGTGAGCGAGACATCGCGTTTCCGGTCACGAGCATCTCCCGCGAGACTCGGGCCAACGGCACCTCTCGTGCCGGTTCGATCTCTCCTCTGCTCGACCGTTCGGCCGAGTTGTACGAGGCTCTCGTACTCGGCACTCGTGACTACGTCGCCAAGAATCGTTTCACCGACGTGGTGATCGGCCTGTCCGGAGGAATCGACAGTTCGCTCGTCGCGTGTGTAGCCGTCGATGCACTCGGCGCCGACCATGTTCACGGTGTCGCGATGCCGTCGCGATATTCGTCTCAGGGATCGAAGGACGACGCCTACGCACTGGCGGCCGCTCTCGGAATCGACGTCCGAACGATCTCGATCGAACCCACCTTTCAGGCGTACCTCGATGTTCTCGCTCCGAGTTTCGACGGCCGGGATCCCGATCTGACCGAGGAGAACCTGCAGAGCCGTTGTCGAGGGCAGATTCTCATGGCGCTCTCGAACAAGTTCGGATGGATGGTTCTGACCACCGGGAACAAGAGCGAGATGGCCGTCGGTTACTTCACGATCTATGGCGACTCGGTGGGTGGCTATGCGGTCATCAAGGACCTCCTCAAGACCGACGTGTTCGCCCTCAGCCGTCACGTGAACGATCGGGCCGGACGCATCGTGATTCCCGAATCGGTTCTCACCAAGCCGCCGTCGGCCGAACTTCGACCCGACCAACGTGACGATCAGTCGCTCCCCCCGTACGAAGTTCTCGATCCGATCCTCGAGCTCTACGTCGAAGGAGACCTGACCGCGGCCGAGATCGTCGAACGCGGACACGACGAACAGATCGTCCGACGCATCGCACGGCTCGTCGACGTCAACGAGTACAAGCGACGCCAGTGTCCGCCGGGCGTGCGCGTGTCGGCCAAGGCGTTCGGCAAGGACCGGCGATTGCCGATCACGAACGGCTATCGAGGCTGACCGCTCTCGGAGCGGACGTCCGTCCGTAGGCGACGAGGGTGGCGATGACGGCCAACGCGCAGGCCGAGCCGATGATCGCCGGAACACCGATGCCGTGACGGTCGTACGTGGCCGTGGCCACCAACGACATCACGGCCCGTCCGAGAGTTCCGCCACCGATCGCGAAGCCGAGGCCGCGCGCCGGAGAGTCGGGGATCATGTTCGCCGCGAGCGGAAGAAGGCTCACGATGCCGAACTCGAAACCGAGAAGGAACAGAGCCAGAAAGATCAATCCGATACCGACGTTCGATCCGCCGAGTGCCAGCAGAAGTCCGCTCGGAACGATCAGCGCGGCGCCGAACATCGTGCTGCGCTCCTTCCCCCACGTGTCGGTGCGACGAGCACTCGTGATCGATGCGAACAGCTCGAATGCTCCGAGACCGAACGCGACGGCGGCGATGCCCGCTTCGGTGAATCCGAACTCGTCGTCGAGCCACGATCCGAACGTCACGAACATGCACTGGCTCGCGGCCATGAGGAAGAACATGGCGAGGATCACCAGATAGCTGCGGCGGGGCAGCCGGGTTCGTCGGCTTCGGTCGTGACGGGCCGATTGGTGAGGTGCATCTGGTCCGAGCCGTCGAGCGAGAACGATCGCCATCACCGCGGTGGCCGCCGCCCCGGTGACGTAGCCCCATCGCCAACTCGACGCGGATGCGACGAGTCCCATGATCGTCACGCCGAGCAGCAAGCCGAGAGCCCACGACGTCTCGGTGATACCGATCACCCGTCCACGGCGTTCGTAGTCGACATGATCGTTGACCCATGCGGTGAGTCCGACGTCGAAGACGAGTTTCGACATTCCGAGCAGAGCGATGGCGAACACGAACACGATGAGACCGGGACTCGCCGCGGCGATGGCGGCGGCGGCGGTGACGCCAAGCAGACCGGCGACCATCGACGTTCGACGGTGCATGCGGTCGACGGCCGATCCGATGACGGGTGAGACGATCATCAAGAGTTCGGTGATCATGAGTGCCACGCCGATCCGGCTGAGGCTCGTCGAGAGGTCGTCGGAAATGCTGGCGAGAAACGGTGGCGCGAAACGGAAACTGCCGTTCGCCGTCAGACGGGCGACGGTGACGCTGATGACGTGCTGGCGAGTCTCCGCCGGGTAACTCTCGTCGAGGATGCGGTTCAACACGACGAATCCTCGTCACCACTCTTGGCGATGAGATAACCGATGGCCCGTTCGGTGCGCGGATAGCGGTTCACGACGTGCCAGAAATCGGGGCCGTGATCGGCGATCACCAGGTGGGCGAGCTCGTGCACGATCACGTAATCGAGAACCCAGTTGGGGAATCCGACGAGGCGGGTCGAGATGCGGATGTCACCGGTGTGCGGTGTGCACAAGCCCCAGACGGCCGAGAGTTTGTCGGACCACCCGATCGAATTCGGTAGCGGAAGAAGATGAGCCGAGGCGAGGGCATGGGCTCGTGCCATCAGGTCGACGGTTTCGGAAGCGACCTTGCGCTCGAATCGGCGAACCATGTCGCGAACGGCGGCATCCTCTTCGTCGCGTGACATCCACGACGGAACCGTCACCTTCACGACTCCACTCTCGAGTCGAGCTCCGACGCTGCGTTTGCGCCGTGCGGAACGGATGACCTCCACGCGGAACGGAACCGTCATTCGACCGCTCCGTGATTGCGGAGCTCGTCGGCGATCAGTTCGAGCGGAAACAGGAGCGATCCGGCTCTCCACCCACCTGCTCCGTCGTTCTCGACCGAGTCGTGTTCGAACCACGATCCTCCGAGGTTCGGAAAGCGGTGTTCGGAGCCCGTGAGAAGGCGGCGCAGCAGTCGCAGGACTCCGCCGTGCGACACCACGAGGATGCACCCGCCAGGGTGGAACCGGACGATGTCGTCGAAGGCGGCCATCGAGCGGGCCTGCGTCGACTCGGCGGCTTCGAAACCAGGCGGACGACGATCGGCCTCGAGCCAGCCCGGCCACTGCTTCTGGATCTCCTGGCGAGTCAGCCCCTGCCATTCGCCGGCATCGTTCTCGCGCCAGCGTGTGTCGACCCGACGGGACGAGCACCCGACGACTTCGGCGAGCAAGTCGGCGGTGACCGACGCTCGTTCGAGATCACTCGAGATCACGAGATCGAACGGTGGACACTCCGATGCGAGGAGACCACCAGCTTGACGAGCCTGCAATCGACCGAGAGTCGTGAGCGGGGGATCGGCCTGGCCCTGCCACTTGCCGAGAGCATTCCATTCGCTCTGACCGTGTCGCATGACGAGGACCCGCGTGACGACTCGAGAAGCGGTGCCGGACACGAGCGACTACGGTACCCCCGCTACGCTCGCCACGTGGTCACCGTGCGACTCTTCGCCCAGGCGCGCGACGTCGCGGGAACGGCGCGCGACACACTGCCGGGTGCGACGATCGACGAGGTCGTTGCGGCGGCGTGCGTCAAGTACGGAGATCGTTTCATCGCGTTGCTCCCGTCGTGCCGAATCTGGCTCAACGGAGAGGAAGTCCCTCCTTCGACACCCGTGAGCGACAAAGATGAGGTCGCGGTGTTGCCGCCGGTCTCGGGAGGATGTGAATGAGCGCGAGCGATCTCTCGACGATGCCGCTTCCCGAGTTGCGAGCGGAGCGCGACGCACTGCGCAGCGAGGAAGACGCGGTCTCGTTCGTCCGTCGACTCGCGCAGGGACGAATCGATCTGGTCGCCGCGGTGCGATTCCACCGTGAATCCGGAGGTGCCGGTTCGGTGGCCGACATCATTCGATCCGGTGTGGGCCCGGCTCCGAGCACCGGTTCGAGTCGGCCGCCACGCGACACCGAGGTCGCGGCGGATCATCCGCTCGTCGACGAATTCGACGGACTGTGCGAATCACTCGGATTCGACGACATGGCCGATCTCGACGACACGGCACTCGTCCGGCTCGCCGACGGACTGATCTCGTTCGAGAGTCGCTTGTCGAATCGGCGCCGGGAACTCTTCGACCGCATCGACTCCCTCACGGCCGAATTGGTGCGCCGCTACCGAGATGGCGGGGCATCGGTCGATTCGTTGTTGCAGGGCTGATACCGGCCGGACGGGGTCCGACTGAGCGTTCCATTCGGGACGCCGGTAGGTTCAGCCTTCTGTGACACGTGTAGCGATGCTCTCTCTGCACACCTCGCCGCTGGTCCAACCCGGTGCTGGTGATTCGGGTGGAATGAACGTGTACGTGCGCGAATTGGTCGCGGCTCTCGCTCACGCGGGTATCGAATGCACGACCTACACGCGTCAGTGGAGCAAGAACCTGCCGCGTGAGATCCTCGTCGAACCGAACCACCGAGTTGTTCATGTTCCGGCCGGCCGCTTCGATCTGCCGAAGGAAGATCTCGAATCGATCGTCCCGAGTTTCACCGACTTCGTTCTCGACGACCTCGGCGGCCAGTCCTCGGTCGACGTGGTCCATGCGAATTATTGGTTGTCCGGACTGGCCGGTCACTCCATCAAGCACGAGTTGGGCATTCCTCTCGTCAGCACGTTCCACACGCTGGCACGCGTGAAGGCCGAAGGCGGAGACCCCGAGTCCGAGCGCCGTGAGCGAGCCGAGTCGTCCGTCATCGGATGCTCCGACGCCATCTGTGTCTCGTGCGACGAAGAAGAAGAGCAGTTCCGCCGCTTGTACGGCGATCCGCCCGGCCGCATGGAGATCGTCGCCCCCGGAGTCGAGCACGCTTTCTTCACTCCTGGTGATCAGCGCGGCGCTCGACACGCACTCGGTATCGGCGACGGGCCGATGATTCTGTTCGTCGGACGCTTGCAGCCCTTGAAGGGCGTCGACGTCGCCGTCCGTGCTCTGGCCGCCCTCGGTCGTCGCGACGCGTCGCTCTATGTGGTCGGTGGATCGAGCGGTCTCGAAGGTGACTCCTATGTCGACGGAGTGCAGCAGCTGATCGACGAACTGGGACTGCGCTCGCGCGTGCACTTCGTCCCCCCGCAGCCGCACCACATCTTGTCGACCTATTACCGAGCCGCCGACACCGTGTGGGTCCCGAGTCGTTCGGAGAGTTTCGGTCTGGTGGCCCTCGAAGCAGCCGCTTGCGGAATCCCCGTCGTGGCCAACGCCGTGGGCGGACTCGTGTCGTTGGTCGATCATGATCGAACCGGATTCTTGGTTCCGGGTCGCGACCCGGAGATCTTCGCGTCGCACACCGCGGCACTTCTCGACGACACCGATCGACGGGCGCGCATGTCCGCCGCGGCGGCCGAACGCGGACGCCGGTACACCTGGAGCTTCGCCGCCGCTCGCCTGCGCCGTCTCTACACCGACGTGTCGTCACGTTCCCTCGTCAACTGCTCGTGAGCGATCTCCACGACGACGAATCCCTCGCCGTCCTCGAACGGCGAATCGACGAATGGCTTGCATCGTTGCGCACCACGAACTCGGCGATCGTGGCCATCGACCGAGCCGAACCCGAGCCGGCCTTCCGGGCTCGGTGGTACGTGCGGATGACGGGCGAGTCGAAGGACTACACGACGGTCTGGATCACCCTCGGTCAGCGGACGTTGCGTTACGAGACGTACGTGATGCCGGCCCCCGAAGAGAACGTCGTCGAGTTCTTCGACAATCTTCTTCGACGCAACGAGCGTCTCGTCGGTGCCCACTTCTCGATCGGAGCCGAAGATGCCGTCTTCTTGCGCGGTGATCTGCCGTTGCGGGGTCTCGACGAAGCCGAACTCGATCGCATCGTCGGATCCATGTACGCCTACGTCGAGCAGTGCTTCCGGCCATTGCTCGCCCTCGGCTTCGCCTCACGCTTCCGTTCGGCCTGACGTCGCGCCCACTCTCGATCGCTCCACCGGCGTTGATCGGGAAGTCGTGCCGGTGGAGCAAACCACTCTCGGTTCCGACCGTGATTGGTTAGCGTGAGGTCGTGGTCACCGCGAACGATTCCGTCCTTGCCGTCATCGGTGGAGGGAACATGGGTGCCGCACTGGTGGGTGGCTTGCTGTCCTCCGGTGTCGTTGCAACATCCGGAGTGGTGATCGTCGAAGTGTCGGCCGAACGCCGCCGGGATCTGGCGGTGCAGTTCCCGGGTGTTCGAATTCTCGAGTCGGTCCCCCCGTGCACCGAAGCCTTGATCGCCGTCAAACCTCCTGATGTGGCAACCGCATGTGAGGTGGCCGTCGGAGCCGGTGCGCGCCGTGTTCTGTCGATCGCTGCGGGTATCACGATCGCCCGCCTGGAAGCGGCGTGCGGACCCGGTGTGGCGGTCGTGCGGTCGATGCCCAACACTCCGGCCCTCGTCGGTGAAGGTGCATCGGCCATTGCGCGGGGCACGTCGGCAACCGATGCCGACGTGATGTGGGCGGAATCGATTCTCGGTTCGGTCGGATTGGTCGTACGCGTGGCCGAGGATCATCTCGATGCCGTGACCGGGTTGATCGGCAGCGGCCCGGCGTACCTCTTTCTGGTTGCCGAATCCCTCATGGCGGCCGGACGAACCCAAGGTCTCGACGCCGACGTGGTCGATGCCATGGTGCGACAACTCTTCACCGGCGCCGCACGCTTGTTGGCCGACGGTGATGATCCTGCCGATCTTCGGGTGCGAGTCACGTCACCGGGTGGCACCACAGCGGCCGGTCTGGCGGTACTCGACGGACGTGAGGTACGCGATGCATTCGCGGCCGCGGTGGCGGCGGCGACGTCGCGCAGTCGAGAACTCGGATCCTGATCCGAAATTTTTTTCGATCTCGTCACCGGTGTTTTCGCGGTCGGTGCAGGTCAGCGATTTAGTGCAAAAGTCGTCTTTTCTGCACTCTGCAACCATTGACGAAAAATGTGGCGACGGCACTTTCGTTCACGTGACGAACGTGCCTAGTGTGTCGCACAGGTCACAAGACCACCGGCTCAGCGCAGCCGGGAGACGCACCCGCAAGGGAAGCGCCGAAAGGGCCGGTGCCATCGGGGGGTTGGCACCGGCCCTTTCGCATTTTCCGACCATCGGAGCTCGCTGCCACGTCACCCCGTGTCCGATTCGACGTCCGTCACTGACACACTGCGAGCGATGACGAACGGACGCACGTACGACACCATGTCGTTTCTTTCCGACCTGGGTCACGGCTCGGACGCAGTGGGAATCGTTCATGCGTTGTTACGTGATCTCGCACCGGAACTTCACGTCGTCGACATCACTCACGATGTCGCACCGTTCGATGTCCGTGCCGGATCGCTCGCCCTCGCACGTGCGGTGGCTTACGTGCCGAGTGGCATCGTGATGGCGTGTGTCGATCCGGGAGCCGGAACGAGTCGTCGTCTGGTCGCGATCGAAGTTGCCGACGGCAACGGTGTGTTCCTCGGACCCGATAACGGTTTGTTGGCAACCGGAGTCGCTCTCGCGGGTGGTGCGGAACGAGCCGTGATTCTCGATCGCACCGAGCATCATCTCGCTTCACCGGGTGCGACGTTCGCGGCACGGGACGTTCTCGCGCCGGTCGCGGCGAGTCTGTCGCGTGGCGTGTCGCTCGCCGATCTCGGATCGGACATCGATCCTGGGTCGTTGCTCCCGAGCGTCGTTCCGATTCCCCGCGAGGAGAACGGAACTCTCGCCTGCGAGATCCTCTGGGTCGATCGTTTCGGCAACTGTCAGATCAACGCGTCGTTCGAGGATGTCGCCACCGCGTTCGGTGCCGAGTCGTCGCGCGTACGGATCTCGTTCGGTGACGAGCTCCGCAATGTCGAGATCGTCGAGTCCTACGGTGCCCTTGGTGCCGGGGCTCTCGGACTGGTGATCGATTCGTCGGGGCTCTTGTCACTCTCGTTCGATCGTGCTTCGGCAGCCCGTGATCTCGGAGTGGGCGAGGGCGATGCGGTACGCCTGTCGCCGTCGGACGGTCCGAGCGGAGTCTCGGTTCCCGTCACCCTCCGTCCGTGATGCGGTTCTGGTGCGGATTCTTCACCCAGAGGGTGAAGAATCCGCACCAGAACACCGGTCGTGGCTAACGTGACGGGCGTGAGGCCGGCGACAACTCTCACCATCGGGCTGTTGCTCGCGGGGATCTTCATCGCCGGGATCGTGTCGCTCCTGAGTCTGTGACGTGAACGAGTGAACGTCGCTTCCATCATCTCGTCGCACGATGCGTCGAGTCCTGCGCTGATCAGTCGCGGTCGGATGACCGATTACGGAACCCTGCGTCGTCAAGTCGACGGACTCCGCGGTTCGCTCGTCGCCCTCGGTGTGCAGCGCAACGATCGGGTGGCTCTCGTCTGCGGGAACAGTCGAGCCTTCGTGGTCTCGTATCTCGCGACGGTCGGCCTCGGTGCGATCGCAGTTCCCTTGAACCCACTGGCGCCCACCCCTGAACTTCAGCGTGAATTGGAGGTCGTGACCCCGGTCGTCGCCGTCGTCGAAGCGTCGGGACTTCCGTCGTTCAGCGGACTGAATCTCGATCGCCTGCCTCTGTTGCGTCACGTCGTGCTCACCGACGAGCGAAGCCTGTCCTCGGTGTCGTCGGCCCTCGCCGCCCATTCGTTCGACCAACTGCTCGTCGCCGAAGCGGTCTCGGCCGTCGATGTCGATCCGCTCCAGCCCGCCGTCCTCATGTTCACCAGCGGAACCGCCGGCTCGCCACGGGCGGCGATCCTGACGCACGGAAATCTGCTGGCCAACATCGAGCAGAACGAGAACATGCCCGATCACGTTCGCGCCGACGACGTCGTGTTCGGCGTTCTCCCGGTCTTTCACATCTTCGGCCTCAACGTGGTCGTGGGTATGTCGTTGCACGCAGGTGCGTGCGTGGTGTTGATCCAACGATTCGATCCGGTGGCCACCGTCGAGACCATCTCCGAGCGAGGAATCACCGTTCTGCCGGGTGCACCGCCGGTTTGGGTGGCCATGTCGTTACTGGAGGGGTTCGACGCTTCGCATTTCGCTTCGGTGCGGCTCGCGCTCACCGGTGCGTCTCGCATGCCGGGTGACGCGGTGGAACGTCTCGAGCGAAAGTTCGGCGTGGTGCTACGAGAGGGATACGGACTCACCGAGGCCTCGCCGGTCGTCACGAGTTCGGTCGGCGTTCAACCCCGGCGCGATTCGGTCGGTCAGGTCGTGCCGGGAGTCGAGGTGCGCGTCGTGGACGTCGACGGTGACGACATCCTCGCCGGCGACAGCGGTGAAGTCTGGGTGCGTGGTGCGAACGTGTTCGTCGGTTATTGGAACGATCCCGAAGCGACGGCTCGGGTTCTCGACGCCGACGGTTGGTTGCACACCGGCGACATCGCGACGGTCGACGGCGACGGTTATCTCTATCTGCTCGATCGTGCCAAGGACCTCGTCATCGTGTCGGGATTCAACGTGTTCCCGGCCGAAGTGGAAGAAGTGCTGATGCGTCACCCGGCGGTGTTCGAAGCCGGTGTGATCGGGGTTCCACATCCGCAGACCGGCGAAGCCGTTCGCGCCTACGTCGTCCTGAAGCCGGGCGCCGAAGCCGACGAGGACGCTCTCATCGACCACTGTCATGATCACATCGCGCGGTACAAGTGTCCGAGCAAGGTGTTGATCGTCGATGCGTTACCGCACAACCATTTCGGCAAGTTGTTGCGCCGTTCGCTCTGAACGCGCCGGCGCGGCCGACGCGACGAGGAAGCCGGCGAACAGGATCACCACGCCGATCACCAGAGTGAGAGCAAAGGCCCGATCCTCACCGAGTCGTCCGGCGAAGGTTCCGCTCGCCGACAACACGAGGGTTCCGATCGCGATCAGGACGTTGGCCGCCGTGTGTCTCCGGACGTCGTGGATCTGGCGCGTGGCACCGGGTCGTGCCGGAACCCGACCCCGGATCGAACGTTGAACCGACCAGAGCGCTCCGACGATGATCACGAGAGCGGCGACTCCCGATCCGACGGCGGCGAAGGCTCGTGGAGCTGCGTCGAAGAGCTCGCTGCCCTGCGGCATCTCGGTGTCGGCGACGGTCACCCACGACATCGGTGCGACGAGGGTGACTCCGACGGCGGCTCCCGACAATCCGACGAGCCATGCACGCACTCGATCACCGAGAACGCGACCACCGAGGAGGTACACCGTGCCGAGGGCCAGCCACGGAACGTTGAGGATCGCACCGGTGAGGTAGAAGACACGGAACGATGCGCGGCTCCAGCCGCGTGATTCGGCCCACCAGAGTGCCGCCGAACCCAACGCGAACAGCACCAACGACACCGTCCAGGCGCCATCGTGCGGACGCCGACGGCGAAGCCAGCGATCGAAGGTCGACAACGCGAAGGCCGCGGCGACGAGAGTGGCCGTCGCCGCCAGTGCGGCATCGAGAGTCACGACCGACACGATAGAAGGCCGGGACGCAGAAGTCCTGGTGAGAGGACACTCGTCGGGGTCGTTTCGAGTTCGACGAACGACGGTGACCGATGACCGCCAATGAGGGTTCCAGGGACTTCGTGAACTTGGGAACGGCACCGTAGGGTTCCGAGCCGTGGTCGATCGCCCCCGTCGCCGTATTCCCGAAGCCACGGTCATTCGGCTTCCGGTGTATCTGCGCATTCTCACCGAGGTGGGTGAGGATGGGGTCGAGCATCTGTCGTCGGATCGTCTGGCCGAATTGGCCGGAGTGAACGCCGCCAAGGTGCGCAAGGACCTCAGCTACCTGGGAAGTTACGGCACGCGTGGAGTCGGGTACGAGGTGTCGTATCTCGTGTACCAGATCCAGCGCGAACTCGGGCTCAACCACGAGTGGCCGATCGTCATCATTGGTGCGGGCAATCTCGGCCAGGCATTGTCCGGCCATGCCGGATTCGGTCAGCGCGGTTTCCCGGTCGCCGGCATCGTCGACGTCGACGACGCCAAGGTCGGTTCGGTGATCGGTGGTGTGCGCGTCAAGCACATCGACGACCTACCGCAGATCGTCGCATCCCGTCAGGTGTCGATCGGCGTCGTCGCCGTTCCTCCGGCTGCTGCGCAAGACGCCACCGATCGCCTCGTTCGGGCCGGAGTCACGAGCATTCTCAATTTCGCTCCGGTGGTTCTGTCGGTGCCCCGCGGCGTCACCGTGCGCAAGGTCGACCTCACGCTCGAGCTGCAGATCCTCAGCTACTACGAGCAGAAGCGAGCCGGAACACTTCAGATGGTTCCGCGCTCCGGCTCGAGCGCGTCGGCCTGACCGCGGGCTCGTCGATCTACTCTTCAGCCATGCGGCAATTCGCGACGTTGCGGTTCTGGGCGTCGGTCATCGTCCCGATCATCGTCGTGCTCGTCCTTCGCGCGTGTGTTGGCGGTGGTGGTGAGTCGGTCGATGGCACCGAGAAAGTTTCTCGCCGCATCGATCTTCTGTCGCTCACGGCCACGATCAGATCGGACACGCCGTGGTTCGTCGCCGACGGGGTGATGAACGGTGATGCAACTGTCGTTCTGTCCAACGGACGGGTGATCCGCCTCACCGATGGCACCCTCGGTGAGAACACCTGCCTCTATCCCGACGTTCTCGATGCATGCGTTCTGCTGGCCGACACGCTCGGCGACGGGGTGCTCTGGTTCGCTCTGGTTCCGGCACCGCCGAGTGGTTCGCGCGAACTCGAACTTCCTCCCATCGACACATTGCTCGACGGAGTGACCCGTGCCCTCCTCACGAACGGGTGGGACGTTCCGCTGTTGGATCGAGTCGTTCGACGATGCGAGACCGAGACACCGAACTTGACGTCGTTCGTTCAACGATTCGCCGATCGACACACCACCATCGTCGATCTCGATCGAGCCGAGGTGTCGGCGGTGCGCTGTCTCGACGACTGAGCGTCAGGCGTTGGGCGCCAGACGCACGATGGCGGCGGCCGCTTTGTAGGCGGCTTCGGCCGGGCCGATCTCGTCGGGCCGAAGAAGGTTCGCCATGATGCGCAGCACCCATTCCATGAGAGTGCGGCTGTGCATGCCGACACGGCTCAGTTCGCGCATGATGACCGGACGTCCGATGATGCGAGCGAACAGTCGTGCGACCTTGAAGTACTGGCCGTATTCGGCATCGAGCAACGACTGGTACTGCTGGAGTGCGGCCGGATCGTTCTCGCTGATCGCCTGGAACAGGACGTCGGCCGCGATACGCGCGGTTTCGTAGGCGTAGTCGATTCCTTCGCCGTTGAATGGATTCACACTGCCGGCCGCGTCGCCCACGACGAGGTACGTGGGTCCGGATTTCGGCCCGACCGATCCGCCCATCGGAATTCGTCCGGAGGTCGCTTTGCCGGTCGGATTGTCCGGATCGATCTCCCACTTGTCGGCGACCATGTGTGCGTACTCGTTGAGAAGGTGGGTTGTGTTGACGCTCTTGAAGTCGCGGAAGGTCGACAGCAATCCGACACCGATGTTCACCGTGCCGTCGCCGACGGGGAAGATCCAGCCGTAACCCGGGAGTGGATTTCCGTTGCGATCCTTCACGTCGAGTGCCGATTCGATCCACGGGTCCGCGTGTCGTGGGGTTTCCCAATAGGTGCGAATGGCGGTGCCGTACGGCCACTCCTTCGTACGGAAGGTGCCGAGTGCGCGACCGAAGCGACTGTTCGCGCCGTCGGCGACGATCACGTACTTCGCCGAGACGTCGAGCGATGCTCCGTCTTTGTTGGTGAGAGTCGCACCGCGAACGAATCCGCGATCGAGAACCGGGGCCACCGCCTCGTGTCCTTCGAGCAACGTCGCTCCGGCGGACTCGGCGTTGCGCGCAACCATGGTGTCGAGTTCGCGACGCCGGACCACGTAGCCGTGTTGCGGGTAGATCGGATGCGACGGCCACTGCAATTCGAGCTCACGGCCGTGTGCGGTGGCGCGCAATCCTTCGTACCGGTGGTACTTCGACAATTCGTCGGCGAGACCCATGTCGGCGATTTGTTTCACCGCACGTGGGGTGAGGCCGTCACCGCACGTCTTCTCGCGTGGGAAGGTCTTCTTGTCGACCATCACCACGTCGAGGCCATGGCGAGCCAGCCAATAGCCAGCGGCCGAGCCAGCCGGGCCGGCTCCGATCACCAGGACGTCGTGATGGGATCCGTCACGGACTTCAGAAGACGACATGTCCGCCAGTGTGTCGGCTGTGGGAGACGACCGCCCAGGCGGGCTTCGGCCGAGGAGGTGACCGTCGGCTCAGGCGAACCCGATCCGAGCGGCCAGGTCACATGCCGTATTCGGTGCCAGCCGAGGTCCCGAGGCGAGGCTCGGTCCCGACGCCCACTTCGGGGCTGTCGAAGGTCAACGAGCCGGTCTCGAGGCCAAGGAAGATCTCGCTCTCTTCGCTGCACCACTTCTCGTACTCTTCGGCCCAGTCGCCGGCCGGGTCGGCCCCGGCGAGGTCGTAGCGGATGTGGCAGACCACGCCCAAGATCTCGTATTCGGTCAGGGCCCCGCCGTACATGGCTCCTTGAGCCGGCATGGGGCTGCCGTTATAGGAGCGGGGATAGTGGGCTCCGCCCTCGCGGTCGGGGTCTCCGTAGGAGGCGATTCCGGCCGCTTCCCAGGCTTCCGTCCCTGCATAGACCCACAAAAGCATGTCTTCGATGTGGGGGAAGGTCTTCAAGGCTTCGCCGCCACTGAAGACTCGGCCGGCGCCACCGCCACCGTCTCCGCCGTGGCAGGAGGCGCAGGCGCCGTAGTTCTCGATGCCGATGGCGATCGGTCCGGCCGCCTCGGCTTCCTGGGGCTGGAGCCCTCGGACGTACATGAACAAGAAGATCGGCAGGAGGCTCAGGGTGAGCATGGCCCAGGACGGGATTCGCCCCCGGGACTTGGCGGCCGCCACATAGGCCGGATCGGGCTTGGCGGCCGGGACGACCGGGGCGGGAGCTTCGGCGCGAGCGACCGGGGCGGCGGCCGTCGTGGCCGGGACCGAGGTCGAGGATTCGGTGGACGCGGCGTCCCCCGAGGAGCCCCCGGCGCGCCGGTCGCGAGATCGCTTCAGAAGGTGTTCGGGAATCTCGGTCACTGACCAGTCCTTTCGGATGACCCGATGGGGGGACGAACGACTCCACAGAATAGAGCCCCGACCGGTCGAATCGGGAATTTCCCGACCGACGTCACCTCGCGTGTGAACACGAGTTCACAACCACCACCCTCGGCAGGGCGAACCTGATAGACCAAGGCGCTGGAGCCCCTCACGAACCCCAGGTCACGAGACGGTTCTCGCATCCCCCATCGATCGACGTCGGCCGCCCTCGGCGCCGGCGAACGTGACGAACGTCGGCGTGGTCCGACGAAGCGGGTTGGGTGGTCGAGAACCTTCGACGACTAAGGTCGTGAAGGTATTCACGTGACGGTTCGCCGTCCGACATTCGACCAGTTCACATGGCCCGTCATGGGCGCAGAAGGGATGACCGGCACGATGCTGGCGATCGACATTCTGAAATGGCCGGGGATGAATCAGGCTTTCCTCTTCTCCTTCGCGATCACACTGGTGCTCACCGGACTCGTGTTCGTCTACGGCAAGCGACGTCCGCTCGGCACGCCCGTGTCGTGGGGTGAGGCAATGGTCGGCTCGGTCTACGCGTTCTTCGTGATGTTCCTGGCCTATGGCGTCGTTCCGCATCAGTGGCTGGTCCACGTGCAGAACGAACTCGGCTGGCAGTCCGACAAGATGCTCTACGGCCCTGGTGACATCTTCAAATCACAGGCCAAGGGCGGCAGCTTCCCGTTCGACATCAACTACTTGCAGGTCGGCGACATCATCGTGACCGGCATCTACGGCCTCTTCCTCGGTCTGCAGATCTACGTCTGGGTGTGGTGGCAGAAGCGCACGAAGTCGGCCTCGACCGAGCTCGAGCAGTCCACCTACGGCCGTCCGTTGGTGAAGAAGGTCTGACATGGCTCGCACCGACGCCAATCCGCCGATGATGCCGTTCACCGACCAGTACCAACTGGTCGAGGTCGATGCCGATTATCTGACCAAGGCCGTCAAGCCGAAGCAGTTCATCCACATCGACCAGTCCGAATGCATCATGTGCGAAGGCTGCGTCGACATCTGCCCGTGGAAGTGCATCCACATGGTGCAGCCCGAGGCCATCGTCGAAGCGACCGGCACCGAGAAGCCGGGCCTCGATCCCAGTGACAACGTGATCTTCATCATCGACGACGACGTGTGCACGCGATGTGCGCTCTGCGTCGACCGATGCCCCACCGGAGTGATCATCCTCGGCAAGGCCGGCGCAGCCCTTGCCACCGGAGACACTCACATGCGAACCAACAACCACGGCTACGCCTACGGAATGCGTTTCTAGGAGACGACGAACTATGGCCAAGGTCATCGACAACCCCCGCCCGACGGCGAAAGAGCGTCTGAACAAGACGATCGAATCCGTACAGGGAAGCCAAGCGTGGAACTCGATCTTCCGACCGGGATCGATCTTCCGCAAGGGCTACACCGACAGCCCGCGTAACCGCTCGTACGTGGTGATGAACTCGGTGCTGTACCACTTGCACCCGGTCAAGGTGAAGCGACACGCGGTCAAGGTGAGCTACACGCTCTGCCTCGGCGGACTCAGCTTCTTCCTCTTCATTCTCCTCACTGTCACGGGCATCTTCTTGATGTTCTTCTACCGCCCCGAGGCAACGGCGGCCTGGAACGACATCAAGAGTCTTCAGACGTCGGTGGCCTTCGGATTACTCGTGAGAAACATGCATCGCTGGGGAGCGCACCTCATGGTGCTCTCGGTGTTCTTGCACATGGCGCGCGTGTTCTACCACGGTGCGTACAAGCCGCCGCGTGAGTTCAACTGGGTCATCGGTGTGGTTCTGCTCACCTTGACCCTGTTGCTCTCGTTCACCGGCTACTTGTTGCCGTGGGACCAGCTGGCCATGTGGGCCGTCGCCGTGGGTACCAACATGATGGGGTACACCCCGGTCTTCGGCTCGCAGGTTCGTTTCGTGTTGCTCGGCGGTGTCGAGATCGGATCCGAAACCCTGTTGCGCTGGTACGTGCTCCACGTGTTGATGTTGCCCTTCGTGATCGTCATCTTCATGGCGATCCACTTCTGGCGAGTTCGTAAGGACGGAGGCATCTCCGGTCCTCTGTGATCGGAGAGCTGAAAGGACGGACGAGAGAACCATGACCGAGATCCCCGAACACCTCTTGAAGCGAGCCCAGGCCGCGCGCGAGAAGGCCGCATCCGAACAAGGTGGTGCCGATGCCGGCGCCGCTGAGACCGGTGCCGCCGATCCGCGCATCCCGGCGCATCTCCTCGAACGCAGCCGCGCCGCGAAGGCCAAGACCGAGGGTGACGGCGGGGGCGTTGCCGTGGCCGACAAGGTCGCATCGCTCGTCGCCGCCGCCCCGGTGGCCGGTGGAGTTCCGGTTGGTGCCGGACCCGGTGGTCACACTCAGCGGTTGCTGACCGTCGTGAAGTCGGGCTCGATCCAGGACGTCAAGGCCGTCCCGGTCGACAAGGTCCACACCTGGCCGCATCTTCTGGCCGTCGAGTTCGTGGCCGCCCTCGCCTGCACGGCGTTCTTGTTCTTCTTCTCGGTGTTCGTGAACGCACCGCTGCTCCAGTTGGCCAACCCCAACCAGACCCCCAACCCGTCGAAGGCCCCGTGGTACTTCCTCGGTCTGCAGGAGTTGCTCACGATGTTCCACCCGATGGTCGCCGGTGTGACCATCCCGGGCATCGCGTTGTTCGCCTTGATCCTGGCTCCGTACATCGACAAGAACCCATCGAACAAGCCCGAGGATCGCAAGTTCGCCACGTCACTCATGACGGTGCACCTGATGTTCTGGGCGGTCCTCGTGATGATCGGTTCGTTCTTCCGTGGTCCTGGATTCAACTTCGTGTTCCCGTGGCGCGACGGTCTCTTCTTCGAGTTGTGAGGTTCTGAACATGAGCTCTGCAGCAACAATTGCCATCGTCATCGCAGCCATCGTCGTGTTGGCGGCCGTCGTTCTCATCACCTCGGCTCGTCGTGCCGACGTGCGTGGTGCCGGCGCGCTGTCTCGCGAGACGGTCAAGCGCGACAAGAGCACGTCCAAGGTCGCTGCTCCCACGGGCGGGTCGTACGAGTCGGCTCAGGTCGCCGCGCGATCGACCGCCCTCGAGAAGGCCTCCGAGGTCGCACCCGTCGCGTGGGTCGCTCCCGACGAAGAAGCGGTCGGCGTGTCGCGTCGCCAGTTCTTCAACCGGGCCGCGGTCACCATGATGAGTGCCAGCATCGGCGCGTTCGGTGTCGCGGTGGTGGCCTTCCTCTGGCCGCGCGCCGGTGGCGGATTCGGATCCAAGGTGAACGTCGGTCGTCTCGACGATCTGCTCGTTCAGATTCGTAACGAGAAGGGCTTCGTGTACAAGCCCGAGGCCCGTACCTGGTTGACCTCGTTCCCGACCAACGCGTTGCCCAAGGCCCGAGCCGCCTATGCCGGTCAGCCGTCGGTGTTGTCGGGTATGGAGGCCGGCGTGGTCGCGCTGTATCAGAAGTGTCCGCACCTCGGATGCCGCGTGCCCGAGTGCAAGAGCTCGCAATGGTTCGAGTGCCCCTGTCACGGTTCGCAGTACAACCGAGTCGGTGAGAAGAAGGCCGGTCCGGCCCCGCGCGGTATGGATCGTTTCGGCGTGTCCATCAGCAATGGCAGCGTGATCGTCGACACCGGCGCGGTGTTCAACGGTCCGGCGATCGGTGTCAACACGACCGGACAGGAAGCCGAAGGCCCGCACTGCATCACCGGTGGAGGAGACCACTGATCATGATCGCTCTCGCCACGACGACCATCGCCATCCTGATCGCCATCGCGGTCACCATCGCCTGGGCCGTCTATGCATTCTTCAACTGGTCCGCAGGTCGAGCCGAAATCGGTTCGGAAATCGAGCTGGCCGCCAACCGCAAGCCGTACTACGACGACGAAGTCCTCGAAGGCAAGCGACTCGAGCGCGTGCAATTCTTCGGCGTCATCCTTCTCGCCACCATCACCATCGGTCTTCCGGTGTACTGGTTGTACGAGCCGGAGCGTCAGGCCAACGCCGAGGAGGGTTTCACCAACCGCTTCGCCAGTTGGGGATCCCAGCTGTTCGACGTGACGGCCAACGGTGGCTTCAACTGTGCGGGTTGCCATGGTGGCATGAACGCCACGGGCGGTGCGGCCGAGTACACGGTCACCGACTCCAAGACCGGACAGGTGAAGGCCGTCTCGTGGAAGGCCCCGGCACTCAACACGGTCTTCTATCGATTCAGTGAGGACGAAGTTCGCTTCATCCTCGAATACGGTCGCCCGTTCTCGCCGATGTCACCGTGGGGTGTTCGCGGCGGTGGACCGATGAACGATCAGCAGATCAACAACCTCATCGCCTACCTGAAGAGCATCCAGGTTCCGCGTGAGGACTGCCTCGACCTCGAAGCCGATCCGCGCAACTGCGAGGGCGGCCACTTGCCGGCCGAGACACAAGGTGAGATCCAGGCCGCCGCCGAGCGCTCCGTCGAGGACGGCACCTACGACAGCATCGGCGAGGCTCTCTTCAACCTCGAACTCGGTTCGGGCGCCTACAGCTGCGCACGCTGCCACACACCGGGATGGAGCTGGGGTGAGCCGGGCGAGGCCGGAACAGGCGCGTTCGGTTGGAACCTCACCGGGGGTGCCACCAACTCGCACTTCGCGACCGAACAAGAGATGATCGATTTCATCAAGGCCGGTTCGGTGTACGGAGCGAAGTATGGAGTGCAGGGTCAGGGCAGTGGTCGTATGCCCGGCTTCGGCAGTTCCCTCACCGACGAACAGATCCGCGAGATCGTGAACTACGTACGGAGTGAATTGTGAACGCGATCCTGAGCATCGGCTGGGAGCCCGAACTCCGCGGTCTTCTCACCGTCATCATCGGCACCGTCGCCTTGTGCGGCAGCGTGTACATGTTGCTGGCCACGAACATGGGAATTCGCCTCGGATTCCTGGTCGCGTTCGCAGGCCTGTTCGGCTGGATGGCCATGATGGGCACCATCTGGTGGGCGTACGGCATCGGACTCACCGGTCGGATGCCGACGTGGGAACCCTCCACGCCGTTCTCGATCGTGCGTGAAGGACCTCGTCTTCTCGACGCCGAAGTGCTCGACTCGCCGGTCATGATCGAAGGCGAGGCGTCGTACACCGAGATCGCATCGGCCACCCAGGAAGCACTTGTCTCGAACGGTTGGACCAAGTTGCCCGACGACGACCAGGGTCGTGGTCAGGCCGTGGCGGCGGCCGATGAGATCGTCCAGATCGAAGCCGAGCTCTACGCGGCTGGTGAATATCAGGCCGTGGCCGTCTACACCCGCGGTGGTGAGCGATGGCCGAAGATCGGCGACGAAGTCGACTTCCTCGCCTTCATGCACAAGCCGCATTACGCAGTGGTCGAGATCGCTCCGGTGATCCCGCAGCGCAACGAACCCGGTCGTGCCCCGGCCCGTCCGGTGATCGACGAATCGCAGCCGCACCAGTACGTCGTGATGCTGCGTGACCTCGGTACCAAGCGTCAGCCGGCGGCGTTCATCACCATCGGTTCGACGATCATCTTCCTCGTCTGTTGTTGGATGCTCCATCGTCGCGATCGCATCCTCACCCGTCACGTGTCGGGTGCCGTCGTTCCGGCACGGAGCTGAGCGATGGGACAGTACCTTCCGGTCGTCGCGCTCATGATCCTGGGGGTTCTGTTCGGCGTTCTCAGTTTCGTGGCGTCACGCCTTCTGGCCCCGCGACGTCCATCGGTCGCCAAGGAAGCACCCTACGAATGTGGCATCGTGCCGAGTCGCGAACCACCGGAACGATTCCCGGTGAGCTTCTACATCGTGGCGATGTTGTTCATCATGTTCGACATCGAGATCATCTTCATCTACCCGTACGCCGTGAGTCGCGGTGAACTCGGGGCGTTCGCCTTCTGGGAAATGGTCGCGTTCAGCGCGGTGTTCTTCGCGGCCTTCGTGTACGTCATCGCCCGCGGTGCTCTCGACTGGGGCCCCGTGGCCAAGGCCCGTCGCCTCGTGGACGGTGTGACCGCCGAGCGCACCTCCACTTCGACGATCCGTCGCGTCGGCCTCGAAGGCCGCGTCGACGCCGACCAGGCGGCCTGAGCGCCGGAGGAACATCATGAGTCTGATTCGCAACGTGCTCGACGACGGCCTCGGTGGCATCCAACACAACTTCCTCACCGGCAAGATCGAAGACCTCGTGAAGTGGTCGCGTAGCCGTTCGAGTTGGGGTGCGACCTTCGGACTCGCGTGCTGCGCGATCGAAATGATGGGCACCGGCGGTTCCCACTACGACATCGCTCGCTTCGGTATGGAGGTCTTCCGCGCCTCGCCGCGTCAGGCCGACATCCTCATCGTCGCCGGACGAGTGAGTCAGAAGATGGCTCCGGTTCTTCGCCAGGTCTACGACCAGATGATGGAACCGAAGTGGGTCATCTCGATGGGCGTGTGCGCCTCGAGTGGCGGCATGTTCAACAACTACGCGATCGTGCAGGGAGTCGACCAGGTCGTTCCGGTCGACGTGTACGCGCCCGGTTGCCCGCCCACTCCCGAGACGCTCATCCACGCCATCGAAACACTGCATCAGAAGATCGAGGACGGTGAGATCATGCGCCGTCGCCGCGAGACCGGGGCGGGAGCAGAGATCCACATCACCGAGATCGCTCCCGAGCAGGTGCCGGTGGCACTCGGGTCGGCCGACCGGAGCGTGTCGGCATGAGCGACGTCTCCACACCCGACGAACTCGAGTCGCTGCACGGTTCACCGGTCTCGTACTCGCGCGGCCAGCGAGTGGTCCATCCGAGTCGCGATGCGTTCGTTGCGCTCCTGAAGAAGCTCATCGACGAAGGCTTCACGATGTGCACCGATCTCACCGCGGTCGACTTCCTCACACATCCCGGACGCGACTTGCCATCCGGCATCGGTGCCGAACGCTTCGAAGTGGTGCTGAATCTGGTGTCGATCACCAAGCGCGAGCGTCTTCGGGTTCGAGTGCAGGTTCCGGAGCACGACGCGACCATCGCATCGTGTTTCGATCTGTGGCCCGGCACCGAAGCCATGGAGCGCGAGGTGTTCGACATGTTCGGAATCTGCTTCGACGGACACCCCGATCTCACTCGCATCCTCATGCCCGAGGACTGGGAGGGTCACCCGTTGCGCAAGGACTACGCGATCGGACGCATCCCCGTTCAGTTCAAGGGAGCCAACTCGTGACCGCCGTCGAGAACGTCCGCCAGACGAGCGAAGGCGGACAGGAAATGAAGCCCCGCAGTGAACTGGGGGCCAAGGAATTGATGCGCGAAGTCGGCGCCGTGCTCCGCATGAGCGAGGCCGAGGCGGCGCGACTCAGCGAGATTCCGGTCGACGTCGAGGACCAGACGATGATCATCAACATGGGTCCGCAGCACCCGAGCACCCATGGTGTGTTGCGTCTCATGCTCGAACTGCAAGGTGAAACGGTCCTGCGCTGCAAGCCGATCATCGGGTACCTGCACACCGGGATGGAGAAGACCGGTGAAGATCTGACCTTCCTCCAGGGTGGCACCAACGTCACGCGTATGGACTATCTGAGTCCGCTGAACAACGAATTGGTGTTCTCGATGGCCACCGAGAAGTTGCTCGGCATCGACGGCGACATCCCCGAGCGCGCGGTGTGGATGCGCATGCTTCTCTCCGAGATGAACCGCATGAGCAGCCACCTGCTCTTCTTGGCCACCAATGGCATGGACCTCGGTGCGGTGTCGATGATGCTCTACGGCTGGCGTGAGCGTGAAGAAGTGCTCCGCTTCTTCCAGAAGGTCACCGGTCTGCGGATGAATCACAACTTCATCCGACCCGGTGGACTCGCGGCCGATCTGCCGCCGGGTTGGCGTGACGACGTGTTGGCAATTCTCGAGATGCTCCCGTCGCGACTCGAGGAATACGACATCCTCATGACCAATCAGCCGATCTGGCGCGAGCGTCTGCAGGGCGTCGGAGTCATCACGGCCGACGAAGCCTTGGCTCTCGGCACGAGCGGACCGATTCTGCGTTCGACGGGCGTCCCCTTCGACCTCCGCCGCGACATGCCTTACATGCATTACGACGAACTCGAATTCGACGTGATCGTCGGTTCGTACGGCGATGCCTTCGATCGCTACGCGATCCGTCTCAACGAGGTCCGTGAATCGATCAAGATCGTGTACCAGATCCTCGATCGCATGCCGTCGGGCGACTATCGAATCCAGAACAAGAAGATCACTCCGCCGCCGCGCGCTCGAATCGACGAGTCGATGGAAGCACTCATCCACCACTTCAAGATCTTCACCGAGGGTTTCAAGGTGCCCGAGGGTGAGGTTTACGTGGGTATCGAGAGTCCGCGAGGCGAGATCGGTTGCTACATCGTGAGCGACGGCGGCCCCAAGCCGTATCGCATCCACATGCGGGCCCCGAGTTTCGTCAACATCCAGGCACTTCCGCACATGATGCGCGGTGGCCTGGTCGCCGATGCCGTCGCCGTCATCTCGTCGGTCGACCCCGTTCTAGGAGACGTCGATCGCTGATGGCTCGTCTGACCGAAGACAACGTTCGTCTGGCTCGCGAAATCGTCGCGCGCTACCCCCGACCCCGTTCGGCGACCATCCCTTTACTGCACCTCGCTCAGCAACAGGACGGTTACGTGACCAACGAGGCGATGGCGCACATCGGTGAACTCGTCGGTGCGACGTCGGCCGAAGTGTTCGGTACCGCCTCGTTCTACGAGATGTTCAAGTTCGAGCCGGTGGGCAAGTACCTCATCAACATCTGCGGGACCATGTCGTGTGCTCTGCTCGGTGCCGAAGACCTCATCCATCACGCCGAGGATCGTCTCGGTGTGAAGTTGGGTGGCACGACGTCGGACGGCAACTTCACTCTCGAGCGAGCCGAATGTCAGGCCGCATGCACTGAGGCTCCGTGCCTGCAGGTCAACTATCGCTTCCGGTATCGCGTCACCACTCAGGAGTTCGACACCCTCGTCGACGACCTGGCTGCTGGTCGTCTCGAGTCGGAGATTCCTGCGCACGGCACGGTGGCACGAGTGCGCCAGCGGGCGACCCCCGACCGAGTCGTCGGCGCGGTGGCACCGGAGGACGTGACCGAAGCACCGGTCTGGATGGACGGGAAGGCGGCATTGTGAGCGCGCAAGGCACGTACACGCACGCACCGGGATTCTTCGTCGGTGATCGCCCACGTATCGTCACCTCACGTTTCGAGTTCGAGGATTCGTACACACTCGATCGTTACCTCGCGACCGATGGATATCAGGGTCTGCGTCGTGCGCTCGAACGCCCGGCTTCCGAGATCCACGACGACGTGAAGGGCGCGACTGTGCTCGGTCGCGGCGGTGCCGGTTTCCCGGCCGGAACCAAGTGGGGCCTCACGCCGCAGGGTGTGTTCCCGCGCTATCTCGTGGTCAACGGCGACGAGAGCGAGCCTGGCACCTACAAGGACCGTCTCCTCATGGAGCGAGATCCGCATCAGCTCATCGAAGGATGTCTGATCGCGTGTTACGCGGCGGGTCTTTCGCAGTGCTTCCTCTACATCCGTGGTGAGATGGCGCTCGCGCAGGAGCGGGTCGCGGCGGCACTGAACGAGGCGTACGCGGCCGGATACGTCGGACGCAACGTTCTCGGAAGTCGCTTCTCACTCGACATCACGTTGCACTGGGGTGCAGGTGCCTACGTGGTCGGAGAAGAGACCGCGCTCATCGAGAGTCTCGAAGGCAACCGCGGGATGCCGCGCCTCAAGCCGCCCTATTTCCCGGCGGCGATCGGTTTGTACGGTCAACCCACCATCGTCAACAACGTCGAGACGCTCGCCAATCTCCCGTGGATCATGCGCAATGGTCCGGCGGCGTACACCGCGATCGGAACGGCGACGTCGCCCGGCACGCGTATGGTCGCCGTGTCGGGTCATGTGAATCGCCCCGGTGTGTACGAGATCGTGAACGGAACGACGACCTTCCGCGATCTCATTTTCGGCGACGACTTCTGCGGAGGTATTCGCAACGGTAACGAACTGAAGGCCTTCGTTCCTGGTGGCGGCTCGGCCCCGTGGTTCACTCCCGATCAACTCGATCTGCCCTTCGAAGCCAGTCAGATCGGACCGGCAGGCTCGATGCTCGGATCGGGCGCCATCATGGTGATGGACCACACGACCGACATCCCGCGCGCCGCTCTCACCCTCACGCGGTTCTACGCCCACGAATCGTGCGGCAAGTGCACGCCGTGTCGTGAAGGTGGAACGTGGCTCGAGCGGATCCTGTCGCGAATCGTCGACGGTCAGGGAACCGATGCCGACATCGAGCAATTGTTCGAGGTCGGCGAATCGATCTGTCCCGGCGCTTTCCCTCATGCGTCAAACGAGAAGTTGGGTCTGAAGGCGACACCGTTCCCGTACCGCATGAACACGATCTGTTTCGTCGGCCCGTCGGCGTACGCGCCGATCCACTCGGCCCTGACCCTGTTCCGCGACGAGTTCGAATCGCGCGTGACCAAGCGTCATCGCATTCCTGTCACCGCATCCGGAGCGTCATCGTGAGCACGACCGAAACCACACCCGAGGAGAACCTTCCGCCGGCCGATCCGAATGCGATTCGCATGACGATCAACGGTCGGGAGGTCGAAGCCCGCAAGGGGGAGTGGATCATCGCCGCCGCCGACCGCAGTGGCGATTACATTCCGCGTTTCTGTTACCACCCGCGCATGAGCTCGGTCGGTATGTGCCGCCAGTGCCTCGTCGAAGTCGAGGGTCCTCGTGGTCCGATGATGGTGGTCTCGTGCATGACGCCGGTGGCGGAAGGCCAGATCGTCCGGACCGACACGCCGCAGGTCGAGCGGGCCCAAGAAGGCATCATCGAGCTGCTGCTCGCCAATCACCCACTCGATTGTCCGGTGTGCGACAAGGGTGGCGAATGCCCGCTGCAGGATCAGGCGTTCAGTCACGGTCCTGGTGAGAGTCGTTTCATCGAGGAGAAGCGGCACTACGAGAAGCCGATCCCGATCTCCGATCTCGTGCTGCTCGATCGTGAACGTTGCATCCTGTGCGACCGCTGCACACGATTCGCCGACGAGGTGGCTGGTGACGCGCTGATTCACTTCACGTCGCGGGGCAACAACACCCAGGTGTTGACCTTCCCCGACGAACCGTTCAGCAGCTACTTCTCGGGTAACACCGTGCAGATCTGCCCGGTGGGTGCCCTCACCGCCAAGCCGTACCGATTCAAGGCGCGACCCTGGGATCTCGACAAGACCGAGAGCACCTGTACGACCTGCTCGGTCGGATGTCGAATCACCGTCGAGTCGAGTCGAGACCAACTGTTGCGATACCAAGGTGTCGACAGCGATCCGGTCAACTGGGGCTGGCTCTGCGACAAGGGTCGATTCAATTTCGAATCGGTGGAGTCCGATGCTCGTCTGGCCGATCCACTCGTCGCGACGAATGGTCGTCTGGCCCCGGTGTCGTGGAGCGTCGCCATGCGTCAGACCGCCTCACTGATCTCGGCGGCCATCGCCGAGGGTGGAGCATCGAGTGTCGCGATCCTCGGCGGTGCTCGTGGCACCAACGAAGACGCCTTCGCATGGTCGTCGTTCGCGCGCGCGCTCGGGATCACGATGGTCGACGCCCAACTCGCTGACGGACTACCGGCATCGGTGTTCGGTTACGCCCAGGCAACCATCGACGAGGCGTCGACGGCGACGACGGTTCTGCTTCTCGGACCCGATCTCAAAGAAGAGTTGCCGATCCTTCACCTTCGGCTTCGTGACGCAGCCGAGAAGAAGCGCTCGAAGCTCGTCGAGTTGTCACCCAAGGAGACCGGTCTCACCCGCTACGCGTGGTCGTCGCATCTGTACGAGCCGGGTCACCAGTTGGCCGCCGTCGACGCGGTTCTCGACGACCCAAAGGTCGCCGCGCAAATCGCCACCGGTTCGGTCGTCGTGGTCGTCGGACGAGCCAACCTCGCCGAATCGGCCGAGTACACGATGGCGGCGCTCGATCGCATCGTCGATCGAATTCCGAACGCCAAGGTGTTGCCGGTGCTTCGTCGTGGCAACGTTCGCGGCGCGGTCCACGCCGGACTTTCATCGACCGACGCGGCCGACGTGTTGCGTGCGGCAGTCGATGGTCGTGTGAATTGTCTGATCCTGGTGGGTGCCGATCCGCTGGCCGACGTTCCCGATTCGGATCTCGCTCGTCGTGCGATGGCCGCGGTGCCGCGAGTCATCAGCATCGACACGTTCATGACGGCGTCGAATCAGAACGCCGATGTGGTGTTGCCAGCCGCGGCCTTCGCCGAGAAGGACGGCACCACGACCAGTCTGGAAGGTCGTGTCACCCAGTTGGCCCGAAAGGTCACCGTCCACGGAACGGCTCGTCCCGACTGGATGATCGCGGTCGAATTGGCCGATGTGATGGGAGTCGAGTTGCCGATGGGATCGGTGCAGGACGTTCACGACGTCATGGTTCGAACGGTTCCCGAGTTCGCATCGGTGTCTCGGCACGCTCTGCGTGAACATCCGGACGGAATTCTGGTGGCACATGTCGGCGAAAGCCGTGACGATTTTGCCGCCAGAACACCCAATGAACGGGCAGGGTTCGGGTATCGCTTGGTCGTGAGTCGCAAGTTGTACGACGGCGGACGCAACGTCGAGCAGTCGGCCTCGCTCGCGTCGCTCGCTCCTGGCGCGGCCCTGTACCTCCACCCGCTCGATCTCGATCGACTCGGCGCACCGGAAGGAGCTCAGGTGAAGGTGAGTGGCGAGCGCACGTCGATCGTCATGAAGATCATGTCGGACCCCTCGGTTCAGCGGGGTACCGCATGGTCACCCTGGAACCAGCCGGGTGCCAACATCGGCGAACTCATCGACGCCAGTCGTCCGGTGAACGACGTGCGAGTGGAGACGTTGTGACGACACCGCTGCTCGCCCTCGACCCGGTCGCCATCGGCGATCTCATCTGGACCCCGTTGCTCATCATCTTGTTGAAGGTGATCGGCATCTTCGTGGTCGGTCTCGTCGTCACCATGTTCATGGTGTGGTTCGAACGCAAGGCGATCGCCGGCATGCAGAACCGCATCGGTCCGAACAAGGCTGGTCCCTTCGGTCTTCTCCAGACCTTGGCCGACGGCATCAAGTTGTTCTTCAAAGAAGATCTGTTGCCCGATCGCGCCGATCGCTTCGTGTTCAAGTTGGCCCCGTACCTCGCTTTCGTTCCGGCCTTCCTCGTCTGGGCCGTGATCCCGCTCGGTGGCGATTTCTCCGACGGCAAGAACGGACTCGTCACCTGGTTCGGTGAGACCACGCGGGTGCAGTTGGCTGATCCGCCGGTCGGCATCCTGCTCGTTCTCGCCATGTCGTCGATCGCCGTGTACGGCATCATGCTCGCCGGATGGTCGAGCGGATCGAAGTACCCGCTGCTCGGTTCGGTTCGCGCGTCGGCACAGATGGTGTCGTACGAAGCAGCCCTCGGCCTCAGCCTCGGCACCGTTCTTCTCCTGGCCGGCACCTTGTCGACGAGCGGCATCGTCGCCAATCAGGACCGCTTCGTCGATTGGCACGTGATCTCCACGGGTGTCGTGCCCTTCGTGATCTTCCTCATGGCCGCGACCGCCGAGCTCAATCGTCCTCCGTTCGACCTCGTCGAAGCCGAACAGGAACTTGTCGGTGGATTCAACACCGAGTACTCGAGCATTCGCTTCGGACTCTTCTTCCTCGCCGAGTTCATGAACGCGGTCACCATGAGCGGCATCATCGTCACGTTGTTCTGGGGTGGTCCGCAGGGACTGTTCGACATTCCGGTGATCCCGGGTGCGCTCGAGGGAACCATCTGGTTCATCGCCAAGACGCTCGTCTTCCTCTACATCTACGTCTGGTTCCGCGCCACGTTGCCGCGCTTCCGGTACGACCAACTGATGGACCTCGGTTGGAAGATTCTCATCCCGGCCTCGCTCGGCTGGTTCCTCCTGATGGCCGCGTTGCGACTCGGCCGGGATCAGGACTGGAACGCGGTCGTCGTCGCCGTCGTGGCCGCCGCTGTCCTCGTGCTGTGTGCCGGGTTGATCTCGGCCGCCATGAAGGTCAGCCGGGCCAATCGTGAACGGGAAGGAGCGATGTTCTGATGGGTTACCTCGGAGGATTCCTCGTCTCGATCAGCCAGGTGGGTCGACGCAACAAGTTGACCCGCGAATACTCGGGTGGTCGTGAATTCAAGAAGGGCAAACCGCACCGCGACGAAAAGGCCCCCAAGCCCGAGCGTCTGCACGGTCGCCACGTCCTCAATCGCTACGAAGACGGTATGGAGAAGTGCATCGGCTGCGAGTTGTGCGCAGGTGTGTGCCCGGCCAAGTGCATCTACGTGCGCGGCGCCGACAACGACCCCGAGAACCCGACGTCACCCGGTGAGCGATTCGGATTCGTCTACGAAATCAACTACCTGCGCTGCATCCATTGCGACCTCTGCGTGGAGGCGTGTCCGACCGAAGCGATCACCGAGTCGAAGCTGTTCGAGTTCTCCTTCACCAATCGGCGCGATGCGATCTACACCAAGGCCGAGCTCGTGGTCGGCGACGACGGCAAGCCCCAGCAGATGCCCTGGGAGGACTGGCGCGATGGCGAAGACCTTCAGACGTCGGGTTGGGTCCGGGCGACCGCGCCCTCCGGCGACGCCACGTTCGAAGGTGTCGTCGGCTGGAGCGGTGAACTCGGTTACGGAGTGCGTGCTCCTGAACCCGCGCAATCGGAGCGAGATCGGGAGTCCCGCTGATGGAGCTCGTCGTCTTCGTCTTCGCCGCAGCCATGATTCTCGTGGGGGCCATCGGTGTGATCGTGCGCAACAATCCGGTGCACGCGGCACTGAGTCTGGTGCTCACGTTGTTCGGGATCGCCGTTCTGTTCGTCGCTCAGGAAGCTCACTTCCTCGCCGCGGTTCAGGTGATCGTCTACGCCGGCGCGATCGTCGTGCTGTTCCTGTTCGTCATCATGTTGTTGGGCGTCGATCGCACCGAGGACATCACCATCGAACCGTTCAGGATCCAGCGTCCATTGGCGGCCATCGTCGGACTCGGCGTGATCGGTCTCGTGGTCGCGTCGGTCGTCGCCTCGCGTGACGCGATCGGAACCGGTTCCGGTCTCGAGATCCCGACCGTCACCGGTGACAACGACTCGAACATCCGCCAGATCGCCCGCAGCGTGTTCGGCGACTACGTGGTGGCCTTCGAGATCACCTCGGTTCTTCTGGTCGTGGCCGTCGTCGGAACGGTGATGCTGACCCGCCGGATCAAGACCGGAAAGGGTGAATCGTGAACGCTCTCGTCGCCGCCGCCACTCCGACCACCACGTGGTATCTCGTGCTGGCCGCCGTTCTGTTCGGGATCGGTGCCGTCGGGGTGCTGGTTCGTCGCAATCCACTCATCATGTTCATGTGCATCGAACTGATGCTCAACGCCGTGAATCTCAGTTTCGTCGCCCTGGCCAAACGGCTCGGCGACATCGGAGGTCAGACGACGGTCTTCTTCGTGATGGTCGTGGCGGCCGCCGAAGTCGTGGTCGGTCTCGGCATCATCGTGTCCATCATGCGCCGTCGCCCTGGTGCGACGGCCGACGACATCGCGGCGCTGAAGGGCTGACCCATGCTCGATCTCATCTGGCTCGTTCCTGCGCTGCCCCTCGTCGGCTTCGTGCTGATTCTGTTGTTCGGACGCATCCTCGGCGAACCCAAGGCCGGCATCCTTGCCACCACCATGGTTGCCGGGTCGTTCGCGGTCACCGCCGGTGTGTTCTTCGACCTCCTCTCACGATCGGAAGAAGAGCGCTCGCACGTCGAGGTTCTCTTCTCGTGGATGCCGGTCGGGTCGTTGCAGGTCGATCTGGCCTTCCTCGCCGATCCTCTGAGCATCACGATGGCGCTGTTCGTCACCGGCATCGGTTCGCTCATTCATCTCTACGCCATCGGCTACATGCACGGCGATCCGAAGTTCTCGAAGTTCTTCCTCTACCTCAATCTCTTCGTGTTCTCGATGCTGATGCTCGTGCTCGGCGAGAACCTGCTCGTGACCTTCCTCGGGTGGGAAGGTGTGGGGGCCTGCTCGTACTTCCTCATCTCGTTCTGGCACACGCGCGACAGCGCGGCCACGGCGGGCAAGAAGGCTTTCGTCACCAACCGTGTCGGTGACTGGGGCGTCATGATGGCGATGTTCCTGGCCTTCGGTGCTGCCGGCACTCTCAGCTACTCCGGAATCAATCATGCGGCTGAAGAGGGAATCATCTCCGGGGTCACCGCCACGGCGATCGCCCTCATGCTCTTCGTCGGCGCGGCCGGCAAGAGTGCTCAGCTACCTCTCTACGTGTGGCTGCCCGATGCCATGGAAGGCCCGACCCCGGTGTCGGCGCTCATTCACGCCGCCACCATGGTGACCGCTGGCGTGTTCCTCATGACTCGCGTGAACCCGGTGCTCGAGGTCGCCTACGACTGGGCTCCGACCATCATCGCGGTGGTCGGTGTGGCGACTGCATTGTTCGCGGCGACGATCGCAGTCGCGCAGAACGACATCAAGAAGGTCCTCGCGTATTCGACGGTCAGCCAACTCGGTTTCATGTTCCTCGCGGTGGGTTCGGGAGCGTACGTCGCAGCGATCTTCCACATGGTCACCCATGCGTTCTTCAAGGCCTTGCTGTTCCTCGGTTCCGGATCGGTGATTCACGGGATGCATCACGAACAGGACATGCGCAAGATGGGGGCTCTTCGCGTCCTCATGCCCGTCACCGCGTTCACGTTCATCATCGGCTGGTTGGCCATTGCTGGTGTGCCACCGTTCGCCGGCTTCTGGAGCAAGGACGAAATCCTGCTCTACGCCTTCGCCGAGAGTCCGATCCTCTATGCGGTCGGCATGGTGACCGCTCTGCTCACCGCGTACTACATGACCCGTCAGGTGATCATGGTCTTCTTCGGAGAAGCACGCTGGCACGATCACAGTGACGAGCACGGTGCTCACGGTGATTTCAAGCCGCACGAGAGTCCGATCGTCATGCTGATTCCGCTCGTCGTGCTCGCCGGCCTGTCGATCGTGGGTGGCGGTCTGCAACTTCCCTTCAGCAAGGATCTCCACTTCCTCGAACACTGGTTGCATCCGGTCGTCGAGTTCGGCGAAGCCGACATCAAGGGAACGTGGGCGTACGACAACAAGTACGTCTTGTTGTTGGTGGCCATCGTGGTCGCCCTCGCCGGCATCGCCCTGTCGGTCGCCGTCTACGCCAAGAAGAAGATCACGGCGATCGAGCCCGCTCTGCTCGCCAATGGCTGGAACTACGACTCGGCGATCGCTCGATTCATGGGTGGTCCGGGTCGCGAGGCGTTCGACGGAGTGGCCTGGGCCGACCGAACCATCGTCGATGGAGCCGTGAACGGCGTCGGTCGTGTCGTGCAGTCGAGCGGCGCCACCTTGCGTCGGGGTCAAACGGGTGCCGTGCGAAACTACGCGGCGTTCATCGGTGTGGCGGTGGTCGCCTTGCTGGTCTGGTTCTTCGTCCGAGGGGTGGTTCTCTGATGTCGCTTCTCGCCGCCGGATCGGGTGAGGTTCTGTCCTTCCCGATCCTCACTGCCCTCGTTCTCGTACCGCTCATCGGTTCGATCGCGACCCTCCTCACGACGTCGCGTCGTCCCGAGTACACCAAGCTGATCGCCATTTTCTCATCGGTCATCACCGGAGGAATGAGCCTGTGGTTGCTCGCCTCCTTCGAGACCGGAGACGCCGGCTTCCAGTTCGTGTCGAAGCACCAGTGGATCGATTCATGGGGGATCGGCTGGCACCTCGGTGTCGACGGGATCTCGTTGTTCCTCGTCGTCCTCACCGGAATCCTGTTCCCCCTCGCGATCGTGGGTTGCGACCCGCATCACGACGAGAAGCCGTACCTCGCCTGGATCCTCATGCTCGAAGCCGGGGTGATGGGGTCGTTCCTCAGCCTCGATCTCGTGCTCTTCTTCCTCTTCTTCGAGATCGTCCTCGTTCCGATGTACTTCCTCATCGGACGTTGGGGCTACGACCAGCGCGTGTACGCGGCGACCAAGTTCTTCCTCTACACGATGGTCGGATCCGCGCTCATGCTCGTCGGCATCGTCACGACGGCGCTGCTCGCATCCGACCAGTTGGGTGGTGTCACCTTCGACCTCGTGGAGATCGCCGAAGGTGCGAATTTCGCGGCGAGTACTGGACGATGGCTCTTCTTCGCCTTCGCGATCGCCTTCGCCGTGAAGGTTCCGCTGTTTCCATTGCACACCTGGTTGCCCGACGCGCACACGCAGGCACCCACGGCCGGTTCGGTGATTCTCGCCGGCGTCCTGCTGAAGCTCGGTACGTACGGTCTGGTTCGCTTCGGCGTGTACTTGTTCCCGGAAGCCGCGGTGTGGAGTCGTGAAGTGTTCCTCACCCTCGCCGTCATCGGAATCCTCTGGGGCGCGATCGCGGCCACCATGCAGACCGACCTCAAGCGGCTGGTCGCCTACTCCTCGGTGGCCCACCTCGGGTTCATCGTGCTCGGTACTTTCGCGTTCACATCCGAGTCGCTCAGCGGCGGCGTGATGCAGATGATCAACCACGGTGTGTCGACCGGTGCACTGTTCCTTCTCGTCGGCATGATCTACGAGCGTCGACACACCCGTGCCATCGCCGAGTTGAAGGGCTTGCAGAAGGTCGCTCCGATCTTCGCCGCCGCCTTCACCATCGTGATGCTCTCGAGCATCGGTGTTCCCGGACTCAACGGGTTCGTCGGCGAGTTCCTGGTTCTCATCGGCAGCTTCTCGACGGCCCGTTGGTGGGTCGTGATCGCCACGGTCGGCGTGATTCTGGCCGCGCTCTACCTGCTCTGGGCCTACCAGCGCGTCTTCCACGGCGAACCCGACGAAGCCAACTCGACGTTCCGCGAACTGCGTCTGCGCGAGGGAATGGTCCTCCTGCCCTTCATCGGTCTGATCGTTTTCTGCGGGATCTATCCCAAGCCCATGCTCGATCGCATCGATCCGAGTGTGAAGGTGCTGCTCGAGCGAGTCGAGGAACGCACTGGTTTCGCCGCCCCCGGTGTGGTGCACGTCGAACCCGCATCGGATCAGGATCACGGCTCGGATCAAGCTCATGGCGAGGAGGGTGAAGGCTGATGCCCACCGTTCAGTATCCCTCCATCGATTGGCTGGCGGTCTCGCCGCTGATCGTGATGCTCGGCGGAACGCTGCTGCTCCTCGTCGTCGGCTCGCTCACCCGCCCGTGGCCTCGTTCGCTGTACGCACTCGCCACGGTCGTCATTGCGCTTCCGACCGTCGTTCTCGAGATGATTCTTTGGAATCGTGTGGGACACGAAGGTCCGGTCGCCGTCATCAACGACGCGCTGTCGATCGATCGACTCACCATCTTCGTCTGGATCGGGATCACCGTGGCCGTCGGATTGGTCGCACTGTCGACCGCTGACTACCTGCGTCGTGAAGAACTCGACGGTCCCGAGACCTACGCCATGTACCTCGCTGCGGCGATCGGTGGCATGGTCATGGCCGCAGCCAACGACTTCGTCGTTCTGTTCCTCGGGCTCGAGACCTTGTCGATCGCGTTGTACGTGTTGGCGGCCAGCCACCGTCGTCGTGTCGAGAGCCAGGAGAGCGGACTCAAGTACTTCGTCCTGGGTGGCTTCGCGTCGGCCTTCTTCTTGTACGGGGTGGCGTTGCTCTACGGAGCCACCGGCACCACCAACGTGTCGGTGATGCGACAGGTTCTCGCCGACCAGGTGTTCGTCGACGGTGACGACGCGATGTTGCTCGCTGGAGTGGCGTTGCTGCTCGTCGGACTCGGTTTCAAGATCGCGGCCGTGCCCTTCCACTTCTGGACCCCCGACGTGTACCAGGGTGCTCCCACGCCGACGACGGCGTTCATGGCGTCGGTCGGCAAGTTCGCCGCCTTCGGGGCGATGCTGCGAGTCCTGCTCGTCGCACTTCCCTCGCGAGCCGACGACTGGCGTCCGGTCGTGTGGGTCATGGCGATCGCCTCGGTCGTCATCGGCTCGGTGCTCGCCGTCGCTCAGTCCGACGTGAAGCGCATGCTCGCGTACTCGTCGATCAGTCACGCGGGATTCATCCTGATCGGTGTGGAAGCGGCCGGGCACACCGGAGACACCGACGGTCTCCCATCGTCATTGCTGTATCTCATGCTCTACGCCGTTCTGGTGATCGGCACCTTTACGGTGCTCTCGCTCGTGAGCCGAACCGGTGACGGTCGAACCGATCTGGCGGCGTTCCGCGGTCTCTCGAAGGAACGCCCCGTTCTGGCCCTCGCGATGACGGTGTTCCTCTTCGCCCAGGCCGGCATGCCGGTCACCTCGGGATTCGTGGCCAAGTTCGGTGTGATCAAGGCAGCGGCCGACAACCGGAGTTATGCCGTAGCCATCGTGGCCATGGTCGCCTCCGTCATCGCCGCGGTGCTCTACCTGCGCATCATGATCAGCATGTGGCTGTCCGATGCCGAGGCCGGTGACGACGCGCGGGAGAAAGTCGCCGTGCCGTTCACATCGGGTCTCGTGGTGGCGGTCGCCGCTGTGTTCACGATCGTGGCCGGTGTGTTCCCCGGTTGGCTCATCGATGCCAGCCAGGACGCCCTCGCTCTCGTTCGCTGATCCGGCGTCCCCGGGTGGCGCACACCCTCGTGACAGACTGAACCGGTGCTGACACCCCCGGCCTATCTCTCGCCGTCGTCGATCGGGACGTATCGGGATTGTCCGCAGAAGTTCAAGTACTCCCGGATCGACGGCCTCAAAGAGCCACCGACGTGGGCCACGCACCTCGGGACATTCGTGCACGAAGTGCTCGAGCATCTGTACCAACTCGAGCCCGACGAACGCACCTCCGACGTGTTACGGGGGCTCGCCGCCGATCGTTGGCGCGAGAGCGACTGGGAAGCCGCCGTTCTGGCCCTCGAGAAGAAGCAGGGCGAGATCAAGGATTTCAAGATCCAGGCCTTCGCCTGCATGCAGAACCTCTGGAAACTCGAAGATCCGCAGAACGTCGAACTCATGGGGATGGAGCACGAGGTCAAAGTTGCCGTCGAAGGGGTGCAGTTGCGGGGATTCATCGACCGCTTCCACATCGACGACAACGGGTCGGTCGTCATCGGCGACTACAAGACCGGCAAGGTTCCCAACCCGCGGTTCACCTCCGAGGACACCAAGTTCTTCCAGTTGCTCACCTATGCGCTCATGTTGCGCGAGTCCGATCAGGAAGAGACGTCGCGTGTCGAGTTGCTCTATCTGAAAGATGGTGTGCGACACGACGTCACCGTCACGCCGGTGAAACTCGCCATCGCTCAGGGCACCATCGTCGAGACCAAGGAAGCGATCGATGCCGCCTGTGAGCGGGGCGAGTTCGAGTGCAACGTGACCAAACTCTGCGACTGGTGCTACTTCAAGCCGCAGTGTCCGGCGCACCAGAAGTCGTGACGCGCGTCCGAATTCCTTCAGCGACAGTTCTGAATCAAGTGGTCGAACAATCGCTGTTGTTCGGCATCGACGTCGGCTGAATCTTCCGGGTGCCACTGCACCCCGACCACCCAGGTCCGGTTCGCGGCTTCCACGGCTTCCACTGTCCCGTCGACATGGCGGCCGACCACTCGAAGCTCATCGGCAACGCGATCGAGAGCTTGATGGTGGTACGAATGGCAGCGAGTTGGACGGATCGATCCCATCGCCGTCGCGGTGCGGCAGTCGGCATCGAGGGTCACCGGATGGAACTCTTTGGTGTGTCCGGGAGCGGTGATGTGTTGCACGAGTGTTCCACCGAGGTACACGTTCAGGATCTGGACACCCCGGCAGATCGCGAGTATCGGCTTGTCGGCTCTCCAGAACGCGTCGACGACGGCGAGTTCGACCGTGTCGTGGAGGTCGTTGACGCCGTAGAGCTCGGGTGCCGTGGGAGTCTGCCCGTAGCGTGCTGGATTCACGTCGCCACCGCCGTGCAGCACGAGGGCATCGGATGCCGAGACGAGACGATCGAGATTCGCGTCGTCGAGAACGAGTGGCGGAACGATGATCGGTGTGCCACCGGCACGGGCCACCGCTTCGGAGTAGCGGCGCCCGGCCCCGAAAGCTTCACCACGGACTCCATCGGCTCGCGGGATTTCTCGACCGACGATCGAAACGAGGGGAGATGTCACGGGGTCATTGTGCCAGGCCACGTACCGGGCAAGATGTCTCCATGAGCTCACTCTTCGACGCCGTTTCCTTCGCCCATGGGCCGTCCATGCCCAATCGATTCATGTTGGCTCCGCTCACCAACATGCAGAGTCACGCCGACGGAACGTTGTCGGACGACGAGCGGCATTGGTTGCTCAAGCGTGCCGAAGGAGGATTCGGTCTCGTCATGACCTGTGCGGCGCACGTGCAGAAGAGAGGCCAGGGTTTCCCGGGGCAACTCGGAACGTTCTCCGACGCACATGTTCCCGGCCTGATCGGTCTGGCTTCGGCGATCAAGAGTCACGGAAGCGTGGCCGTGGTTCAGTTGCACCATGCTGGTCATCGCTCACCCAAGGACCTCATCGGTGAGGATCCGGTGTGTCCCTCTGACGATCCCGAGACCGGAGCCCGCGCGTTGTCGACCGAGGAGACCGAGGAGTTGATCGCCGATTTCGTGGCCGCGGCGTTGCGTTGTGACCGAGCCGGTTTCGACGGCGTCGAACTCCACGGTGCGCACGACTACATGATCTGCGAATACCTCAACCCCGATCTGAATCGACGCACCGATCGATACGGCGGATCACTCGAGAATCGAGCCCGCCTGCTCATGGAGATCGTCGACGGAATCCGTCGTGAGTGTCGGCCCGATTTCAATCTGTCGGTCCGACTCTCCCCGGAACGATTCGGTATGCGAACCGCCGAGATCTGCGACGTGTTCGTCGGTCTCGTCGATGCTGGAGTCGACTTCATCGACATGTCGTTGTGGGACGTGTTCAAGGAACCGGTCGACACCTCGTACGCGGGTCGTCGGCTCGTCGACGTCTTCGCCGGGTTGCCGCGCGGCACGACCCGACTCGGAGTCGCCGGCAAGATCTACTCGGCGGCCGACGCACAGCGTGCCGTCGATGCCGGTGCTGACATCGTCGTGTTGGGTCGAGGTGGAATCCTCCATCACGATTTCCCCGAGCGAGTTCGTCGCGACGCGAACTTCACGATGCGTGAGCTTCCGGTGTCGCCGGCGACGTTGAAAGACGAAGGTTTGTCGGATTCTTTCGTCGGTTACATGCGCAATTGGGCCGGGTTCGTCTCCGAATGACGAGACGACGTCAGTCGCGGACGTCGTAACCGGCGGCGCGCACGGCTTCGACGATTCGCGTGCTGTGCTCGGGTCCGCGCACCTCGAGGACGGCGTTGACGCCGGTCTCGCGAACGTGAAGATCGACTCCATCACGAACGTGTTCGATGTCGATGACACTTGCCCCTTGTTCGGCGAAGATCGTGAGAAGTTTCGCCAGTCCTCCCGGTCGGTCGCTGACGCGAACGAACATGATCAGTCGCCGGCCGGCTTGGGTCTCGTGTCGACGAATGAGTCCGGGGACGACACCGAGGTCGACGTTGCCACCCGAGAGCACGACACACGTGGTGCCCGTTCGAGCCGGCGCGACACGATCGGCGAGAAGGGCGGCCACTCCGACCGCACCAGCACCCTCGACGTACAGCTTGGAACGTTCCATCAAGAGAACCATCGCATCGGCGACTGCATCTTCGTCGACGACGACGATGTCGTCGAGCCAGTGCTCGACGAGTGGCCGCGTGTATCGCCCTGGTCGCTTGACCGCGATCCCATCGGCGAGAGTGACGACCGGACCGGTCGGAACGTCGCCGTTCGCATATGGTGCGCAGGCTTCGACCTGAACACCGATGACCTCGATCGACGGATCGTGCATCTTGACGGCGATGGCGACACCGGTGGCCAGGCCACCCCCACCGAGTGGCACGATCACTCGACGCAGCGAGGAGATGTCTTCGATCAGTTCGACTCCGAGAGTTGCTTGTCCGGCGATGACGATCGGATCGTCGTACGGGTGACAGAACGACATGCCGGTTTCGGATGCTCGAGTGTGAGCGAACTCGACCGCGTCGTCGAGTGAGTCGCCACCTTCGATCACCGTGGCTCCGTAATCTCGACAGGCGGCGATCTTGGCGATCGGAGCATTGTGAGGAACGAAGATGTCGCATGGTGCACCGAAGGTCCGGGCCGCGAAGGCCAACGATTGCGCGTGGTTACCAGCGCTTCCTGCGGTCACACCTCGTCGGACGTCTTCGCCGAGGGAGGCCAACTTGTTCATGGCTCCGCGGATCTTGAAACTTCCGGTGCGTTGAAGGTTCTCGGCCTTGAGAACGATGTCGCCGCCGGTGCGCTGCGACAAGGTGTACGAGCCCGTGATCGGAGTGTGCTCGACGACCGATGCCCCGGCCGAGCGCGCGGCGTCGATGTCGGATCGACTGATGTCCGGAATGTCGGTGCCGGAAGTCCCCATGTCTCGCCTACCGTACTGGTGTGCGCGCGCTGCTGATCGCCAACGCCGATGACGCCGACCCGGGCATCGTGGGGGAGCGGTTTCGCCATCACGGGGTGTCGTTCACTGATTGCTTCCGTGAGCATCCGGCCGACTGGCCGAGCCTCGACGGACGGGATCTCGTCCTCCTCCTCGGCTCCGATTGGAGCGTGTACTGGGACCATGTGGCGACCTCGGTCGGGGCTGAATGTGAACTCGTGAACGAGGCGGTGACCCGGGGAATCCCGGTCTTTGCCATCTGCTTCGGCGCCCAGATCACGGCCCGAGCCCTGGGTGGGACCGTCGAACGGGCCCGGCGGCCCGAGGTCGGCTGGCACCTCGTGGAGTCCGATCGGCCGGAGATTTTCGGCTCCGGCCCCTGGTTGCAGTGGCATTTCGACGTGTTTTCGACCCCACCGGGGCTCTCCGAGATCGCCCGGAGCCCGTCGGGACCCCAGGCCATGGTCGGCCCCCGGCTGGTGGCCACCCAGTTCCATCCTGAAGCCACCGAAACCATGCTGTCCCGGTGGACCTCGGGGGATTCCGCCGATCTCGCGCGCCTCGGCCTCGATCCCGAACGGATCATGGCCGATACCCGCCACGAGGTCCGGGCCAGTCGCCCCCGGGCCGAGAATCTCGTCGACTGGTTCGTGGAGAATCCGATGGGACGGGTCGGTTGACGTTCGCGACCGAATCGTCGCCTGAATAGAGGTCACACGCTGGGCGGAAGTTAGGTCGCCGTTCGGCCCCCGTAGTAGCGTCCTACGACGATGTCGGACTTTCTGAGGTCGTACCTCACCGTCTTTTGGTTCGGGCTGGTCGCCCTGCTGCTGGCCTCCCTGTTGTTGGGGATTTCGGCGCTCATTCGTCCCGTGCGTCCCAACCGGGAGAAGTTGCTCACGTACGAAAGCGGTGTCGATCCGGTCGGTGACGGCTGGTCGCAGAGCCAGATTCGGTACTACGTGTTCGCGCTGCTCTTCGTGATCTTCGACGTCGAAGCGGTCTTCATCTTCCCGTGGGCCACCCAGCTCGAGCGCTACGCCGGTTTCGGCCTGGTCGAGATGGGTGTTTTCGTGGGTGTTCTCTTGCTCGGTCTCGTCTACGCCTGGCGCAAGGGCGTCCTTCGCTGGGTGTAATCACA
>VFQT010000461.1_pt1 | contig 59789 bp, 64 predicted proteins | sample 3512381 | NCBI WGS metagenome assembly VFQT01 (sample SAMN10412376, study PRJNA504923) | tailings metagenome | isolation source: Relicate 2 Philex TSF3 active mining site | place: Philippines: Tuba, Benguet | collected 2017-08-29
TGACGGAGGGCAAGATCGTGGAGTGGCTCAAAAAGCCGGGCGACAAGGTGGAGCGCGGTGAGTCGGTGCTCGTGGTCGAGTCCGACAAGGCCGACATGGATGTGGAATCGTTCAACGAGGGCTACCTCGCCGCCGTGTTGATGCCGGCTGGGGGCACCGCCCCCGTTGGCGAAACCATTGGTCTGATCGTGGAGACCCAGGCGGAGATTGCCGAGGTGCAGGCCAAGGCTCCCAGCGGTGGCACCCCTGCCGCTGCTCCGGCCCCGGTCGCTGCTCCCGCGGCCGCTGCACCAGCGGCTCCTGCTCCCGCTCCTGTGGTGGCAGCCCCAGTTGCCGTGGCTGCGGCACCGGCTTCAGTGAGCAACGGCCGTGTGGTGGCCAGCCCCCGCGCCAAGAAGCTCGCCAGTCAGCACGGCGTGGCCCTGGAAGCCCTGCGCGGCAGCGGCCCCCACGGCCGTATTCAGGCCGAAGACGTGGAGCGTGCCCTCGGCCTCACGGTGGCTGTGCCCCGTGTGGCTGAGGGCTCTGGCCCTGCTGTAGTGGCTGCTGCCGGTGGCAACGGTGCTACGGCTTCAGCTCCTGCGCCAGCCGGCGATGCCTTCGGTCGCCCCGGCGAGAGCGTGAGCTTCAACACGCTGCAGAACGCGGTCAACCGCAACATGCTCGCCAGCCTGGAGGTGCCCTGCTTCCGGGTGGGCTACACGATCACCACCACCAAGCTCGACGCCTTCTACAAGCAGGTGAAGAGCAAGGGCGTCACCATGACCGCCCTGCTGGCCAAGGCAGTGGGCGTGGTGCTGGCCCGCCATCCTCAGGTGAATGCAGCCACCAGCCCTGATGGCGCTGCGATGGCCTACCCCGCTGCAGTGAATGTGGCCGTGGCCGTGGCGATGGAAGACGGTGGTCTGATCACCCCGGTGCTCGCCAACGCCGACAAGACCGACATCTATTCCCTGGCCCGCAACTGGGCTGATCTGGTGAGCCGTGCCCGCAGCAAGCAGCTGCAGCCCGATGAGTACAGCACCGGCACCTTCACCCTCTCCAACCTTGGGATGTTCGGTGTGGATCGCTTCGACGCGATCCTGCCCCCAGGCACCGGCGCGATCCTGGCGGTAGCCGCCTCCCGCCCCACCGTGGTGGCCGGCAAGGATGGCTCCATGCGGGTCGGCAATCAGATGCAGGTGAACCTCACCTGTGATCACCGCGTGATCTACGGCGCCCACGCCGCCGCCTTCCTCAAGGACCTGGCCCAGCTCATCGAAACCAACCCCGAAAGCCTGGCGATCTGACCTAAAACACGCCTTTTCATGGCGACGGATCCCGCTGATCTGCGGCTCTCGAGCTATGTCTTCGATCTCCCGGAGACGTTCATCGCCCAACGGCCCGTGGAGCCTCGCCATGCCGCCAGGCTGCTGGCCGTTGAGCCTGGCCCCAAGGCGAGCTGCTGTCATCTCACGGTGTGGGATCTCCAGCAGGAGTTGCAGCCTGGTGATCTGCTGGTGGTCAACAACACCCGGGTACTGAAGGCTCGGCTGCAGGTGCGCCGCCCCAGCGGTGGGTCCGTAGAACTGCTGGTGCTGGAGCCGGTGCAGGGTAGCGACTGGCTCTGTTTGGCCCGCCCGGCTAAACGGCTCAAACCCGGTGAAGTGCTGCAGCTGGAGCACGACGGTCAGGAGCCGTTGGCGTTGGAGGTGGTGGGTATCGATGAGGAAAGCGGTGGTCGCGTGGTGCGTTTCCCCAAGGAGTGCACCAGCCCCGAGGCGATCGAAGCCCTCCTGGCCCGTTACGGCTCGATCCCATTGCCTCCCTACATCCAACAGCAGAACGACGACGACGACACGCGCTATCAGACCCGCTATGCCTCCCGGCCTGGAGCCGTTGCTGCTCCAACGGCGGGCCTGCACTTCAGTGATGAGTTGATCGCCGCGATCCGCGGCCGCGGCGTTGTGATGGCGGAGGTGACTTTGCATGTGGGCCTGGGTACGTTCCGGCCCGTCGAAACCGAAGACCTCACCCAGCTGGAGCTGCACAGCGAATGGGTGGAGGTGTCGCCCGCTCTGGTGGAGGCTGTGGCTGCTTGCCGTGCGCGTGGTGGGCGGGTGATTGCCGTGGGCACCACTTGCGTGCGCAGCCTGGAGGCAGTCGCTCAGCTCCATGGCGGCGAACTCAAGCCCCACACCGGTCCGGTGAATTTGGTGATCCAGCCGGGCTATCGCTTCGCGGTGGTCCAGGGCCTGCTCACCAACTTCCACCTGCCCAAGAGTTCACTGCTGCTGCTGGTGAGCGCCTTGATCGGTCGCCAGCGGTTGCTGGATCTCTACGAGCAGGCCAAGGCTGAGGGCTATCGCTTCTTCTCCTATGGCGATGCCATGTGGATTGCGCCAGAGGCGGTGCTGGCGGAAGCGCAACCCCAAGGCTGAAGCCGCCCAGCCAGCAAAAAGCCCCCAGTTTGCGGCCGGGGGCTTGAGCTTGTGATCGCAACGAACGATCAGCCGGCTGCCAGGTTGCCAGCTACGAAGTCCCAGTTCACCAGCTTGTCGAGGAAGGTGGTGATGTAGTCGGGGCGGCGGTTCTGGTAGTCGAGGTAGTAGGCGTGCTCCCACACATCCATGGTGAGCAGCGCCTTCTGGCCGTGGGCCAGGGGCAGATCGGCGTTGCCGGTCTTGGTCACCTTGAGGGTGCCGTTGTCGAGCACCAGCCAGGCCCAGCCGCTGCCGAACTGGGTGGCGCCGGCGGCCTTGAACTCCTCAACGAACTTCTCGAAGCTGCCGAAGTCAGCGTTGATCTTGTCGAGCAGGGCGCCGCTGGGGCTGCCGCCACCACCCGGCTTGATGCACTGCCAGTAGAAGCTGTGGTTCCACACCTGAGCGGCGTTGTTGAACACACCGGCTTTGCTGGCGTCACCGGCCACGGCGGTGATGGTGTCTTCGAGGCTCTTGCCTTCCAGCTCGGTGCCGGCCACCAGGTTGTTGAGGTTGGTCACGTAAGCGTTGTGGTGCTTGCCGTGGTGGAACTCAAGGGTCTGGCGGGAAATGTGGGGCTCGAGCGCATCGAGGCCGTAGGGCAGCGCAGGCAGCGTGTGAGCCATGTGACGTGGGATCGTGCTGGATGTGGCCCGGCCTTGTGCCGGACGGCCGGGGCATCCTAACGATCGCTTCAGGTTTCGTAAGTCGCGAGAACCGCCCAGCATGGAGCGCTGCGAGGAGCGGTGAGGAGAAGAAGCGCTATGGCGAGAAGGTGTCCTGCCCGGGATATCCATGGATATCCCGGGCAGGACAGCCGCGCGAGGCGTGTTGGTGCCTGCAACCGCAAGAGGGTGCCACCGTGCCAGGTCAACGGGACCGACCTCTGCAGCCGCTGATCAGGGCACAGTCGGTGCGCCGGTTGTGATCCTGAGCAGATCAGCCCTTGATCTGAAGGAGTTCCACCTCAAAGATCAAGGTTGCATTTGGGGGGATCACGCCGCCTGCACCGCGTTCGCCGTAGGCCAGATCGGGAGGAATCACGAGCTTGCGCTTGCCGCCCACCTGCATGCCGGCCACGCCTTCATCCCAGCCTTTGATCACACGGCCTGCGCCCAGGGGGAAGGAGAAGGGACCGCGGCCGTAGCTGCTGTCGAACTCCTTGCCGTTCTCCAGGGTGCCGCGGTAGTTGACCACAACCGTTTGGCCAGAGGTGGCTTCGGGGCCATCTCCCACCACCAGATCTGTGATGCGTAGACCCGAGGCGGTGGTGCGCTCCTTGGGGGCTACTAGCTCGCCGCCGAGAGAAGCGGCACCGGAACCGGCGATTTGATCAGGGCTGCCGGCGTCGTTGGCCATGGTGAAAAGTGCGGGGTTGGGGTCTTCGGGGTCCAGCTCAAACTGGCCGCTCAAGCTGGCCGGGGCTGCGGCCGGAGCCGCTGCAACCACCACCTGTGCTGCCGGCTGGGCTTGCACCGTGGAGGGCGCCACCAGCTGGCTGACCAGCGCCAGAAGCAGGCAGGCCACGCACACAGCCGAGCTGATCAGGATGTCGCGCATGGCTCAAGAAGGGCTGAAGCGGCGAATTCTGCCCCAGCTTCAGTCGGGAACGTCGCTGAAGCTGCTGGCGTCGTTGGCTCCCGTATCGCTGCGCAGTCGCCTGAGTTGTTGCTCCAGCCGATCGATCCGGCCGCGCAGTTCATCCACTTCCCGCTGGCGCGCCAGGCCCAGATCTTGCAGGAGGTGATCGAGATTGCGCTCCACCTGACGCTCGGTCTGCTTCTCCAGTTCTGGGTTCTCGCCCCGCAGGCTCGCCAGAACGTCGTCCACCAGAGCGGTCGCCTGGGCGGGGTCGAGGCGGCCGCTGCTCACCCAGGCCTGAGTCACGCTGCGTAGGCGATCGGCCACCAGTGATGTGGTGCCAAGGCCCCGCACCAGCAGCTGTTGAAGGGGATTGTTCGCGTCCATGGGCCCGCCCGTGGTTCCTGCTCCAAACCATGGCGCTTCCTAACGTCGGTGGCCATGGCAGGGAACCGGCCGTTGTGGACATGGAGCGGCGCGGCGGCGGCCGGGTTGCTGGCGGGTCTGGCCTTGCCTCCCTGGGGCTGTCCGCCTTTGCTGTGGCTGGCGTTGGTTCCCTTGTGGGCTTTGGGGCCTGGCCCCGCGGTGCTCTGGGGTGGCGCGGCGGTGCTGGTGAGCCATCGCTGGTTGCTGTGGCTGCACCCCCTCGATTGGGTGGGCGTGCCGCTGCCGCTGAGCCTGCCGCTCTGCGTGTTGCTCTGGGTCAGCCTCGGTGTGGTGGCGGCGGCTCTTGTGGGCGGTTGGCGGCTGCTGGTGCAGCGACTGGGGCCTGAGCGCCGGAGTACGGCATGCCTGGCCGCGGCGCTCTGGGGTCTGGCGGAAGTTGCCCTGGCCAAAGGGCCCTTGTTCTGGATTGGTTTGGGCAGCGCTGCGTTGCCCGGTGATCGAGCCTTGGCTGGCTTGGCCCAATGGATTGGTGCTGGTGGTTTGGCGGCTCTGCAGCTGATGCTGGCCTGGTGGTTCTGGCGCTTGTTGGCTGCCTGGGCTGCGCAACGCAGTGGTGTGTGGCGTTCGGCCGGCGCCTGGCTGCTGGTGGTGGTGCTGCTGCATGCCTGGGGTTGGCGGCTGCTGCAGCTCTCTGAGCCAGTTGCCGATGCTGCAAGCCATCTAAACGTGCTGGTGCTGCAGCCTGCGATTCCTACGCGGGAGAAATTCAGCTGGAGCCAGCAACAGGCTCTCCTGCGCCGTTTGGCCGGAGCACAACTGCAAGCGGAGCAGCAAGGGGCAGAACTACTCGTGTTGCCCGAGGGGGCCCTGGCTGTGGGGCAGACCCTCCCTCACGCCGCCGCAGTGGAGGTGCTGAGTGGTGGCTTCCGCGAGATCGACGGCCAGTTGCGGAGCTCGGTGCTGCGCTTTGCGCCTGGGGAGCAGGAGCCCGTGCAGGCGATCGATAAACACCGTCTTGTTCCGCTCGGCGAGTGGATCCCCGGCGGCAGTTGGTTGAGCTGGGCGGGATTGTCAGCGGTGGGCGGCGTGAGCTTCGGTGAGCCCTCGCGGTTGTTGGCGCGCCCCACTGGCGCTGTGGGCGTGGCGATCTGCTACGAGATCGCTGATGGGGCTGCGCTGGCCGCGGCAACGCGTGATGGTGCCGGCTGGCTGTTGGCGAGTGCCAACCTCGACCCCTATCCCCCTCAACTGCAGGGCCAGTTCGCTGCTCTGGCCCAATTGCGGTCAATCGAAACCGGACGTTGGCTGGTGAGCGCAGCCAATACCGGCCCCAGTCTGCTGGTGGATCCTTCTGGCGCTGTACGTCAACGGTTGAGCAACGGGATCGCTGCAACCCTTCAGCTGCGGTTGCCGGTGCGGGCTGGTCGTACGGGCTACAGCCGCATGGGCGAGTTGCCGCTACTTCTGCTGGCCGCCGGCGCGGCTGCAGTCCGCCTTCGATCTCGAGTGCGACAATCTTGAGACTTTCTTGAGATTGCCTGTGCGTTCCTCGCGCTGGGGTGTGGCTGCGGCTCTGGCGCTGGGAATGGCTGCGTTGCCACTGCCTCCGCTCAGGGCTGAGGGTTTACGGCTGCAGGCCGAGGCCGAGCTATTCGAGACTCTGCGGGCCCTGGGAGTGACCGTGCAGCAGGGCGGCGTCTGCGGGGCTCCTGGTCAGCTCGCCACTTACAACATGGGTGCCAATTTGCTTTGCCTGGGCGATGCCCTGCAGGCCAGGTCCAAGGAGCGCTCCAAGGTGCTCCATCACGAGCTGGTGCACGTGGTGCAGGACTGTCTGGATGGCCTCGACACACCCACATCGTTGGCCCTCAGCGAGGGGCTGCGCCGGGCTGGTGATCTCACGGAGCGCCAATTGAATGGATTCTTCCTGCAGCACCTGCGCAACCAGGGCAATCTCCAGCACGTGGTGGCCACCACGGCTCCGCTACCCCAGGACAGCCGTCAGCGGGAAATAGAGGCGTATGCCTTGCAGGCTGATCCCGCCCTGGTGCAGCATCTGCTGCGGCAAAGCTGCCGCAGGCCTTGATGCCCCTTGATGCTGAGGATTCGCAGGAATCCCCGATTGGCCGGCTGCTGAGCAGTGCCCGTTCGCTCTGGCAACTGCGCGTTTTCCGTCGCTTTTGGGTCGCGAATTTGGTGTCGAACCTCGGCACCAGCGCCTTTGTGATGGCCCTGTCGTGGCTCACGGTGAAGACCTACGGCGCCAGTGGCATCGCGGCTTTGGCCCTTAGCTATGGCGTGCCGCAGTTTTTGCTGAATGTGGTGGGTGGTGCTGCTGCCGATCGCATCAGTCGGCGCCGGCTATTTCAGCTCACCGAAACCGGCTTTTTGCTCGTAGCGCTGACGCTGTGGTTGGTGTCGATTGGTGGCACCGTGCCGCTCTGGTTGCTGGTGGTGGTGAATGCCTGCAATGGCGCTATTTCAGCGTTTGATTCACCCGCTCGCACAGCTCTGATCAGCGAGATGGTGCCGCAGCACCAATGGATGGAAGCCCAACAGCTCTATAGCGCCTCATCCAATATCACCAATATTTTCGGGCCTGCCCTCGGCGGGGTGCTGCTGAGCATCGGCACCAGCAATCGCAGTCATGAAGAGGTGGCGTTCTTCTTCAATGTGCTCAGCTTTCTGCCCCTGTTAATCCTGATCCCATTTCTGCCTTCGCCGCGTGCGGCAACCCACGCTGCACGCAGCAAGGGGGAATCTTTTTTGCGCAGTGTTGCTGAAGGCCTGCAGTTTGTGCGCGGTCAGTGGAGTTTGCGGTCGCTATTGCAGCTTCTGGCGGTGGTGATGCTGCTGGGAATGCCGTTTCAAACCCTGCTGCCGATCTTTGTGCATGGTCACCCCTCCATGGGCGGGGGGCAAAGCCATGGCTATTACGCCGCGTTGCTTTCAGCCGTGGCACTGGGAGGGTTTGTGGGGGCGTTGCTTGGGATGGCCTCCAGCAGCGGCCGCCGCCCAGGTGGCCCGTTGTTGGCAGCGGCTGTGGGGCTTGGCCTGTCGATCGTGCTGCTGGCCTCCAGTGCCGTGATCCATTGGGCTTCGCTGGCGGCGTTCTTTGCTGGAGCCTGCGGCGTGTTGGCCGTGAATCTCGATACGGCTTTGGTGGAGGGGTTTACGCCAGTCGCTCTGCAGGGGCGGGTGTCGGCGATTGCCAGCTTGAGCAAGGGATTGCAGTCATTCAGTGCGGCAGCGGCCAGTGGGTTGATGCATGCGGTCGCGCTGCTCACGGGTGTGCCTGGATCGGGTTACGGGCCTGTGCAGGTGTCGATGGGAGTGGGGCTGATCCTGGTGGTGTTGCTGTTGCGTGGGCCGCTGCTGGCCCTTGAGGCACGCGCCGCCTCCGCCAGCGCCTAGGTCAAGCCCAGTGCGAGGGCGCAAAAAAAGGCGCCCCTGGGGGCGCCGGATGGATGAACTGGCCTCCCCGGATCAGAAGATCTGGGCGCGGGGGTTGCTCACGGTGGCGAGCTGAGCCTGGTGCAGGCGCTGGGCCTTCAGGATCTGCGCGCGGATGAGGGCGAGGGTGTTCATGGCGGTGGCCTCAAGCTGGCAGCCCCGTTCCCTGCTGCCAAGGCGTGCGTCCCACGAGGGGATGAACGTGCTCAAAGTGTAGCAACGGCTACCAGTCCAAAAGTGTTCGTGGTGTACCGAGTTCTTGTGCTCACGAGCGCCTTGTGATGTCTCGGTCTGACGGCGGGGATTTCAGTCCACGCGCTCGACTGCTGCTGCGTGTGCTCACCATGCTGCGCTGGCCCCCGGCGTTGGTGATCTCCTCGGGCGTCTTGGGCTGGGTCATCGCCACAGACGATGAAACCGTGCTGAAAGGGCCGATCCGTGTTCAGTTGTCGTTGGATCGCCCTTTGCCGGTGAACGCCACTGTGTCTGGCATTGATGCCCCCATCCGCACCCAGCCTCTGCAGGCCACGGTGCAGTTGCCGCAGGGTGTTCAGCTGGCGGCGCCTGTTGCTCTGGCGATTCCCTAGTTGCAAAACCTCCTACGTGCCGATATCGCCGGCGCCGTCAACACCACTGTGGTTGGCCCTGTGGGGGTGAACGGCGCCGTGCAGGCGCAGGTGAGCGGCAGTGTGGATGGCGAGGTGGATGCAGCCATCACCAAGCCGATCCAGCATGAGCGGATCCGGATCGGGCTTTGATGCCGAAACGCTCCTGGGGTGCCTGAGTACAACCAGGGACTTCCGACAACAAAAAAGCTCAGGCGTAGTGCCTGAGCTTTTTAAATGGAGCCTAGGAGATTCGAACTCCTGACCCCTTGCATGCCATGCAAGTGCTCTACCAGCTGAGCTAAGGCCCCGATTGGATCAAAAGGCAGATCGGGACTGGGTTCCCGAACCGGCCTTGCGGCCCGCCGTTTCGATGCTAAGAGCTTACACCGCAGGGGTGCTGGGCTGATTGCTGCTCAAACCTGGCGCCACACCGCCACCAATTTTCCCTGCACCGTCACCTGTTCGGCATCGAGCACGATGGGCTCATAGGCCGGGTTGGCCGCTTCCAGTCGCACCTGGCGACCATCGCGGTGGAAGTGCTTGAGGGTGGTGCCGCAGCCAGGTACCAGCGCGCTCACGATCGTTCCTTCCCGCAAGCGGCTGGGCTCCGGCACCGGTTCCATCAGCACCACATCGCCATCGGCAATGTGGGCATCCACCATGGAGTCGCCGTTCACGGTCAGGGCAAACAGACCGCGGGTCTCCAGCACGGGCGCCAGATCGATCCGTTCGCTCACATCGTCAAAGGTTTCCACCAGTCCGCCGGCGGCCACGGCGCCCAACACGGGGATGCCGGGGCTGAGATTTCCGAGCAGTTGCAGGGTGCGCGCTTGGCCTTCCTGCCAGGTGATCCAACCCTTCTGTTGCAGATGACGCAGACGGCTTTGCACCGGAGCTGGGGAGCGCAGCCCCATCGCTTCCATCATTTGGCGGATGGAGGGGCTATGGCGGTGTTGCCCAATGAAGTTCGATAGCCAGTCGTACAGCTCCTGCTGGGCGGGGGTGAGCGGTTCAGGTGATCCTGCGGGCACCGGAGGGATGAGAGGCTGTCAATACATTTGTACCTCTCGGGCTGCGGCCTGGCAAGCCGTGTTGTTCAGGGGAGGGCCGGTGCAACCGGTGGTGGTGGCGGTGCTGGCGGCGGTGGTGGTGGTGCAGTGCCGGGCATTGATGGGCCTGTGATTACGACGGGTTTGCCCTGGGGAGCCAGCAGCTGCTTCAACGCTGTGATCCGTTCACTCGCCGGTTCAGGTCCAAGGTTCCAGAGGCTTTCCAGATAGAAGAAACCCGTGCCGAGGCCTTGCTCGCGATTGGCATCGACTTTCTCGCGAATGAGTGAGAGCGCTGTGGGGCGATTGCGCTGGCCGCTTAGTACGGCAATCGCTGTGGGAATGCGATCGCGGGCCTCGATCACCTCTGGCCGGCTCAGTTGTGGGAGGTGGCTGGCCAGATCCGGTCGGTAGATCTGGATCAGCAGCTCATCGGCAATGCCGGTTTGCACCCAACGGCGCCAATCCTGCAGCTGCAGTTTGTAGGCGAAGTCGTAGTAGTTCGGGGAGATGGAAACAATGGCGCCGGGCCTCGCCGCGCGAATGGCCTGGCTGAGGCGTTGCATGAAGGCTGTGAGCCGATCAGCCCGCCATTTCACCCAGGCCGGATCATCCGGGTTGGCCGGTGGTGCCTTGCCGGTGTCTTTGCGATACAGCTCCACGGTGAACGGGTCGTAGCCAAACTCCCGCGGCAGGCTCATATGGTCATCGAACTGGATGCCTTCCGCTCCGTACTGGCTCACCACCTCCAGCACCAGATCGGTGATCAGTTGCTGCACTTCGGGCCGGAAGGGATTGAGCCACACCACCTCGCCCGCTGCGCTGATGGAGGTGAGGCCGCCATCGCGTTTCTGCGTGAGCCAGCTCCGATGCTGTTTGGCGATCTCGGAATCCGGCGGAGCCATCAAGCCGAATTCAAACCATGGCAGCACCACCAGTCCGCGGCTGCGTCCCGCATTGATCAGCTCACCGATCACGTCCTGCCCCTGCAGGCCGCGGTAGGTGAAGCTCTGAAAGCCGCGGCTCTCGCTCAGCTGGCTCGGGTAGTAGGCCATGCCGCCGTTCCACACCACCACGTAGAGCCGGTTGAACTGCAGCTCGGCGAGTTGATCCACCGTGGCCTGCATGCGCTCGCGATCACGCAGCACGGGCATGTCGTTAGCGGTGAGCCAAACCCCTCGCAGTTCCTGCTGCTGCCCCTGCACCGGTGGGCTCCAGGGCAGCAGCCAGGCGCTGAGCAGCGCTGCAACAAGAGCTAGCCGCCTTGAATGCGAGTGCGCCATTCCCTCACACTAAGGAGGCTGGCTGGTGCCTTCGGTGGCTGATGGCACGCGCTCAGGTGCCGCCGAGCAGGGCAGCCAGCAGGGCCTGTTGGGCATGCAGGCGGTTTTCGGCCTGATCAAAGATGCGGCTGCTGCTGCCTTCCATGGCGCCCGCGCTGATCTCCAGGCCGCGATACGCGGGAAGGCAGTGCAGCACGATGGCTCGCGGATCGGCTTCGGCCACCAGCTCTTCGTTGAGGCACCAGCCGCTGAAGGCGGCTTCGCGGGCGGCTTTCTCATCCTCCTGGCCCATGGAGGCCCACACATCGGTGTAGAGGGCATGGGCGCCGCACACGGCCGCCGCAGGCTCATGCACCACCTCGATGCCGCAGCGGCTGCCTGCCAGCTGGCGGGATTGTTCGAGCACCCCAGCATCAGGCTCGTAGCCCTGCGGGCAGCCCACCCGCACGTTCACTCCCAGCAGGGCGCCACACAGCATCAGCGAGTGGGCCACGTTGTTGCCATCGCCCACGTAGGCGAGGGTGAGCCCATGCAGTTCGCCAAAGGCTTCCTGGAGGGTGAGGTAGTCGGCGAGGGCCTGGCAGGGGTGCTCGAGATCGGTGAGCGCATTGATCACCGGGATTGAGGCCCAATGGGCATACTCCGCCAGTTCCTCCTGGGCAAAGGTGCGGATCGCCAGGGCATCCACGTAGCGGCTGAGAACGCGGGCGGTATCTGCCACCGGTTCACCCCGGCCCACCTGGCTCACCTGGGGATTGAGGTCGATGGTCTGGCCGCCCAGCCGGGCCATCGCCACCGTGAAGCTCACCCGGGTGCGGGTGGAGGCCTTGCTGAAGATCAGGCCGAGGGTGCGGCCACCCAGATCGATACGGGTGCGGCCTGCTTTGAGATCCGCCGCGAGCTGCAGCAGCGCGGCGGTTTGCTCGGATGTGGTGTCGGTGGAGGAAAGAAAGTCGCGCCCTTTCAGCTCCGCCAAGGCTGGGTAGCCGCTGCTGGCAGCCATCGGCCTTTCTTCAAAGAACCCTTATCCGGGATCACGGGCCCCTGCGTCAAGCCTTCGGCTCGTGTTGCATCGTTATGTGCTGGTGTCCATCAGTGGATATCCATGGATATCCGCCGATGGACACCAGCACAAAGGACACCCCCGGACGGGTGTGAAGCCATCCGGGGGTGCGCTCGAGTGGGAGGCGCCTGGCCGCCGCTGTCGGCGGATCAAACGATCGCCACGGCCTCCTCGGGCATCACGCTGCTGGCCAGGAGATTCTTGAGGTCGTCGCCCTCGATCACCTCCTTCTCGAGGATCTGTTGGGAGATGCTCTCAAGCAGATCACGGTTGTGGTTGAGGATCGAAAGGGCTCGGTCGTGGGCGCGGTCCACCAGGGTGCGCACCTCCTTGTCGATCGCCTGGGCCGTGGCATCGCTCACGACGCGGCGCGGATTGTTCCCGCCCCCGAGGAATCGGCTACCGCCCTGTTTGTCGTAGGCCAGCGGACCGAGCACATCACTCATGCCATAGGTGCCCACCATCTGCTCGGCGATGTCGGTGGCGCGCTGCAGATCGTTGGCGGCGCCGGTGGTGACGGCACCAAACACAATCTCTTCGGCGCTGCGGCCGCCCAGCAGGGTGGCGATCTGACCTTCGAGGTCTTCCTTGGAGTTGAGGAAGCGCTCTTCGGTGGGCAGCTGCAGGGTGTAGCCCAGGGCTGCCATGCCGCGGGGCACGATCGAGATCTTGGCCACCTTGCTGCCGCCGGGCATCAGGTGCCCCACGATGGCGTGGCCCACTTCGTGATAGGCCACCACCTTCTTCTCATCGGGCTGCAGCACCCGGCTCTTTTTCTCGAGGCCGGCCACCACGCGCTCGATCGCTTCGTTTAGATCGCCTTGCTCCACCGAGGTGCGCTTGCTGCGGGCAGCCAGGAGGGCGGCCTCGTTCACCAGGTTGGCCAGGTCGGCGCCTGCAAAACCGCTGGTGGCCTGGGCGATTTTGTCGAGGTCCACGCCTGGGGCCAGCTTCACCTTGCGGGCATAGATGTCGAGGATCGTTTTGCGGCCGGAGAGGTCGGGGCGATCCACCAGCACCTGACGGTCGAAGCGGCCAGGGCGCAGCAGAGCGGCATCCAGGGTTTCGGGCTGGTTGGTGGCGGCCAGCACGATCACCGGTTTGTCCTTGGCGGCAAAGCCGTCCATCTCTGTGAGCAGCTGGTTGAGGGTCTGCTCGCGCTCGTCGTTACCGCCAACAACCCCCATCGAGCCAGCACGGCTCTTACCGATTGCATCGAGTTCGTCGATGAAGATGATGCAGGGAGCCTTCTTCTTGGCCTCTTCAAACAAATCCCGCACGCGGGCCGCACCGGCGCCCACGAACAGCTCCACGAATTCCGAGCCGCTGATGATGAAGAAGGGCACGCCCGCTTCACCAGCTACCGCTTTGGAGAGCAGTGTTTTGCCCGTGCCGGGAGGCCCCACCAGCAGCACGCCCTTGGGGATGCGGGCACCGATGGCGGTGTAGCGCTCGGGTGTTTTGAGGAAATCAACGATCTCGGTGAGTTCCTGCTTGGCTTCATCCACGCCGGCCACATCGGCAAACGTGACGCGCGATTCTTCATCGGGCACGTACACCTTCGCCTTGCTCTTGGTGAAGCTCAGCGCTCCTTGGGCCCCACCCATGGAGCGGCGAGCGAAGAACTGCAGCACCAGGATGAAGATCAGCGGCGGCACGATCCAGCTCAGGGCCGTGGTGATGAAGCTGGGCTTCTGAGGCGGTGCTGCAGCAAATTCAACGCCGTGCTCTTCCAGCCGCTTCGGCAGATCCATGTCGAAGATCGGCGTGGTGGCCAGCACACTCGGGGCGCCTTCCGCCGGAGCCTCTTTCAGCTCGTAACGGATTTGCTCTTGGGTGATGTACGCGCGGCGCACGTTGCCGTCATCCACCTGACTCACAAACAGCGAGTAGGGAACGCGAGGCACCTGCTGCATGCCTTGGTTGGGCAGGAAGCTGCTCACCAGCAGCAGCACCCCAAAGCCGATCAGCACCAGGTTGACGATGCCAAAGCGACGATTCGGGGGCGTGTCGTCCTTACGGATAGGCATGCGCAGGCAGCCGGAATGGCCCCCAAACTAGGGGTCACCCACGGACCCGGTGGTGGGTGAGAACCGAACGGGAGCCGCTCTGGCCGTGTGTGGTCGCTATTCCCTCACTGCTCGCCTCGATCAACTGCTGCCGCGTTTGCAGGGTGCGTTGCCGCTGGGTTTGGAGCAGCACTACGCCCCACGTGGGCTGATTGCCCCGGGCGAACCGGTGTTAGCGCTGCGCCAGGAGCACGGCGCGCTGCAGCCCGCCCTGATGCTCTGGGGGCTGCTGCCGGAGTGGAGTAAAGACCCGTTGGCAGGCCCGAGGCCCTTCAATGCTCGCGCTGAAACCGTGGCGGAGAAGGCCAGCTTTCGCGGCGCTTGGCGCCACCGGCGTTGCCTGCTGCCGGCCGATGCGTTCTACGAGAAAGGCCACCGTATTCGCCGGCGTGATGGCGCTCTGTTTTGGTTGGCCGGCCTGTGGGATCGCTGGATCGGCCCGGATGGCAGCGAGGTGGAGAGCTGTTGCGTGCTCACCACTGCGCCGAATGCCCTGGTGGCTCCACTGCACAACCGGATGCCCGTGATCGTGCCGGATGGCCTTGAGCAGGCCTGGCTGGAAACCAAGGATGGCCCTGGCCTGCGGGCTCTCGAGCCGCTTCTCCAGGGCTGGGATCCGGGTTGGTGGACCGTCGTGCCGCCGGCACTCCGTGCCGAGGGATCACAGCTCAGCTCAGAGCAGTTGCCGTTGTTTCCGGGATCTCCACAATGACGCCATCTGGGTCAGCGGTGATCGTGCAAGCAGCGCACACGCGTCGCCGTCATAACGGTTATGTGAGCCTGCTGATCACCTGTTTGGGGGTGTTGATCTGCTTGATGCTGCCCCATGGGTTGCGTCAGCTTGCGGTGATCGGCTACCTGGCACTGCCGCTGGTGTTGATCAGTTCCCTGGGGATGCCGATCGATGAGGGCCGCTGGCCCACCCTCCGCAGGCATGGCTTCCGGTTGCTTGGTGTCGTCACCTGGGTGGCGTCGTTGGTTTGGTACCTCACGCCGCTTTCGCAGACCAGCACCGGAGTGCCGCTGTTGGTGCTGTGGAGCGTGCTGGTGATGTGGAGCTGTGAACGCCTCATCCGCAATCTGGCGAAGGAACGCCAGATCAATCGGGAGGTGTTGCTCGGCGCCCTGGCCGGTTATCTGCTGCTCGGACTGGGGGCTGGGCTGTTGTTTAGTGCCCTGGAAACGGTGGTGCCCGGCAGCTTCATCACCACCCGCACCAGCCCAGGGCCCATCCTGCGCTCCCATGGAACCGGGCTCAACCCTGCCAATCCTGTGTGGGCGTTGGACTTCGTTGAGCTCAACTACTTCGCGTTCGTCACCCTCACAACCACGGGCTACGGCGATATCCACCCCGTCACGGCTCAGTCACAAATGGTGTGCGTGATGGTGGCGATCGCCGGCACGATTTATCTGGCGATGGTGATGGGCTTGCTGATCAGTCGCTACACGGCTCGCGGCGTGGAAGACGACCTCGACCTTTAGCGCTCCAACTCCCAGAGCCAGTCGGCCCCGAGCTGCTGCAGCTGCAGCGCTTGCCAGGGCTGCGCTTGGTTCACATCCACTAAGTCCAGATCGCCAAGAGGGGTTCGGGCTGGCTTGCCCCCCAGCAGCTTGGGGGCCACCACTGCCGCGAGCTGCTGCACACAACCTTGGCTCAGCGCCGCCGCCGCCAGGCCCGGCCCGCATTCCCACAGCACTTGATTGCAGCCCCGCTGCGCCAGGCGCACCATCAGCTCCAATGGTTCACAGCGCTCAAGCACAAGGCGTTCAATCCCGGCCGCATCCAGTTGGAAGCGGCGGCTGGCGGGGGCGTCGTAGCCATGCGCCACCAGGGTTGGCGCTGTGTGCTGGTTCCAGAGCTGGGCTTCGGTGGGCAGATTCAGCGAGCGGCTGATCACCACGCGCAGCGGCTCGGGGGTGCGCTGGCCGCGGCTGGTGAGCAGCGGATTGTCGGCGCGCACCGTGCCGCCGCCCACGATCACCGCATCGCAGCGGCTTCGCAGTTGATGCACCCAGGCCCGTGCTGCTGGCCCCGAGATCCACTGGCTGGAGCCGTTGGGCAGGGCCGTGCGGCCATCGAGGCTCATCGCCCACTTGAGCAGGCCCAGCGGGCGGCCATGTTCCACCCGGTGGATGAAGGCGCGGTTGAGCTGGCGGGCTTCGGCCTCGCACACCCCCTCGATCACTTCGATCCCTGCGCTGTGGAGCTGGGCGATGCCACCTCCGGCCACCCGCGGGTCGGGATCGCGCATCGCCACCACCACACGCGCCACACCCGCGGCGATCAAAGCCTCACTGCAGGGAGGGGTTCGGCCGTGATGGCAGCAGGGTTCAAGCGTGACGACCGCGGTGCCGCCACGGGCGCGCACTCTGGCCTGATCCAGCGCATGCACCTCCGCGTGGGGCGTGCCGGCCCGCTGATGAAAGCCCTCGCCCACCAGTTGGCCGTTGGCATCCAGCACCACGCAACCCACCAGGGGATTGGGACTGGTACGGCCCTGAGCGAGGGCAGCCAGTTGCAGCGCCCGCTGCATCCAAGGGCGCCAGGGGGTGCTCATCCCTCGCGCCAGCTGGGCAGGCTGCGCCATTCACCCACCACAAAAGGCGGCACCGGCAGCTCCACAAACACTCCGGGAAGCTCCAGCCGCAACGGCCGGTTCTGATGCAAATCGGCCAGCAGGGGGCTGAGGTTGAACTCGGCGGCGGCATCGCGGCCGTCGGTCACCAGTTTGGGATTGGCGGTGGTGATGTCGTCGAGCGTCCAGGTGCCTCGCCCGGAGTGCACGATCAAGGAGGTGGGGTGATCAAGGCGCACTTTGCCGGGATAGCCCACGATCCGAAGGGTCACCGGCCCGCCGGCAGGGCCAGTGCGGTAGGCGACAGCCTGCCAGCTCTGGTAGTCGAGATCCCGCAGGCTCTCGAGGCTGCGCACCACCTCCTGGCCGTTTTCATCCGGGTGGGCATGCACCTGGGCCCAGGCCGGCTGCAGCGGAGTAAACAGCAGCAGTGCTCCGGCCAACCAGGCCAGCAGCCCCCGAATGAGTGAACCCGATGCCATAGCGCTGCAGATCTGGCGTTCAGCGTATGGAACGGAGCGGGTCAGCTTCGCTCTGCACCCGGAATCGGCTGCCAGTTGGTGTGGGTGGCCCACACCCCCCAGATCGCCATCGCCCGCAGGTAATGGCAGGCGCGGAAGGTGTTCACCGCCGTGATCGCCTCGGGCGTGCGGAACTGCAGGCCGCCGCCGTACACCTGATCCACCACCGCCGAGGTGATCGCCAGGGCGGTGGTGGTGTCGCCCATGAGGCGGTAGTAGCTGGCGATGCCGAAGTTGATGCCGGTCCACACCTCGAGCGGGTGGGTGCCGTTGGGATCGAGGGGGGTGCCGTCGCGCCGCAGACCATTGGCCACGCCGAGCTTGCCGCCCTCAAAGGCTTCAAAGCAGGCTTCCTTCACCGTCTTGAGGGTGCTGCGGCTGTTGGTGTCGCTCACCACGGCGGGCAGCCCTAGCAGGCGGGCATAGAAATCACCGCAGAGTTGATCGGCCATCACCACGGGGGTACCGCTCTCGGCATCGATGTCGTAGTACTCGCCGTTCCAGAGCAGTGTGTCGAAGTTGGCGCGCGATTGCTCCAGCCAGCTGCTGAAGGTGCGTTGTTCGCTGGAGGTGTCGAGTCCGGTGCTGAGCTGCAGGTGCTGGGCGATAGCCAATGCGGCTTCCAGGGCGGCGATCCAGAGGGCGCCGCAGTAGGCACTCACCCCCTTCAGCGGCCAGTCGTCGAAGGTTTGATCAGGCGCACCGCCGTTGTCGGGCAAGCCGTCGTTGTTGGCATCAAAGGTTTTCAGGTAGTGGAGTGCTTCCACGGCTGCCGGCCAGCACTCCGCCAGGAAGTTGATGTCTTCGCCGTTGGGCGCCAGCTTGAAGGTGCGCCACACCTGCAACACGTAGTCGCTGGCCAGGTCTTTCCAGAGGTTGCAGTCTTGATAAGCGGTGTAGTTGGTGGCATCCCAGGGCCGCTCGTTCGGTGCGCCCAGGTCGTGGGGGGTGGCGCCCTTCACCTTGCGGGCCGCTTCCACCCGCCCTTTGCCCTGGGTGAAATACCAACCAATCGGCCGTGGGGTGGCATCGGCGGCGGGAATGGCCCGCGCAAAGCTGCGCAGCACGGCCTTGTCGAGCTCGGGCCAGAGTTGCAGCAGCGCCAGTGAGCCGTAGAGGCGCACATCGAGGCTTTCGTACCAGGCGTAGTCGAGGCACTCGAGTACGCCGAAGCGGCCGTAGGGATCCTCCCTGGATGCTGCGCTCCAGAGGCTGCCGCCGCTGCAGAGGTCGTAGAGCTCGTTGAACAGGGCCATCCGCAGCGGCTCGGGTAGATCGCTGCGCTCAAGCACCGGCTGCTGCCAGGCCTCGATCTGATCACGCCAGCTGCGCCAGTCGCGCAGGCCCTCGGCGGCGATGGCGGCGGCCTTGTTGGCGCTGGCGCCAAAGAAATCGGTGTAGCGCCGCAGGGCGCTGGTGCCTGTGGCGAAGGCCGTCACGGGCAGATCCCAGCTGATCACCACCGGGATCTCGATGCTCTGGCCCGGCTCCAGCCGGCACTGCACCGCCAGGGCCGCACTGGCGGGATCAGCGGCACCACTGCGGCGGTCGTTGTTGCTGTCGGAGATGGAGCCATCGCGGCTGAAGCTCCCCCAGATCTCGCTGCCATCGCCGTGGGGATTCCAGCGGCTGCAGCGCTGGATGCGCACCCCGGGCTGCTGCGTGGTGGCGATGCACCACTGGCCTTCACCCTCGGCAACCGGTTGGGAGACGTCTCCTTCCAGAAGCACGCCTTTCAGGGAGCCATCGTCGACCCAGCGGTTGCGGTGCCCTTCGCTCTTGCCGATCGCCGGGGCGTAGTTGTGCTCCGGGCTGCCGTCATCACGGAAGTGAACCTCGGCTGAGGAGTCGGTGTTGGTGAACCAGCCGGTGGTGTTGCGCCAGCTGAGCAGCAGCGAGAGATCGAGCGGTTTGCGGGTGGGGTTGCGCAGGGTCCACACAAACACCGCCAGTGGGTAGCTGGTCTGCTGGTAGTTGCCCGGCAGGATCGGGCTGAAGGCCTGGCAGCTCACCTCCGCGTCGTAAACGCCCTGGTAGTGGCTCCAGCTGAGGGGATAGCGCGCTGCATAGGTGCCGGTGGTGCGATCGGGGCTGCTGGCGGGATACCAGTTCCAGCTCGGCAGGGGCTCAGCCGCCTCAGGGCGGGAGGCATCGCGCTCCGGCTTCACCGCCAGGGCATGGGCGCGGCTCTGCTTGCCGTTGCTCTCAAACAGGGCGAACTGGCAGTCGGGCAACACCCCGAACCAGTGTTCGCCGCCGTCAAGATGCCAGAGGTTGAAGTTGCCATCCGGCGCTCGCCCGATGCAGCCACCGCCAAAGCCCCCCAGGGGCATGCCGTGGTTGGGGCCGTCGTCGAGGTTGCTGGCGTAGCGAACGGTGTAGGGATTCTGCCAGCCGAGCCCGAGGGGGCGGCTCCAGCTGGCCTGTGGTGGCTGCCAGGTGGATGTGGTGGCGCGGCCCAGTCCCTTGCGACGCAGCAGAGAGTTCAGGGCAGACAAGCCGAAGCGCGCCATGGGGCAGCAGAAGGTGCCGCCAGCTTGTCAGAGCTTGTTGGTTGGCGCCTCTCCCCCCACTTCCTGATCCACCAGGGCATCGAGGGTGACAGCTGAGCGCACCAGCGCTTGATAGCGCTGCACCACGCGCCGGTTGCGCTCGAGCCAGCCGGCGGGGTTGCCCTGGGCGGCGGCCAGGCTGCCCGTGTGATCGCCATCGAGCAAATCGAGTTCGTTCTGTTGGCTGATCAGGGCCAACACCAGTTCGTGGATGCGCTGGCGGCGATCGGCGTAAGACATCGACTTCAGGGGAAGGGTTGTGCGCTGGCACCCACCCAGAGGCGCACAAAGTGATAGCCCAGCGACAGCACCACCGGCCCGAGGAACAGTCCTGCTAGCCCTGCCTTCAGCGTGCCTCCCACCACGCCCACCAGGATCACCAGCATCGGCACGGGAAGCCCACGGGCCATCAGCAGCGGTTTGAGCAGGTGCTCCAGCAAGGTGGCCGCCAACAGCCAGAGAGTGAGCAGCAAGGCCATCAGGGGTGGCAGATGGCTCCAGGCCAGCACCAGGGCGATGAACACCACCGGCAGGGGCCCGATCTGCATCAAGCACAGGATCAGCGCCAGCAGGGTGAGCATCCCAGACCAGGGCACATCGGCAGCAATCAGGCCCAGGCCGATCAACAGCGATTGCAGGAAGGCCACGCCCACCACCCCCCGCGACACATTGCGCACGGTGGTGGCCGTGATCAGCTGCACCGTTTCGGCATGCTCTGGAGATAACCGATGCAGCAGGCGCCGCAGCCGCAGCAGCAATGAATCGGAGTAAACCAACATCACAGCCGCAACCAAAAGGCTCACCAGCAGCCGGAGGAAGCCCAGCCCCTTGGCCAGGGTGGTCTCGAGTACCCGGGTGATCACGGTGGTGAGCGTGTCGGAGTGGCTGCGCAGCAGGCCATGTAGATCGCTGAGCAGGCCGTGCCAGAGCGGCTTGATCGCTGGCCCCAGCACAGGGATGCTCAGCAGCAGCGGTGGTGGTTGGGGCAGGGCCTGTTTGCCGTGGCGCACCAGCTGCAATAGCTCACTCACGTTGCTCAGCAGTGCCGCTGCCAGGGCCCCCACCGGGCCGAGCAGCACCAGCAACCCCACCAGCATGATCAGCCCCGCCGACCACCAGCGCCCCAGCCGCAGGTGGCGCTGCAGCCACAGCTGTAGTGGCTTGAGAATCACGGCCAGCAGTCCGGCCCACAGCAGGATCTCGGCAAAGGGCTGCAGGATCAGGGCGCAAGCGATGCCGAGCCCTACCAGCACCAGCAGCCGGATCAGGGCATCGAAGTTGAGCGGCATCTCAGTTGGCGGCTGGTGGAGCGGCCTCGAAGCGATCGAGCAGCACCTGCACCGGGATTTGGGTGCGGAAGCGGCAGGCGCTGGTTTCGCTGCAATCGAGGGTGCCGTGCTCCCAGAACTTGTTGCTGCCCATGCCACCGCCGCAGAGGCCGTAGTAATCGCAAGTGCTCTGGCAGCGCGCCATGCCGGAGCTCACATCGCTCCACAGCTGTTGAAAGCGTGGGCTGCAGGCCGCCTCCAGCAGGCTGGTGGTGCGGATGTTGCCCAGATTGAAGCTGCCATAGCGCTCGCTGCTCACCGACAGCAGCTCGGGATCGAAGGTGGAGAAGTTGCCCTGCCAATCCACGCTGAGGATGGAATAGGGACGGTTGAGTTCGTTCTGGTTGAGGCGGCGGTTGCGCTGGATCAGATCGATCACCTGCTGGAACTCCCGCAGCACCAGCGGGTGACCATCGGCCTCGCTCAGCTGCCAGAAGCGGCTGAGGAACTGCCGGTAGCGCTCCTCCTGCTCGAGGCCCTGCATCGAGGAGCTGGTGTGCACACCCTCCTGCTCCTCCACGTTGAAGCCCACGGAGGTGATGCCATTGTCGCGGAAGAAGCGATACATCGCCTCGGGTTGCTCCATCGCGGCGGCCGTCACCACTGCGATCACATGGCAGGGGATGCCGTGGCGCTTGAGCGCCTCGATCCCCCGCATCGTGAGGTGATGGGAGGCGTTGCCGTTGCGGAAGCGGCGATGGGCGTCGTGGATGGCAGCTGGCCCATCCACGCTCACGCCCACCACGATGCCGTTGCGCTGGAAGCAGTCGCACCAGGCGTCATTGATCAGCGTGCCGTTGGTTTGCACGTGCTGCTCGATTACCACCGCTCCGCCGGTGAACTCCTGCACGCAGCGCTCGATGATCGCGGTGGCTTCGTCGTAGTAGCTGCAGGGGAGCGTGAGCGGCTCACCGGCGTGCCACACGAGCGAAAGCTGAGGGCCGCAGAAGGGGCTCTCGAGGATCCGCTTCAACAGCAGCGGCAGCAGCTCCAGATCGAACACCCGCCGCTTCTGGCGATCCGGCAGGTAGCAGTAATCGCAGTCGAGATTGCAGAGGGAGGTGGATTGCAACACCACCAACCCGATGGGGCCGAAGCGGCTCAGCTCGAGATCGGCAAGAGCGGCGCCGGCCGGGGAAATCTCGCCGCTGATCACCAGTTGATGAAGCTGCCGGGCAGCACGTTGCCCCAGCCGCCGTTGCCCCAACCGCCATTGGGCCAGCCGAGGTTCACGTTCACACCACCGCCGTAGTAGCGAGCGCCGTTGCCCCAGCCACCACCATTGCGCCAACCGCCGCCATTGCCCCAGGCGCGGCCACCACCGTTGCCCCAGTAGCGGGCCAGCAGCTCGCCGTTGCCAGCCGTGCTCAGCTGGGGTTGCCAGGCGCCATCGCGCAGGGCCTGGATGCGGCTTTCGAGCGGGTTGCTCAGATCAGGCGCTTGATACACAGCTGCCTGAGCCGTTTCGGTGAACACGGCAGCAGCGGCGGTGAGGGTAAGCAGCTGCAGAAGAGAACGGGGTGCCATGGCAGTTGTGCGTGCAGTGCAGTGGTAGGTGCAGTGAAGTCAGCAGTGCTGGAGGTTCAGGACAGGTTCAGCAGCGCGGCGGTGAGTAGCACGTTGGTGAAGTAGGCCTTGATCAGGTCTTGGCTCAGATTCACCGTGCTGCCAGGGCCCACCCACTGGTTGATGCGCTGCAAGGCAGAGGGATCGTCGTTGATGTAGGCCTGCATCAGCTTGGCGATCGCCAGGTTGCTGAGGTTGAGCAGGCCGGAGTTGTTCTCGGGCACAACGCAGCCCACGGCTGCGCGGTTGTAAGGCACCGAGGGGGCAACGTTGCCGTTGGGATCCACCGCGGCGCGGTTGGCCAGCAGCCAGAGGCTGTCGCCGGCGAGGAACTGAATCTCGCCGTTCTTCAGGGCTTCCAGGGCTGCGGCGGGATTTTCAAACAGAGCCAGTGCACCGCCGGTGACGGATTTCTCGATGGCGTGGGCCGAGAGGCTGTTCTTCACCGCGCCGATGGTTTTCCCCTGCAGTGCCGCAGGGGTGCCGTCATTGCCGGCAGGGGTGATCAGGCGGGTGCCGCTGAGGGCAAAGGGCAGCGAGTAATCAACAAACATCGAGCGGCCCCAGCTGAAGCCGGCGCCACAGGAGAGGTCGACAGCGCCGCTGGCGATGGCGGCAAGGCCCTCATTGATCGAATTCACTGGTTGCGGCACCAGCTGCACAGGCTTGCCGGTGTATTCGCTCACTTCTTTTTGGATCTCCTTGGCAAACTCCATGCCAAGGCCCACGTAGCCATTGCCCTGCTGGGTGGTGTAAGGCAGGTCGCCATTGAGCACCACAGTGTTCAGCCTGCCGGTGCGGCTCACCCGCTCGAGCACGGTTTCGGCTTGGACCGGTTGCAGAACCCCCAGGGTGAGGCTGAGCAGAGCTCCGGTGAGTGCGGTCAGTCGAACAGCCATCGCGTGGGGCGCAGACTCAGACAGTTGGCCGGAGAGTAAGGCAGTTTCGGCTCCTCTGCAGAACGCCTGACGCTCACAATGGCGAGATGATTGAGGTGATCGGCACCGACGCCGGCGCTCCGGCCAGCCTGCCGCCGGCTCACCAGGAGCTCCTGCGCCAGGCAGAGTTGCTGGCTGCACCACGCCGCCTGCATGCCGCCCTGCAGAGTTGGGCTGGAGTTGGTGGACCTGCGCTCATTGCGAGCGATCAGCCGGAGCCACTGCTCGAGCAGCTCCGGGGTCTGGATGCTGGGCAACCAGCGGTGGTGCTGGCCAGTGGCGATCCGCTCTGGTTTGGGATCGGGCGTCTGCTGCTGGAGGGGCTGCCGGCGGATCAACTGCGTTTTCACCCGGCCCCCAGTTCACTCCAGCTGGCCTTCGCGCGCATCGGTCGGCCCTGGCAGGACGCCAGCTGGCTCAGCTTGCACGGCCGCGATCCAGAACCGCTCGCGGCGCGGCTGCAGCAGCGGCCAGGCGCTTTGGCGGTGCTCACCGATCCCAGCCGTGGAGGGGCCGAAACGGTGCGCCGGTGCCTGCGGGCTGCGGGGCTTGAGCAGGCCTATGGCTTCTGGCTGTGTGAGCGCCTCGGCCATCGCGCCGAGCGCGTGCAGCGCTTGGCGCCCGAAGATCCCATTCCCGCCGATCTCGATCCACTGCACCTGGTGGTGCTGGTGGCCGAGGCGCCGCAAATGCCGGAACGCCTGCCCTTGTTTGGTCTGCCGGATGGGGTTTTTCTGCAGCACCCGGATCGCCCGGGGCTGATGACCAAGCGCGAGGTGCGCATTCAGCTGCTGGCCGATCTCGATCTGCCCCGGGAGGGTGTGCTCTGGGATATCGGTGCGGGTGTGGGCACGGTGGGACTTGAGGCGTTGCGGCTGCGTCCGGCCCTGCAGCTTTGGGCCCTCGAGCAGCGCGGCGGCTCGGCCGCCTTGATCGAGGCCAATGCGGAGCGGCTGGGCGTGAAGCCCGCTCGGGTGCTGGAGGGCCGCGCCCCCGAAGCCCTGGCTGAGCTGCCTGATCCCGATCGTGTGTTGATCGGCGGCGGCGGCCGCGATCGGCGGGCTCTGTTGGAGGCCGTGCTTGAGCGGCTGCGCCCAGGCGGTGTGGTGGTGATTCCGCTGGCCACCGTGGAAGCTCTCGCTGAGCTGCGGCCGCCGCTGGAGCAGGCCGGCCTCAGCGTGGCCGTGGCGCAGCATCAGGCCTGGCGCGGGGCACCCCTGGCGGATGGCACGCGCCTGGCGCCGCTCAATCCCGTGCTGGTGCTGCGGGGCGAGCGGCGGGCTGGGGTTTAAAGGGGCGAATCACCGCTGCACTGCCCACCTGCAGACCAAGGCGGCTGGCTTCGCCTGCGGCCAGTTCCACCACGCCATCAGCAGGTTCGTCGGGTCCGTAGCTGCGGCAGGGCAAACGCGGACAGGGGGTGGTGTTGGCTTCGATCGCGATCACCCGTTTGTCGCGGATGAACAGCATGTCGAGTGGGGAGGGGGTGCGGTGCATCCAGAACTTGAGCACCTGGGGCTGGTCATAGGGAAACCACATGCCCCGTAGGGGTGCCAGGGGCGGGCGGCCCATCAATCCCCAGCTCTGCTGCTGCGGGGTGCGCGCCACCTCCAGCTCGATGCAGGGGCCGCTGCTCACCACCGGGCGCAGGGTGGTGGCCTTGAGGCACCACTGCGCTTCGATCGGCAGCTGTTGCGGTGGGGGGACAGGAGGCGTGCTCATCGGCGGGGCGGGCGGTTAGCGGGGCGGCGGGCCATCGCTCAGGCAATACCCCTGCCCCCGCACGGTGTGAATCAGCCGCTTTTCACCTTGCTCTTCGAGCTTCTGGCGCAAATAGCGCACGTACACCTCGATTACATTGCTGGCGGCGCCGCGCTGGTCGTGCCACACCTGGCGCAGGATCTGATCGCGGCTGAGCACCTGGCCGCTGTGCTCCATCAGCAGCAGCAAGAGGGCGTATTCCCGGGCCGTGAGCGGCACGATCCGTTGGCCGCGGCGCACCTCATGGCGGCTTGGAATCAGGCTCAGATCCCCCAGGCTGAGGCGATCTTGCGGCGGGCGGCCTTTCTCCAGCAGCTTGCGGTGCAGGCGCAGGCGCATCAATAGATCACTGGCTCCGGCTGACGACAACCAGAAATCGGTGGCCCCGGAGCGCAGCAGGCGTGAGCGTGCAGCCACGCTGTCGGTGCCGATGTCGAGCAGCACTGGCATGGTTCCGATCCGCTGCTGCAGCTGCGGCAACTGATCAGCGAGCTCGGTGCCAAGCACCGCCAGATCGCAGCGGGCTGAGATCCCCGCCTCACCGATGTGGCAGGTGTAGCCGGAGGCTTCCAGCCGCGGTGCCAGGGCTTCGGCTTCCTGGCCAAGCAGCAGCAGGTTCGCGCCGCTCATGCAGGAGCGCCGGGTTTGGCCACGTGGGGTAGCCCCCAACCCAGCTTGTTGCGCAGCACCTGGAAGAACTCGTGATCGGCCAAACGCACGAAGCGCACGGGGTGTTCGCTGCGCCGGATCAGCACCCGATCCTCCGGCCACACGTAGCAACCGGCGCTGCCATCCACCACCATCATCAGCCGCTCCGGAGTGGCGGGGAACACGGTCACCGGCTCCTGGTCGCTGAACACCAGGGCGCGCGAGGCCAGCGAGTGGGGGGCGATCGGCGTGAGCTGCAGCACCGGGCAGTCGGGGGTGATCACCGGGCCGCCGGCGCTGAGGGCATAGGCGGTGGAGCCGGTGGGGGTGGAGAGGATCACGCCATCGGCGGCGATATCCACCGGGGCATGGCGGCCCACGGCGATCTCGAAGTGGCACATCGAGGTGAGTGGTTCGCGGTGCAGGGCCATCTCGTTGAGGCAGAGCACCTCCCAACGGCGCTGCTCGCCCCGCATCACGCTCACCACCAGGGTGGTTCGCTCCTCCACGGTCCACTCGCCAGCGATCACCTGCTCGAGGGCCTGCTCGAGTTCTGGCAGATAGGTTTCGGCCAGGAAGCCCAGATGGCCGGTGTTGATCGTGAGGATCGGCACATCAATCGGCGCCGTCATCCGCGCGGCGGAGAGCACCGTGCCGTCGCCCCCCAGCACCATGGCCATCGCCATGGACCCATCAAAGTTGGACGGCACGCAGGCGGCATGGCCCTTGGCGCGCAGGTGCTGATCCGGGTTGGCGAAGCCCACCATCCCTGCGGAGCTGCTGGCCCGCAGCAGCTCATAGCCCGCGCCGCGCAGGCGGGTCTCGATGGCTTCGGCGGTGGCGAGAGCCAGGTCCTTGCCGTCGTTAACGATGAGGCCGACGCAGGGCACTGACAGGGAACGAGGGCTGACGATCAGCTGATTTTATGGGTGCCCTTCAGATCCGCTGATCGCCAGCGGAACTCCGCTTCAGAACTGCTCCAGGAAGCGGAGGTCGGAGGTGAACAGGCGGCGGATGTCGTCGATGCCGTGGCGCACCATGCAGAAGCGCTCCACCCCCAAGCCAGCGGCGAAGCCGCTGTAGCGCTCGGGGTCGATGCCCAGGCCTTCCAGCACCGCCGGATCCACCATCCCGCAGCCCATCACCTCGAGCCAGCGGCCGCGCCATTGCACATCCACCTCGGCGGAAGGCTCGGTGAAGGGGAAATAGCTGGCGCGGAAGCGCACCGGCAGATCGCCGAAAAAGCGCTGCAGGAAGGTGGTGACGGTGCCGCGTAGGTGGCTGAAATCGAGGCCCTCATCGATGGCCAGAACCTCCACCTGGTGGAACACCGGCGAATGGGTGGCGTCGACGGCATCGCGGCGATACACGCGTCCGGGCGCCACGATGCGCACCGGCGGCGGGTTCTTTTCCAGGTGGCGGATCTGCACCGGTGAGGTGTGGGTGCGCAGCAGCTTGTGCTCGCTCAGATAAAAGGTGTCCTGCATGTCCCGCGCCGGGTGGTGCGCCGGGATGTTCAGGGCGGTGAAGTTGTAGTGGTCGCTTTCGATCTCCGGGCCTTCCTCCACCCGGTAACCGAGGCCGGAAAAGATGTCGACGATCTCTTCGATCGTGCTGATCAGGGGATGGCGGTGGCCGGCCGGGGTGTAGGTGGCCGGCATGGTCACGTCGAGGGTTTCACCGGCGATGCGCTCAGCCATGGCGGCGGTCTTCACGGCGGAGAGCCGCTCGCTCAGCAGCCCCTGCACCTGCTCCTTGAGCACGTTGGCCCGCTGGCCCACCAGCGGTCGCTCACCGCCGGGCAGCTTGCCCATGGCGCCGAGCACTGCCGAGAGCTTGCCCTTCTTGCCCAGCAGCCCCACACGCAGCTCTTCGAGCTCGCTGGCTGAGCCGGCGGCGCCGATGGCCTTGGCGGCTTCAGCCTCCAGCTGATCGAGCTGGTCGGTGAGCTGCTGCAGGCTGATCGTGGCGCTCACGGCTGTGTTCCGGTAGCCCGTGACTTTAAGAAGACGGCCCCTAGCCTCCAGGCAGTCACCCCAACCCCTTGCGGATCCTGATCAGCAACGACGACGGCGTGTTCGCCGCCGGCATCCGCGCCCTGGCCGCCGAAGCTGCAGCTCGCGGTCATCAGGTGACGGTGGTGTGCCCCGATCAGGAGCGCTCCGCCACCGGCCACGGCCTCACCCTGCAGACCCCCCTGCGGGCGGAGCGGGCCGATGAACTGTTTGCCCCCGGCATCACCGCCTGGGCCTGCAGCGGCACCCCCAGCGACTGCGTGAAGCTGGCCCTGTTCGCCCTGCTGGAGGAGTGGCCTGATCTGGTGCTTTCCGGCATCAACCACGGCCCCAACCTCGGCACCGACACCCTTTATTCCGGCACGGTGAGCGCTGCCATGGAAGGCACGATTGAGGGCCTGCCAGCCCTGGCGGTGAGCAGCGCCGATTTCCAGTGGCGGCAGTTCGACCCCGCTGCCCGCATCGCTCTCGATGTGGCGGAGCAGGTGCATGCCGCAGGCTGGCCCCAGGGCGTGCTGCTCAATCTGAATGTGCCGCCGTTGGCAGAAGAGGCGATCGGCTCGCTGCGCTGGTGCCGCAAGGCCGTGCGCCGCTACACCGATCAGTTCGACAAGCGGGTGGATCCCCGCGGCCGCACCTACTACTGGCTCGCTGGCGAGGTGGCCAACGACCTGGAGGCCGAAGTGGCCGGGCCCGCCGACTGGCCGATCGATGTGGCCCATGTGGCCGCCGGCGGTGTGTCGCTGACGCCGCTGCAGCCAGAGCTGTTCTGGCGGGGGGATGCTGCGGCGCTGCCTCAGCTGCCGCTGGGCCGGTAGATCCGCTGCAGCATCCAGATGCTGATCCAAAGCCCGATCACGTGGGCAAATAGCACCTGCGTATTGCTCAACACCGACAGCATCTCGAGCGAGGTGATCGGGTAGTTCGTGATCCTCCCGCCCGGGGTGGTCATGGCTCCGCCGAAGGCGAAGCCCGCCTGCATCGAGGCCTGCACAAACAGGCTTCCGGCCAGCGATTGGTAGCCCACGGTTCCGAGGGTGAGACCCACCAGGTCGGCCAGCACGCTGCGTTTGATCAGCCGGGCGGTTTCACCTTTGCTGGGGTGCACCGGACCGTTGAGGGCCCGCCCGCAGCGCACGATCAGGCCGCTCTGCCAGATCGACCAGAGCAGCACCACAAAGGCCAGGCTCGTGAGCGACAGTCCTGGCCCCAGGCCCAGGGCTTTGTCGGCGCGGGCAGCGATCTGACCACCGATGTTGTTGAAGAGCAGCACACCCAGCACCACAACCCCCAGCACCACCTGGGACCAGAGCCGAATCCAGCCCATCCGCCGTAGGGCGGCCGAGATCAGTTGCAGGTCGAGGCGATCGGCCATGGGAAGGAGCGAGGGCGCCGGAGATGGCCCAAACCTGCCATGGGAGGATGCCTGGGGCGAGGGCCTGGATGCGCTTGTTGGTGAACCGGCCTTGATTCCTCTGCGCAGTCCTGAGCAAGCCGCACGGCCCACAGCCATTGCCCTGGGCAGTTTTGATGGGCTGCACCGGGGGCACCGCCGGGTGATTGCTGCGGTGGTCGAGCGGGCCGCGGCAGCGCAACTGGTGCCCACGGTGGTGAGTTTCTGGCCCCATCCGCGCGAGGTGCTCTACGGCGAGGCCCGGCTGCGCCTGGATCTCCCCGCCGAAAAAATTGATCTGCTGGAGCCTCTCGGCATCGAGCAGCTGGTGCTGGTGCCGTTCACACCGGAGCTGGCGGCCCTCAGCCCGGAGCAGTTTGTGGAGCAGGTGCTGGTGCAGCAACTGCAGGCCCAATTGGTGGCTGTGGGCGAGAACTTCCGCTTTGGCGCCGGCCGCAGCGGCGATATCCACGCCTTGCGCGAACTCTGCGCCGATCGGGGCATTGAACTTGTCGTGCAGCCGATCCTCAGCGACAGCACCGGCCGCTTGAGCAGCAGCCGGATCCGCCGGGCGCTCGAGGCCGGACAGCTGCAGGAGGCGGCTGCCCTGCTGGATCGGCCCTATCGCTTTGGCGGTCGGGTGGTGCGGGGGCGCGGCCTGGGCCGCGAACTGGGTTGGCCCACTGCCAACCTGCAGGTGGATGGGCGCAAGTTTCTGCCCCAACAGGGTGTGTATGCCGCCTGGGTGTGGCTGCAGGGCGAACAGCTCCCTGGCCAGCGCCTGGCTGCGGTGATGAATCTCGGCCCCCAGCCCACGGTGGATCCCACGGCTCCCTCGGCGGTGGAGGTGCACCTGCTGGGGCGGCGCCTGGAGCTGGAGGGGGCGGAGCTGCTGGTGGAGCCGGTGGCCTTGCTGCGGCAACAGCAGCGTTTCGAGAGCCTCGAAGCGCTGGTGGCGCAGATCGCCCGTGATGCGGCTACGGCTGAGCAGCTGCTGGGTTCAGCCGGCGGGGTAAGCGTTGGCCAGGCCCCAGCTGATGAAGGCGGCGATAGCCCCCAGCAGCAGAATCCCTGAGATCAGCACCAGCATTGGGCTGTCGGATCCGCCCTGCGCCATGGCCCCTGTGATGGCATGTGTGCGCACACCCTAAACAGCCCTTCTCGCCTCAGTTCTGTTCATGACGGCCCCCGCACAACCCCAGCCGGTGTTGCGTCTGCTCGACGCCAACCTCGATCGCGCCCGCGAGGGCCTGCGGGTGGTGGAAGACTGGTGCCGCTTCGGCCTCGATCGTGCCGATCTGGTGGCCCGGCTCAAGGATCTGCGCCAGCGATTGGGGCTGCTCCATGCCGATCGCTACAAGCAGGCGCGGCATACGGCCAGCGATGTGGCGGCAGGGATGGCCCATCCCGCCCAGGCTGAGCGGCAGGAGCCTGCGGCGGTGGTGGCGGCGAACTGCGGCCGGGTGCAGGAGGCGCTGCGGGTGTTGGAGGAATTCGGCCGCGCGGAGGACCCAATCCTTGCCGCGGAGGCTGCCGCGATCCGCTACGCCCTCTACGACCTGGAGGTGGAGTTGTTGCGGGCTTGCCCGGCGGGTGATCAGCGCCGGGAGCAGCTGCAGCGCTGCCGGTTGTATCTGATCACCAGTGCATCCCCGCAGCTCGAGGCCGTGGTGGAAGCAGCGCTTCAGGGCGGCGTGCGCCTGGTGCAATACCGCGCCAAGGAGGGCAGCCTCGGCGCTGATGGTGAGCCGATCACCGATGCCGAACGGCTGGAGCAGGCTCAGGCGCTGCGCCAGCTCTGCAGCCGCTTTGGAGCTCTGTTCCTTGTGAACGACCGCATCGATCTGGCCCTGGCGGTGGATGCCGATGGCGTGCATCTGGGGCAGGGCGATCTGCCGCCTGCTCTGGCCCGGCGGCTGCTCGGCCCCGAGAAGTTGATCGGCCGCAGCACCCATGCCCTCAGCCAGCTGCGCCAGGCCGTGGCCGATGGGTGCGACTACGCGGGCGTGGGGCCGGTGAACGCCACCCCCACCAAGCCCGGTCGTGAGCCCGTGGGGCTCGACTATGTCCGCCAGGCGGTGGCAGAAAGTCCGATCCCCTGTTTTGCCATCGGCGGCATCGAGGCCGGCAATCTGGCGGCGGTGCAGGCCGTGGGCTGCAGCCGTGTGGCGGTGGTGCGGGCGATCACCGCAGCCAAGGATCCTGCGGCGGCCAGCCGCGAGCTTCTGGCACTGCTCGGCTCCGCTGAAGCTGATGGCGGCGCGGATGTTGAACTGGGTCGATGAGCGAATCCACGATCGAAGTGCGCCTCAACGGCGATCCGATTCCGTGCCCGCAAGGCTTGTCGCTGCTGCAACTGCTGGAGCTGCGCGGCTACAAACCCCAGCTGGTGGTGGTGGAGTTCAACGGTGAGATCCTTCCCAGGGCTTCTTGGGCGGATCAGCCCGTACGGGAAGCCGATGCGGTGGAAGTGGTCACCATCGTGGGAGGTGGTTCTTAGATTTCATGGCAATTCCTGGGGTTGGTTTTGCCTGAACAGCACTCCACGCCGCTGCTGCGTCGTTTGTTTCGTCGCCTGATGCTTCCTGCGTTGCTCATTGCGGCCCTGGCGCTGGTGGTGCTGGCTCCTCAGCCCGCTGAGGCCGCCAGCGGTGGCCGCATCGGTGGTGGCAGCTTCCGCTCGGCCCCCATGCCCCGCAGCTACGGCGGTGGTGGATACAGCGGTGGTGGCTACCAGCGGGGTTTTGGCGGCGGTATCGGTTTTCCGTTCATCGTTCCGTTCTTTTTCGGTGGTGGTGGCCTGTTCGGCTTCCTGGTGCTGATGGCGGTGGTGGGCTTGGTGCTGAACGCCTTCCGCGGCGGCGGTGGTGGCGGCCAGGCGTTGCCGGCGGGGATGCGCGGCGGCGATCTCGACAGCTATCGGCCCGATGGCCCTGTGGCCATTGCCCAGCTGCAAGTGGGGCTCTTGGCCTCGGCCCGCGAGCTGCAGCGCGATCTGCGCAGCCTGGCCGCCAGCTCCGATACCAGCAGCAGCAGTGGTTTGCAGCGCGTACTGCAAGACAGCACCCTGGCGTTGCTGCGTCATCCCGATCTGTGGGTGTACGCCAACGCTGAGGTGGGCCAGGTGCCATTCCAGGCGGCTGAATCCACCTTCAATCGCCTCTCGATGACCGAGCGCAGCAAGCTCGCCGGTGAGATCACCACCAACGTGGGCGGCTCCCGCGGCGTGGCTTCCTCCGCCAGCGCCGGTGATGCCGATGACACCAGCGATTACATCGCTGTGACCCTGTTGGTGGCCAGCCGCAGCCGCATCACCCTCAAGCCGGTGAATGGCAGTGACGATCTGCGCGAGGCGCTGCGGGTGGTGGGTTCGGTGCCTTCCGATCAGCTGCTGGCGCTTGAGGTGATCTGGCAGCCCGAGGGCGTGGGCGAGGTGTTGAGCGCCGATGAGCTGATCACCGCTTACCCCGATCTAAAGCACCTCTGAGGCGCGTTCTTCGCTTTTTCTGAAGATTTGGCGAATTACAGAAACTCTTCCGCTGGATTTGTGTTGTAAGTCCGGTTTGCATCGGCCTTGATGTTTAGGTTGTTAGCCACTTCATTGCGCATGCGTGTCCGCCTCAGTTCGCCATTCCGAAACCCGTGCCATGAAATGGCAGGCCAATGGCGAGTTGGCCGGTAGCGATCTGCAAGCTTTGCTGAGCCGCCTGCATCAGGTGGAAACCGAGGAGCGTTCCCGCGAGCTGCAGCAGTGCCTGGGCCGCCGCGCTCAAGAGGTCTGATTGCCCGCTTTGAGCGGCCCACCCAACTCTGAAGCCGATCTTCAGGTTGGCCTCGCTGGGTTGCCGAGGGAGCTGCAACGGCGCACAGTGCGGCTCAGCTGAACGGCCCCGATGCCAGCGCGCTCTCTGCACTGGGTGAACAGTCCTGTGCTGCTCGAGGCCCTGGAGCGCTACGAACAACGCCGGCTGCCCCGCTCCATGCAGCTTTGGGTGGAGGCGATGCTCGAGCTCAAAGCTCCTACGCAGGAGCCATTGCGCGGCCACTGCTGAGGCCGCTGGCCCCACTGTTGAGGATGCGCAGCGCGGCCATTGCGGCGCCGTAGCCGTTGTCGATATTCACCACACTCAAGCCTGGAGCGCAGCTGGCCAGCATCCCCTGCAGGGCTGCCTGGCCGCCGGCGCTCACCCCGTAGCCCACGCTCACCGGCACCCCAATCACCGGCTGCGGCACCAGCCCGGCCAACACCGTGGGCAGGGCTCCTTCCATCCCGGCGCAGGCGATCAGCACTTGAGCCTGCCCCAGTCGTTCCAGCTGTGCCAACAGCCGATGCAGGCCTGCTACGCCTACATCCAGCAGCGTCTCGCAGCGCACCCCATGCCAGTGCAGGGCCAGCTGCGCTTCGCTGGCCACCGGCAGATCACTGGTGCCGCCGCTGAGCACCAGCACCTCACCGACGTCCTGCCGCGGCGGCGCGGGATCCCCGAGGCTGAGGCAGCTGGCATCGGCATGGAACTGCAACTGCTCCAGAAGCGCACTGCCTGACGAGTTGGCCTCGATCAGCGCCGCCACGGCTTGCGCTTTGGCGGCATTCACGCGGGTGGCCAGCGCCAGCTCTCCGGCGCCCTGCAGACGCAGCAGGATCGAAGCGATCTGCTCGGCGGTTTTGTGCTCGCCCCAGATGGCCTCCACCATGCCGATCCGCTGGCGGCGCTGCAGGTCGAGCCGAGCGGTTTCGCTCATGCCGCTGGCTGGAGCTCGCCTTCAAACACCAGCGGGAAAGGATTGCCTTGCCGGGTGCCGGTGGCTTGGCGGGCCAGCTGCTCGAAAAGCTCCTGCACCGCTTCCACCTCGCTGATCGGGATGGCTTTCCACTGCTCGCGGCTGGCCCAGCGGATCAGCAGGGTGCCTTCTTCACGCTCCGCGTCCCAGAGCAGATCACGCCCCAGATAGCCCTCTTGCTCAGCGAGCCAGGGTTCCCAGCTACCCCGTTCGGCTTCCAGCCAGGCCTGGCGGGCTCTAGCTGGCACCTTCACGCGCAGGTGCTCCACCACCGCCACTTCAAAGCTGCCGCCAGGCTGTTGCTGCTCAGCGATCGCCACATCGGGATGGCCGGCCAGCAGCATCGCCAGGCAGAGAGCGTGTGCCAAAACCCTAGCCAGCGTGCGCCAGCTCATGGCTTCTGCAGCAGGGCCACTGCCTGGCAGGAGATGCCCTCCTCGCGCCCCTCGGGGCCCAGTTGTTCGTTGGTGGTCGCTTTCACACCCACCTGATCAGGTTCGAGCCCCATCCGGGCGGCAATGGCAGCGCGCATCGCCTCGATGTGGGGTTTGAGCTTGGGCCGCTCAGCGATCACCACCGAATCCACATTGATCACGCTCCAGCCCCGGTCGGCCACCAGCGCCACCACCTGCTCCAGCAGCACCAGGCTGTCGGCTCCCTTCCACTGCGGATCGTCGGGCGGGAAGTATTTGCCGATGTCGCCCAGGGAAAGGGCGCCGAGCAGAGCATCCATGATTGCGTGAACCAGCACGTCGGCATCGCTGTGGCCATCGAGGCCCAGGCCGGCGGGATGCTCCAGCTTCTGGCCCCCCAGGATCAGCGGCCGGCCCGGCACCAGGCGGTGGATGTCGTAACCATTGCCGAGGCGGAGCTGCATGGGGATGGGGCGATGACGCTCTGGATGTCTGGCCCGACCCTATCTCCGTGTGTTTTGAGAGCAGGTGCTCACTCCGTGCTGAGCACCTGCAGCTGGTTGCCATCGCGCCCCATCACCAGCACTGCAGCGCCCGGCGGGAGGGTTCGCTGGGGATCGAGGTTGATCGCCGCCCAGCTCTGACCCTGCCATCGAACCCGTCCGCTTGTTTCGTTGCTGGTGAAGCCGCTGATCACGGTGGCTTGTTCGCTGGCTCCACTGGCCGGAATTGAGCGCGCCTGTCGCCGCGACCAGTGCTGCAGCAGTAGCAGCACCCCAGCCGAGGCGGCAGCGAACAGCAGCAACTGCCCGACCAGCGCCAGGCCCGGCGCCAGCGCCGTGAGCACCGATAACGCCAAGGCCGCTAGTGCCGCCGCCAGCAGCCCATCGAAGTCAGCCCCGAGCCATTCCGCTGCCAACAGCCCCAGGCCCAGCAGAAACCAGATCAACGGAGCTGGAACCATGGCTGTGGAGCAACGCGCTCATGCTGCCTAGCTTGAAGCCAGTGCGCCCCATGGCCTGTGGAAACCCTCGTCGGCTTGCCAGCTCTGGTGGTGATTGCCTTTCTGGGCATCAACGGGGTGAAGGTCACCAGCGGCGGCCAGTCGCGGCTGGTGGAGCGGCTCGGCAAATACGACCGCCAGCTGCAGCCGGGCCTCTCCTTTGTGTTGCCGGTGGTGGAGCGGGTGGTGAGCCATGAATCGCTGAAGGAGCGAGTGCTCGATATCCCGCCACAGCAATGCATCACCCGCGACAACGTGGCGATCGAAGTGGATGCAGTGGTCTATTGGCAGCTGCTGGAGCACTCCCGCGCCTATTACGCCGTCGACAACCTGCAGGCGGCGATGGTGAATCTGGTGCTCACCCAGATCCGCGCCGAGATGGGCAAGCTCGATCTCGATCAAACCTTCACCACCCGCCAGGAGGTGAATGAAGCGCTGCTGCGCGAGCTGGATCAGGCCACCGACCCCTGGGGTGTGAAGGTCACCCGCGTCGAGTTGCGCGACATCCAACCCTCCCGGGGCGCGCAGCAGGCGATGGAGCAGCAGATGACGGCTGAGCGCGAGAAGCGCGCCGCGATCCTGCGCTCTGAGGGGGAGCGCGAATCGCAGCTCAACGCGGCCCGTGGCCGGGCCGAGGCGCTGGTGCTCGATGCCAAGGCCAAGCAGGAGGCTCTGGTGCTGGAGGCCGAGGCCCAGGCACAGCAGCAAACCCTCCTGGCCCAGGCCCGCGCTGATGCCGCCACCCGCCTGGCGGAAGCGATGCAGGCCAACCCCCAGGCGGCTGAGGCGATCCGCTTACTCCTCGCTGGCGACTGGATGGCGATGGGCGAGCAGATGGCGAACGCCCCTGCCGGCAGTGTGCTGATGGTGGATCCCCAGAGCCCCGCTTCCCTGCTTACTGCCCTGCGGGGGCTGCAGGAGCGTGGGGGGCCGTCGCCTGTGTCCTGACAGCCACCGAGGCCATGCCACGCCACTGGAGACTGACATTGCTGGCGGCCCTGCTGGCCGTACTGTTGCTGCTCCCCGGCGCCGCACAGGCTCGTGTGTGGCGGTATGCCTGGGGGCAATCGGCGCCGTTTGAGCAGCAGCAGCTCCGTCCATGGTCGGACACCGATGTGGTGGGTATGGATGTGCAGCTGCTGCGGGCGGTGGTGGAGCAGCAGTTGGGGGGACAGCTGGAGCTCCAGAAGGGACCTCGCCTAGTAGCGGAGCAGATCGAGTCCATCCGCCTGGGTCAGGCCGATGTGATTACGGATATGGAGGGACGCCCCGAACATCACAGCTTCGCTCGTTTCTCGCAGCCTTACCGCCTGGTGGAGATGGTGGTCACAGCCCCCGAGCAGGATCCGCAGGGCTGGTTGCGTCGCCGCGGCGAGTCTCAGCTGCTCCGTGATTTGCAGCGCTCTACGGCACGGTTGGGGCTGATCGAGGGGTGGTCCTATGGGCCAGTGTTGGATCCATGGCTCCAGGCGCTCGCTCGGCGGGTCCCGGATCGGCTGCGGGTCTATCCCACCACCGACGCCCTGGCGGAGGCGGTGCACGTGGGGCAGGTGGATCTTGGCCTGGGAGAACGGCTTTCGCTGGCTACCGCCATCTGGACCCGCAACCCCTCAGGTCTGGGGCGGCAGGTGGCGATTGCGGCGGATCCCTATCGGCTCGAGGAGAGCCGCTTCATGTTTAGTGCCCGCACCGTGAGTGCTGAGGAGGTGAAGGCCTTCGATGCAGGCCTCGCTTCGGTACGAGGCTCAGGCTCCTACCAGCGCATCGTGCGGTCGGCCCTGTTTCCGCTGTTGCTTGAGTTTTCGGCAGGCCAGTGGTGGTTCTACCCGGTTGAGCTGCTCGGGGTGTTTGCCGCCGCCATCACCGGGGGTGTTCTGGCCCTTCGCAGTGGTCTGAGCGTCGTGGGCTTGGTGATCGTGGCGATGGTCACCAGCATCGGTGGCGGGCTGCTCCGCGATGTTCTGATTAATCGGCCGGTGCCCAGCGTGCTGCAGAGCCCGGTGTACCTCGGTCTGATTTATGGGGCTGCAACGGTTGTTGTGCTGGCGGGTTTGCTGTCCCGAAGGTTGCTGGTCAGTGCACGGCTGGATCGATGGCTGGATTGTCTCGATGCCGTCGGCATAGCCGCCTTCACAGTGACCGGTGTGCTGATCGCCCTGCGCATGCAGGCTGAACCCCTGCTTCTGTGGGGCCCCCAGCTGAGTGTGCTCACAGCCTGTGGTGGTCTGCTGGTGCGCGAGGTGATTCTCGGCCGCGGAGATCCGGTGCTGCGGCCCGGAGTTCTCTACATCGAGATCGTGTTTATCGGCTCGCTGCTGCTCTCTCTGTTCCTCACCCTCTATTCCGGCCAGAGCACCTACCGCCTACGCGACATTGAGTCCGCCGTGCTGATCACGATGCTGGCGGTGATCAGCCTGCGGCTGGCGGCCTTGCGCTGGCAATGGCGTTCGCCCTTGATGCCGGGTTGCGGGGCGGGCCACCGCCGTTGAGTTGATCCTGCAGGGTCTGCCAGCGGGCGTAGAGGTCGGGGCGGCGCTGCCGGGTTCGCTCCTGCTGTTGTTGGGATCGCCAGCGGGCGATGGCGCCGTGGTCGCCGCTGCGCAGCACGTCGGGCACCGTCATGCCGCGGAAGTCGGCTGGGCGGGTGTAGTGGGGATGCTCCAGTAGCAGGGCGCTGTGGCTTTCCTCTTCAAGGCAGGCTTCGGTGCCAACGGTTCCTGGCAGCAGCCTCACCACGCCGTTGATGATCGTCATCGCCGGCAGTTCGCCGCCGGTGAGCACGAAATCGCCGATCGACACCTCTTCATCGGCCAGGGCGCGGATGCGCTCATCGAAGCCTTCGTAGTGGCCGCAGAGAAACACGAGCTGGTCGTAGTCCGCCGCCCAGCGGCGGAGATCGGCCTGCTCCAGTGGACTCCCCTGGGGGCTCATGAGGAGCACCCGCCGCCTTGGCAGCACGGGGATGGCCTCCACCGCTGCGTAGACAGGCTCTGGTTTGAGCACCATGCCAGCGCCGCCGCCGTAGGGCTCATCGTCCACCTTGCGATAGCGGTCGGTGGCGAAATCGCGGGGGTTGTGCACGTGCAGTGCAGCCCGCCCGGCAGCGAAGGCGCGGCCAATCACTCCCAGGCCTTGCAGCGGCACGAAAGCCTCCGGGGCCAGGCTCACCACATCAAGGCGCATCGGATCAGGCGGCGGCGGCCGGCTTGCTCACCCGCCGGATCTCGGAGCTGAAGCTGGCCCGCCCCGGCAGACCGTCGGCCGGTTGCTCAATGGTGGAGCGAAGGCGCAGGTTGGGCTTGTTGAACCAGATGCGCTCGCGCAGCTCGGTGCCGTTGTTTTCGCTCACCAGTTCGAGGCTGCCGTCGGGCCAGAGGATCCAGCTGCCCTGTTGATCACCCGCGCTGAAGCTGCCATCAGCTGCAAACAGGATCTGTCGCGGCGGCTGGTCTTTCGGACCCACGCTCAAGCCGCCCGGATCACCCTCCATGTAACGCACCACCAGCTCACCGCGCTCGCTGCTGTGCCATTCATCGCCCTCGCCCGTATCGGCGGAGCCGCCGAGCACAAAGCGTGAACGCAGGCTCATCCACTCGCCTTCGCAGAAGCGCAGGAAGGCCTCGATCGTGGCTGGGGGAAAGTTGGCGGGATCGCTCATCGCTGGATTCTCTCAGCTGTCGCCGCGGTAGCCCAGTTCCGCCAGGCGGGAAGCACTGCGGCGCCAGTTAGGCACCACCTTCACGAACAGCTCCAGATACACCGGCCCGTTGATCAGCTTCTGCATCTGCTGGCGGGCGCCGCTGCCGATCTCCCGCAGCATCCGCCCGCCCTTGCCAATCAGGATGCCCTTCTGGCTGTTGCGCTCCACCAGCACCGTGGCCAGCACGGCCGTCCGTGGACCGTCTTCCACGATGCGCTCGATCTGCACAGCCACCGAGTGGGGCACCTCCTCGCGGGTGTGTTGCAGCACCTGCTCGCGGATCAGTTCCGCCAGCAGCAGCCGTTCCGGCTGATCGCTCACCGCATCGGGAGGGTAGAGATGCGGTCCTTCTGGCAGGGCCGCTGAGAGCGCTTCCACCAGGTCACTGGTGCCATCGCCGGTGAGGGCGCTCACCGGGTGCAGCGGCCAGTGGGCAATCAGTTCGCGGTAGCTCGCCTCCAGGTCAGCGGCCTGCGCTGGATCCACCAAGTCGTGCTTGTTGAGCGCCACATGCACCGGCGCCCGGGTGTGGGCCAACAGGTCAACGATGAAACCATCCCCGCGGCCTGCCGGTTGGCTGCCATCCACCAGCAAAAGCACCAGATCCACCTCGCCGATGGCACCGCGGGCGGTTTGCACCAGGCGCTCCCCCAGTAGATGGTGCGGTTTGTGGATGCCGGGGGTGTCCACCAGCACCAGCTGGGCGGAGGGGGTGGTGAGGATGGCGCGCAGGCGGTTGCGCGTGGTCTGTGCGATGGGGGAGGTGATCGCCACCTTCTCGCCCACCAACTGATTGAGCAGGGTGGATTTGCCCACATTGGGCCGCCCCACCAGGGCCACAAAGCCAGAACGGAACCCCTCCGGACTGTCACCCAGCAGAAAGCCATCGGCCATCGCCTCCGCCGGCAGGTCGCTCAGATCCGGAAACGGCGGCAGCGGGTCGGTGGGGGGGCTTGGTTCCATAACGTCACGATGGCAGCCCGCCGTTCGATTGAATCTCCGCGTCGATGACTGAGCCCGCGACTGACACCACCCCGCTGCAGCCCACCTTCCAGCAGGCCATTGAAATCACAGCCCAGTGGCTGGCCCTATGGGAGAACGGCGAACTCAGTGATGAGGTGCTGGCTGATCGCGTGGCCGAGATGGTGGCCAGCCGCGATGGGGCCCGCGGCTTTTTTGTGGTGTCGTTGGCGGGTGATTCGCCGCTGATGGACCGGCTGCCGGATCCGGTGGTGCTGGCGCTGCGGCAGGCCGGTGATGGCGTGGTGGATCTGAGCGCGCGCAACCTGGCGATGAGCACGGCGATGGTTCTGCACCATCAGCGCAATGGCGATGCCCGTCAGCAGGGCGGATCCGAGCGGGTGCAACTGCGCTGCACCGAACTGCTGCGTCTGCTTGAGCCGGTTGCGGTGAAGGAGCGGCTTGAAACCCTGCTGGAGGCGACCGACGGCCGCGGTGAGGATGTGGCCTTCCTGGATCGCTGGGGCTACGACGCCGACCAGCGCGCCGCCATCGCCGACGCGGTGCTGGCCGTGGCTGAGGGCTGACTGCGCGCGTCTGTCCCTGGTGTGTCTCGAGTGCAGTGTCCGGATTGGGATATCCACGGATATCCGGAGTTGGACAGTGCTGCGGCACAAAAAAAGCACCCCTTCTTGGGGTGCTTTGAGCTGGAGCCGAAGGGCTCTGGCAAAGGATTCACTCAGTCGCGGCGACCGCCGCCGTTGAGGGCGATCACCAGGCGCAGGATGAAGATGAACAGGTTGATGTAGGTGAGATACATGCCCAGAGCGCCGGCCAGGTATTGGTCGTCGCTGTAGGTGCGGGGCATCGTGTAGAAGTCCACGAAGGCAGCGCCCACGAAGATCACGGTGCCGAAGCCGGCGATCAGCAGCTCCATGCCGCCCATGCCGAAGCCGGGCACAAAAAGGCCTCCCACGATCTGCACGAGCATCGCGATCACCAGGCCGATGATGCCCAGGCCCACCACACCGCTCAGCGCCTGACCAACGCTGTCGCTCATGCGACGGCCCATCACTGAGGCCGCCACGAAGGTGATGCCGGTGGCGAGAGCAGCGGTGCCGATGGCGCCGATCCCGGCGGTGCCGATGGCCAGAGCCACCAGGCCGCTGAGGGTGTAGCCGGTGATCAGGCTGTAGGCAGCCAGCAGCGGCAAGGCCGTGCTGTTGTTGCCCTTCATGGCCACGTTCTGGGCCGCGAAGAAGAGGATGAAGTTGCCGATCAGGGCCACCCAGAACAGGGGCATGAACAGCGCTGGGTTGCTGGCCATCAGGGCCAGACCACCCATCACGCCACCGGCGGTGAGCACCATGCCGCCGCCCACGTAGGGCAGGGCCTTGTTGACCACATTGGGGCCCACCAGCGCGCTCGATTGAGCCGCGCGGATGGCCTCCTGGAAATTGCTGCTGGCCGGCATGGCACAGGAAGAAGACTCATCTCATCCTGCCAGCGCTGTCTAGGTTGCGCGGGGTTTGTGAGTGTGGATCCCCCTATTCGCGGCGCCGAGGGCTGCTGCGGGTCTCGGCGCGGGCGGCGTAGGCATTCACCAGGCGTTGCACCAAGGGATGGCGCACCACATCGGCGGCGGTGAGCCGGCAGATGGCCACGCCCTCCACGCCCTCCAGCACGTGAGCTGCTTCGATGAGGCCGCTGAGCTGGTTGGGCGGGAGGTCGATCTGGGTGGGGTCGCCAGTCACCACCATGCGGGAGCCTTCGCCGAGGCGGGTGAGCACCATGCGCATCTGGGCGGTGGTGGTGTTCTGGGCCTCATCGAGGATCACGAATGCATCGGCCAGGGTGCGGCCTCGCATGTAGGCCAGTGGCGCCACCTCGATCACGTTCTTTTCGATCAGAGCGGCGGTGCGCTCCTGGCCCAGCAGGGTGTGCAGTGCGTCGTAAAGAGGTCGCAGATAGGGATCCACCTTCTGCTGCAGATCGCCGGGCAGGAAGCCGAGCCGCTCACCGGCTTCCACGGCGGGGCGGGTGAGGATCAGCCGCTCCACGCGCCGTTCCTGCAGTGCACGTACGGCCTGCACAGCGGCCAGGAAGGTTTTGCCGGTGCCGGCCGGGCCGAGGGCCAGGGTGAGGTCGTGGCGCTCGATGGCCTCCACGTAGGCCTTCTGCTTGAGCGTGCGCGGGCGCAGCAGCTTGCCGCTCTGGCTGCGGGCCAGCACTTGCTTGCCTAGCTGTTGGTGCTCTTCGCCCCGGCCAGTATCGAGGGCGGTGAGGGCGGTTTGTACATCCACCTGGGTGATGGCCTGGCCCTCCTGCCAGAGGGGGCGCAGCAGCTCCACCAGGCCAGCGGCCCGCTCCAACTGGGTGGGCCGGCCGCGCAGGTGCAATGACAAACCCCGCAACACCATCGAAGCACCAGTCAGGGCTTCGAGGCGATGCAGGGTGGTTTCAGCCTCCCCTGCCAGAGCCATGGCGGCATCTTGGTCGGGAAGGTCGATCGTGAAGGTGGTGAGGGTGTCAGCCCCGGACATGGGGGCTCAGCCTCAGGCTTCCGCTGCGTCTTCTGCGGGAGCTTCTGCGGCAGCGGCAGCAGCCTCAGCGGCGGCAGCAGCTTCAGCAGCCTTGGCTTCGGCGGCTTCCTTGGCAGCGGCTTCGCGTGCGGCAGCCTGCTTCTTCTGGCCGATCACCACGGAGGGACGCACCTTTTTCTCCACCAGACCGCCGCGCTCGAGCAGGGTGAGAACGCTGTCGGTGGGTTGAGCGCCCTGAGCAAGGCGAGCCCGGATTGCCTCGGTGTCGAGACGGGTCTCCTTGGTGCGGGGGTTGTAGAAGCCCAGCTCCTCGAGGGGGCGACCGTCGCGGCGGGAGGTGCTGTTGCAGGCCACGAGGCGGAAGCTCGCTTCCCGCTTCTTACCGAACCGCTTCAGGCGGAGCTTGATCATCGTGGCCTTGCCTTGCTGACTGGATAAGGGGTGCGTGATCCGTTGGAGGCGGAATCGCGCGCCAAACGACCACAATACTCTTTGGGGTGAATCCCCTCAGAGCTCGCCGAAACCCTTGCGCTTCTTGGCCGGTTTCGGCGCTTTGGGCATGCCACCGCCACCGCCACCGCCACGGCGAGCAGGGCCGCCCATTCCTGGCATCCCACCACCCATTCCTGGCATCCCCATGCCTGGGAAGCCGCCCATGCCAGGCATGCCGGGCATGCCACCGCCACGGGTCATCTGCTGCATGAACCCGCGCATCTGCTGGAAGTTCTGCAGCACCTTGTCCACATCCGCCGGGGTGTGACCGCTGCCGCTGGCGATGCGGCGCCGGCGGGAGGGGTTGGCGGCCAGCAGATCCGGGTCGCGGCGTTCGGCCTCGGTCATTGAGCTGATCATGGCCTCGATCTTCTTGAGCTGCTCTTCGCCCTGCTTGAGCATGCCGTCGTCGATCTTGTTCATGCCGGGGATCAGCTTCATCAGCCCCCCCAGCGAGCCCATGCGCTTGATCAGGCGCATCTGCTGCACGAAGTCCGAGAAGTCGAAGGTGGCTTCCTGGAGCTTCTGCTGCATCTTGGCCACATCGGCCAGCTCCACCTCCTTCTGGGCCTTCTCCACCAGGGTGAGCACATCGCCCATGCCGAGGATGCGGCTGGCCATCCGCTCGGGGTGGAAGGGCTGCAGCGCCTCCACCTTCTCGCCGGTGCCGATGAATTTGATCGGCGCGCCGCTCACCTTGCGGATCGAGAGGGCGGCGCCACCGCGGGAGTCGCCGTCGAGCTTGGTGAGCACGGCGCCGGTGATCCCCACCTGCTCATGGAAGGCGCGGGTGAGCTCGGCCGCTTCCTGGCCGATCATCGAATCCACCACCAGCAGCACCTCATCGGGCCTGCAGGCTTCGCGGATCCGCACCATCTCCTCCATCATCGATTGATCGATCTGGAGGCGGCCGGCGGTGTCCACCAGCACCGTGTCGAAGCCTTCGGCCTTGGCCTTCTCGATGCCGGCTGCGGCGATGTCTTCAGGTTTGGCTTCGGTGCCGAGGCTGAACACCTCCACGCCGATCTGGCCGCCGAGGGTTTTGAGCTGATCGATCGCCGCCGGGCGGTACACGTCGGCACCCACCAGCAGTGCCTTGCGGCCCTGTTCCTTGAGGTGCAGGCCGAGCTTGGCGGTGGCGGTTGTTTTACCGGCGCCCTGCAGGCCGGCCATCAGCACCACGGAGGGTTCGCCGGCTTTGCCGCCGGCTGCCAGGGGCGCGTTTTCGCCGCCCATGGTGTCCACGAGCTGCTCGTGCACCACCTGGATGAACTTCTGATCCGGGCTGATGCCGCGCACCACCTCGGCGCCGAGGGCTTTCTTGCGGACTTCGTCCACAAAGTCCTTCACCACCGGCAGGCTCACGTCGGCCTCCAGCAGGGCGCGGCGCACCTCTTTCAGGGCGCCATCCACGTTGGTTTCGCTGATCGAGCCCTGGCCGCGCAGGTTCTTGACCGCGTCTTCAAACCGCTGGGAAAGCTCGTCGAACATCAGGTGCGCAGGCGGCTGGGGGCGGGCGGCGTAAGCCGCTGGTGGCGCGATCGTAAAAAGCCGCCGCCCTTAGCCCGACTTGAAGGCCGCCAGTAGCCAGCGTTCACCATCGCGGGCAAACACATAGGTATTGGTGAAGCTGGTGGAGGGCGTCTGGCTGAGCACGGCGCCGCTGCTGCTGCGGCGCTCGTCGCTGTAGCGCAGGGTCACCTGAGCGGCGATGCGGTTGGGGCCGCGCTCGCTCACGCTGAAGCTCTCCACGCTGGCTTTCACCGTTTCGGTGGCGCCAGCGCTGCGGTTGGCTTGCTCTTGGCGTTGGAGTAGCGCCACCTGGGAGCTGCGGGCGAGATCACTGAGGGGCAGCGGTGCATTGCCCCCAGCCAGCACGGCGGCCTTGGCCTCCAGCCACGCCTCGAGCAATTCCTGCAGCTGCGTTTCGCTCGGATCGACGGCGGTGAGGGGGAAGCTTGGAGCCACGGGTGCCGGCGGCTTTGGCGGCGCTGCGGGTGGTTGAACTTGTTCAGCCGGCTGCACCGGCAAGGGCCGCGCGGGTTCGGTGCGGGGCCGCAACAGCAGCCAACCACCCAGGGCGATCACCAGCACGGCCCCACCGGCGGCGGGCAGGGTCCAGCGGGGAAGGTCTGCCAGGTCGGGCATGGCCGGGAGCTGCAGGTTCGGCAGGCGCCATTGGGGGCCATCCCAGAGGTCGTCGTCCTCGTCGGTGTCCGCCGCAGCGGTGTCAGGGTCTGCGGCGGGGGGCTCGAGGCTGAATTCCGGCCAGGCGGGCAGCTCCTCGGTTATGCCTGTGGCTGCTGGCGCGGGCTCGGGGGCGGCGTTGCTGGTGAGTCGGCCGCGGATGCGGTCTTGTTGCTCCACGTAGGCCTGCACATCGCGATCGGCGAACCAGGCCTCCAGGTCGGCATCGGCATCGATGTCGCGGAAGCCGGGTAATACCTCACGACTCAGCCAGTCGCGGCAGTAGGCGCAGAGCCGGGCCAGCGGATCCTCGCTTTGCTCATGGGCCCATTGGCGCAGGGCCTCATCGGCGCCGGCATCGAACAGTGTCTGGGCTTGCTCCACCTGGCCGAGCAGGAGCTGCTGGCAGGCCAGAAACACCTCCATGCCGGGCTGTCCACCCGCTTGCAGGCGCAGGTAGCCGGCTTGGATGCGCTCGGGCTTGCGCTGCACAAAGCCAGCGGCGGTGAGGGCGAAGCTGGCCAGGAAATCAGCGGTGGCGGATCCGGCCTCCGCCCAGCGGCTGAACAGGTCCACCTGCTCCTGCACCGTGAGGAACTGGCGAATCTGTTTGAAGAAAGGCTGGAATTCGGCCTGGGGGAAGTCGAGGTCGAGCTCGCCTTCGAGGCCGCCTCGTTGCAGCACCAGATGTTCCAGCAGCTGGATCCCTTCCTGGCGCGCGGTGAGTGCCGAGAGATCGCGGCTGATCAGATCGAGCACCCGGTAGGGCAGCAACAGCTTCAGCTCGCGCTCGAGTTGGCGGCGTTGCTCGGGCAGCTGCCCCATGCGCTGCAGCAGCTGCAGGCCTTGCTGCAGGGTGCGGGCCGCGGCTTCGTAGCGGCGTTGGTTGCGGAAATCAGCGGCGGCGGCCTGGCAGGCCAAACCGGCGAGCAGGGTGAGATCGGCTTCGCGGCTGCTGCCCAGGGCCGGGGCCTGGGGTGGTTGCAGGCCCCGGCTGGCGGCTTCAAAGGCTTCCTGGGCCTGACCGGCTTCCATCAGCAGCAGCAGGCCGCCCACCTCGCGGGAGGGTGGGATTTCAAGGGCGGCAATGGAGCCTTCACCCGTGTCGGCGATGGCGGTGAGCTCGCGCTCGTAGTTCTGGCGGCGGTCCTCATCGCTGAGTAGCTCAGCGCTTGCCTGCAGCAGTTCGGCCCGCCCCTGCAGCGTGTCGACGGTGAAGCCCTGATCCGGCGCGCGATCCAAGCGTTGCTGCAGGGTGCGCAGCACTGTTTCACTGTCGGTGGTGGCGCTCACCCCGAGCAGACGGAAATGGTCGATCGGCAGTTCCAATCCGCCCGGTTCGCTTGGGCGTGACTGTAGTCAGGGTCTGAGGTTTTGGCCTCATCCCGCACACCGTTCGGTAATGGACCCCGTACAGTCGCCTCAGCATCAGTAGTGGCCGGACAGCCGGAACCCGCGCATGACACAGGCAGATCTTGGCCAGAGCGTCGCCAGCAACGGAGCTCCGGCCTGCTCCGCTGATGTGAATGCGGTGGGCCTGCACGCTGAGCGTCTGCTCAATCTCTATCCCTCCGCTCCTGCGGTGGTGAGCCGGGATGAGGGCTTGATGCTCTACCGAGATATGACCTTGGGTCGGCGCTTCGAAGACAAGTGCGCCGAGATGTATTACCGGGGCAAGATGTTTGGCTTCGTGCACCTCTACAACGGCCAGGAAGCCGTGAGCACGGGTGTGATCAAGGCGATGAAGATGCAGCACGACTGGTTCTGCAGCACCTATCGCGATCACGTGCATGCCCTCAGCTGCGGCGTGCCCGCCCGCGAGGTGATGAGCGAGCTATTCGGCAAGGAAACGGGATGCAGCAAGGGCCGCGGCGGTTCCATGCACCTGTTCTCCAAGGAGCACCACCTACTCGGTGGCTACGCCTTTATCGGTGAGGGCATCCCTGTAGCTCTCGGTGCTGCGTTCACCAGCCGCTACAAGCGCGATGCCCTCGGCGATGCCAGCAGCGATGCTGTGACCGCCGCCTTCTTCGGTGATGGCACCTGCAACATCGGGCAGTTTTATGAGTGCCTGAACATGGCGGCGCTTTGGAAGTTGCCGATCATTTTCGTGGTGGAGAACAACAAGTGGGCCATCGGCATGGACCACAACCGCGCCACAAGCGACCCCGAGATCTGGCGCAAAGCCGCTGCCTTCGGCATGGCCGGTGAAGAAGTGGATGGCATGGATGTGCTGGCCGTGCGCGGTGCCGCCCAACGCGCCATCGAGCGCGCCCGCGCGGGCGAAGGCCCCACCCTGCTGGAGTGCCTCACCTACCGCTTCCGCGGCCACTCCCTTGCCGACCCCGACGAGCTGCGCGCCGAAGCCGAGAAGGAGTTCTGGGCTCAGCGCGATCCGATCAAGCGACTCGCTGCCCACCTGATCGAGCACAACCTGGCCAACGCTGAGGAACTCAAGGGCATCGACAAAGAGATTGATGCTGTGGTGGCCGACTGTGTGGAGTTCGCCCTGGCGGCCCCCGAGCCCAAGCCAGAAGAGCTCACTCGCTACATCTGGGCGGAAGACTGAAGCCCGCCCGCGCGCTCAGCGCCCCTCACAAACCGTGCAACCGGGCCTGCTCTGCGGCGGCCCGGAACACCAGAGCGTGCCGTTCCACTAGCGGCTTGAGATCGTCGTACCCACCACCGATCACCGTGGCCACGGGGATGGAGCGCCGTAGGCAGGCATCGAGCACCAGCCGATCGCGGTTGATCAACCCCTCATTGCTGAGGTTGAGCCGGCCTAAGCGGTCGTGGCGGTGGGGATCCACGCCGGCGTTGTAAAGCACCAGATCGGGCTTCACCTGATCGAGCAGGTTTGGAATCAGATCGCCAATGGCAACGAGGTAGTCGTCATCGCCGAGGCCATCGTCGAGCGCTAGGTCGACATTGCTGGTTTGTTTGCGCAGCGGGAAGTTGCTCTGGCAGTGGGCGGAGAAGGTGAACACTCGCGGTTCATCCGCAAAAATCGCGGCGGTGGCATCGCCCTGATGCACATCGAGATCGATCACCATCAGCTGCTTCACCCGGCCTTCGGTCAGCAGCACCCGGGCGGCTACGGCGCAATCGTTGAAGATGCAGAAGCCGCTGCCGTGATCGGGGTAGGCGTGATGGGTGCCGCCGGCGAGATGGCAAGCCAGGCCGTGCTGGAGCGCCAGCCGCGCCGTGAGCACGGTGCCGCCCACCGCCAGCCAGGTGCGCTGCACCAGGGGTGTGGTGGCTGGCAGGCCGATGCGCCGCTGCTCCGCAGAGGTGAGCTCGCCGCGTGCAAAGGCTTCGTGATAGCGCGGCTCATGCACCAGCTCCAGCCAGCGGCGCGGCGCTGGGAGCGGTTGCACAACCTGATCAGCCCTCGCTAGCCCTTGCTCCTCCAACAACTGATGGAGCAGGCGAAACTTCGCCATTGGAAAGCGATGGCTGCTGGGCAGCGGCGCTGAGTACGCCGGGTGATAAACGAACGGCGGCCTCAGGGCAGATGGATCACAGGCTGCTGGGCATTCTGCGGGTGAGGTGCCGCAGCTTGCGCAGGGCCTTCAGTTCAACCTGGCGCACCCGCTCGCGCGATACATCGAGCATGCGGCCGATCTCGGCCAGGGTGTGGCGCTCTTCGCCTTCGAGGCCGAACCGCAGCTCCAGCACCTGGCGCTCCTGCTCGGTGAGGTGGCTGAGCCAGCGGCCCAGTTGCTCGTGGTGCATGCCGCGCTCCACCTGATCGAGCGGCTCGGCGTGGCTGTTGTCGGCGATCAGGTCGCCCAGGAAGCTGCGGCCTTCCTCTCCGTTCACCGGTGCATCGAGGCTGGAGGTGGTGAGGGCCTGACGCAGCAGTGAATCGAGCTCGTCGATGGGCATGTCCATCGCTTCGGCGATTTCCTTGCGGCTGGGCATCGCGCCGAGCTTGTGGGCCAGATCCAGGCTCACCTTGCGGATGGCGGTGAGCCGCTCCGAGAGGTGCACGGGCAGACGGATCGTGCGCGCTTGGCAGGCAATGGCACGCGTCATGCTCTGGCGGATCCACCAGAAGGCATAAGTGGAGAACTTGTAGCCCCGCGTGGGATCAAACTTCTCAACGGCCCGCTCAAGGCCTAGGGAACCTTCCTGAATTAGATCAAGCAGTTCTAGGCCTTTGCCTTGATATTTCTTGGCAACGCTCACCACCAAGCGCAGGTTGGCTTTCATCATCCGTTCCTTGGAACGGCGGCCCACGCGAATTGTTTTCTTTTGCTGATCGCTATAACCATTCTCGGGTTCCTCTTCGGTGAGGCGCATCATCGCCTGCACCTGGTTGCCGAGCTCAATTTCTTCTGCTGGAGTTAGAAGAGGAACGCGACCGATGGTGGAGAGATACCAGCTGATCGGGTCACTGCCTCGGCGGCGACTGGCGCCCCCCGGGGAAAGTCCGGATGCCGTCATGAACCCTGTTCTGGAAGTGGAGCAAATCTCCTATGGGTTTTGTCAAAGGCGATGTTATTTCAGATGCGCTTTAGCTTTCAGCAGTAAATCCACACACTTGTATTGAGACTCAAGTGTTGGCCGGTGGTTGTTAATCCATTCGCTTGGCGTGGATTGTGTTGAACTCCTGTTCTTTCAGCGCATGCGCCACGGTCATGGGATCAGCTCCGCCTTGACCCCGTTGTCGCACCGCTTGCAGCCCCGCATGGGCATGGGCCAGGGCGCTGGTGGCGAGCAGGGCGGCATCCCCGCCGCCCCGGGCGGCCAGGCCGCCGGCATAACCCGCCAGCACATCACCCAACCCCGCCCGCGCCGCAGCACTGCAGGCCTCTCGCAGCTGCCAGCGCCGGCCATCGCCCGCGGCAATCACGGTGCGGGCCCCTTTGAGCAGCACGCTGCAGGGATGACAGCCGCTGCACTGCTGGGCTGCGGCCTGGGCGGCCAGAAGGGCCGGGGCCTCGGCCAGCTCTGGGAAGAGGCGTCCAAATTCCTCCCGGTGCGGGGTGATCCAGGTGGGGCCCTGGCGGCCTTGCAGCCAAGGCGTTGCTCCAAGGCGTGCCAGCCGATTGAGCGCGTCAGCATCGAGCAGAAGCAGGCCGGGGAAGTGCTGCAGCTGCCGCCAGGTGTCGGCTTCGGCCGCCGCTTCCGCCTCCGTACTGATACCGAGCCCTGGACCCAGCACCACAGCATCCAGTCGCTCCAGGGCTGCAGCGTTCAGCGGGCTGAGATTGAGGCTGCCGCTGGGGTGCGAGGCCAGTGCAGCGCTCACCACCACATGGGGCTGCACGCTCCAGATCTGATCGGCTATCGGCTGCGGCAGGGCGGCCCTCAGGCTGCCTGCGCCGCTGGCGCTAGCGCCCTGCAAGCAAAGCTGAGCAGCCCCTCGGTATGCATCGCTGCCGGCGATCACCAGTAGCCGGCCCCGCTGGTATTTGGAGGCGGCCGCCGGCTGCTGCGGCCAGGGGGCGCTGGCCAGATCGCTTGGGCTCAGCCCTAGGACTTGATCCGGCGGCAGTTCGCCGAGTAGCGCGGCAGGTAGCCCCAGATCGATGCGTTCCAGCTGGCCCACCCAGGCCAGGGCGGCATCCTGCAGGAAGCCCTGTTTGAGCAGGCCGATGCTCAGGCTGAGGGCAGCGCAGGCCGCTATGCGGCCCATGGGCTGGCCGCTGTCTGCGCAGAGGCCGGACGGGCCATCAAGGGCGATCAGTTGGCCCGGGTGCTGCTGTTGGCGCTGCTCCAGCAGGGTTTCCAGGTGTTCGTCCGGCGGCTTGTTCTGGCCGATGCCGAAGAGGGCATCGATCCACACCGCCGGATCGCCCGGATCCGGGGGGTGATCCAGGGCTGGAATATCGAGCCAGCGGGCATGGCGCAGATGGGTTGCGGTGAGCGGTTTGTGGCGCTCAAACGGGCTCCAGATCCGCACGGCGATCCCTGCCAGGTGCAGTTCGCGGGCCACCACCAGCCCATCGCCGCCGTTGTGGCCCGGCCCCACCAGCACCAGGGCGCCACGTTGCTCGAGCTGCGGCCACCAGTCGGGTTGCTGCAGCCGCCGGGCGACCGCCAGCGCTGCCTTCTCCATTAAGGCTTCCACCGGCAGGCCGCTGCCAAACAGCTGCTGCTCCAGCGTTGCCATCTGCGCGCCGTTCACCAGCAGATGCTCGGCATCGCGCGGGGGCCAGACGGGCTGAGGCAAGACAGACCGGCAGGTAACAGTTCCATGATGGAGGGATCACGCTGATCAGGCTGCAGGGCCTGGTCGTTTTGTTGGCTTGACCCGTTTCTCTGCGATACCCGCCGCTGCATCCCCTTCGGTCGCAGCCACCCCGGCCGGTGCGGCTGCGCTGGAGCGGCTGCAGGCTTGGCCGGGCGAGCACCGGGTGGTGGTAGGGCTCTCAGGAGGAGTGGATAGTTCCCTCACCGCTGCCTTGCTCGTGGAAGCCGGCTGGCAGGTGGAGGGGCTCACGCTCTGGCTGATGAGCGGCAAGGGCGCCTGCTGCGCTGAGGGGTTGGTGGATGCTGCCGGGATCTGCGAGCAGCTCGGTGTGGAGCATCACGTGGTGGATTTCCGCGAGCACTTCAAAGAGCAGATCGTGGATTTCCTGGTGCAGGGCTATGGCGATGGCATCACGCCATTGCCGTGCTCGCGCTGCAACCGCGAGGTGAAGTTTGGCCCGATGCTGCGCTGGGCCGCCGAGGAGCGCGGCATTGAGCGGATTGCCACCGGCCACTATGCGCGGGTGCGCCACGGCGAGCAGAGCGACAACGGCCGCCATCAGCTGCTGCGCGGCCTCGATGCGCGCAAAGACCAAAGCTATTTCCTTTACGACCTGCCCCAGCAGGCGCTTGGGCGGCTGGTGTTTCCCCTCGGTGAGCTCACCAAACCCGATACCCGCGCCGAAGCCGAGCGCCATGGCTTGCGCACCGCCCAAAAACCTGAAAGCCAAGACCTCTGCCTTGCTGATCACCACGGCTCGATGAAGGCGTTCCTCGATGCCTACCTACCGCCGCGGGCCGGAGAGATCGTGCTCAACGACGGGCGCGTGGTGGGCCGGCACGATGGAATCGAGCACTTCACGATTGGTCAGCGCAAAGGGCTTGGGGTGGCCTGGAGCGAGCCGCTGCATGTGGTGCGTCTTGATGGCGCCATGAATCAGGTGGTGGTGGCTCCTCGCCGTGATGCCGCTCGCGGCGATTGCGCAGTGGGAGCGGTGAACTGGGTGTCGATCGCACCGCCCGAGGAGCCGATCGATGTGGAGGTGCAGGTGCGTTATCGCAGCGGAGCTGTGCCGGCTCGGCTCACGCCCTTGCCGGCCACCGAGGACGATGTGGCTGCAGATCGCCCCCACCGCTGCCGGCTGGAGTTTGCGGAGGAGCAGTTCTCAATCACACCCGGACAGGCGGCGGTGTTTTACGCCGGCGAGATAGTGCTGGGGGGTGGGCTGATTCAGCGTTGAGCGGGCTGTGCGGTGAGGGCCTCGGTTGGGGCGCAGGGGGTGGTGGTGTGTGGCAGGGGTGTCCACAGGCGGATATCCATGGATATCCGGCCCCTGATAGCAGCCACAGCACACCCCTGAGCGCCCCTTCCTTGACAGCTTCTGGCTGAATCCGCAGCACAGATCATGGGTTGGCGGCAAGGATTGCAAACTGATCTCCCCATTCTTGTGTTGTTTTCTCGGCTACGGCTCTTCAGGATTAGATTGATAAAGTGAGACTCGCAGAGCGGAAACTTCTGCGGGAGAGCATTCTTCCGGAAATACTCGTTTCTCTCGCGAACGACAGTTGGCTCGGCGCTTGCTGTTCTGTTATTAAATCGCGGCTGCAGTTCAGCGAATGCAGATGCGATGGTTGGATCTGATGCCGCAGGGGAGTGCCTTGAAGCCTGTATCCGAGGCCTAGATGTTTCTCACCAATAGGGATCCGTCGCCAGCTCCACTGTGAGCTCACCGCTTTTGCTTGCGGGCACGCTGGCGATGCAAGCGCGGATGGTGGTGCCATTCACATCGATCTCACAAGCTCCGCAGCTCCCACCCAGGCAGCCCGTGGGGATTTTGAAGCCGGCGTCTCGCGCCGCGGCAAGCCAATCGCACCCAGCTGTGCACGAGCTACTTATCCCATGGGGCCAGTGGATTAACACCTGTTTGTTCATGGCAGGCTCAGCAATGGCTCTAAATTCACATGCCGTTCGAAGGCATCAGCGAGGCGATCGAGCAAAGCATCGCGCTGACGGCTGTGGTGCTGTTGCTGTTCGCTCAGCATTGGCAACCCCTTGCGCGCTCGCAGCTGATTGAGCCAGCGCCGCCGCCAGGGACCGCTCTCAAACACGCCATGCAGATAGGTGCCGGCCACGCTCGCTTGCACCCATCCCAGCCCTTCATCGGCGCAGAGCGATCGGCAGGGCTCAAGGGCAGTGGTGCTGCCGCGGTGTAGCTCGAAGCCTTCGATCTGGAGGGAGTCGATTGCTGAAGTGGTGTTGTTAAAGGTCGGCCATAGGGCTTGGCTCGCGCGCTGCCGCAGGGCTTTCTCGCCGCCAAACACGGTGCGCAGGGGCAGAAGGTTCAGTCCGGCTGCGCTTGAGGTTGCTCCGCTTCCGCCCTCGAGCCCCTCGGGGTCCTTGAGCTCACGGCCCAGGAGCTGCATCCCGCCGCACACGCCGAACACATGCCCACCGTCCGCAGCGAACCGCCGCAGCTCGCTGCAAAGTGCTGCACTCTGCTGCAGTGCTTTCAGGTCGCGAAGGGTCTGCTTGCTGCCTGGCACCACCACGGCATCGGGGTTCCCAAGCTCCTCGCCGGGAGCCACCCAGCGCAGATGAACCGATGGTTCGGCTTCCAGTGGATCGAGATCGGAGAAGTTGCTCAGCGACGGCAGCTTCAGCACTGCGATCTCCAGCTCGGCGCCGCGCTTGCGGCCCCGGCGCTCCAACAGATCCAGTGAATCCTCAGGGGGGAACAGCTCATCGAGCCAAGGCATCATCCCCAGCACCGGGATGCCGGTGTTGGCCTCCAGCCAGCGGCGCCCCTCATCGAACAGTTCGCGTCGGCCGCGGAAGCGGTTGACCAGGAGCCCGCGGATCAGCGGACGCTCCACCGGCCGCAGCAGCGCCAAGGTGCCCACCAGCTGGGCGAACACGCCGCCGCGCTCGATATCGGCCACCAGGATGCAGCGGGCCCGCAGGTATTGGGCCAGGCGCAGGTTGGTGAGATCACGCGGTTGCAGGTTCACCTCCACTGGGCTGCCTGCGCCCTCCAGAACAAGCCGCCCGCCTGGGTATGCCGCCTGCAGCTCGCCCAGGCCTTGGCGGATCGCGGCCCATCCCGGACGGAACCAGTCGCGGTAGTAGTGCTCGGCGCGGCAGCTGCCCGCCGACCGGCCCAGGTGAATCACCTCACTGGTGCTGTCGCCCTGGGGCTTGAGCAGCACCGGATTCATGGCGCACTGTGGCTCGAGCCCCGCGGCCCAGGCCTGCAGCGCCTGCGAGTAGGCCATCTCGCCGCCTGCCTGATCCACCCAGGCGTTGTTGCTCATGTTCTGCCCCTTGAAGGGCAGCGGCGTTTCACCGCGGCGCCGCAACACCCGGCAGAGCGCGGCCGTCATCAGCGATTTTCCGGCACCGCTGCTGGTGCCGAGCACCATCAAGGGAGTGGGCGAGAACCTGGGCAATCGCTGCAAGGCTTTAAGCGAACCTAAATCGTGTGAGGCGGTTTCATGCTGGTTTTGCCCTCTCCGCGGAGAGTCGAGGCATCATCTTGCTCATTGAGTTGACCGATGAGCAGTCCAGGGCTCTGGCCGAATCGGCTAAGCAGTTGCAGGTGAGCGAGGCTGAGCTGGCTGTAGCTGCTGCTGTGCGTGGATTGGTTTCTGCTCCAGCGGCCGACTTTGCTGATGCCGCAAAAAGGGTGCTCCGAAAAAACGAAGAGCTTTATCGCCGACTGGCGTGATGCGCTGGTGAACCCTGGTCGAAGTGCTTGAACGTCACAGCAGCCTCATTCAGTAGAGCCCATGCAAGGGACCTGGCTGCCGCTTGATGATCGACAGTTGGGCCTTTCATCAGGCTAACGGCGCCAATCGGCTCCATTGCTTGATGGTCAACCCCCAACCGCCGTATCACATCCGTGAAATCACGGAATGTGAGTCTTAGATCTCTACCATCGCTACTGAAGCGTGAATGATCGGCGGTGCGGCGTGATCCTGCTGCAGCCCGTCTAGGTGGAATCGGATTGCCGATCTGATTTCTTCTAGAGCTGCTTTTCGTCTGGTTCCGGTTGCAACACAGCCGGGTGGATCAGGTACGTAGGAAGAAAAACTACTCCCTGCTGGCTCAATGACAACCGCAAACGACAGGTTCATGGCAGAGCCACTCCTGGTTGCTGACTGATGCTCTTGAGAGGGCCAGTGGCTCGTTCATCACTGCGCTTCCTTGCAACCGGAACGCGACCAGGCTTATTTAAATGCTTGAACTGCCGTTGGCTTCCGCGTGTGGCCACGAGAACCCAGCCGGCTTGGTGGAGCTGAGCGACGACGTCTCGACCGTTCAAGACTTCGAGGCTGATCACGGTGACAACGATCAATCCCTCACAGGCCTCCCTGCATCCGTGTAATCAAGGCACTGCTCCTAGATCCGTGGCCAGTGTTGAACCAGCCAATGCAGCAGGCGCCTGGGGATGCTGGCTCGGGCGATTTCTCCATCCCATTGGCTCAGCACCTCGCGGCCCAGGGGGGTGAGGCGCACCCGTTCGGTGAGGCCCTGGCCGTCCACTTCACGGCGCAGCACACCGAGCTGGATCAGCCAGATCAGCTGGTCTTCGGTGCGGTTGGCGCTGAGGCGGCGCCGACTGATGCGCTGCCAGTCGGTTCGGGCGGCCAGTTGGGTGCTGCTGAGGGCGCCCTGCTCCAGCTCTTGGTAGAAGGCCAGCCGAAAGGGCAGGCAGCGCACCGCTTGGCGGGCGCGTTGGATGGCCTGCTGAGACTGGCTGGCGGCGGAGGGGGCGATCACGCGCGGGGCTCTTTGGCTGTCATTCTCCTGCTCAGGACTGCTGCGTGACTTCTGTGCTGCTGCTCGCTTCCGCTTCCCCAGCCCGCCGCCGTTTGCTGGAGCAGGCCGCCATTCCCCATCGCGTGCAAGTGAGCGGGGTGGATGAAGACGCCATCACGCACCCCAATCCAGCGCAGCTGGTGCAGTGGCTGGCACGGGCTAAGGCGCTGGCGGTGGCGAACGGCTGCACGGAGCCTGAAATCACCGCGGTATTGGGTTGCGATTCCGTTCTCGCTTTTGAGGGGGAGGTGTTCGGCAAGCCGGCGGATGCCGATGAGGCCATCGCGCGCTGGCGGCGAATGGCGGGTGGCTGGGGGGAGTTGCACACCGGGCATTGCTTGCTGCCGGTGGTGGGTGTGGGGGAGTGTCCGCGGGCGGATATCCATGGATATCCCGACCTGGACGCGCTGCGAACCATCACCACCGTCACCACGCGTGTGCAGTTCGCGCCGCTCAGCGAGGCTGAAATTGCCGCTTATGTGGCCACCGGTGAACCCCTCCAATGCGCCGGAGGTTTTGCTCTGGAAGGGCGTGGCGGCATGGTGGTGGAGCAGATTGAGGGCTGCTTTTCCAACGTGATTGGCCTCAGCTTGCCGCTGCTCAGGCGCTGGCTGGCCGGGGATCGTTCGGTGAGCTGACGACCTCACTTGCATCAGATTTGCACGCCACTGTTGCCATCGCCTCGAGGCCATGGCCATGGGCTGGATAGGTCTTGCTCTGATGCCATGAAGCCCTTTGCGCTGTTTGCAGCTGGATGTCTCCTTGCCTGTAGTGGTGCGCGAGCGAATGCCTCCTCGCTGGAGCCGATCGAGCTCACGAAGCCTCAGCCCACGATGGAGCAACCGGTGGCGGCTGAGCAGAGCCACCTGCAGGCTGCTTCAGCACAGATGCGTAGCGGTGTGACCCGTGATGGCGATCTGCCGCTGGAGCTCAAGAAGCCCACGGGCCTCCGCGCACACAACCTGCTCAATCTGAGCTTTTGATCCTGCAGCCAGCCAGCCAGCCAGCCAAGCTCATGTGCCTCGCTGGCTGGCGGCCCTCAGTTGAACAGATCCATCAGAAAGTTGTTCATCGCCCGTTGGAACTTGCTGGTGCCTCCCGATTCGGGGTTGTAATTGCGCTGGGTTACATCCAGGCGGTAGTCGGCCCAGCGGAAGATGCCGCGGTTGCCGCGATCTTCGACGTTCACCGGCCAACGGCCCCCGGAGCCGTCGGCGATCACAGTGCCGCGGTTGCTTTGCTCAAACACGTAGGTGGGGCCTTGGCGCAGGTTCACCTCAAAACGCGGCTGGAAGCCCTGTCGGATTTCTCGCAAGGCGCAGCTGCCATTGAACAGCTGTTGATTGCCGCGCAGCAGGCGGCAATTGCCGGTGTGGCTCACGGCGCCAGGACCGGGTTGTGGGTATGGGTTTGGGCCTGGATAGGGCGTGGGATTCGGGAATGGAGACGGATTCGGGAACGGCGTGGGTGCGTTGCCGTACAGCTGGTTGGTGATGTGATCAGCCGGAGTGCGCTTGCCATTTTTCATCTTCCAGCAGCTCTGGCGATCGCTCTGGCAGAACACCCCATTGCTCAGCTCAAAGCGCCCCAGCGGTAGCCGTGAGCCGAAGTTTTGCTGTGCCGTCTGGCGCGCATATTGGCCGAAATAGGTTCCCGTGAGCTGCAGGGAGAGGCCGTCGCGGTTGTAGCAGAGCTGATTGGTCCCATCACACACCACACCGGCCGCTGGCATCGTGATCGTGCTTTGCCCGGCGGGATTGGGCAGAGCCTTTGCCTGCTCCGCCGGCTGAAGTAGGGCCAGCCCAAGCAGCACAGGGCTGATTCCTGCCAGCGCACCGTTTCGGTTCAGACGCCGCATCATCTGTGGAATGACTAGATCCAGTCTGATCAAGCTCTTTGGATCAGCTACGACCCTGCTTTGGAGTGAAAGGTTTTCACAAAAAAAGCCCCCGCCGAGGCGAGGGCTGATGCAACCGAACTGATCGTTGAAGGATCAGTCGAGGTCGGGCATGGCCAGAGTGGGCTCGGCCTTGCGGTCGATGCCTTTCTCGAAACCAGCAGCGGCAGCGCGGGCGCGGCCGGCGTGCCAGAGGTGACCCACCAGGAAGAAGAAGGCGAGCACGAACTGAGTCGCGGCCAGCCACTGGCGGATGTTCACGAAGTTCACCGAGTTGGGCTCGGTGATGATGCCGCCCACGGAGTTCAGAGACGCGTTGGGGGCGTGGGTCATGTACTCAGCCGCGCGGCGCACTTGCCAGGGCTGAATGTCGTTCTGGAGCTTGTCGAGGCTCAGGCCGTTGGGGCCACGCAGGGGCTCCAGCCAAGGACCACGGAAGTCCCAGAAGCGCATGGTTTCACCACCAAAGATGATCTCGCCGGTGGGGGAGCGCATCAGGTACTTACCCAGACCGGTGGGACCCATGGCGGAGCCGATGTTGGCGCCGAGGCGTTGGTCACGCACCAGGAAGGTGAAGCTCTGGGCCTGGGAGGCTTCGGCGTTGGTGGGGCCGTAGAACTCCGAGGGATAGGCGGTGTTGTTGAACCAGATGTAGGCCGAAGCGATGAAGCTCATGAAGCTCAGAGCGCCAAGGCTGTAGCTCAGGTAGGCCTCACCGTTCCAGATGAAGGCGCGGCGCACCCAGCCGAAGGGCTTGGTCACCACGTGCCAGATGCCACCGAAGATCAGGGTCAGACCCAGCCAGATGTGGCCACCGATGATGTCTTCCATCGAGTTCACACCGATGATCCAGCCCTCGCCACCGAAGGGGGCGCGGAACAGGTAGCCGAACACCACACCGGGATCAAGGGTGGGGTTGGTGATCAGGCGAACGTCGCCGCCACCGGGAGCCCAGGTGTCGTAAACGCCACCGAAGAACATCGCCTTGAACACCAGCAGCAGACAACCCACACCCAGAAGGATGAGGTGGTAGCCAATGATGTTGGTCATCTGGTTCTTATCGCGCCAATCCTGCGAGAAGAAGGCGGAATAGTTCTCCAGAATTTCGGGACCACGCAGGGCGTGATACAGGCCGCCAATGCCAAGCACGGCGGAGCTGATCAGGTGCAGCACACCGACCACGAAGAAGGGGTAGAGGTCGACGACCTCACCACCGGGGCCCACGCCATAGCCAAGGGTGGCCACGTGGGGGAACAGGATCAGGCCCTGTTCGTACATGGGCTTGTCGAAGGTGAAGTGGCTCACCTCGAACAGCATCATGGCGCCAGCCCAGAACACCATCAGACCGGCGTGGGCGACGTGGGCGCCCAGCAGGCGACCCGACAGGTTGATCAGACGGGCGTTACCCGACCACCAGGCATAGCCCGTGGAGTCGAGGTCCTTCCCGCCGATCCCGGAGAGAGAAGGATTAGAGAGCGTTACCACGGGGCAGAACCTCTTCAGGGAAGACGAAGTTTTCGTGCGGCTGGTCAGCCGGTG
>VFQT010000463.1_pt1 | contig 59662 bp, 57 predicted proteins | sample 3512381 | NCBI WGS metagenome assembly VFQT01 (sample SAMN10412376, study PRJNA504923) | tailings metagenome | isolation source: Relicate 2 Philex TSF3 active mining site | place: Philippines: Tuba, Benguet | collected 2017-08-29
AGCGAGTTATACGAGTTCCGCTGGCTCACCTGATCCACTTACGCAGGGAGCGCCATAACCAATCCTGCAAAATCGTTATAACACGCTGTTTTAACACGATAATTCAATCTTGTTTCATCGTGCTGACGTTCTGCGGGGGGACACAGCTAGGTTATCCTAGCCATCCACTTCGCTTTGACTTCCAACGGGTAACCAGAGCCATATCCGTCGCCGATTGTCTGGCGAGACCAGCCGCCTATCTCGTCTATTATTGATGGATCGCACTCAACCGCTCGAAGCCTGTCACGCAAACTATGGCGGAAGGAGTGGATGACGCATCCTTTTGGAAGACGTGGACGAAGGAATTTATTCAACGCAGCACTTGCAGAATTCGCGTTACAGCCATTTCGCCCTGCGTACTCAGGGAACAGGTATTCTCCCTTGGCTGAACGCTTCGCACGCTTGGCAGCCCAAAGTGATGCACCGACCAAAGGTATCTGCCGAGCACTCGCCTCGGTTTTCAGTTTTCGCCAAGGGTGAGGTCGTATGTCAACGAAGGGGAATGGTCCATCGAGATGCAGATCGTCTTTGACCAACCCCACTGCTTCCGACAGTCGCATACCAGTGTCCGAGACCAACGCAATCAAGTGACGCCTATTATCATCGAGGTCCACACATTCCTGCTGAATGGATCGAATGCGTTCGATGGGAATCGGTGGCCTAACCTTCTTCTCGCCAACGGCGGGTATGAAAATTCGTGTGAATGGGTTCTGGCAGTTCAACCCCTGCTCACTAATCGCCAGATTGATAGCTGCTCTTATGGTGGCAAGAGTCCGCCTTATGGATGCAGTCGAAAGACCTTTCTCGATCAGGTGATCCCTGAACTTGGTAGCATCAACTCGACGTAAGTCTGTGATGCTGACATCGCCAAGACATTCTGTTGCATACTTGAAGTTCCGTTCGGCAGAACTGAAGAAAAGTTGACCTTTCCCCCTGCCCTTCAGGCGAACGTAGGTCTGGAAAGCATCTGACATTACAAAGGGCTTCGACGGTTGAAGATTGCCAATGGGGGCTGCCGTCATTGATAAGAATGTTGGCGGCGCTACACCCGTCAAACCCATGGATTCCAATCGAGCTTGGTTCCAAGCCATGTCCAGTTGCGTAGATATGAGTTGAGCAGCCTTGAGCGCCTCGCCATGACTGCGAGTGTGAAGGCAAAGCCTGATGCGTATCCTCCCAAATCGTGATTGCAACGCTTTGGGAACACGCCTCTCGAAGTAGTAGACCCCTCTCTTGACGAACAATCGTCGGGGAATTTGTCCCCCCATGTGTCCCCCCGCAGAACGTCAGCACGATGAAACAAGATTGAATTATCGTGTTAAAACAGCGTGTTATAACGATTTTGCAGGATTGGTTATGGCGCTCCCTGCGGGAATCGAACCCGCCTTTGCAACGTGAGAGGCTGCCGTCCTAACCGATAGACGAAGGGAGCTCTCCGAGGAATGGGCTCCCTATATAGGTGCTTCGCGGAGAGTGCAAGCGGCTTCAAGGGGAAGCGGTGACGCGGGTGAGGATCACATTCTTGCGCACGTCGAGGACGATCACCTCACGGCCGGTGTTGATGACGAGGCGGTCGCCGTCGATTTCGGCCGAGCGGATGTCGGTGCCCTGGGGAAGGCCAAGGCCGACGACCGGCGGCGCGATGTCCGCCTTGGGTTCGGCCTTGCGGGAGGATTTCCAGATGATGCCGCCCACCAGCGTAAGGAAGAGCAGCACCAGGATGATGCCCATGATATAGACGACCCGCAGCAGGAGACGCGCCGAGGGGGGAACCCCGGCTTCAGCCGTTCCGTCCTGCACACGAAGATCATCGGATTGGGTCATGTCAGTTCCTTCAGCATCTCTCGAAACGCGGGCCACCGCGGCGGACCGCCTCGACAAGGCGCTGGCCCAGGCCTTCCCGGACGTGAGCCGGGCCAGGTTCCAGGCCCTTATTGCGGAAGGTTCCGTGTCTGTCGAGGGCGTTACGGTCAGGGAACCGCGGCACAAGGTGAAACCGGGAGATTCGCTGAACGTTCTTCTCCCGGAGCCGGCGGACGCCGAACCGCTGCCGGAGCCGATGGAACTCTCCATCGTTCATGAGGACAAGGACCTGATCGTGATCGACAAGCCCCCAGGACTGGTGGTGCACCCCGGAGCCGGAAACGAGACCGGCACGCTGGTCAATGCGCTGATCGCCCATTGCGGGGAGAGCCTGTCCGGCATCGGCGGGGTAAGGCGCCCCGGCATCGTGCACCGGCTGGACAAGGATACGAGCGGGCTGCTGGTGGTCGCCAAGAACGACCGGGCCCATCACGGGCTTTCGGAGCAGTTCGCGGCGCATGGGCGCGACGGCCGGCTGGAGCGGAGCTACCTCGCGATCGTGTGGGGTGTGCCGGAGCGGCGGATCGGGACCGTTTCCGCCGCGATCGACCGCAGCACGGCGAATCGGCAGAAAATGGCCGTCTCCCGCAGCGCCAACGCGCGCGAGGCCATTACCCATTATGAGGTGCTGGAGACGCTGGGCAAGCCGCCGGTCGCAAGCCTGATCCGCTGCGTGCTGGAAACGGGGCGCACTCACCAGATCCGGGTGCACCTGGCCCATATCGGACACCCGCTGCTGGGCGACCAGGTCTATGGGGCAGGCTTCCGCAGTTCCGCCAGAAATCTGTCGGATACTGCGCAAAAGGCACTCAACGCATTGAACCGGCAGGCTCTTCATGCAACGACGCTGGGCTTCGAACACCCCGGAACGGGCAAGCCGCTCCGCTTCGAAAGCCCCGCGCCAGAGGATTTCGCCACACTTCTCCAGGCGCTCCGCTTGAACCACACGGAAGCGTGACGAACTGTAACCAGTCCAGTGTCTTATTTTCTGCGTAATTCGGGTTTAGAGATCGGCCTCAGACAGGAAAGGCTTTGAACAATGGCAAAGACCACTTCCCTCCCCGCGATCGCCTCCGGCGAGGCCGGTCTGCAGCGTTATCTCCAGGACATCCGGCAGTTTCCCATGCTGCAGCCGGATGAGGAATACATGCTGGCCAAGCGCTGGAAGGAACACGGCGACACGCAGGCCGCGCACAGGCTCATCACCAGCCATTTGCGCCTGGTCGCGAAGATCGCCATGGGCTACCGCGGCTATGGCCTGCCGATCGGCGAGGTCATTTCCGAAGGCAACGTCGGCCTCATGCAGGCCGTGAAGAAGTTCGAACCCGACAAGGGCTTCCGCCTCGCCACCTATGCAATGTGGTGGATCAAGGCCTCGATTCAAGAGTTCGTGTTGCGCTCCTGGTCGCTCGTCAAGATGGGCACCACGGCCAACCAGAAGAAGCTGTTCTTCAACCTGCGCAAGGTGAAGAGCCAGATCGAGGCCCTGGAGGACGGCGACCTGCGTCCGGACCAGGTGAAGCTGATCGCCCAGAAACTGGGCGTGACCGAAGAGGACGTCGTGTCGATGAACCGCCGCCTCGGCGGCGACACCTCGCTCAACGCGCATCTGCGCGACGACAGCGAGGGCGAGTGGCAGGATTGGCTGGTGGATGAATCCGACAACCAGGAAGAAATGCTGGTGCAGTCGGAAGAGCAGAGCATGCGCCACGGCCTGCTGCGCGAAGCCATGGAAAAGCTGACCGACCGCGAGCGCCGCGTTTTCGAGGCGCGCCGCCTGCAGGACGATCCGGCGACGCTCGAGGACCTGAGCCAGGAATTCGGCGTCTCGCGCGAGCGCATCCGCCAGATCGAGGTGCGTGCCTTCGACAAGGTGCAGAAGGCGGTGAAGAACGCGTCCCAGCGCCTGCTTGCGCCGAAGACCCTGCCGGCGCCGAGCGCATAACCTCCGCTTTTCGGCCTCCATCGGGATCATGATCGCCGGGCTCATCATCGAGCCCGGCGATTTTCGTTACTTGAACAAGCCCTTTTCGCGCGGCGCGCCGAAGAAGATCTGTACCGCCCAGATCTTGTTGCCGCGCTGGATCACGCCCGTGGAGACATAGCTGAAGCTGCGGTTCACCATCACCTTGCGGTGGGTGCGGCTTTTCACCCATTGCCGGAAAACCGCCTCCGCCTTGGCTTCGTCCACCGGCGTGTCCTGGGTATCGCGCGCGGCGTTCTCGCCGATCGAGGGGTATTTGGTGACGTCGCCCACGAAGGCCTGCATCCGCCCTTGGAAACTCAGTCCCGTCGACGCCGTATGGCCCATGAAGCCATTGAGCATCATGTCGGCGGCGTGGGCACGGGCGGCCACCTCGAAGGCGGGGTCCGGCTCGACCGGTTTCTTGCCCTCGGCAACGCGGTAAGCGCTCACCAGCGCCGCCAGTTTCGTCTCGAGGTCTGGGCGGAACATGGAGCCTTCCGGCGGGGCCTCGTTCAGGCGGGTCGCAAAGTCCAGGTAGGGCCCGGCGGCAGCCGGGGCGACGCCGGCGATCAGCAACAATCCGGCACCGCAGAGCAGCCGCCGCACCTGGCTTACATTAACTCTCGGTTGAAAATTGTTCACAATACACTCATTAGTAGTTAACCTTCTGATTGAACAACCGCGACTCGGGACTTGGGACTTGCCGATACATCCGAACAACACCGGGAAGAAGGCCCTGCGAAGGCACTTTCCGGCATCTGCGTGCTGCCTTGCTGCTGCGCCTTTACCCCTCCTGCCCTTCCCCACCCCCGAAGAGTTGCAGCCCTTCCTGGCAACATCGGGGCTGGGCACACAACTGGCCTCCCTGCCGGTGCTGGTCGTCGTGCCCCTGCTGATCGCGGTGGCGATGGTGCTTGGCTATCGCATCGGCGCCCGGCGCGCCGCGCAGTCCGGTGGTGAACAGTTTGCGGGCCTCCTGCCAGCCGAGGCGTTCCGCGCCGCAGTGGATGCGCATCTTGCAAACACCGGGGCTGCGGCAATGGGAGGAGCCCTCATCCGCTGTGAAGTGACCGGGACGACGCAAGCCCTTTCCGCACTGGGCGCCACGGCGGAGCAAAGCCTCATGGCGGAGGCCTGGGCGCGACTCTCCGCCCTGCTGCCTCCCGCGGCCATGGCCGGCTGTTCAGGGCATGGCACATTTCTCGTCTTTCTCCCGGGTGAAGCCGATCCGGTCGCGGCGCTAAGCCTGGCCCGCGCCATCACGTCAGCGCTCGGTCAAGGCTTCGAAGTCGAAGGCCAGAAACGGGACTTCGCCTGCCACGGCGGCATCGCGCTGGCAGCCAAGGACGGCGCCAGCGCCGATGAATTGTCGTGCAACGCGGAACTCGCCCTCGCCGCCGCGCGTGAGCAGCACACGCCCGGCTACGGATTTTTCGACCCGCAGGCCGCCACCGCGGCCAACCGCCTGCGGGAGGTTCAGCGCGCCGTGGCGGCGGCGGAGGCGGCACACTCCTTCCATCTTGCCTTCCAGCCCATCCACCACATGCGTTCAGGTGAACTCGCCGGGTTCGAGGCCCTGCTGCGCCTCAATGACCCGGAACTGGGCAACATTCCGCCCTCGGAATTCATCCCAGTCGCGGAACAGTCCGGCTCCCTGCCCCGGATCGGACGATGGGTCCTGGAGGAGGCCTGCCGCGCCGCGGCCCAGTGGCCGGCCCACCTCGTGGTGTCGGTCAATCTCTCGCCCGTCCAGTTCCTTACCGGCACGCTCGTGGCGTCCGTGCGCGATGCGCTGGAGAAACACGCCCTGCCCGCCTACCGCCTCGAGGTGGAAATCACCGAGGGAACGCTCATGAAGGACGATGAGCTGGTGCTGGGCCAGCTCCGGATCCTGCGCGACATGGGCGTGGGCGTGGCGCTGGACGACTTCGGCACGGGCTATTCGAGCCTTGGCTATCTCTGGCGCTTTCCCTTCTCCAAGCTCAAGATCGACCGCAGCTTCGTGGCCGCCCTGGAACAATCCGCTTCGGCCAAGGGCATCCTGCGCTCCATCGTGAAGCTGGGGCGCGGCCTCGGCATGACGGTGACGGCCGAGGGAATCGAGAACGCCAGGCAACTCGGCTGCCTGCGTGATCTTGGCTGCGATCTGGCGCAAGGCTACTTCCTTGGAAGGCCTGCGACGGAGGCTGACCTGGCCCCCGCTCATCGCGCAGGAGGAGGCACCCGTCTTCTTTCCACGCAGGCGGGCGGGCGTCCAGGCATGGGCCGCCCGGCGTCGCTGATGTCCGGCTTTCCTTGGGGTGTCATGCGGTCTCCCGCGCGGTCCGGCCGGTGGAATCGCCTGGCGGATCAGAACGCGCGCCAGATCAGACGCTTGAGCATGATCTTGTCGCAAAAGTGGTTTCCACTTTGGCGGATCATGCTCTAGTTTCCGCGCCCTGACAAACACATGGAACGCCATGCGCAAGCTTTCGCCGTTCAAGGCCGTATCGCACGCCATCAACTCCGTCTGGAGCTACCGCAATGTGGCCCTGCGGATCGGGATGGTGTGGGTTCCGGTAATGCTGATCGCCGGACTTCTGGAATACTTCGCGGGCAGCCCGGATCCAGCGGCACAGGAGCAAGCCCCCCAGCTGATCGTGCAGCTCCTGTCCGGTGTCGTCTCCCTCATCGCCGTCTGCTCGATCGCCGTGAACTGGCACCGTTTCATCCTGCGTGACGAGATGGGAACCGGCCTGAGGATCGACGGCAACGTGCTGAGCTACGCGGGCAACACCATGCTGATCATGATGGCCATGCTGGTTCCGGCCATCGTCCTCATCCTGGCGGCCATGGTGGTGCCCGCCGCCGTCATCCTGGGGCTTCCTCTGCTCGTCCTGTCCGGTGGCATCGTCACCCGGCTCTCGGTGAAGCTGCCTGCCGTCGCTCTCGGCAATGCCGGCTTCGGCTTCCGCGATGCCTGGGCCGCGACAAAGGGCAATTTCTGGCCCTGTGCCGGTGTCTTTCTGCTGAATGCGGCGATCCTGATCGGCCTGCTCTTCGCGGTGATCGCCGTGGCAGGCATTCTCGCCCAGGCGAGCCTTGCGGTCTCTCTGGTGTTTCAGCTGGTGGTCACGGTGCTGCTGCAGCTCTTCTATACGGTCTTCAACGCGTCAATCTTCACCTCGCTCTACGGCTTCTTCGTGGAGCGGCGGGACTTCTGACAGCCTCACTGACTGATCGAGGTCAAAGGCTTTTTCCAGCGCTGGGTGCATGGTGCGCACTTTCTGATCTCAATCGGGAGGCAATCCATGTCAGATACCGCAACAGCAACGCCGCCGCAGACCGAAGTGCCGTCGGCCGAGGCAGCCCAGCCGCAGCCGCCGGCGGCACAGGACACAACGCCCGAACGCCTTGCACCGGCGCAATTGAGGCACAACCCGGAGGCCATTCGCCACGCCTTCGAGACCGGCGAATTCCCCTACCGGACGCGCCTCGGCACCAAGACCTATGAAGAGCAGATGGCGCAGCTCCAGGTGGAGCTGCTCAAGCTGCAGAACTGGGTGAAGGAGACCGGCGAGCGCATCGTCGTGCTGTTCGAGGGGCGGGACGCTGCCGGCAAGGGCGGCACCATCAAGCGCTTCATGGAACACCTCAACCCCCGCGGCGCGCGCGTCGTGGCGCTCGAGAAGCCGAACGAACGCGAACGCACGCAGTGGTATTTCCAGCGCTACATCGAGAACCTGCCGTCCGGCGGCGAGATCGTGTTCTTCGACCGCTCTTGGTACAACCGCGCCGGCGTCGAGCGCGTCATGGGCTTCTGTACGCCGAACGACTATCTCGAATTCATGCGCCAGTGCCCGGACCTCGAACGCATGCTGGTGCGCTCCGGCATGAGGCTGTTCAAGTTCTGGTTCTCGGTGACGCGGGAGGAGCAGCTGCGCCGCTTCCAGTCGCGCGAGAATGATCCCCTGAAGCAGTGGAAGCTCTCGCCCATCGACAAGGCCTCGCTCGACAAGTGGGACGACTACACCGAGGCCAAGGAGGCGATGTTCTTCTATACCGATACGGCGGACTCGCCCTGGACCATCATCAAGTCGGATGACAAGAAGCGGGCGAGGCTGAACTGCATGCAGTATTTCCTCTCCTCCATCCCCTACCCCAACAAGAACAAGAAGCTGGTCACCGGTCCCGATCCGCTGATCGTCGGCACCAGCGCGCATGTGATCGGCCGGGACGATCACATCCTCGGCAAGTCGCTGAGGCCGGGGAACGGCAAGCGGTAAGCCGTTCCGTTCGCACCATTGAAGAATGGCCGGGTCCTGCCCGGCCATTTTGCATTGTATCAGTCCTCGAAAGGATCCTTCATCAGGATTGTGTCGTCACGCTCCGGGCTGGTGGAGAGCAGCGCCACGGGGCACTCGATCAGCTCTTCCAGATACTTCACGTATTTGATCGCCTGTGCGGGGAGCTGGGCCCAGCTCCGCGCGCCGGCCGTGGTGCCCTTCCAGCCTTCGAAGCTCTCATAGATCGGCATGACGCGCTTCTGCGCCTCCTCGGCGGCGGGGAAGCGGTCGATGCGCTTGCCGTCCAGCTCATAGCCGATGCCGACCTTGATCTCGTCCAGCCCGTCCAGAACGTCCAGCTTGGTCAGGGCGATGCCATGGATGCCGGAGGTCTTGATCGCCTGGCGCACCAGGACCGAATCGAACCAGCCACAGCGGCGCTTGCGCCCCGTGACCGTGCCGAACTCACGGCCCCGCTGGCCAATGTATTCACCGACCTCGTTTTCCTGCTCCGTCGGGAAAGGCCCGGAGCCGACGCGCGTGGTGTAGGCCTTGGCGATCCCCAGCACATAGCCAATGGAGGAAGGCCCAAGCCCGGAGCCCGCCGCCGCCTGCCCGGCCACCGTGTTGGAAGAAGTCACGAAGGGATAGGTGCCGTGGTCGATGTCGAGCAGGATGCCCTGCGCGCCCTCGAACAGGATGCGCTTGCCCTCGCGCTTCATGTCGTCGAGCAGCGCCCAGACGGCATCCGAGAAGTGAAGGATGCGCGGCGCGATCTCGGCCAGCTGTGCGATGAGGTCGTTGGCCTTCACCTCGTCCTCGCCCATGCCGCGGCGCAGCGCATTGTGATGGGCGAGAAGGCGCTCGACCTTGGGGCCGATGGTGGAGAGATCGGCCAAGTCGTTCACGCGGATGGCGCGGCGGCCGACCTTGTCCTCATAGGCAGGGCCGATGCCGCGGCCCGTGGTGCCGATCTTGCCCGAACCCGCCGCGGCTTCCCGCATCTGGTCGAGATCCCGGTGCAGCGGCAGAATGAGCGTGGCGTTGCCGGCAATGCGGAGATTGGCGCGGGACACGTCAACCCCTTGCGAGGAGAGCTTGTCGATCTCGGCGGCCAGCGCCCAGGGGTCGATCACCACCCCGTTGCCGATGACCGAAAGCTTGCCGGGGCGCACGATGCCGGATGGGAGAAGCGAAAGCTTGTAGGTGACGCCGTCGATCACCAGCGTGTGGCCGGCATTGTGCCCGCCCTGGAAGCGCACCACCACATCGGCACGCTCGGACAGCCAGTCCACCAGCTTGCCCTTGCCCTCGTCGCCCCACTGTGCGCCGACAACCGCCACATTCGCCATTTCAGGCTCCTCTTCAGACACAGGAACGGCCCCGGGGCGGGACGCCTCCGGAGCCGTTCCGGGCTCATACACGATCCGGCGCCCAAGGCAAACCGGAGATCGGCCGCGGGCAAACGCCCGCCCCGGGGTCTCAGAACGCCAGCGCCTTGGCGTTCTTCACCTGGGGGAGGCCTGATAGCGCCTCCAGCACCTTGGCCGGCGGCGGCTCGTCGATGGAGACGAGGCAGATCGCCTCCCCGCCCTGCGCCTTGCGGCCGAGGTTGAATGTGGCGATGTTGACGCCCGCATTGCCCAGCAGCGTTCCCAGCGCGCCGATGAAGCCCGGCTTGTCCTCGTTGGTGATGTAGAGCATGTGCGGGCCGAACTCGGCCTCCATGTCGATGCCCTTGATCTGGATGATGCGCGCCTTGCCGTCGGAGAAGACGGTGCCGGCAACCGAGCGCTCCATGTTGGCCGTCTTCACCGCCAGCCGGATGTAGGTTTCATAGGCGCCGCGCTGCGTCTGCTTCACCTCGTCCACCTTGATGCCGCGCTCGCGCGCGACGACGGGGGCGGACACCATGTTCACCGTGCCCAGCATGGGCTGCAGGATGCCGGCGAGCGCGGCGGAGGTCAGCGCGCGGGTGTTCATCTCGCCCACCTCGCCCGCATATTCGATGACGATGCCGGTGACGGGCTCCTCGGTGAGCTGGCCCGCGAAGGAGCCCAGCCTTTCCGCCACCGCGATGAAGGGCTTGAGGCGCGGCGCCTCATCCGCCGAGATCGAAGGCATGTTGAGCGCGTTGGAGACCGCGCCCGAGATCAGGTAATCCGCCATCTGCTCGGCAACCTGAAGGGCCACGTTCTCCTGCGCCTCGCCCGTCGAGGCGCCGAGATGCGGCGTGCAGACCACGTTCTCGAGCCCGAACAGCTTATGATTCGTCGCGGGCTCCACCTCGAACACGTCGAGTGCGGCCCCCGCCACATGGCCGGACTTCAGCGCATCGTAAAGCGCATCCTCCACCACGAGGCCGCCGCGCGCGCAGTTGATGATGCGCACACCCTTCCGGCACTTCGCAAGGGCCGCGGCATCGATGATGTTGCGCGTCTTGTCCGTCAGCGGCGTATGCAGCGTGATGAAGTCGGAGCGCCGGAAGATGTCGTCGAGCTCCACCTTCTCCACGCCGATCTCGATGGCGCGCTCAGGGCTCAGGAACGGATCGAAGGCGATGACCTTCATCCTGAGGCCCAGCGCCCGGTCGGCCACGATGGAGCCGATGTTGCCGCAACCAATGACGCCCAGCGTCTTGTTGAAGAGCTCGACGCCCATGAAGCGGTTCTTTTCCCACTTGCCCGCGTGGGTGGACGCATTGGCCTCCGGGATCTGGCGGGCCAGCGCCATCATCATCGAGATGGCATGCTCGGCCGTGGTGATGGCGTTGCCGAAGGGCGTGTTCATCACCACGATGCCGCGCTGGGTGGCGGCCGGGATGTCGACGTTGTCAACGCCGATGCCAGCGCGGCCGATCACCTTCAGCTTCGCGGCGGCGGCGATGATCTTCGGCGTCACCTTGGTGGCGGACCGGATGGCGAGGCCGTCATAATTGGGGATGGCGGCGAGCAGCGCCTCCTTGTCCTTGCCGAGGTCTGGGAGGTAATCGACCTCCACGCCACGGTCGCGGAAGATCTGGACGGCGGTTTCGGAAAGCTTGTCGGAAACGAGAACGCGGGGAGCCATTGAAGACACTCCTGATGTCAGCAAAAAGATGAGAGGTGTGGGAAGAGGTCAGGCCGTCGCCTGGGCATAGGCCCAGTCGAGCCACGGCATCAGCGCTTCGAGATCGGATGTCTCGACGGTAGCGCCGCACCAGATGCGAAGGCCCGGCGGTGCGTCGCGGTAGGAGCCGATGTCGAAGGCGGCCTTCTCGGCCTCCAGCAGCTTCACCATCTTCTTCGGAACGCTCTCGTCAGCCGCCAGCGTGAGGCACACGGAGGTGTTGGAGCGCGTGGCCGGAACCTTGGCGAGGTTCGCCGCGAACTCGCGCGAGTCGATCCAGTTCTGCACCACGGCGGCATTGGCGTCGGCACGCGCCATCAAGCCCTTGAGGCCGCCCACCGACTTCGCCCATTCGAGCGCCACGATGTAGTCCTCGACGCAGAGCATGGAGGGCGTGTTGATGGTCTCGCCCTCGAAAATTCCGGCGATCAGCTTGGCCCCGCTGGTCAGGCGGAAGATCTTCGGCATCGGCCAGGCCGGCGTATGGCTCTCGAGCCGCTCGACGGCGCGCGGGCCCAGGATCAGCACGCCATGCGCCCCCTCCCCGCCCAGCACCTTCTGCCAGGAGAAGGTGACGACATCGAGCTTCGAGAAATCCATGGCCTGCGCGAAGGCGGCCGAGGTCGCGTCGCAGATCGTCAGGCCCTTGCGGTCAGCGGGAATCCACGCCGCATCGGGAGCCCGCACGCCGGAGGTGGTGCCGTTCCAGGTGAAGACCACGTCATGGTCGAAATTGACGGAAGAGAGATCGGGAAGCTCGCCATAGGGCGCGGTGATCTTGCGCGCATCCTTGAGCTTCAGCTGCTTCGTCACATCGGAGACCCACCCGTCCCCGAAGCTTTCCCAGGCCAGCATGTCGACGGGCCGCGCACCGAGCAGCGACCACATCGCCATTTCGACCGCACCCGTGTCCGAGGCCGGAACGATGCCGATCAGATGGGTGGCCGGAACCTCCAGCACCTCGCGGGTGAGTTCGATGGCGCGCTTCAGACGCGCCTTGCCAGTGCTCGAACGGTGCGAGCGGCCCAGTGATTGCGTGTCGAGAAGAGTGGGAGACCAGCCCGGGATCTTTGCGCAGGGGCCGGAAGAAAAATGCGCGCATGCCGGACGCGCAGCCGGTTTGTTCGTCATGTTGTGCTCCATCCTTGCAGATGGACCGGCTCTCGGTGGGGAGAGCTAGCCCGCAGCCCGTATCGCGCATTTCGCAGGCCTGCGCAAGTACACATACGAAGAGCGGCCCCGGGTCATCCCCGGAGCCGCCCAGTTTGCTGCAACCAAGGTCAGAAGCTGTAGCGAAGACCAGCCAGCGCCTCGTGGTCATACACCTCTTCCGACAGGATCTGGCGGTAGCGGTAGCCGACATCGGCGCTGAGATTGTCGGTGAGATTCACTTCGACACCGGCCATCAGGCCGAAGGCCACGCCGTCATCGTCATCGCCGTTGGTCTCGGCCCAGCCATAGCCAATGCCGGCGCCCAGATACGGCGTCATGATCGTGTCGGTGGGGATGTCGAAATAGACGTTGCCCAGCACCGTGGTGAAGGAGACGTCGTCATTGCCGACCCCGGCATAGTCGGCGCGCAGGTCGGTGCGCAGATTGTCGTTGAACTGGTAACCCACGCCGCCGCCGAGAACCATGACGCTGTTGTCGTCCTCATCGGTGTTCAGCCAGGACCAGCCCGCATCGCCGCGCAGATAGAAGCCGGATGCCGTGACGACGGCTTCATCCGGGGCGTAGTCCGCCGCGGCGGCCGGCGCGGCAGCGCCAGCCAGCAGGCCGAGCCCGAGCAGCGCCTTGGTGAAATTCTTCATGGTCCTTTACTCCCTTGCAAACCACGTACTCAATGGAACAGAAACTATAAATGTTCCGTGTTTGAAGACGGGCGCGATTACGGCGGAAAGAAGTCTCACGCGCGATGTTGCACCGAAGCCACATCGGTTTGTGCCAATTCGGGATGCCGCGTTGACGCGCTGGCCACCATGATGCGAACTTCAACCTCCATGTAAGTCTGGATCGTTTTCACCACGCTGCTTATGATGGCGGTTGACGTTGCGCGATCCCCCTCGCCGCCATTCAGGAGACCCGCCCGCATGAAACTTCCGCTCGCCGCATTACTGATCGTCACCTTGGGAACGGCGGCGCGCGCCGAATGTCCCGTGGCGGAAATCGAAAAGGCCCTCGGCCAGTCCCTCGGGTCCATGAAGATGACCGAACGCGAGGTGAGCGATATTCAGTCCACGGAGGGTGGCGTCTGGCGCATCCACCAGGGCCGGAATGGCAGCCTGCATTCGATCGTCCGGATCGACGGAGGCGAGTCGGGCATGGGTGAGCGGAGGCTCAGCGTGGTGGATGCAAAGGCCTATGGGATTGCCGTCACCCGCGTCGACTACCTCCGCCACGCCTTCATCGACGATGCAGGCCCCAACGGCACGGCGAAGCGGACGACCGAGTACTTCTATTACTGCGGGGGCAGTCTCTTCCTCCCGCCCGCGGATTTCGCGACACCCGATCTCGCCCTCTACGCGAAGGCCGGCGAAGAGGCGCAGAAGACCATGGTGCTGGACAAGGACGTCGCCCCGTTCACGAAGACGCTGGCGCGCTGAAGCTTACGCCGCCGCCCGCGCGATCGCTCCGCAGAGATCGTCGACGACCCTGATCACGAGCCCCTCGTCATCGCCTTCGGCCATGACACGGATGACCGGCTCGGTGCCCGATGGCCTGATCACCAGGCGCCCGGCGTTGCCGAGCATTGCCTCGGCCTCGGCAATGGATTTGCGCACATGGGCGTCCTGCAACGGGGCGCCGGCCTTGAACTTCACGTTCTTCAGCACCTGCGGCAGCGGGGTGAAGAGGCTGCACACCTCGCTCACCGGGCGCCCTCTCCGCTTCACTTCGGCCAGCACCTGCAGCGCCGCCAGAAGCCCGTCGCCGGTCGTCGAGAAATCGGACAGCACGATGTGTCCGGATTGTTCTCCGCCCACGTTGAAGCCATTGGCCCGCATGTGCTCGACCACATAGCGGTCACCCACCTTGGTGCGCGCCAGCGTCAGCCTGTGCTCGCTGAGGAACCGCTCCAGCCCGAGATTGGACATGATGGTGGCGACGAGACCCCCGCCCCTCAACTCACCGCGACTGGCCCATGAGGTGGCGATGAGGGCCATCAGCTGGTCGCCGTCGACGACGCGGCCCTTGTCGTCCGCGATGATCACGCGGTCGGCATCGCCATCGAGCGCGATGCCGATGTCGGCACGAAGCTCCTTCACCTTGGCGCACATGGCCTGGGGGTGGGTGGAGCCGCAGTCGTCATTGATGTTGAGGCCATCGGGCTCGTTGCCGATCTGGATCACCTCGGCGCCAAGCTCCCAGAGGGCCGTGGGGGCCACCTTGTAGGCGGCACCGTTGGCGGTATCGATGACGACGCGCAGGCCGTCGAGGGTCATGTCCTTCGGAAAGGTGCGCTTGGCGAACTCGATGTAGCGCGCCTGCGCATCCTCGATGCGCTTGGCGCGGCCGATCTTGTCCGGCGCTGCCAGGCTCATGAGCGACGCGTCATCCAGCATCGCCTCGATGGTGAGCTCCTGCTCGTCCGAAAGCTTGAAGCCGTCAGGGCCGAAAATCTTGATGCCGTTGTCGGCGTAAGGATTGTGCGAGGCGGAGATCATGATGCCAAGGTCGGCCCGCATGGAGCGCGTCAGCATGGAGACAGCCGGCGTCGGCACCGGCCCGAAGAGGAAGACGTCCATGCCGGCAGCCAGGAGGCCGGAGGTCAGGGCGTTCTCGATCATGTAGCCGGACAGCCGGGTGTCCTTGCCGATGACCACGCGGTGGCGGTGGCTGCCGCGGCGGTACAGGTTGCCGGCGGCCATGCCGATCTTCAGCACCATGTCGGCCGTCATTGCGCCGCTGTTGGCGCGGCCCCGCACGCCGTCCGTTCCGAAATACTTCCGCGCCATTTCCACTCCCCCGCTCAGAGACCGCTCGAGTCCGGGTCCGCCGAAGCACTGGCCACTGCGAGCGCCTCCACGGTTCCCCTGACATCATGCACGCGCAGAATATGCGCTCCGTTCAGCCAAGACCACACGGCGCCGCCCACCGAGCCATGCACCCGGTTCCCGGCCACCTTCTCACCCGTCAGCGCCCCGATGAAGCCTTTCCGGGAAAGGCCCATGAGCAGGGGAACGCCGAGCGCATGGTAAAGGGTGAACTGGCGCAGCACGTCCAGATTGTGGCGGAAGCTCTTGCCGAAGCCGATGCCCGGGTCCGCGATGATCCGCTCGCGGGCGATGCCCGCAGCCACGCAGGCCGCGATGCGCGCCTCCAGCCAGTCATAGACGTCGAGGGCCACGTCTTCATATTGCGGGCTCAGCTGCATCGTCTTGGGGTCGCCCTGCGCATGCATGAGGATGACCGGGCAGGACGCCTCCGCCATCGCCTCCATCGCCTGCGGCTCATAGGTGAGCGCGGCGACGTCGTTCACGATCCGCGCACCCGCCTTCAGGGCCGCGCGCATGACGATTGCCTTGCGCGTGTCGACGGACACCGAGAGGCCCTGCGCCGCCAGCCCCTCGACCACGGGAATCACGCGGCGGAGTTCCTCCTCAACGGGAACGCCCTCGGAGCCTGGCCGGGTCGATTCGCCGCCGATGTCGAGAATGTCCGCCCCTTCCCTGGCCAGCTCCATGCCATGCGCGATCGCGCGTTCGGCCTCCGCATTGCGGCCGCCATCCGAGAAGCTGTCCGGCGTCACATTGACGATGCCCATGATGAGCGGACGCTCGGGTGACAGGAAATCGGGAAGCCGGGTCGTGCGCTCCAGTGTGCCCGGAACGAAGCGGCGGCCGATCACCGGCCCGTCGCGGTCGATCTGCTCGACGAGGGTATAGGCGATTGCGGAAAGGCCGCCGAGCGCTGCTCCGCGGCCTTCCTTGATGAGCTGGCTGGCATCGGGCCCGTAAACGAGCCCGGCCGGCCTTTGATAGACCTTCTGCATCACGCCTGCGGCTGGGGTTCCATGCCGCCGGCGCCGCCGGCCTTCGGCTGCCCGGTGGAGGGCACGGACGAGCCCGCCTTGGGCGCCCTGCGGCCGGAGTCTCCGTCGTCGCGCTTGGGCGGCGTGCCGTTCAGCAGGTTCTTGATCTCCTCACCCGAGAGCGTCTCGTATTCGAGAAGGCCCTGGGCGAGCGCCACGAGGTCGTGGTTCTTATCGGTCAGGATGCGGCGCGCTGTGGAAAGCCCCTCCGAGACGAGGCGCTTCACCTCCTGGTCGATCTTCTGCGCGGTCTCCTCAGAGATGTTCTGCGTGCGGGACACCGAGTGGCCGAGGAACACCTCTTCCTGGTTCTCGCCGTAAGCCACCGTGCCGAGCTCGTCCGAATAACCCCAGCGGGTGACCATGGCGCGGGCCAGTCGGGTGGCCTGCTCGATGTCCGACTGGGCGCCGGAGGTCACATTTTCCTTGCCGAAGGTCAGTTCCTCCGCGATGCGGCCGCCCATCATGATGGCGAGGCGCGAGGTCATCTGCGTGTAGCTCATCGACAGGCGGTCGCCCTCGGGAAGCTGCATCACCATGCCCAGCGCACGGCCGCGCGGGATGATCGTGGCCTTGTGGACAGGGTCCGCCTTGGGCACGTTCATGGCGACCAGCGCATGGCCCGCTTCATGATAGGCGGTCAGGCGCTTCTCGTCCTCGGACATGGCCATGGAGCGGCGTTCAGCGCCCATCATCACCTTGTCCTTGGCCTCCTCGAATTCGGACTGCGTCACGATGCGCTTGTTGCGGCGAGCGGCCAGCAGGGCGGCTTCATTCACCAGATTGGCGAGGTCGGCGCCCGAGAAGCCAGGCGTGCCGCGCGCGATTGTCTTGGCGTCAACGTCGGGGGCCAGCGGCACGTTGCGCATGTGAACCTTCAGAATCTTCTCGCGGCCCTGCACATCCGGATTCGGCACCACGATCTGGCGGTCGAAGCGGCCGGGGCGCAGCAGCGCGGGGTCGAGCACGTCCGGGCGGTTGGTGGCGGCGATCAGGATCACGCCCTCATTGGCCTCGAAGCCGTCCATTTCCACGAGCAGCTGGTTCAGCGTCTGCTCGCGCTCGTCGTTGCCGCCGCCGAGGCCCGCGCCGCGATGGCGGCCCACCGCGTCGATTTCGTCGATGAAGATGATGCAGGGCGCGTTCTTTTTCGCCTGCTCGAACATGTCACGCACGCGGGACGCACCCACGCCGACGAACATCTCGACGAAGTCGGAGCCCGAAATGGTGAAGAAGGGAACGTTGGCCTCGCCCGCGATGGCGCGCGCCAGCAGGGTCTTGCCGGTGCCGGGGGGCCCCACCAGCAGCGCACCCTTCGGAATCTTGCCGCCGAGGCGCTGGAACTTGTGCGGGTCCTTGAGGAAGTCGACGATCTCGACGAGGTCGTCCTTGGCCTCCTCGACCCCGGCGACGTCCTCGAAGGTGACGCGGCCGTGGCGCTCCGTCAGAAGCTTGGCCTTGGACTTTCCGAAGCCCATGGCCTTGCCGGAGCCCGCCTGCATCTGGCGGATGAAGAACACCCACACGCCGATCAGCAGCAGCATCGGCAGCCAGTAGACCAAGGCATTGGTCAGCACCGAGTCCGACTGGGCGGCGCGGAAGGTGATCTGGACGTTCTTGTTGCGCAGCTGGTTCAGCTGGTCCTCGAAATAGACGAGCGGACCCGTGGTCTGCACATTCGTGCCGTCCGAGAGCTTGCCGGTGATCGTCTCACCCGAAATCACGATGGACTGGATGGAGCCGGAATTGGCCCGGTCGAGGAAGTCCGAATAGCTGATTTCGGAACTGGCGGTACGGCCCACCTGCCCCTGGAAGAGGCTGAACAGCGCGAAAAGCAGCAACGCGATGACGATCCAGACGGCAAAGTTTCGGAATTGGTTCACGTGATCCCTCGAATCTGGCCGCTCGTCCGGAATACCCAGCGCGGCACGTCTGTCCCTAGATGCGCATTAACATAGGATGGTGCCAAGAGTTTTCCAAGGACGCGAAAAGCGTAAATATGACGTTCAGGGAACAGCCAGCCTGAGGAAGGCGATATGCACCCCGGATTCGGCGCCGGAATGCTGTTTCACCAGCGGGTAGGCCCGCCTCGCGAAGACGGGCACCTCCTCGCCCAGGCCGGTGGGAGCGTCCCACGCCGGGGTGACGGTCGAACCCGGCGCGGCCGTCACCTGAAAGCGCCCGTCCCAGACGGCGGTGCCGCTCTCCGGAATGGTGAGCGGCGCGGGCGTGATGCGCCCCGGCTCCCGGGTGACCCAGAATCCCCTCTTCCGCCGCCCGACCAGGGCGCCGCCCAGCGTGCAGCGCACAGTCCCCCGCGCGACCCAGGCGGAGAGCCGACGCAACTCCTCCGGTTCGGGCGTGAACCCTCCCCCGCCATAATGCCGCACGATACGCCCCAAAATGCGCTCCTGCAGGGGTGCGGGAAGGCCCAGGAAATGCTCGGCCGCCACATGGCAAATCCCGGCGTCCTCCTCACGGAGCCACAGGGCCAGCCAGCGCCGGGCCATGCTCTCGAGCAGCAGCGCGGTCCTGCCGCTCGCCTCGGCCAGCGTGGACAGGCGCTCCGGCGTGATGCCGTGCCGGCCCAGCCCGGAGAGGGCCTGCCGCACCCGGATGCGCTCGAACCGCCTGTCGGCGTTGCTGGGATCCTCGATCCAGTCCTGGCCACGGGCAGAGAGATAGGCCCTGAGGGCATCCCGCCTGAGAGACAGGAGCGGGCGGTAGAGGGCGACGTCCTGCCAGGCGCCATGACGCGGAATGCCCGCAAGGCTGTCGGGGCTCGCCGTGCGGGACAGGCGCATCACCACGGTTTCAGCCTGATCGTCCATGGTATGGGCGGTCAGCAGGAGACCTGCCCCGTTGCCTCTGCACCACGCGGCAAGGAGTCCGTAGCGGGCCTCGCGGGCGCGGGCCTGGATCCCGCGTGACGGCTTCGGTCCGGTCCAGTCCAGCACGTGATGCGGAAGGCCGAGGCCCCCTGCCCATTCACCAACCTGCCGCGCTTCCGGGCCGGAGTGCGGGCGCAGGCCATGGTCGACGGTGAGGACGGTAAGCTTCAGGCCGGGGTGCCCTGCCCGCGCCCAAGCCTGGGCGAGGCACATCAGCGCCGTGGAGTCGGAGCCGCCGGATACCGCGAGCGCCACATGGCGCTCCTGCAGGAGTGGAGAAAAATCGGCCGAAGGATCAGGAGCCGCAGCCGGCACGCTTCGATTCGGCCTGGGCACGCTTGCGGGCGTCGACCGCCTTCGGATATTCCGCGCTAACCGCCGCATAGGCGGCGCAGGCCTGCTCCGCCTGGCCCAGACGGTTCAGCGAGATGCCGAGCTTCAGCAGGCTGTCCGGCGCGCGGCGGCTCTTCGGATATTTCTTGTAGCCCTGCAGGAAATTGGACGCGGCGCGCTTGAAATCGCCCTGCGCATAGAAAGTCTCGCCCAGCCAGTATTGCGCGCTGCCCGCCAGGCTGTGATCAGGGTATTTCTGCAGGAAGTTGGAGAAGCCGGCTTCCGCGTCGCCGAACTGGCGGCGGAGCAGGCTTTCGTTGGAACGCTCATAAAGCGACTCGGGCGATTCCCCCGCGGCCTCGGGCGCAAGTGACACGGTCTCGATGGTGTTGCCGTCCGCACCCGGCTGGGCGCCGGTTCCCTGCTGGATGAAAACGTCATCACCGGGCTCCTGCTGGGAAGGCGGCACGAGCACCTTGCCCTGGAAGCCGCCGTCATTGGGCCGGGCGGCGCTGTTGTCCAGCGCACCGAGCACCGTGGGGCCCGGCGCCGAGCCGGAGAGATCACCTTCGGAAGGCTGCGGCGCGCCAAGCGGGGCGGCGGCGATCGGCTGTTGCTCGATCACCTCGATGTCGTTGCTGTCCGGGATCGGGGCGCCGGCGGAGGCGGCGGCGAGGCGCTTCTGCTGGGTAGGCTCTGGCTGGCCGGCGACCGCGGCGGCGGGCGGCTTCAGCTGCTGCACGGCACCGCTCTGCTGCGGCGCGGCGGGGCTGCCGGACTGGGCGCGCATCTGGTTGACCTGGAAGGACAGTTCCTGCACCTGGCCCGTCAGGAGCCGCACCTGCTCTTCGAGTTGCTGCATGCGCACGGCCATTTCCGAGGCGCTCTGCGCCATGGCGGGAGTCATGAGCCCCGCTCCGAGGAGGGCGGCGGCGGCAACGGATGTCTTCACGAATCTGAGCATGATCTGCACCAAAGGGCCACGAGGGCTCGGAGTGTTCTTGTCAGCTTCGGAAGTGAACCGGAATCACGGTGAAATTGAGGCTGCAAGCGCCGTTCCAGCCAGCAGGATCGTGGGCTGTTGCTACTTCGCCCCACCGGTGATGACGGTGACGGCGCGGCGGTTCTGCGACCAGCATTGTTCGGCATCGCACAGCGCGGCCGGGCGCTCCTTGCCGTAGGCGATCGAGGAAATGCGGTTCGCCGCGACGCCCTGCGAAATGAGGTATTCGCGGGCCGCCGTGGCGCGGCGGGCGGAGAGCGCGATGTTGTATTCGCGCGTGCCGCGCTCGTCGGCGTGGCCCTCGACCTGAACCGTCACGTTGCCATACTGGTTCAGCCACTGCGACTGGCGGCGAAGCGTTTCCTGCGCCTCAGGCGTCAGCGTCGACTTGTCTTCCAGGAAGAACACGCGGTCACCGACATTGACCGTGAAGTCCTGCTCGGAGCCGGGCACGGCTACGGCTCCGGGTCCCGTTCCGGCATTCAGGTCAGGCGTGTTTTTCTTCGAGCATGCGGCGAGTGCCAGAAAGCAGCCGAGCACCGCGACCATCTTGAAGCTCGCCAATCGAGAAATCATCTACCCACTCCTTAGTACCCAGGGCCCTTTGCCGGCCAGCCTGACAAAATCGAGTTCGAGTCCCGGCGCAGGGACTTACACATCGTGAACTCTGACGCAACAGCGTTAATTTTCCCTGACTGCGACTTAAAAACCCCTTCTCCGTGTTTTTGCGGAGAAGGGGCCATGCCACGCACGGGAGAATTACGAGGTCTTGGCGCCGCCGGTGATCACCGTCACGGCGCGGCGGTTCTGCGACCAGCACTGCTCGGCATCACACAGCGCGGCCGGACGCTCCTTGCCATAGGCGATGGAGGAGATCCGGCTGGCCTGGACGCCCTGCGCGATCAGGAACTCGCGGGCCGCGGTGGCGCGGCGCGCGGACAGGGCGATGTTGTATTCACGCGTGCCGCGCTCATCGGCGTGGCCTTCGACCTGCACAATCACGGCCGGGTACTGCTGCAGCCACTGGGCCTGGCGGCGCAGCGTTTCCTGCGCTTCCGGCGTCAGCGTCGACTGGTCCTCGTTGAAGAACACGCGGTCACCGACGTTCACGGTGAAATCCTGCTCCGAACCCGGAACGGCCACGGCGCCGGGGCCCGTGCCGGAGGCCAGATCGGTGTTCTTCTTGGAGCAGGCGGCCAGCGCCAGCATGCTGGCGAAGGCGGCTGCCATCTTGATGGTCGAACGTCTGTTCATGTCAGTACTTCCCGTGTTGTCGTGGTCGTGAAGCGGCCTTCGCATCCCCTGCAGCCGGCCGCCGCTTCGTGAGGCCCCCCGGCCCCGGAAACCGTGTTCCCCGCCGGTCTCAGTTGAGCTTCGGAGACCAGGCCGGATCCGATCCGAAACCCTCGATCGGCACGCGCTGCTCGTTGTAGCCCGTGATGTCCACCGACCAGAGCTGCGGTCCGCCACCCTGCCCGCCCGTCTCGCGGAAGAACATCAGGACGCGGCTGTTGGGCGCCCAGGTGGGGCCTTCGTTATGGAAGCCTTCGGTCAGGATGCGCTCTCCGGAGCCGTCCGGCTTCATCACCCCGATGGCGAACTTGCCGCCGCCCTGCTTGGTGAAGGCGATGTAGGCGCCATCCGGCGACCAGACGGGCGTGGAATAGCGGCCCTGGCCGAAGCTGATGCGGTTCTGGCCGGAGCCGTCGGCGTTCATCACATAGATCTGCTGCGTGCCGCCGCGGTCGGACTCGAACACGATCTGGCCGCCGTCCGGCGAATAGGACGGCGCTGTGTTGATCGCCGGCACGTTGGTGAGCTGGCGCACGTTGCGCGAACGGAGATCGAGCTCATAGATGTTGGAGTTGCCGCCCTCCTGCAGGCTCATGATCACCCGCTGCCCATCGGGCGAGAAGCGCGGCGCGAAGCTCATGTTCGGGAACTCGCCGACGATCTCGCGCTGCTTGGTGTCGATGTTCATCAGGTAGACGCGCGGCTCGGCATTGCCGAAGGACATGTAGGTGATCTCGTTGGTCGAGGGCGAGAAGCGCGGCGTCAGCACCAGGTCCTTGCCGTCGGTCAGCGGGCGGACGTTGAAGCCGTCCTGGTCCATGATGGCGAGGCGCTTCACGCGCTTGTCCTTCGGGCCGTCCTCCGAGACGAAGACGATGCGCGTGTCGAAATAACCGTCGATGCCGGTCATCGCCTTGTAGATGATGTCCGAGATCATGTGGCCGATGCGGCGCGCGTTCTTGGGGCTGGTGGTGAACTGCTGCGCGGCGAGCTGCTGCTGGGTGTTGACGTCCCAGAGCCGGAACTCGACCCGCATCTTGCCCCCTTCCATGAAGGTCTGGCCCGTGACCAGCGCCTTGGCGTTGATCTGCCGCCAGCTGGCGAAGCTCGGCATCTGCTCGAAGTTCGAGATCTGCTCGATGAAGGTCGCGGGATCGAGCGGCGCGAAATAGCCCGAGCGTCCCAGATTGTTGGTGATGACGCCGGAGAGCGTGGAGCCCGCCTCCTCCGCGCCGCCGCCCACCAGGAAGGGTGCGATGGCAATCGGCAGAGGGTCGACGCGGCCGCCCGTGATGTCGATTTCGGTCTGGGCAAGGGCAGCGCTCCCGAGGCCGATCAGGGCGAACATCACGAGCACCGCGGCAAGCGCGCGGCGCATCTGGTCGAAATGGAAATGCCTGGACATCATGAGCTGATCTTGTTCCGTTTGCCCGTCACTGCGTAGGGGTCGCGTCGGCGAACATGTTGGGGTTGAAGTTCAAGACGAGGTCCTTCCAGACGTCATACTGGTCCTGGGGAAGGAAATCGTAATTCTGGCAGCCGAGGATAGCCGCGACGGTGGAGCGGGCCGTGGTGTCGAACAGGAAGTCGCCCGGCCCGTTCATCACTTCCGGGGTTCCGGCGATGGAGCCGTCGGGATTTATCTGTATACGGACCTTCACCGTGATGTTGCCCTCCCGCGCGCCGGGCGGGATCACCCAGCACTCACGGATGCGCTGCACGAAGGCGGAGATCGTGGTGGCGGAGAGCGCCTGATCCTTGCCCTGCAGCTCACGCTCGCCAGGAGCGGGCTCGCCGTCGGTCATGGCCTCTGACGCGTTGGTCGACTTCTCGTCGTTTTCCTTGTCGAGCAGCGCGTCCGTGTTGAGAAGCTCCTCGAGCTTGTTGGTGTCGAGCTTCGCCACCTTCTTTTCGGGCTTCTTTTCCGGCTTCTTCTCGGGCTTTGGCTTCGGCTTGTCCTCGGCCTTCTTCTTTGGCTCTTCCTTCTTCGGTGTCTCGTCCACCGTCTTCTTCAGAAGGTCGGCCATGGCGTCCGTGTCGGGCGGAGGGGGCTCCTCCTTCTTGGCCTCTTCCTTCTTGGGCTCGGGCTTGGGTTCCGGCGGCGGGGGCGGCGGCGGCGCCTTGGCCTCCTTGGCGGCCTTCACCTCTTTCTCCGCCACCTTCAGCGTCTCGTCCGTCTTCTTGACGATCTCGGCCTTCTTGGGCGCAGGCTTCTCCACGGGCTTCTTGGCGTCCTTGGAGGTCGCCATCAGCTTGTTGGAATCGGAGATGTTCGAGATGTCGACGGTGATCGCCTCGACGGGCATCACGTCATGCTTGGGGTTGGGCAGCACCACAAGCGCCGCGGCGAGGATCGCCACGTGCAAGCCGAGGGATGCTGCGACACTCCCCTTCATCGTCAGTTCTGGCCCTCGGGTGCTGGAACGGCATCGGTCGAGGCCGGCACGGGCGCCGGGGCGGCGCCACCGCCACCGGGAAGCGTCTCGAGGCCGATCTTCTTGAAGCCCGCGTTGTTGATCGCGCCCAGCACCTCCGCGATCGGGCCATAGCTTGCGGCGAGATCGCCGCGCACGCGGATTTCCTTGTCGGGATCGAGCCCGTAGAGCGCCAGGAGCTTCTGGTTCAGCTGCTCCATGGTCATCGGCTCTTCCATCAGGTAGATCGAGCCGTCCGGTTTGATCGAGACCGAGAGCGGCTCCACCTGGCTGTTGAGCGGCTTCGCATCGGTCTTCGGCAGGTCGATCGGCACGCCCACCGTCATGAGCGGGGCCGCGACCATGAAGACGATCAGGAGCACGAGCATGACGTCCACGAGCGGCGTCACGTTGATCTCGCTCATCACGCCGGCGGAGGACCGCCGTCTGGCGTTGCGCCGCTGATAACCGCCTCTCGCTCCCCCTGCAGAAGCACCCATCTGTTACACCCGTTCGTCAAGCTGGCGGGAAATGATCGCCGAGAATTCGTCGGCGAAGTTTTCAAGGCGGGCCCCGATCTTCCCCGCATCGCTGGAGAACATGTTGTAGAAGATTGTCGCCGGTATGGCGGCAACGAGGCCGATTGCGGTGGCAAACAGCGCCTCCGCGATGCCGGGCGCCACCACGTTGAGGCTGGTGTTCTGCGAATTGGCGATCGCCTGGAAGGACACCATGATGCCCCACACCGTGCCGAAAAGGCCGATGAAGGGCGCGGCCGACCCCGTGGTGGCGAGGAACAGGAGGCGGGCCTCCACGTCATGCATCTCCTTCTGGATCTGCACGTCCATCACCTTTTCGATGCGCTTCTGGACGCCCTGGAAACCGGCGCGCATGGCGGCGTCCTGGCTGCGCTTCCATTCGCGCATCGCGGCCATGAAGATGGCGGCCAGGCCGACGTTGTTGCGGTTGCCCATGGACATGAAGAGATCCTCGAGCGACTGGCCGGACCAGAAATACTGTTCGAAACGGTCGTTGGCGGCGTTCATCTTCCGGACCGCCAGGAACTTCTCGATGATGATCGCCCAGCTCCACACCGAGGCCAGCATGAGGCCGAGCATCACCAGCTTGACCACCCAGCCCGCCTGCATGAACAGGTGCCACAGCGAAATCTCGCCGCCCGGTGCCGCCGTCACTGCAAAAGCTATCATCCTGTCCTTCCATCACCGCCGTCTGCCCCTGCCTTGAGCCTCCGGCGTTCCATCCTGCACTACCCCTTTTGGGAGAGAGTGCCGTGAAAACATGTCAAATCTGTCGAAACTGCGGCGATTCGGTTGTGCGGGCGAAACCGCGCCGGCAACCCTTGCCTTGCGGCAGGGGCAGCCTCTCCACATGAATCACCCACAGTTAAGGGATTGTTACGATTGTGACTCTGGCAGGCTGCGGAAGCGCGATGCCATGTCTTCGGGCAGCCTTTTCGGCCGCCCCCGGCCGTCGACCAGCGCAACGGTCACGTGAGCCCGGAAGCAAGTGTTGCCTTTCAGCATCACCTCCTGCCCGATCTCGATGCGGGCGCCACCCATCTCCAGGAAGCGGGTTTCGACCTCGAGCAGGTCGTCCAGCCGCGCGGGCTTGAGGAAATCACAGGTCATGCGGCGGACGACGAAAAACAGGTCCTGAAACCGCGACTGGTGGATGCCGAGGAGCCGCAGGCAGTCGGACCGCGCCCGCTCGCAGAAGGCCACGTAGCGGGCGTGGTAGACCACGCCGCCCGCGTCCGTGTCCTCATAATAGATGCGAATGGGCATGGTGTGGATGCCATTCCGGATGCGGCCCGAGATGCCCGGCCAGTCTTCAGCCGTCATCGGTCTCGTCCAGCGGCAGGAGGCCCTGCATGATCTCGGGGCGTTGCGGAACGGCAAGCCCCAGATGACGGAAAGCGTGTGGCGTCAACAACCGGCCGCGCGGCGTGCGGTTGAGGAAGCCGAGTTGCAGCAAATATGGCTCGACGATGTCTTCAAGCGCGTCTCGCGACTCGGAGAGCGAGGCGGCGATCGTGTCGATCCCGACCGGGCCGCCGCCGAAATTGAGCGCGATGCATTTCAGGTAGCGATGGTCCAGCGAATCGAGGCCGCGCGAGTCGACGTCCAGGGCCGAGAGCGCCCGGTCCGCCAGCTTCACGTCGATGACGTCCGCCCGGGCCACGGCGGCGAAATCGCGCACCCGGCGGAGCAGCCGTCCGGCGATGCGCGGCGTGCCGCGGGCGCGGCGGGCGATTTCGAGCGCGCCTTCCTCGGCGATGCCAATCTGCATGACACGCGCGCCGCGCTTGACGATCTCCAGCAACTCATCCTGATTGTAGAAATCGAGCCGCACGGGGATTCCGAAACGGTCCCGGAGCGGCGTGGTGAGGAGCCCGGTGCGGGTGGTGGCACCGACCAGGGTGAACTTGGCGAGGTCGATCTTCACCGAGCGGGCCGCCGGGCCTTCCCCGATGATGAGGTCGAGCTGGAAATCCTCCATGGCCGGATAGAGCACCTCCTCGACCGCCGGGTTGAGGCGGTGAATCTCGTCGATGAAGAGGACGTCGCGCTCCTCCAGATTGGTCAGAAGCGCCGCGAGGTCGCCCGCCTTGGCGATGATGGGGCCCGAGGTGGCCTTGAAGTTGACGCCGAGCTCGCGCGACATGATCTGCGCCAGCGTCGTCTTGCCGAGGCCCGGAGGGCCGGCGAAGAGCACATGGTCCAGCGCCTCGCCGCGCGCCTTGGCGGCCTCGATGAAGATGCGGAGGTTCTGCTTGGCCTTGGACTGGCCGATGAACTCCTCCAGCCGCTGCGGCCTCAGGTGGGTGTCGGCGGCATCTTCGGGCGTCTTGTCACGGGCTCGGATGGGGTTGCTCATGCCAGCGCCAGTTCCTTGAGGGCCAGGCGGATCAGCTTTTCGGTGGGCTGGTCGTCACCCGCCTTCTTCATCGCGGAGGAGACGGCGGCACCCGCCTGCGCCTGCCCGTAGCCCAAATTGATGAGTGCTGAAACGGCATCCGCCGCGGCGGTGGGCCGGGGCGCGTCGAGTTCGGCGGCGAGCGCCGTCACCGACTGGTCGAGGGGCGCGAAGGCGGGGGTCTTGTCCTTCAGCTCCAAGACGATCCGCTCGGCCAGCTTCTTGCCCACGCCATTGGCGCGGCCGATCATGGCCTTGTCCTGCAGGGCGACCGCATTGCCGATCTCGGAGGTGGAGAGCGTTGAGAGGATGGCGAGCGCCACCTTGGTGCCCACCCCTTGCACGGACTGGAGCAGGCGGAACCATTCCCGCTCGCCCACCGTGGCGAAGCCGACGAGACGGATCATGTCCTGCGAGACCAGCATCTCGGTGTGGATTTCGGCGAACTCGCCCGGATTGCCGAGAGCGCCCAGCGTCTTCGAGGAGCAGGAGACGTGATAGCCCACGCCGTTCACGTCGATCACCAGCCAGTCGGCGCCCGCGGCATCGATCCGGCCTTTCAGTTTTGCGATCATGAGCCGCCCTCAACATTCCCTTACTGCCGTCATCCCGGCGAAGGCCGGGATCCAGCTTCTGGCAACCGCACACGCTGACACAAAGCTGGACCCCGGCCTTCGCCGGGGTGACGCCAAGCACGGATTATCGGGCGCGCGAGAACAAGTCAAGAACGCGCCAGCACTTCGGCCAGCCGCTGCGAGCCGCGGTAATGGGCGTGGCAGATGGCGACCGCCAGCGCGTCCGTCGAGTCCGCCGTGCGCATCCGCGCCTTGGGAAGGAGCAGCTTGACCATGTGCTTCACCTGGTCCTTCTCGGCGTGGCCCGCACCCACCACCGCCTTCTTGACCGTGTTCGGCGCATATTCAGAGACGGGGATCTTCAGCATGGCGGGGGCGAGCATCAGCACGCCCCTCGCCTGCCCCAGCTTCAGCGTGGCGCGGGCGTCGGTGTTGACGAAGGTCTCCTCGACCGCCGCCTCGTCCGGCTCGAATTCCCGCAGAATGTCCATGAGCTGGGCGTGAAGCTGCAGCAGGCGCTCCGCCAGCGGCGCAGCGCCGTCAGAATGGATCGCGCCGTCGGCGAGATAGGTGAGCCGGGAGCCCTCCTGCGAGATGAGGCCCCAGCCGGTGTTGCGCAAGCCCGGGTCGATGCCGATGATTCTGACCATCAACCCTCTTTACCAGATCACTCGCCGCTCAGCTTCGCCATCACGTCGTCCGGGATGTCGGCGTTGGAGAAGACAACCTGCACGTCATCGTCCTCGTCCAGCGAGTCCACGAGCTTCATGAGGCTCTCGGCCTTTTCCTGGTCGATGGGCGCCATGGTCTGCGGCTTCCACACGACCTTCACGGAGGTGGCCTCGCCAAAGGTCCTGGCGAGGGCTGAGGACACCTCGCCGATCGACTCGAAGGCGCAGGTGATGGTGTGGCCGGTCTCATCCGAGGCGACATCATCGGCGCCGGCGTCGATCGCGGCCTCGAGCATGGCATCGGCCGAGGCCTTGGCCGCAGGATAGACGATCTCGCCCACGCGGGCGAACATGAAGGCGACCGAGCCGGATTCACCGAGGTTGCCGCCGTATTTGGTGAACAGGGATCGCACGTTGGAGGCGGTGCGGTTGCGGTTGTCGGTGAGCGCCTCGACGATGACGGCCACGCCGCCGGGGCCATAGCCCTCATAGCGGACCGTGTCGTAGTTCGCGCCGTCGTTACCGGCCGCCTTCTTGATGGCGCGCTCGATGTTGTCCTTGGGCATGTTCTCGGCACGCGCGTTCTGGATGGCGAGGCGCAGCCGCGCATTGGCGTCGGGGTCCGGGAGGCCCGCCTTGGCGGCCACCGTGATTTCGCGAGCAAGCTTCGAGAAGATCTTGGAGCGCACCGCGTCCTGCTTGCCCTTGCGGTGCATGATGTTCTTGAATTGTGAATGGCCGGCCATGGAACCCTCGCGAAGACGGATGGGAGAACGCGTTTCGGGCCGCTTATAGACAAGCCACCCTGCCTGAAACAAGCCGCTTAACCGGGCTTTAAGCCTCGGACGCCCAAGGTCGCGGGCCAGTGAGTAGCACGGAGTTCAAGAGTATGAAGGCGGGGCGCGGAATGGTGAGCGAGCTTTGTTTTGCAGCGGAAGGCCTGTCGGGAACGGCGGCGGCCACCTCGCTGAGGAAGCTCGGCAGCATCATGGAACTGGCCCCTTCGGGCCGCCTCTTCGACGCCATATCGACTCTGGCCGATCTCTCCGCCAAGGCCAGCATTGCGCTGGAAGAGGGAAGCCGCGCCCTGGACCAGGCGGATGACGGCAAGGCCGCCGCCCGCATCGGCGAGGCGCTGGCCCACATGGATGAGCTCGCCGTGCAGGCCTTGGGCAGGACGGCGAAGCGACGCGCAGCACGCTGAGAGCTGTGCTAAGGACACGGGGGTCCGAGGCAGTTGGGGGAGGCGAGGGAATGCAGTCCTCGGAGCGAACTCATTGCCTGCGTCCCCTCATCTCCCCGTTGCGTGCCGCAACGGGTCCCTTCTTCTCCCGCTGAAGAAGCGGGACAAGACACGAATCCGTCCCTCTCAGGCCTGGACGCCTCTCAATCGTTCCGAACGCCGCCGCAGCATTTCGACCGTGATGAGCAGCGCCGTCGAGATCAGCACCAGAACCGTGGCCGCGGCCGTGATGGTCGGCGAGATCATCTCGCGGATGCCGGAGAACATCTGCAGCGGCAGGGTGCGGTCTTCGGGGCTGGCCAGGAAGAGCACCACCACCACCTCGTCGAAGGAGGTGACGAAGGCGAAGAGCGCGCCCGAGATCATGCCCGGCAGGATGAGCGGCATGACAACCTTGAAGAACACCGTGTGGGGTGCCGCCCCGCAGGAGGCGCCGGCGCGCATCAGCGTCTTGTCGAAGCTCGAGAGCGTTGCCGTCACCGTGATCACCACGAAGGGCGTGGCGAGCGCGGTGTGCGCCAGGACGATGCCGAGCCGCGTGCCGGCGATGTTGAGCTGCGCATAGAACTTGAACATGCCGACGGCGGAGATGATCACCGGCACGATCATCGGCGAAATGAGGATCGCCATGATGGTGGACTTGGCCGGAAAGTTGGACCGCGCCAGCCCCAGCGCCGCCAGCGTACCGAGCGCCGTGGCGAGGATGGTGGTGGCGATGGCCACCAGGAAGCTCATCTTCACGGCACCCGTCCAGCGCGGGTTGAAGAAGAAGTCCTCGTACCATTTCAGCGAATAGCCCGGCATCGGATAGGTGAAGAAGCTCTCCGAATTGAAGGAGAGCGGCATCACCGCGATGATGGGCGAGATGAGGAAGAGCAGGACCAGCAGCACGAAGACACGGAGCGTATAGTAGGCCACGGTCTCGCCGCGAGTGTAGTAGGAGGGAACGGCCATGGCGATTAACCCAGCTTCATGCGATCGATGCCGATCAGCTTGTTGTAGACGTAATAGAGGATGAGCGTGGCGGTGAGCAGGATGACGCCCAGCGCCGAGGCCTTGCCCCAGTTGTTTTCGGAGTTGATGGCGCGCTCGATGAAGCCGGAGACCATCTGGTCCGTCGGGCCGCCCACGAGCGCCGGGGTGATGTAGTAGCCAAGGCACAGGATGAAGGTGAGCAGGCAACCCGCCGCGACGCCGGGCAGCGTCTGCGGCATGTAGACCCGGAGGAAGCAATAGAAGGGCTTGCCGCCCAGCGACTTCGCCGCGCGCATGTAGTTGGGCGAGATGGTCTTCATCACCGAATAGATCGGCAGCAGGGTAAAGGGGAGCTGGATGTGCGTCATCGCCACGATGGTGGAGAAGCGCGTCTTGAACAGCTGCGGCTCACCGTCGATCGCGCCGAACAGGTTGAGGAGCCAGGTGATGCCGGTGATGTTGAGGAGCTGCGTGAACACGCCGCCGTCCTGCATCAGGATCATCCAGGCCGTGGTGCGCACGAGCAGCGATGTCCAGAAGGGCAGCAGCACGAAGATCATCAGGATCGAGGCGGTCTTCTGCGGCGAGGTGGCGAGAAGATAGGCCACGGGATAGCCGAGGATCAGCGTCATCACCGTGACGAGCAGCGAGATGCCCAGCGTGCGGACGAGGATGTCCTTGTAGATGGCACGGTCCGCCGGGATCTGCTCGATCGAGCCGTCGGGGCCCTGGCGGAGGTCGAGCATCGCAAGGATGTAGAAGGGCGTCCAGTCGGAGGAGGAGCGCTTGATCGTCGCCCAGGTGTCTGGGTTGCCCCACACCTTGTCGATGCCGATCACGGCATCCCTGTAGGGGCCCTGCTCCAGCGCGCCGACCTTGCGGCCGGTGGCGATCACCTTGGAGCGGATGCCGGAGATTTCATAGTTGAGGCGCTTACCTATGAGGGCAACCTGCTTGGCGGCCTGAGCCTCCTTCATGTCGGCCACGAAGGCGGCGAAGATTTCCTCCGAAGGCAGTTCCTTGCCGTCCCAGCTCTCGAGCGCCACGACGGTGCGCGGCATGTTCTCCGCCACGTCCGGGTCATAGACCGCGTTGTAGAGCATGACGATGATGGGGACGACGAAGGACAGCACGATGAAGGCGAAGAGCGGTGCGACGAGGCCGAGAGCCTTGAGCCTTTCGCGCCGTTCGGCGCGGGCCAGCGCGACCTTGAGGGGCGTGCCGTCTGCGGCGCGCATCACGCCGTCATTGGGTAGTGCTTGAGCCATGGACATGGGTGGTGACGCCCCGGGGCTGCGGTAAACCGACGATGAGAAGGACGAAGGGAGGAGGCGAACGCCCCCTCCCCCGGTGAGGTTCTTACTGGGCGAGCCAGGCGTTGAAGCGCTCGCGCAGCTCGTCGCCCTTGTCACCCCAGAAGTTCGGGTCCGGATAGAACACGGTCTTCAGGTTGTCCGGGGCCGACGGCAGGTTGGCGAGCACGGCCGGATCGACCAGCGGGGCGGCGTCCTTGTTGGCCGGGCCATAGGCGATGTACTTGGTCTGGTCGGCCATGCGCTGCGGGTCGGACGCGTAGGCGATGAAGCGGTAGGCTTCCTCGACCTTCGGCGTGCCCTTCGGGATCGCCCACCAATCCCAGTCCGGAGCCTGGTAGTCCCAGATGATCTGGAAGGGCTTCTTGTCCTTGTTGATGGCCGTGTCGAAGCGGCCGTTCCAGGAGGTGGAGAAGACCACCTGGCCGTCAGCCAGCAGCTGCGGGCCCTGGGCGCCCGATTCCCACCAGATCACGTCCTTCTTGATGGTGTCGAGCTTCTTGAGCGCGCGTTCCACGCCCTCCTCGGTGCCCAGCACCTTGTAGACGTCGGCCGGGGCCACGCCATCGGCCATCAGCGCCCATTCGAGGTTCACGAAGGGGCTCTTCTGAAGGGCGCGCTTGCCCGGGAACTTGGCGGTGTCGAACAGGGCCTCGAACAGGCCAGCCGGGGCCTGGGTCTTGGACGTGTCATAGGCCGCGACGGTGGAATAGAGGATGTTCGGGACAGCGCAGTCCGTCACGTCACCGCCGATGAACTTGGACTTGTCGAGGCCGAGCTTGGCCCAGTCGATGGTCTCGAAGGTGCCTTCGGCGCAGCCCGCGAGGGCCGTCTGGGTGTCGACGTCGACGACGTCCCAGGTCACGGCATTGGCTTCGACCATGGCGCGGATCTTGGCGATCTCGCCGTTGTACTCGGCCTCGGTGATCTTGTTGCCGGCGGCGATGAAGGGCTCGAAGAACGCCTTGCGCTGGCTTTCCTGGTAGGAGCCGCCCCAGGAGGTGATGGTCAGTTCATCGGCGGCCTGCACCGGAACGGCGAGGAGTGCCGTGCTGGCCAACAGCGCGGCGCCGAACATAGTAGCGAATTTCTTCATGCGAGAGCATTCCTCCAGAATGCCGGACGGGCCGGCTCGTTAAAGTTGAGGGAAGATACATGCCAGCCTCCTACGCAACCCTTCTGCGCGCGGCACGACTGACGATTCCTCCCCGTAATCACACGCTTTTTTGTGAAGGCAACCGCTGTTCGCATCCCTGTGCGGAAACGCTTGCCGACCAAGATTTTTCTAAAGCGCTGCAAAAGATACTAGCGGCTTTTTCGTGGCCGTCACTAGAGTTTTTCTATTGGCTGAGGGGAAATCGAGTCATGGTTGTGGAGATTCTTCAATCTTCCCAAGCAGAAACGCCAACCTGGGATAGCCGCCCGCCGGCCCTCAGGGGCGCGACCATCGTGGCAAGCCCCGTGCGGTCATCCGTTTCGACCGCGACCCCGCAGACCGTGGCCTGGCCCTCGGCGGGCCGCATGCGCTCCACCGGCAGCTTGCGCAGGAAACGCTGCAGGGGCTCGGTCTTCTCCATGCCGATAACCGAATCGTAATCGCCGCACATGCCGGCATCGCTCATGTAGGCGGTGCCGCCCGGCAGGATCTGGTGATCGGCGGTCGGCACATGGGTGTGCGTGCCGACGACAAGGCTCGCCCGGCCGTCGCAGAAGTGCCCGAAGGCCATCTTCTCGGAGGTTGCCTCCGCGTGGAAGTCGATCAGCACCGCGTCGCAGGCGGTTCCAAGCGGGCAGGCCTCGAGTTCGCGGTCGACCGCGGGGAAGGGATCGTCCAGCATCGGCTCGATCATCACGCGGCCCATGGCCTGCACGACGAGGACGCGCCGCCCGGAGGCCGTGTCGACCAGGGCCGATCCCCGGCCCGGGCAGCCCCGGGGCCAGTTCACCGGCCGCAGCAGGTTGGGATGGCGCTCGATGAAGATCAGCGCGTCGCGCTGGTCAAAGGAATGATTGCCGAGGGTGACCACGTCCGCGCCCGCCGTCAGGAAGCCCAGATAGATCTCCTCGGTGATGCCGAAGCCGTGGGCGGCGTTCTCGCCGTTCACCACCACGAGGTCCGGCTGGTAGCGTTCCCGCAGCAGGGGAAGCTCCCGCGCGACCGCCTCGCGCCCTGCCCTGCCCACCACATCGCCTAAGAATATCAGCCGCACGCGAAAGTCTCCCGCTCCGTCATGACGTAGTCCAGCGGCGCGTCATAGGGGCCCGTCGGCACCTCTTCAACCATCTGCGCGTGATAGGCGACGCCGATCGCCACCACTTTCTTCAGGGCACGGAGCTTTTCGAGCGTCCGGTCGTAGAAGCCGCCGCCATAGCCGAGCCGGTAGCCCTTCGCGTCGAAGGCCAGCATCGGCACCAGCAGCACGTCGGGCAGGACCTCGGGCGCGCTGTGCGCGGGGATCGGGATGTCCCACATGCCGGGCACCAGCGGTTCCCCCGGCGCCCAGGCGCGGAAGATCAGCGGTTCGCCTTGCGCCACCACGATGGGAAGCGACGTCACCCAGCCTTCGCCCCGCAGCCTGTCCAGCAGGGGAATGGTGGTGATCTCGCTCTTGTAGGGAATGAAGCCCGAGACCGTGCCGGTCCCGGCGGGGAGGCCCGGAGGAAGCCCGCGCTCCGCGATCGCCGTGCCCGCCACATCCTTCAGCTGCTCATGCGCCTGCACGCGGCGCTTCGAGGCGGCCGTGCGGGCCTGGCGCTTCACGTCGGCGATGTCCATGGAATCCTCTGGCGGCTGGAAGAAAAGACGTGGCGAGCCACCATGGGCCGTGAGTGACTAACGATCCCGGGTCCCTACAGTTGTAGGTGGGCGCCGTGTGGGCGAGGCCACGGCCAAGCCTAGGGACAGCTCCCATTCAGAATCGCATAGGCCCCAGGGAAAAAATGTCACCTCACGCACCGGGCAGCCCGCCGGGGTCCTATTTAGGTGGGCGCGCGGTGGATGTCCATGATTGAGCGAGGCTACTTGCCCAGATCCTCGGCCAGCGTCTCCAGGCGCCTCGAGGCGGCGATCAGCCGTTCGCCGAAGGCGGCCTGCATCTCCTGGGCCTCGGCCTGGGCTGCCGTCCGGGCCTCGCGCAGGCCCGTCACCTGCTCCTCGAGCGACTGGATCCTCGCGATGGCCTCGGAGAGGCGGTCGGCCACCATCAGCCCCGCCATCACCAGCATGCGGATGTCGCCGACATTGCCCACCGTCGTCTTCACCCGCTGCACCTCGCTGTCGAGCAGCTCGGCCAGGTCACGCAGATGCTCCTCCTCCCCCTCGGGGCACTGCATGGTATAGGGCCTGCCATTCACCTGGACGATCACATGCGCCATTTCTCACTCCGGGGTGTTCGAGTGCAGGACTGCACGGATGCGGGACATGGCGGCGTCGATCTTGCCCGCAGCACTCTTGCTGGTGTCGACGAGCTCGCCGGCCTTGGAGCGGACGAGGTCCAGCTCATGCGTCAGCCGGGTCTTTTCCCGCCGGAGGGATTCGACTTCGATTTCGAGATCGGTCGCGCGCTTCTTCCCTTCGATGGTGCGGCTGACGGTGCTCTCCATCCGGCGCAAGGCTGCCTCGAAGCGCAGGAATACTTCATCCAGTTTCTGAAAATCTGCCATCAAAGCCCCTGGTAAGACTGCAGAATTTAATTTTCCCTGCCGCCGTGCACCATAGGCCGATCCGGCTTGCGGCGCAACGTCCCTCAAATGGCAACCGCAAGACGGAGGCAAGCCACGGTTCCAATTGACTCCGGGGCCCAAGGCGCTATCACGGCCCGCAAAATACAGCGCCATAGCTCCAAGGGACCCGCCGCGCATGACCCATTACTCCCCCGAACAGACCCGCTCCATGGCAAACGCCATCCGCGCCCTCAGCATGGATGCGGTGCAGAAGGCCAATTCCGGCCATCCGGGCCTGCCCATGGGCGCGGCCGACGTGGCGACCGTGCTGTTCACTCAGTTCCTGAAATTCGACGCCGCAGACCCGCACTGGCCGGACCGCGACCGCTTCATCCTCTCCGCCGGCCACGGCTCCATGCTCATCTATTCGCTGCTCTACCTCACCGGCTACAGCGACATGAGCCTCGATGACATCCGGAACTTCCGCCAGCTCGGCGCCAAGACGGCGGGCCACCCGGAATTCGGCCACGCCTCCGGCATCGAGACGACGACGGGGCCCCTGGGCCAGGGCATTTCCAACGCCGTGGGCTTCGCCATCGCGGAACGCCACCTCAACGCGGAATTCGGCGACGGGCTCGTCAACCACAAGACCTATGTGCTGGCGGGCGACGGCTGCCTGATGGAGGGCATCAGCCAGGAGGCGATCACCCTTGCCGGGCATCTGAAGCTCAGGAACCTGATCGTGCTGTGGGATGACAACGGCATCTCGATCGACGGCAAGGTCTCGATGACGGACTCGACCGACCAGCTCGCCCGCTTCGCCGCCTCCGGCTGGAACGTCTCCGCCTGCGACGGCCACAAGCCCGCGGAGATCGCCGCCGCAATTGCCGCCGCGCAGAATTCCGACAAGCCCGTGCTCATCGCCTGCAAGACGGTGATCGGCTATGGCGCACCCACCAAGGCGGGAACCTCGGGCTCGCACGGCTCGCCGCTGGGCCCCGACGAGATCGCCGGCGCCCGCAAGGCGCTGGGCTGGGAATATGACCCCTTCATGGTCCCGAACGAGCTGATGGACGCCTGGCGCAAGGCGGGTGCGCGTGGTGCGGCCGACCGCGCCGCCTGGTCCGCGCGCCTCGCGGCCTCGCCGAAGAAGGAAGAGTTCACCCGCCGCGTCTCCGGCAAGCTGCCCGCCAATTTCGACGCGGTGATCGCGGGCTACAAGCAGGAGCTGGCCAAGAAGCCGCCGGCACTCGCTACCCGCAACGCCTCGCAGAACACGCTCGACGTGATCAACGCCGCCGTGCCGGACACCGTCGGCGGCTCCGCCGATCTCACCGGCTCCAACAACACCAAGTCCAAGGAACTCAAGGCGCTGACCGCGGCGGATTATGCCGGCCGCTACGTCTATTACGGCATCCGCGAGCACGGCATGGCGGCGGCGATGAACGGCATGGCGCTGCATGGCGGCGTCATTCCCTATGGCGGCACCTTCCTGGTGTTCACGGATTATTGCCGCCCGTCGATCCGCCTCTCCGCGCTCATGCAGCAGCGCGTCATCTATGTGATGACGCATGACTCGATCGGTCTGGGCGAAGACGGCCCCACCCACCAGCCGGTGGAGCACCTGGCGGCACTCCGCGTCATTCCCAACCTCGCCGTCTACCGCCCCTGCGACGCGGTGGAGACCGCCGAGTGCTGGCAGTTGGCGCTGAAGGACGAGACGCGGCCCTCCGTTCTCGCGCTCACCCGCCAGAAGCTGAAGCCCGCGCGCATCGCCTATGCGGAGGAGAACCTCTGCGCGAAGGGCGCCTATGAGATCGCGGGCGCCGACGCGTCGGCCGAAGTGGTGATCTTCGCCTCGGGCTCCGAAGTCGAGATCGCGATTGCCGCCAAGGCGAAGCTCGATGCGGCGGGCAAGCCCACGCGCGTCGTCTCCGTGCCGTCCATGGAGAATTTCGAGGCGCAGGATGCCGCCTACAAGTCCCGGGTTCTGGGCAGCGAAAAGACCCGCATCGCCATCGAGGCGGGCGTGCGCACCGGCTGGGACCGCTTCATCGGCACGGAGGGAACCTTCATCGGCATGACCGGCTTCGGCGCCTCGGGGCCGGCCGAACTCCTCTACAAGCATTTCGGCATCACCGCCGAGGCGGTGGTCAAGGCTGCAGGCTGAGAGAAAGGGAGAGGGACAACAGATGCCCGGTTTCCGCACGCTCGATGACGTCAACCTCTCGGGAAAGCGCGTGCTTTGCCGCGTCGACCTCAACGTGCCCATCGCCGACGGCAAGGTGACGGACGCCACGCGCATCGAGCGCGTGGTGCCAACACTGCGCGAGATCATGAACAAGGGCGGTGCCCTCATCGTGCTCGCCCATTTCGACCGGCCGAAGGGCAAGGTCGTGCCAGAGATGTCGCTGGCGCCCGTGGCGGCCGAACTCGAGAAGCATCTGGAGCGCCCGGTGAGGTTCGTCTTCACCGACTGGCAATCCGCCCCGCAGGTTGACGTGAAGCCCGGTGAATGCGTGCTGATGGAAAACACGCGCTATCACGCGGGCGAGGAGAAGAACGACGCGGGCTTCTCGAAGCTGCTGGCGGGCTTGGGCGACATCTATGTGAACGACGCCTTCTCGGCGGCGCACCGCGCGCACTCCTCCACCGAGGGCATCGCGCATTTCATCCCGGCCTATGCGGGCCGCGCGATGGAGGCGGAACTCAAGGCGCTGCAGCAGGCGCTGGAAACGCCGAAGCGCCCCGTCATCGCCATCGTTGGCGGCGCCAAGGTTTCGACCAAGCTCGACCTCCTCGGCAACCTGGTGAAGAAGGTGGACGCGCTGGTGATCGGCGGTGCCATGGCCAACACCTTCCTGCTGGCGCAGGGCCATGCGGTGGGCAAGTCGCTGGCCGAGCGCGACCTGGTCGATACCGCGCGGCGCATCATGCAGCAGGCGGAAGACGCGAAATGCGCGATCATCCTGCCGGTCGATGGCATCGTGGCGAAGGAATTCAAGGCGGGTGCGGAGTCGCATGACTATGGCGTCGATGCCATCCCGACCGACGGCATGATCCTCGACGTCGGGCCCCTCTCCGTCGACCGCGTCCGCTCGGCAATCGACGACGCGCATACGCTGGTCTGGAACGGCCCGCTGGGCGCCTTCGAGACGGAGCCCTTCGACCAGGCGACGGTCGCCGCGGCGAAGCATGCGGCACAGCGGACGAAGACCGGAAAGCTCGTCTCCGTGGCGGGCGGCGGCGATACGGTGGCGGCGCTCAACCACGCGGGCGTGGCGCATGACTTCAGCTATATCTCGACCGCGGGCGGGGCCTTCCTCGAATGGCTGGAAGGAAAGCCGCTGCCGGGCGTGAAGGCCCTGGAGGTGGTGCGCTGAGCCCGCGTCTCTTCCTCGTGGCGCCGGAGGACGTGTCCGCGCCCCGCCTGCTCGACTGCCTGAAGGCGGCCTGCGAGGCCGGCGACGTGGCGAGCCTTCTCATCCCCGCCAGCCTCGCGAAGGACGTGACGGCCGCCGCGCAGGAGCTCGGGGTGGCGGTGATGGTCTCCGGCGAGGCGCGCGATGCCGCGCGCGCCGGCGCCGACGGCATTCAGGTCGACGCCAACACGGAGGATGTGTCCGCCGCGCGCCAGTCCATGGGCAAGGACCGTTTCGTGGGCGCCTATGCCGGGGCCTCGCGCCACTTCGCCATGGAGGCGGCGGAAGCGGGTGCCGACTACATCGCCTTCGACCAGACGGGAGCCTCCGTCGCCGGTGAGCCCATCATCCGCTGGTGGGCGGACATGATGGAAATCCCCTGCGTTGCCTTCACCCCGGTGGAGCCCGGCGCGCTCGACATATTGCTGCCGCAGAACCCGGACTTTATCCGTCCGTCCGATGCGATGTGGCAGGACGCCGAAACGGCGCGCCAAGTCGTGGGGGCGCTGTCGCAACGTCTCGGGTCTCAATGAAACCAGTCCTCGCCGCCCTGGCCTTCCTGCTCACCGCCGCGCCTGCGGGTGCGGAAACCATCGCCGAAGCCCAGAGCGCCTATGAGGCGGGCGATTTCGCCACCGCCTTCTCCGCCGCCCGCGAACTGGCGGATGCCGGCGACGTCAAGGCCATGACCCTTCTCGGCCTCATGTACCGCAAGGGCGAAGGCACGGATGTGGACACCGACGCCGCGATGCAGTGGCTCGGCCGGGCCGCGGAAAAGGGTGAGGCACGGGCCGAACTGGCCCTCGCCATGATCTATCTCGACGAGGAGGCGGGCCGCTTCAGCTTCGAGAAGGGGCAGAGCTACCTGCGCCGCGCGGCGGAAGCGGGGTTGACGGAGGCGCAATTCAACATGGGCCTGCTCGCCGCGGGGGCTTTCAACAATCCGCCGGACTTCACCAGCGCGGCGGAGTGGTTCGCCAAGGCCGCCGCGCAGGGCCATGCGGGCGCGCAGTATAATCTGGGCGTGCTCTATCTCGAGGGACAGGGGGTCGCCAGGAACCCGGTCCAGGCCGCGAAGCTGCTCGCCAGCGCGGCGGAAAAGGGCAACGCCGACGCCATGCTGGATTATGGCGTGCTCGTCTTCCGCGGCGAGGGCGTGCAGCAGAGCGAGAAGATTGGCGCGCAATGGCTGCTGCTTTCCGCCAAGCGCGGGAACGTCATCGCCCAGAACCGCGTGGCGCGGCTCTATGCCTTCGGCAAGGGTCTGGAGGCCGACGGCGTCGAGGCGATGAAATGGAACATCCTCGCCACCCGCGGCGGCCGGGGCGACGCCGAACTCGACACGCTCCTGTCGAAGCTGAGCGACGCCGAGAAGGCGGATGCCCAGGCGAAGGCGGATGCGTTCAAGCCGGTGGTGAAGTGAATTTCATCCGCGCCTGAAGAAGATGCGCCGACCAAGTCGGCGCATGGGTGAGTGTGGGGGAAACGCCGGACGCTCATCACACGCCCTTGGCCATGTCCCGCAGCTTGAACTTCTGGATCTTGCCCGTGCTGGTCTTGGGCAGTTCGGTGAACACCACGTGGCGCGGCGCCTTGTAGGTGGCCATGCCCTCGCGGCACCACTTGATGATGTCCTCCGCCGTCGCATCCTTGCCGGGCTTCAGTTCCACGAAGGCGCAAGGCGTCTCGCCCCATTTCTCGTCGGGCTTGGCCACCACGGCGGCCGCCTGCACGGCGGGGTGCTTGTAGAGCACGTCTTCCACCTCGATCGAGGAGATGTTCTCGCCGCCGGAGATGATGATGTCCTTGGAGCGGTCTTTCAGCTGGATGTAGCCGTCGGGGTGCAGCACCCCTAAGTCGCCCGAATGGAACCAGCCACCCCGGAAGGCCTCGCCGGAGGCTTTCGGGTTCTTGAGATAGCCCTTCATCACGATGTTGCCGCGGAACATCACCTCGCCCATCGTCTCGCCATCGGCGGGCACGCGCTGCATGGTTTCGGGGTCCATCACGGTGAGGTCCTCGAGCGCGTGGTAGCGGACGCCCTGGCGCGCTTTCTTCGCCGCGCGCGCCGGGCCGTCGAGGAGGTTCCAGTCCTCCTTCCAGTCATTGACCACGGCGGGGCCGTAGGTTTCGGTGAGGCCGTAGAGGTGCGTGACGTTGAAGCCCGCCTCCGCCATCGCGGCGAGAACGGCTTCGGGCGGGGGAGCGGCGGCGGTGAAGAACTCCACCTTCTGGGAGAGTTCGCGCTTCTCTTCCGCCGGCGCGTTGAGGATCGTGGACATCACGATGGGCGCGCCGCAGAGATGGGTGACCTTGTGTTCCGCCAGCGCCTCCCAGATCAGCCTGGAGCGCACCCAGCGGAGCGTCACATGCGTGCCGCCGACGACCGAGAGCGACCACGGGAAGCACCAGCCGTTGCAGTGGAACATCGGCAGGGTCCAGAGATAGACCGGGTGCTTCGGCATCGAGGCGGTGAGCACGTTGCCCTGGGCCAGGAGATAGGCCCCGCGGTGGTGATAGACGACGCCCTTGGGGTTGCCCGTCGTGCCGGAGGTGTAGTTGAGGGAGATCGCCTCCCACTCGTCATCCGGCCACAGCCATGCGAAACCTGCGTCGCCGCTGGCGAGGAACTGCTCATAGTCAATGGAGCCGACGCGCTCGCCGTCCACCGGGAATTCCGGGTCCACATAGTCGATGACGATGGGGTGCGGCCCCTGCATCAGCGCCAGGGCATCCTTGGCGAGCTTCGAGAACTCCTTGTCGACGATCAGGATCTTCGCCTCCGCGTGGCCGAGCGAGAAGGCGATGGTGGGCGCGTCGAGGCGGGTGTTGAGGGTGTTGAGCACCGCGCCCGTCATCGGGACACCGTAATGGCACTCCAGCATGGCCGGCGTGTTGGCGAGCAGCACGGAGACCGTGTCGCCCTTCTTCAGACCCGCCTTGGCGAGCGAGGAGGCGAGCTGCCGGCAGCGCGCGTAGAACTGGGCGTAGGTGGTGCGCTGCCCGCCGTGGATGATGGCCACCTGGTCCGGGTAGACGGCGGCGGAGCGCGCCAGGAAGGACAGCGGCGTCAGCGGCTGATAGTTGGCGGCGTTCTTGTCGAGGTCGGTATCGTAGACGGACATCAGGGGCACCCTTCGGCATTGAGCGGTATGTTGTAGCCCACTCCATCCGGCCGTCAAAGCGAAGCCCGACCTTCGGGGGAAGCCCTCGGCACGCGACCAATTGCTGACTGGATTCCGAATCCGCCGGGGACGATAAAGGCGCCGCATTCTGCCGGAGGGAGGCCGCACCATGAGCCGCTATCACGAGATCTATTCCCGCTGGAAACAGGACCCTCAGGGGTTCTGGGCCGAGGCCGCCGGGGCCATCGACTGGGTAACGCCATGGAGCGACGTCTATGCGCGCGTCGACGGGCTGGACCGCTGGTTCGTGGGCGCGGAGTGCAACACCTGCTGGAACGCGGTGGACCGCCACGTGAAGGCCGGCCATGGCGAGCGCCTCGCCATCATCTATGACAGCCCGATCACCGGCAAGAAGGCCAGCTACAGCTATAACGCGCTTCTCGACGAAGTCTCGACGCTGGCCGCGGCGCTGGAGGATCTGGGGGTTCGCAAGGGCGACCGCGTCATCCTCTACATGCCGATGATCCCGCAGGCCCTGTTCGGCATGCTGGCCTGCGCGCGGATCGGCGCCATCCACTCCGTGGTCTTCGGCGGATTCGCGCCGCCGGAACTCGCAACACGCATCAACGACGCCAAGCCGAAGGCGATCCTCACCGCCTCCTGCGGCATCGAGCCGGGCCGCGTCATCGCCTACAAGCCCCTCCTCGACCAGGCCCTCGACATCGCCGCCCACAAGGTTGAAGCCTGCGTCATCTTCCAGCGCGAGCAGGTGACGGCGGAGCTCAAACCGGGCCGCGACCACGACTGGGAAGACATCGCACAGGTCGCGCGCGGACAGGGCCGCAAGGCGGACTGCGTGGCGGTGAAGGCCACCGACCCGCTCTACATCCTCTACACCTCCGGCACCACCGGCCAGCCCAAGGGCGTGGTGCGCGACAATGGCGGGCACATGGTGGCGCTGAAGTGGTCGATGGAGAATATCTACGACATCAAGCCCGGGGAAGTGTACTGGGCGGCGTCCGACGTGGGCTGGGTGGTCGGCCACTCCTACATCGTCTATGCGCCCCTCCTGCAGGGCGCCACCACCATCGTCTTCGAGGGCAAGCCCGTGGGCACGCCCGACCCCGGCACCTTCTGGCGCGTCATCGCGGAATATGGCGTCTCGGCGCTGTTCACCGCGCCCACCGCCTTCCGCGCCATCAAGAAGGAAGACCCGGAGGGCAACTTCATCCGCAAATATGACCTGAAGTCGCTGCGCACCCTGTTCCTCGCCGGCGAGCGCGCCGACCCGGATACGGTGCAATGGGCGGAGGAGATGCTGAAGGTGCCCGTCGTCGACCACTGGTGGCAGACGGAGACGGGCTGGGCCATCGCCGGCAACCCCGTGGGCCTCGGCATGCTTCCGGTGAAGCACGGCTCGCCCACCGTCGCCATGCCGGGCTATGACATCCAGGTGCTGGACGAAGGCGGCCATGAAGTGCCGCGCGGGACGCTGGGCGCCATCTGCGTGAAGCTGCCGCTGCCGCCCTCCTGCCTGCCCACGCTGTGGAACAACGACGAGCGCTTCCGCAAAAGCTATCTTTCCCACTTCCCCGGCTATTACGAGACGGCGGACGCGGGCTACATGGACGAGGACGGCTATCTCTACATCATGGCCCGCACCGACGACATCATCAACGTCGCGGGCCACCGCCTGTCGACGGGCGGCATGGAAGAGGTGCTGGCCGGCCACCCCAACGTGGCGGAGACCGCCGTCATCGGCATCGCCGACCAGCTGAAGGGCCAGGTGCCCGTGGGCTTCGTGGTCCTCAAGTCCGGCGTGTCACGCCCTGCCGCCGAAATCGAAGCGGAATGCGTGAAGCGCATCCGCGAGAAGATCGGCGCGGTGGCGGCCCTCAAGACGGTCGTCGTGGTGCCGCGCCTTCCCAAGACACGCTCCGGCAAGATCCTGCGCGCCACCATGCGCAAGATCGCCGACCGGGAGGAGTTCAAGACGCCCGCCACCATCGACGATCCGGCGATCCTGGACGAGATCAGGGCTGCGCTGGCGTCCAAGGGGATCGGGGTCTAGGCCCTACCCCTCCGCCGGGGCCACAACCTTGCTGTAAAGGTGCCACGTGGCGTGCCCGAGAACGGGCAGCGCCACGAGCAGCCCGAGGAACATCGGCAGCAGTGCCGCGAAGGTGAGCGCCACGACGCTGACACCGAAGCCGATCATGGCAACGGGGTTCTGGAGCACCGACTTGAAGCTGTAGATGATGGCGGTGATCAGGTCGATCTCGCGGTCGAGCAGCAGCGGGATCGCCACCACCGTCGTGCAGAAGAGCACGAAGGAGATGAAGGCGCCCACCCCCGTGCCCACGATCAGGAAGCCCAGCCCCTCCGGCGTCGAGGTAGCCACCGCGAGGAAGGCCGCGATCGACGAGAAGGACTTGAAGCCGAGGAAGATCGCCAGCAGCATCCTCACCTCGTAAAGCCACATCCAGAAGATGAAGAGCACGACGAAGGCCATCCACGCCACCTGCCGCTTGCGCTGGGCGAGGATGACGGTGAGGATCTCGCCGAAATGCAGCGGCTGCCCCGCCGCCAGCCTGCGGCTCGTCTCATAGAGGCCGACGGCCACGAAGGGCCCGATCAGCGGAAAGCCCACGGCGATGGGGATGATCCACCACGGCTCATGATAGACGTTGAGCAGCAGGAAGATGGCGATGCCGCCCGCCGCATAGATGCCGCCGAAGAACAGCCCCACCGCCGGGGCCTTCAGGAAATCGCGCCAGCCCTGGACGAGGGCCGCCTTCACATCGGCGCAGGCGATGGTGTTGATCTTCACGGCCGGCGGGCGCGGGGTGAAGCTGACGGTCTCCTCGGTGGTGGTGTTCATCGGGTCCCTCCCCTGAGCGTCGTTCCTGCAGGGGAGAATGCCGTGTGGCGGAGCCCGGCGCAATCCGCTAGGGATGCGCTGCAACATACGAAGCAGCCCGCATGACATCCTCGACACCCACCCAGGCCCGCTGGGCCGTGGGCGCCACCTTCCTGATGACCGGCATCCTGATCGGCGCGTGGGTGCCTCATCTGCCGCTCGCCAAGGAGCGCCTCGCGGTCGGGCCGGGCGTCTTCGGCCTGGCCCTGCTGGCCATCGCGGCCGGGGCTGTGTGCGCCATGCCCGTGGCGGGCGCGATGATCAACCGCTACGGCAGCGCGCGGATGACGGTGATCACCGGCGTCCTCTTCAGCCTCACCTTCTTCGGCCCTGTCCTCGCGCCGTCGCTGGCCGGCTTCGTGATCGGCGGCTTCGCCATGGGCATGATGATCGGCAGCGTGGACGTGGCCATCAACGCCCACGGCATCGCGGTCGAGAAGGCGCTGAAGCGCCCCACCATGTCGATGCTGCACGGCGGCTACAGCGTCGGCGGCCTGGTCGGCGCCTTCCTCGGCGCAGCCCTGCTCGACGCCTATGGGCCTGTGGCGCAGGCCGTCATCGTGGCCCTGCTGTGCATCACCATACAGCTCGTCTCAGCCCCCTTCTACCTGTCCAACAGCGTGGACAAGGGCTTGTCGGGTTCGCATTTCGCCTGGCCCACCCGCGCCACAATCGGCCTCGGCCTGCTGTGCTTCCTCGCGTTGATGATCGAGGGCTCGGTGCTGGACTGGGCGGCGATCCTGATGCGGGAGAAATTCGCGCTTGACGCCAGCACCGCGGCGCTGGGCTTCGGCCTCTACCAGGGCGGCATGGCCGTGGCGCGCCTCTCCGGCGACTGGATCCGCCTGAAGGCGGGCGCGGTCCTCATGGTGACGGCGAGCGCCCTTCTGGCGGCGGCGGGAACAGCACTCGCCCTCCTCGCCCCCAGCCCGGCGCTGGCCATGACGGCGCTGATCTTCGCGGGCCTGGGCATCGGCAACATCGCGCCCGTGCTGTTCGCAGGCGGCGGCAGGCTCGAACCGGAAGCCCCGGGGCGCGGCATCGCCGCCGTGACGACGCTCGGTTATTCAGGCTTCCTCTGCGGCCCACCCTTGATCGGCTTCGCGGCGCAGGTGAGCAACCTCAACACCGCCCTCTTCATCACCGTTGCCGCGGCCCTCGTCATTGCCGTCTTCGCACGCTCCGTGCGTGCCGCCGACACCTACTGACCAGAAGCAGGAGTACGTGCCGTGAGACTGAAAGACCGCATCGCCATCGTCACCGGAGCCGCGCGCGGCATCGGCCTCGCCATTGCCCGGCGCTTCGCCGCAGAAGGTGCGGCGGTGGTGATCGCCGACGTGCTGGACGAGGCGGGTGAACAGGCCGCCCGGACGGTCAATGCCACTTACGTGCATTGCGACGTGTCGAAGGCGGCGGAGGTCGCTGCGCTCGTGTCGTCAACCATCGAGCGGCACGGCGCCGTCGACATTCTGGTGAACAACGCGGCCATCAACCTGAACGGCGGCATTCTGGATGTGTCCGAGGCGGATTTCGACAGCGTCATCGGCATCAACCTCAAGGGTTCGTTCCTGATGCTGCAGGCCTGCGCGCGCCAGATGGTGAAGCAGGCGGAGAATGGGCGCAAGCCCGGGTCGATCGTCAACATGTCGTCGGTCAACGACACGCTCGCCATTCCCGGCATCGTCTCCTACTGCGTGTCGAAGGGCGGCGTCTCGCAGTTGACGCGGGCCGCCTCGATCACGCTGGCGGCGCATGGCATCCGCGTCAACGCCATCGGTCCCGGCACGATCGACACCGACATGGCGAGGGGCGTTCTGGCGGACGGGGCGGCCCTCAACCGCGCCATGTCCCGCACGCCGCTCGGCCGCGCCGGCACGCCGGAGGAAGTGGCCGCCATCGCCGCCTTCCTCGTCTCCGACGATGCCAGCTATGTGACGGGCGAGACGATCTATGTCGATGGCGGCCGCATGCCGCTGAACTACACCGTGCCCGTCAAGGCGTGATGAAGTCGCCGGGGTGACGGCTGGAAGGAGCAAGCGCCCGCTCTCTGTTGACCGCCACCTCGTCCTCGCCGAACCCCCGTGCCAGCTTGTGGCCCGCGTAAACCGCATGGGCGATCAGGCCCGGCGCGCGCGCATCGCCGATGAGCGACAATGATGTGAGGCCCCTGCCCTTCAGCGCCTGGTAGAGCGAATCCTGCCCCTCGCGCGAGGTGACGGGGATGAAGCATTCCGCCGCGATCTCATCTTCGCGCCCCGAGAAGACGCAGCGGAGACGCGCCGCCCCGGCGGTGAGCCCGGCGACCAGCGTGTTGACGTGCACCGCCACCCCAAGCTCCAGCAGCCGCGCATGGGTCCGCGCCTGTTCCGCCGTATAGGCCGACCACTCCGCCACCTTGCCCGCGCCGGTGACGTAGGCCACGGCAAGCCCGCGCCGCGCGAGGTGCTCGGCGATCGCCGCGCCGACATAATAGTGATCGTCGTCGAACACCACGGCGGGGCCCTTCACCTCCGCCCCCGCGATCACCTCCTCGGGCGAGAGCGTGCGCGGATCCTCGAAGGAAGCAACACCGGAGCGGAAGCTGCGCCCGCGCCCGTCCTTGCGCCAGCGGCTGCCGGTCGCGGCCACGACATGGGGCACGCCGAGGCCCAGCACGTCCTCCGCCGTCATCGGGCTTTCCCGGAACAGTTCGACGTTCGCCAGCTTGGAAAGCTGGTGCAGCCGCCAGTCGCGCACGCGGGCCCATTCGGCGAGGCCGGGGAGTTTGGTTTCCCATTGCAGCCGCCCGCCGGGAGCGGCACCCGCATCCGCGATCTTCACCTCATGCCCGCGCCTTGCCAGCATCAGCCCGGCCTCGAGGCCCGCGGGCCCCGCGCCGATGACGAGAACCTCCTCGCGCGATTTCGCCAGCGCGATCCGCTCCGGGTGCCAGCCGCGCCGCCACTCCTCGCCCATCGCCGGGTTCTGCGTGCAGCGGATGGCGGCGCTGAAGCCGTTGTGCGCATAGCAGATGTTGCAGCCGATGCATTCGCGGATGTCGTCCTCGCGGCCCTCCGCGATCTTGGCCGGCAGGAAGGGATCGGCGATCGAGGGCCGTGCCGCGCCGATGAAATCCACGATGCCGCGCGTCACCTGGCCGAGCATGGTCTCGGGCGAAGTGAAGCGGCCGACGCTCACCACGGGCTTGCCCGTGACCTGCTTCACATGCGCGATGCGCGGTTTGAGCGAGCCCTCCTTGACGAAGCGGGAGCCGCCCATCTCCTGAGAGTAGTCCGCGATGGTGACATCGAAGAGGTCGACCATGGGTGCCAGAGAGGCGAGAAGCTCCGAACGCTCCTCGAAGCCCGCGCCATCCTCATTGTCGACCTCGATGCGGAGCGCGACGCCGCACACGTCCCCGATGGCGTCACGCGTTTCCGCCAGCACCTCGCGCAAGAGCCGGGCGCGGCCCATCAGCGTGCCGCCATATTCGTCGCTCCGCGGGTTCATCTCACGGTCGAGGAACTGCCCCAGCAGATAGCTGTGCGCGGCATAGACATAGACGATGTCCATGCCCGCCTGCCTGGCCCTGAGGGCCGCCGCGCGGTGCCATTGCCGGAAGCGGCGGATGTCGTCGAGGTCCATGCGCGCGCATTGCCAGGGCGATTCGCTGGCGGGCAGGCTCGAAGGGCCCAGCGGCACCTCGCGCGAGAGGTGGTTCGAGGCGCGCATGCCGCCATGCCAGAGCTCGGTTCCGGCCAGCGCGCCATGGGCATGGACGGCATCGGCCATGACCGCCATGTTCCTGACGTCGCCCTCGTCCCACAGGCTGGCGAAGGAATGCGGAACATCGTCGGATGAAGGGTGGATGGAGCAGTATTCGGTGTTGACCACGCCCCAGCCCCCTTCCGCCTTGATGCCGCGCATGGCGGCGAGTGTTGCGGGCAGCTGGTAACCCATGCCGGTGCAATGCGGCACCTGGTAGAAACGGTTGGGCGCCGTCACCGGCCCGATCCTCACGGGCTCGAACAGGATGTCGAAGCGCTTGTCTCTCGGCATGAAAAAACCTCCCCTGGAAAGGGGAGGCTATCAGCGTCACGGGCTGGACGGCAATCAGCCGACCGTGAATACCTGGCCTGTGAGCGCGCCTTCGACGCTCTTCACATAGGCCAGCCCCACCCGCGCGGAAGAAACGGGCTCATGGCCGGGGAAGAAGCCCTCGTATTTCGTCTCGGACTCCTCGAGAAGGCCGGGGCTCACCGCATTGATGCGCAAGCCCCGCGGCATCTCGATCGCCGCCCCCTTCACGAAGGCACCGATGGCGCCGTTGACCGCGGCGGCGTTGGCGCCCTGCCGCACCGGGTCACGGTCGAGAACGCCGCTCGTCAGCGTGAAGGAGCCGCCGTCGTTCACATGCTCCATGCCCAGCAGGACGAGGTTGACCTGCCCCATGAGCTTGTCGTTCAGTCCTTTGCGGAACTGTTCCGGCGTCATGGCGGAGACGGGTCCGAAATGCACATGGCCCGCGCAGGCCACCACGGCGTCGAGCTTGCCGAGCTTCGCGTACATGGCACGGACGGAGTCCTCGTTCATGAGGTCCACCGTCACGTCGCCCGCGCTGCGGCCGGCACTGACGATCTCGTGGCGCCGCGACAGCGCCTTCACCACCGCCTGCCCCACCGTGCCGGCGGCACCGACCACCAGAATGCGCATGGATTATTCCTCGTCCTCGTTGCGGCGCTTCAGCGGCTTCAGCTTGGCGAAGACGGAATCGGCATCATACTGCGGCTCCACCTCGCGCGGCTTCGGCTCCGAGGGGGCGAAGGTCGGCTGGTCCTCATCGGCGTGGGCGGCGGCATGGGCTGCCGTGCCCTCGACTTCTGAGGCCGGGATGAGGGTGCGCACGGGGGTGGATTCGTTCGCCGGGCGGCCCGCCTTGCGCGCCGCCTTCTGGACGGCGAAGTCGAGATCGAGCTGCGAGCAGATGCCGAGCGAGACGGGATCGACCGGCTTGATGTTGGCGGCGTTCCAGTGGGTGCGCTCGCGCACCGAGGCGATCGTCGACTTGGTGGTGCCGACGAGCTTCATGATGGCGGCGTCGGGAAGCTCCGGGTGGTAGCGCAGCAGCCAGGCGATGGCGTCCGGACGGTCGCCGCGGCGCGAGACCGGCGTGTAGCGCGGGCCGGAGGTTGCCTTCTGCACCTGGATGTTGACCTTGGATTCGAGGATCTTGAGACGGTACTCCGAATCCTTCTCGCCCTTATCGATCTCCTCGCGGGTGAGCTGGCCGCCGGTGACCGGATCGAGCCCCTTGATGCCGGCCGCCACGTCGCCGTCGGCGATGCCCTTCACCTCGAGTTCGTGCAGGTGGCAGAAATCCGCGATCTGGCGGAAAGTGAGCCCGGTGTTCTCGACGAGCCACACGGCAGTGGCCTTGGGCATCAGCGGTGTGCGGGACATGATCTTTCTCTCCTTGAGAACCGCTATTCCAGGTTCCCTGTCTTTACGACAGCTTGTTGGGGATAGGCCAGATATAGAGGCGGGCGGCCAGCCGCGCAATCTCGATTTTCGACCGGGGCGGGAGGAGTGGCAAGACCCCGCCCCCTCTATTCCGTGACCAGCACGATCTTGCCGATGTGTTCGCTCGATTCCATGAGGGCGTGCGCCTGGGCGGCCTCCTCCAGCCGGAAGGTGCGGAAGATGATGGGCTTCAGCTGTTCCGCCCCGAAGAGCGGCCAGACATGCCGTTCGAGTGCCCGGGCGATCTCCGCCTTTTCCGCCACGCTGCGCGGCCTCAGGGTTGATCCGGTGAAGGTCAGCCGCTTCAGCATGACGGGCATCCAGTCCGCCTCGACGCGGGAGCCCTTCTGGAAGGCGATCATCACGATGCGCCCGTGCATGGCGGCAGCCTTCAGGTTCTTGGCGACATAGTCGCCGCCGACCATGTCGAGGATCACGTCCGGCTTCAGGCCCTTTTCCGCCAGGACGGCCACGAAATCCTGCGCGCGGTAGTTGATGGCGAGGTCAGCGCCCAGGTCCCGGCAGGCCTGGCACTTCTCCTCAGACCCCGCGGTGACCGCGACCACCGCGCCGAAGGCCTTGCCCAGCATGATGGCGGTGGTGCCGATGCCGCTCGATCCGCCGTGGATGAGCAGCGTCTCCCCCTCCTTGAGCCGTCCCCGGTCGAAGACATTGGTCCACACCGTGAAGAAGGTCTCGGGGATCGCCGCGGCCTCGGTGAAGGACAGGCCCGGCGGCACGGGCAGCGCGTTGTCCGCGTGGACCACGGCATATTCGGCATAGCCGCCGCCCGGGACCAGGGCGCACACACGGTCGCCCGCCTCGTAGCGCTCCACGCCCTCGCCGAGCGCCACCACCTCGCCTGCGATTTCGAGGCCCGGCGTCAAGGGCGCGCCCGGCGGCGGCGGATAGGCGCCCTGGCGCTGGAGAACGTCCGGACGGTTCACCCCCGCAGCCTTCACCCTGACCAGGATTTCGCCCCGCTGCGGCACGGGAACGGGAAGCCTGGCGGGCTGCAACACCTCGGGCCCGCCGGGCGCGGTGATGGCGATGGCGGTCATATCCTTCATGGAGACTCCTTCCGGGAACACTTTGCGCCACAGTTTGGGTTGAAGCGGAAGGCCCGGCAATGACAAAATGACCGCATCGCAGCAAGGAGAAGGCCCATGAGTTTCGAAGACCTCCCGAAGAAGCCTCCCGCCGTCACCCTGGGCGAGAACCTCGATCTCCTCTCGGTGTCCGAATTGGAACAGCGTGTTCAGGAACTGGAAACCGAAATCCAGAGGGTGAAGGCGATCATGCAGGCAAAGCGCGCCTCCAAGCACGCGGCGGACGCATTTTTCCGCTCCTGATCGCGAAATCGACGCTGAAACAAACGCTTAAGGTTGAGTGCGTTAAGCTTTGGGTAAGGAATTAAGGCTATTTGTTAACCCTGTAATCCTTGACCGGATTGCTCCGGGTGGCCTAGGCCACTCAGTTTGACGCCTCCCTGTTTGAACCTTGAAGCCGCGCCCCTTCGCGCGGCTTTTTTCTTCTCGCTCTGGCACCGCTCTTGCTGGGTGGGCTCACTCTGCGGAAGAGGTGCCCCGGAATGACCACAACTGGAACGATGGTCATCATCCGGCCCCCGGTCCGCTCAATCGCAAGAACGAGCTCAAGGAACTGAAAACATGCCGTCGGCCGAAACCTCGCCCGTCACCGTCGACTTCCTGTCGCGATTCACCGCGTCGGAGCAGTTCGACAAGGTTTTCCATGAAGGCATGAGCCTGGTGGAGGAGACGGCCGACTACCTCGACGGCCCAGGCCGCCAGGACGCCCGCCTGCTCGACCGGCACGGCGCCGTCGCCTATGCGACGGAAAGCATGCGCCTGACCACGCGCCTGATGCAGCTCGCCTCCTGGCTTCTGCTGCAGCGGGCCATGGGGGCGGGCGAGATGAACCCGGACGACATGCGCAGGGAGCGCAGCCGCATCAGCCTCGCCGACATCGGCCGCGGCAACCCCCTGAACGGCGCCGAGCAGCTGCCTGCGGCACTCCTCGACATCGTGGAGCGCTCGCTCTCGCTCCACCAGCGCATCATCAAGTTCGACGCCATGCTGAACCTGCAGAACGTTGAACAGCCCTCCGCCCCCAGCCCGGTGAGCAGCCAGATCGACCGAATCGCGGCGGTGTTCACCTCAGGAAGGCATTGAAGCCGTCCATCGAAAGGCCCAAACTCGGCTTCATTGTCCACGCCAGCCAATGCCGCCCGGGTCTGATGCCACGCACCACGCTCATGATTGCCATGCTGCTCACTGCCCTGCTGCCCACGGCGGCGGGGGCATCCGGCACGCCGCCGCCCTTCCCCAAATCGGCGGAAGAGCGCAAGGCCTTCGCCGAGACCGTGTGCAGCGAGATCGACGCGCGCGCCGCCGAACATGCGCTGCCGCAGTCCTTCGTGGCCCGGCTCATCTGGAAGGAAAGCCTGTTCGATCCCGGCGCGGTGAGCCCGAAGGGTGCGCAGGGAATCGCGCAGTTCATGCCGGGCACGGCGAAGCTGCGTGGCCTCGAAGACCCGTTCGATACGAAACAGGCGCTCGCCGCCTCGGCCGCCTATCTGGCGGAACTCCGCGCCCTCTTCGGCAATCTCGGCCGGGCCGCCGCCGCCTATAATGCGGGCGAGGAGCGGGTGCGCCGCTGGCTCGCGGGGAAGTCCGGCCTTCCCTATGAGACCCAGGACTACGTGCTCTCGATCACTGGCCGGAGCCATGAGGAATGGAAGGCCGAGAACGCCAGCTTCGACATCCCGTCGATCGGCAAGGACGGTAGCTTCTCCGACCAGTGCCGCAGCCTCGTCATGCGCGAACTCTCGCCCCAGGCCATCGAGGTGAAGCGCGCCAACTGGAAGCCATGGGGCGTGGTGCTGGCGGGCGGCTTCTCCGAGGCCCGCGCCATCCAGGCCTTCCGGGTGATCCGCAACCGCTACCCGCAACTCAAGGGCGAGGAACCGCTGGTGACCCGCAAGATCAACCGCAGCATGGGCCGCCGCAAGATGGTGCGGGTCATGGTGGGGCGCGAGTCGCGCGTGGAGGCGCAGAAGCTGTGCCGGGAACTCACCTCCCTCGGCGGCGTCTGCCTCGTGGCGAAGAACTGAAAACGAAAAGCCCGGCCGCGAGGGGCCGGGCTTCGCATCTGCCTGAGGGCAGGAATTACTTCGTGAGGAACGAGAACTTCTGCTTGAACTTGGAGACTCGGCCGCCGCGGTCGAGCAGCGTCTGCTGGCCGCCGGTCCAAGCCGGGTGGGACTTCGGGTCGATGTCGAGGTTCATCGTGTCACCGGACTTGCCCCAGGTGGTGCGGGTCTGGAAGGTGGTGCCGTCGGTCATGACCACGTTGATCATGTGGTAGTCGGGGTGGATGCCTTGCTTCATGGCGAAAACTCTCTCTGTGGCGGGAAAGGCCCCGCATGAGGATGGTCGAAATCCGGGTTCGGCGGGGCCTATACAGGAGATGGAGGGGTGAGGCAAGTCCGCCCGCGTGCGCCAACCACCTTCCATTCTGCTTCCCATCGGCTAGAAGTCGGCCATGAGCAACAGCTATGAAGAACAGGCGCGGCGCCGGCCCAAGGGCAGAAATCTCCGCCCGCTCCTCCGCCTCACCCCCTTCCTCCGCCGCTACAAGCTGCAGATGGTGCTGGCCCTCGTCGCGCTGCTGGCGGCGGCGGGTGCCACGCTGGCCGTTCCGGTGGCCATCCGGCGCATCATCGACAACGGCTTCTCGGCCGACAATGCCGCCCTCATCGACCGGTATTTCCTCGCCATGCTGGCGGTGGTGGTGGTGCTGGCGCTGGGCTCCGCGCTGCGCTTCTATTTCGTCATGTGGATCGGCGAGCGCGTGGTGGCGGACGTGCGCGATGCCGTTTTCAGCCATCTCCTGAAGCTCAGCCCCGGCTTCTTCGAGGCCCAGCGCACCGGCGAGGTGGTCTCGCGCCTGACCGCGGACACGACCCAGATCAAGGCCGCCTTCTCCTCCACCGCCTCGATCGCGCTGCGCAACGTGGTGATGCTGATCGGCACCATCGCCATGATGGTGGCGACGAGCCCGAAGCTCGCCGGCCTCTCGCTCCTCGCCCTGCCGCTCGTGGTGCTGCCGCTGGTCGTCTATGGCCGCAAGGTCCGCAACCTGTCGCGCACCGCGCAGGACACGCTCGCCGCCTCCGCCGCCTTCGCGCAGGAGCGGCTGCAGGCCGTCTCCACCGTCCAGGCCAACCTGCAGGAGGACGCCTCCCGCGCCGCCTTCGCCAGCTCGACGGAAATCGCCTTCGCCGCCGCCGCCAAGCGCACCTTCGCGCGCGCCATCCTCACCGCCCTCATCATCGGCGTCGCGGCGGGCGCCGTCGTCTCGCTGCTGTGGTATGGCGCGAGCGAGGTGATCAGCGGCGGGCTCACGGCGGGAACGCTGAGCCAGTTCCTGATCTACGCGATTCTCGCCGCCAGCTCGCTGGGCCAGCTCTCGGAAGTCTGGGGCGAGGTGCAGCTCGCCGCGGGTGCCGCCGAGCGCATCTCCGAACTCCTGGACGAGACGCCCGAAATCGCCGCCCCGCCCATTCCCCAGCCCCTGCCCCAGCCCTCCAGGGGCCAGCTGGCGCTCGACCGGGTGAGCTTCTCCTATCCTTCCCGGCCCGACACGCTGGCGATCGACAATGTGTCCTTCGCGGTGAAGACGGGCGAGACGGTGGCGATCGTCGGGCCCTCCGGTTCCGGCAAGACCACGATCTTCGCGCTGGTCCAGCGCTTCTTCGATGTGCAGAAGGGCCAGGTACTGGTCGACGGCGTCGATGTCCGGAAGGCCGTGCCGCAGGACGTGCGCGGCCGCATCGCGGTGGTGCCGCAGGAGACGGTGATCTTCTCCGGCAGCGTGCTCGACAACATCCGCTTCGGCAAGCCCGAGGCCTCGGCTGACGAGGTGCTGGCCGCCGCCCGCGCGGCGCGCGTCGACGAATTCGCCGAGCGCCTGCCGAAGGGCTATGACACGGAGGTGGGTGAGCGCGGCGTCACCCTGTCAGGCGGCCAGCGCCAGCGCATCGCCATTGCCCGCGCCATCCTGCGCGATGCGCCGATCCTGCTCCTCGACGAGGCCACCAGCGCGCTCGATTCGGAGAGCGAGCACTTCATCCAGCAGGCGATCGAGAAGCTCACCGCCAACCGCACGACGCTGGTCATCGCCCACCGCCTCGCCACGGTGCGGAACGCCGACCGCATCCTGGTGCTGGAGAACGGCCGGCTGGTCGCCGAGGGCACGCATGGCGAGCTGATCAACACCAGCCCCCTCTACGCCCGCCTTTCCAAGCTGCAGTTCACCACCCCGGCGGCGTGAGGGCCGCCGCAGTCGGTGCCGTCATCCCGGCGCAGGCCGGGATCCAGCTGCTTTCCGGTCGCCAAAGCGGGACCCCGGCCTTCGCCGGGGTGACGACAGAAATGGAGCCCGTTACCGCTCGGTGAGCTTCAACTCGATGCGGCGGTTGCGGGATTTGGCCTCTTCGGTCGAGCCCGGGTCGATGGGCTGGAACTCGCCGAAGCCCGCGGCGACCAGATGCTGCGGGGAGACGCCGCTGGCGATGAGGAAATTCACCACCGCGATGGCGCGCGCCGAGGAGAGCTCCCAGTTGGAGCGGAACTGCGGCGACTGGATGGGATCGACGTCGGTGTGGCCGTCGACGCGCAGCACCCAGGCGATGTCCTGCGGGATCTCGCGCTCGAGCTGCTTGAGGGCATCCGCCAGCTTCTGCATCTGCGCCTCGCCTTCGGTGTTGAGCGCCGCCTGCCCCTTTGGGAACAGCACTTCCGCCTGGAACACGAAACGGTCGCCCACGACGAGGATGTCGGAGCGCTGTGAGAGGATCTGGCGCAGGCGGCCGAAGAATTCGGAGCGGTAGCGGGTCAGTTCCTGCACGCGCTGCGCCAGCGCGGAGTTCAGGCGCTTGCCGAGGTCCGCGATCTGGGCCTCGGAGGCGCGGTTCTTGGCCTCGGCGTCCGACAGGAGCCCGTTCAGCGTCTGGAGCTGGCGGCGCATGGCGGCGATCTGCTGGTTCAGAAGCTCGACCTTGGCGAGGGCTTCGGACGAGATCGCCTTTTCCTTGTCGAGCGAGGTCTGCAGCCCGCTGATCGTCAGGCTGGCGCTGTCGCCCTGCTGGCCCGCACTTTCGAGCAGCGCGGAAAGATCGGCGTTCTTCGACTTTTCGGCGGCGAAATCATCCTGGAGGGCGACGAGAGTCGATTCCACGTCATCCTTCGCCGCCTTCTCCAGCGCGAGGAGCTGGGTGAGCTCGGCGATCTGTGCGCGCAGCTGCCCGAGGGCCGAATCTTGCCCTGAGATTTCCCGGGCCAGCAGGAACTGCGCCACCATGAAGACGGAGAGCAGGAAGGTGATGACGAGCAGCAGCTGCGCCATCGCGTCCACGAAGCCCGGCCAGTAGGCCTCCTCGCTGCCGCGCCCGCGCCGCCTCGACAGCCCCGCCATTACGGACGCTCATCCTCGGCGCGCGCCCGGCTCGTGCCCCGCGCCAATGGCCCGGTGGCACGGATGAGCAGGCGCTGGATCTCGTTCTGCTGGGTCTGCTGGCCTTGCGCCCATTGCCGCACGATCTTCTGCTCTTCCCGCATCTGGGCCACGAGATTGGCCACCGCGTCCGCCAGCTGCTCGATGGCGTCGGTATTGCCGCTCACCGTACCGCCGCCATTGCCGCCGGATTTCTGGTTCTCCATCGTGAAATTGAGCCGCTCCACCGCGCGCTGCAGCGACTGCAGGTCGGAGCGCAGCAGCTGCGGGGCAATGCCGGAGATGGGTGCGGCGGCTTGCGCCTGGCCCTCGCCCGCGGCGATGTCGGTGATGGAGGACAGCCAGTCCTCGAGGTCGATGTAGAAGCGGTTCTGCGCCTGCGCCGCCTTGAGGTCCAGGAAGCCCAGAATCAGCGATCCGGCAAGGCCGAAGAGCGAGGACGAGAACGACAGGCCCATGCCCTTGAGCGGCGCCTGCAGCCCCTGCTTCAGCTGGTCGAACAGGGTGGCGGATTGCGCCGATGTCACGTCGAGCCCCTCGATGGCGCCCCCGATCGATTGCACGGTTTCGAGCAGGCCCCAGAACGTGCCGAGCAGGCCCAGGAAGATCAGGAGGCCCACCAGATAGCGCGACAGGTCACGCGATTCGTCGAGGCGGGAGGCCAGCGAATCGAGCATTGAGCGCATGGAGATGGGCGAGAGCACCGTGTCCTTGCGGTTCTTGAGCAGCATCGCCATGGGAGCCAGCAGCTGCGGCGGCTTCGCGGGGTCTTCCTTGCCACCCTCGCGGAAGCGGTTCACCCAGTTCACCTCGCGGAACAGGCGCACCACCATGCGGAAGGAGTGGAACATGCCGAGCAGCAGCGTGGCCACGATGACGCCGTTCAGGACGGGGTTCGCCGTGAAGGCCGCCAGCAGCCCGGGCAGGATGACCGCCACGAGGACGCAGACGAGCATGGTGAAGACCACCATGTGCACGAGATAGACCCGTGGCGGTTCGAGAGGTTGTGATGCCGCCGCTTCAGACATGTGATTTTCCGATTGCCGCCTTGCTTGTCGGCGGGAATCTAGACCATTGCGTGGCGGATGGGGAGTGGCCTTCTTTTACCCCTGGCGCCGGGGCAAGTTCCCACCTTCGCCCGGGCCCGGGAGGGGGCTTTCGCCCCGCCCCGGCCCTGCGGGCGGGCGTCAGGCCATGCCCTTGTTGATCTCTTCGGTCATCTTCTTGGCGTCACCGAACAGCATCATGGTGTTGTCGCGCCAGAACAGCGGGTTGTCGACGCCGGCATAGCCCGACGACATGCCGCGCTTGATGAACATCACGGTCTTCGCCTTCCACACCTCCAGCACGGGCATGCCGTAGATGGGCGAGGTCGGGTCGTCCTTGGCGGAGGGGTTGGTCACGTCATTGGCGCCGATGACGAAGGCGACGTCCGCCTGGCCGAAATCCGAGTTGATGTCCTCGAGTTCGAACACCTCGTCGTAAGGCACGTTGGCCTCCGCCAGCAGCACGTTCATGTGACCGGGCATGCGGCCCGCCACCGGGTGGATGGCGTATTTGACGGTGACACCCTCCTTCTTGAGGTGGTCGGCCATTTCGCGCAGCGCATGCTGGGCCTGGGCCACCGCCATGCCGTACCCCGGCACGATGATGACGGAGGCGGCATTCTTCATGATGAAGGCCGCGTCATCCGCCGAGCCCTGCTTGACGGGCTTCGCCTCACCCTTCGCCGCAGGACCGGCACTCTCGCCGCCGAAGCCGCCGAGGATGACGGAGATGAAGGAGCGGTTCATGCCCTTGCACATGATGTAGGACAGGATCGCACCCGAGGAGCCCACCAGCGCGCCGGTGATGATGAGGGCCGTGTTGTGCAGCGTGAAGCCGATGCCCGCCGCCGCCCAGCCCGAATAGGAGTTGAGCATGGAGACGACGACCGGCATGTCCGCGCCGCCGATCGGGATGATCAGCAGGAAGCCGAGCGCCAGGCTGATCGCGATGATCGCCCAGAACCACAGCCAGATCGGGTTCGCGTAGAATAGCGCGATGCAGGCGACGAGCGCGACGCCCAGCGCGATGTTGATGGCATGGCGCGCGGGCAGCATGATGGGCGCGCCCGACATGCGCCCATCCAGCTTCAGGAAGGCGATGATGGAGCCGGTGAAGGTGAGCGCGCCGATGGCGGCGCCGAGCGACATCTCGATGCGCGAGAGCGGCTGGATCGCCCCGTTGGCCACGATGTGGAAGGCGTCCGGCGCATAGAAGGCGGCGGCCGCGACGAAGACGGCGGCGAGGCCGACGAGGGAGTGGAAGGCCGCGACCAGCTGCGGCATGGCCGTCATGGCGATGTTCTTCGCCGCATAGGCGCCGATGCCGCCGCCGATGGCGAGGCCCAGCACGGTGAGGCCGATCACCATGGGCGAGAGCTGCATGGTGGCAAGCGTCGTCACCATGGCGATGGCCATGCCGATCATGCCGTACATGTTGCCCTGGCGCGAGGTGGCGGGGGACGACAGGCCGCGCAGCGCCATGATGAACAGCGCGCCGGAGACGAGATAGAGAAGGGCTGCGAGATTGGCCG